>Ga0302314_10009141_pt1 | contig 17566 bp, 12 predicted proteins | sample III_Palsa_N2_3_FD_200533 | JGI IMG/M metagenome (GOLD analysis project Ga0302314, IMG submission 200533) | Peat permafrost microbial communities from Stordalen Mire near Abisko, Sweden - III_Palsa_N2_3 | ecosystem: Environmental > Terrestrial > Soil > Palsa > Peat permafrost | place: Sweden...
GGCTGGATCCAGACGAGCTACCTGATGGCAGAGGTGATCGCGATTCCGCTGACCGGACTGCTGACCCGTGCTCTCTCGCTACGTTTTATGTTCGCCCTCGCCGCCCTCGCCTTCACACTGGCCAGCGTCGGCTGCGCTTTGAGTCACAGCATCGGCCCTCTGATCACTTGGCGGGTACTGCAGGGCTTCTTCGGCGGCATGCTGATCCCGGCGGTGTTCACGGCCGTCTTCACCCTGATGCCCGAGTCGAGCCGGTCGCGTGCGACCACGCTGGCGGGCGTACTGGCGCTGCTGGCGCCGACCCTGGGTCCGGTGGTGGGCGGCTACCTGACCCAGACCCATTCCTGGAACTGGATCTTCTTCATCAACGTGGTGCCGGGACTCGCGGTGACGGCGATCGTCGCGGGCTACGTTCGCGCCGACCTACCCGATCCCCTGGTTGTGCGTCGACTGGACCTGCCTGGCCTGGCCTGTTTCTCCGTTGCCCTTGGCCTGTTGGAACTCGTTCTCAACGAAGGTCCCGGCCGTCATTGGCAGGGCGCTTTTGTCGCCGTGGCGATCGCTGCGTGTGTCGCAAGCAGTGCGGTGGGTATCTGGCGCTGCCTGACGGCGGCGCATCCGTTTGTGGATCTGAGGCGCCTCGGCAATCTTGCGTTCGCGACCGGATGTGTCTTCAGCTTCGTGCTCGGCCTGGGGTTGTATGGCTCGATCTTCATCATGTCGCTGTTCCTCGGAATCGTGCGCGAGCACTCGCCCTTGGAGATCGGTGAGATCCTGATGATCACCGGCATCGCCCAGTTGCTGGCGGCGCCGGTTTCGGCCTGGGCGGAGACCCGCGCCCCGCCCAGGCTGCTGACGCTTCTAGGCTTCGGACTCTTCGGGCTGGGGTTGCTGGCGAATGGCTTCATGGCCCCACAGAGTGATTTTGCACAGCTCTTCTGGCCGCAGGTGCTGCGCGGCGGCGCGCTGATGCTGTGCCTGCTGCCGACCACGCGCTTGGCACTGGATATCTGGCCGCCCGAGCAGGTGCCGGAGGCCAGTGCACTATTCAACCTGATCCGCAATCTGGGGGGCGCCATCGGCATCGCGCTGATCGGGACGCTGGTCGGGGAACGCGCGAGCGGCAAAGTCGCGCACCTGGGGGCAAGGTTACAGGCGGGTGACCCGGTAGCGGCGCAGTTCGCCGGGTTGCCGGTGTCGATGTTCCAAAATCGGCCGATGGGGCCGGTGGATGACACGACCCGGATTCTGATCACGCCACTGATCAGACATGCCGCTTTGACTCAGGTACTGAATGAAGCGTGGCTTGCGCTCGCTGTTCTGTTCGCAGTGTCACTGCTCGCCCTGCCGCTGATCGGGCGGGGTGAGAATCTCCGGAATCAGTAATGAGGACTCGTACGCGCCGCCGGTATGCAGCACATGACGGCCGCGGTTGCGGGTCTCCTCATGCCGCGCGGTGGGCCCGTTCGGGACGCCGGGTTCAGGGATGTCGCGGCCCTGAATCACCAGGCGCAGGGTCTCCCCTGCGCGAAACCGCGTCGCTGAGGACCAGATTTCGATGTCGACGGGCACGCGTTCGCGCGCGGATAGTAGTTGCTCGGCCAGATGGCTGTGCACGGGCTGTTCCGGGCGCGAACGCGCCGCATCGAGTGCACGGTGACTGACCCGCAGCCACCCCAGCGCCAGTGGGCCGTTCTCGTTGATGGCGTAGAAGACAAAGGGTACCCGCCTGCGATCGGCATCCAGCTTTTCGATGGCAACGAACAGATCCATGTCATCGGCGCCCCGTGCCTCAACCCACAGGCGTAGCCTCATTGGTCCGGTAAGCTCGAGGTCGCGGGTGCAGTGATAGTCAAACAAGCCACGACCCTCCGACTCCAACGGGTCGTAGCCGAGTTCCGCGGCAACCCCTGGAACGGTATCGCGCAACGTTCCATCCCGGGCATCAAGGAACAGCGGCCGATACACGGTGCGGGACAAGGGCCATTCGGATTCGGCACGCCATTCGCCACGATCGGCCGCTTCGCGGATCTCGATCAACACCTTCGGCCAGTGCTCCAGCGCTGTCGGCTCATCCTTCAGGAAATGATCGAAGAACTGCTGCTGTTTCGCGACGTTTTCCGGCTTGTAATAGTGCTGCCACTTCTTCTGACCGTGCACTTCCAGCCACTTCTGCGGCGAGCCCAGCTGGCGGTACGCCTCGAGTGTGCCGCGCGTGTGCAGGCCCTGATCGGACCAGCTCGCCACCACGTAGGCCGGTACCACGATGGCCGCCAGATCGGCCTCCTTGCTGGCCCAGTAATCATCGTAGAGGGGATGGGCGCGCACATTGGCCGCCGTATCCTCGGTGCGCGTGGTGGACCATTGCAGATTGGCACTGCCACGCGGGACGAATCCGGTCTCGGGGATGCCACCGTGATAGGCAAATTCGCGATACCAGTCACTGAATCCTTCGCACGGATTGATTGCCGCCAGATGCGGAGGATGTAGTGGCGCAACGAACCACTGGGTGGCCGCCAGATAGGACACTCCCGTCATGCCTACCCGGCCATTACTCCATGGCTGGACCCCCAGCCATTCGATCAGATCGTAGCAATCCTCGGCTTCGCCCACGCCACCATGTCGAAGTTCGCCTTCGGAATACCAGCTGCCGCGGGGATCCGGATAGATGACCGCATAGCCGTGCCCGCACCAGTACCGCGGATCGGGCGCCTCGAACGCTGTGTACTGAGAAATCCATCCCGCAGGTACGCCGGCTTCGGGCCACGGCAAATGATCAGCGGTATTATGCTTACCGTACGGGCTCCATCCCAGCAGCACCGGCACTCGGGCATCAGCGGAGCTCTGCGGTCGGTAGCTGTCGATGTAGATGCGCGCACCATCACGCATCGCGACCTGCACGTTCCGCTCGATCCGCAGGCCGTTCTCGTGCACGATCGAATGGATTGGTGGCGGCGCCTGCTTGCGTCCCGGCGCAAGCCGCGGATGCACGCCCGGCCGCATGATCAGCTCGAAACCTTTGACCAAAACCGTTCTCTATTGATTATCGCCGGGTTATCCGGCGGTTGGTTGAACGAACCTACCCGGCGCACCCAAGCCCGGAAAGCCCCGGATTTGATACCGGGCATGTCGAATATGGAACGGCCGGCCGGGAGGCAGCACCGGGCGCAGATACCTTTTTTGGAAAAGCCAAGAGTTTGCGTTGCGCGTTTAAGTAATTGATTATACGAGGCCAGCTCCGAGAGGCTGCGGCAAGAGGGGGAACATTCATGCCGACGAATACAGGTTCGGACCGCATTTCCAATGCGGCCCTTATCGGTTCGACTCCACGCCTTGATCTGAACCTGCTCATGCTTTTTCTGGAGATCGTCAATGCCGGAACCATCAGTCAGGCGGCACTTCACCTGCGCACACCCAAGGCGACCCTGAGTCGCAAGCTGCGCCAGCTCGAACAGCAGATCGGCGCGGTGCTGCTCAAGCGCGGCGCAAAACGGCTGGAGCTGACGGAGATCGGCGAGGCCCTCATGCATCGCTGTGAGATCATCGCGGTCGAGACACACGATGCAAGCCTGATCGTTTCGGAGATGCAGTCGCAGCTGCGGGGCGTCATGCGAGTCAGCATGCCGATCGGCCTGGCGAGCACATGGATCAGCCGGGCTCTGTCGGACTTTGCCCTCCGCTACCCCGACGTCAGACTCACGATCCATGTGACCAACCGCTGGATCGATGTGAGCGAAGAACCCTACGATGTGGCCATTTGCATCGGTAAGGTACGCAACGAACAGTTGCCGGCGCGACGGCTGGCTGAATTGCCCCGTGGGCTATATGTCAGTCCTCAGTACTGCGCCCGCAAGGGAGTGCCCCAGTCACCGGAGCAGTTGCTGGAACATGACTGCATCGTGCTCGACTCTCAGGTCAACGACGGACTGTGGGCGGTGGCAAGTGGCGGGCGTCCGGTGTTGGCACCGCACCTGACGACGACCGATATCGTCGTCGCGCGGGAAATGGCGGTAGCCGGCGTCGGCATTGCGATGCTGACCCATCCCATCTGCGAGGCAGACGTCAGAGCGGGTCGGCTGATCCAGGTATTACCCAAATGGCGCATCCCTCCCGTGGTAATTTCGGCGACGTTCGTTGAGCGGCGCCACATGCCGCAAAGGATCCGGGTCTTCATCGATCTGATGGTCCAGGCGATCCGCCACCATACAGCGGCTGATCAGACAGCCCGGTAATCCCATATGAATGACCCTCAATTGGAACTGCGGCATGAGCACGTCTTTGACGTGCGGATCAACTTCGACAGAAGATGGCTTTCCGAGCCTTTGGTGGGCGGCTCGAAGCAGGGTTATACCTCGGTCGGGGAAGGTAGCACCGTCAGCGGACCGTGGTTGAATGGCAAAGTCGTGGATTACAGTGGGGCCGATTGGCCCCTCGTGCGAATGGACTCGGTGGTGGAGTTGAATGCCCACTACATGATCCAGGCCGACGACGGAACTCTGATCTACATTCGCAATCTCGGCTACGTACACGGGCCCCTTCGCAGCCGCGGCCGCTCTGCCGGGGAACCGCCGGACATTCCGGCGTACTTTCGCTGCACTCCCTACTTCCGCGCCCCGGAAGGTGTACACGACTGGCTCAATCGAACAGTCATCGTGGGCGTGGGAAAACGTGTCCCTAAGATCGGGCCCGATGACGCGCCGGATCACTCGTTGTTCCGTTATTTCGCGGTGAGATGAGTTGTGGCCGAAGCGGCAGGAAGGGCCCGTGGTCAGATTATCACGCGCCTGCGGACACGGCAGCAGGCGCCCCTGAGACCCCCGTTCCGTCCTGATGACCCAGGCAGTTTCGCACCCGTGCTGCTCAGCCACTATCATCCTTGAGGTCATGCACATCGACGTAGCCCCCACCACCGGCGCCTATTCGCTGGAGCAGTTCATCGATGACCAGCAGATCGGTGCACCCCATCGGTGGATGTTGCTGGTTTGCGCGCTCGTGATGTGGGTCGACGCCTTCGACTCCTTTGTGGTCGGCAAGATTGCGCCGGCCATTGCGGCGGGATTCCACGTGACTTCTGCGGCCATGACGAGCGTGTTTCTCATCCAGCAGATTGGCCTTGCAGCGGGTGCCTTCGCGGCCACACTTTTGGCTGATCGCTATGGTCGGCAACGCATGATCGTCATTTCGATCGGCGCGTTTGGGGTCTTCTCCCTGCTTTCCGCTTTTGCCACGAGCCTGCGCGCATTCGCCGTATTACGGGGGTTCGGTGGACTGTTCCTGACGGCCGTGCTGCCCATGGTGGTCGCTCTGCTCGCTGAGTCGGTGCCACGCAGGCGACGGGGTACCTACATTTCCATCGCCTTCGTGGCCTACAGCGCCGGTTCTGCCGCTGGCGGCGTGCTGGCGGTGTGGCTACTGGAGCATTTTGGTTGGCCCGCCGTTTTCATGTTTGGCGGGGTGGTACCGTTGCTGCTGGTGCCCCTCGTTCTACTCGTCGTGCCCGAGTCATCCCTGTTCCTGGTGGAGGTGGGCGCACCACCGGAGCGAATTCGCAGCAACCTGCTGCGGCTTCAACCGAATGCGGACATCCCCGCCATCGCTCTTTTCCGCAGGTCGGGCACTTCGAAGCCCACGGCATGGGGCGGGATCAGAACGCTCTTTGACGGTGATTATCGTCTGAAGACCTTTTTCATCTGGGCCGCAACATTCCTGAGCATGGGCAGCATCGCCCTCCTGGGCGCGTGGCTACCCACGTTCTTTCAGGAAATGGCCGGCATTCCGATCAAGCAGTTCGCCCTCTATAGTCTGATCGGATTCATAGGCGGACTGGCCGGTTCTCTCACCTCGGGTTGGTTCCTGGACCGGACTTCCGCGACGACCGTGGTGCCGATCTACTACGTCGGCCTGTGTTTCACGTTGATCATTCTCGGTTGGCTTTGGGCGGATACCGCGATCTTCGTGGGCACCATCGTGCTGTTCAATTTCTTCCAGACCGGAGGTCAGGCAGTGCTGAATGTACTGATGTCACAGGTGTACCCCACGGCGGTGCGGACCACAGGTATCGGCTGGTCGGGCGGGATGGGCCGGATAGGGGGCGTCATCCTGCCCCTGTTCGGCGGCCTGGCGCTCGAGCGCCACTATTCCATCGGCATCACGATGACCATGATCGCTGCGATACCGCTCGGAGTCGTCCTGTCAATCGGCCTGCTGCGAACAGTGGCGTTGCGTCTCCCCGCCATTCAACGACTCACCTGATGCTTACTCTCACCTGCCGCCCCACAACTCGGTACTCGCAAGGTGTGCGCCTTCGGCCAACGTCCGCAGCTTGGCCCATTGAACGCTCGGGTGAACCCGTCGTGTGAACGGACCTTGCGCGAAGCCACAGTCGGTGCCGGCAATGACATTCTCGCGCCCGACCAGTCGCGCCAACCGGGTCAGGCGCTCGGCGACCAGTTCCGGGTGCTCAACGATATTCGTCGAATGGGTGACCACTCCCGGGATAAGGCGTTTGCCATCCGGCAACCGTACCGTTTCCCAAACCCGCCATTCGTGTTCATGCCGCGGATTGGCCATCTCCAATGCGTAAGCACCCGCGTTGACGGCCAGGATCAGGTCAACGATGTCCCGCAGATTGACGTCGTTCGAGTGTGGTCCGTTCCAGCTGCCCCAACACACGTGGTAACGGATCCGCTCCTGAGGCAGGCCCGACAGTGCCCGATTCAGAGCCTGTACTCCGCGCTCCGCCCAGCTCCGGTATTCACCGAAGGATGATCGCGGCACCATCACGTCATACATGGAAGCGAGGTATGCATCGTCGACCTGCAGGTACAGGCCGGCGTCGATGATCGCCCGGTACTCCACCGCGAGCGCGTCCGCGACGGCGAACAGCAGCTTCTCCTCATCCTCATAGTACCGATCCACGAGCGTCGGGATGGCACTGGTCGGCGCCACGACGGGAAGAAAGCCCTGCTTGACTCCACTTGCGGCCATCGCTTCTTTCAAACGTCGGATGTCCGCCTGCAGGTAGGCGCCGCCTGAGTAGGAGACCGGACCGGTCACCGTCCAGGCACCGGGCCGCAGTTGGGTCTGTTTGCCCATACCAGCGATGCCGGCGGCGGCTTCATATTCCTTGTAGAAGTCGGCGAAGTCAGTTCTATCCTTGCCGATGTTAAAGCCGATCTTGCGTGGAACATCGGTGCGGACTTCGACGCCGCCGAGCCGGGTGAGAGCGTACTGCGCCCAGGAAATGGGCTTGCCGAATTCACCGTCGCTGACGATGTCGACGTTGTTAGCGGCCTGTTCGACAACGACGTCATGAACTGATCTGCTCAGACAATCGTCGAGTACGTCCTCCGGGACTTCTCTGCCTTCCTGCAGAGTCAACAACAGCTCGATCAGCTCCGGTGGCCTCACCAGACTGCCGACGTGGGTGGTCAAAATCCGCCGGTTCTCAGCCGTTTGATTTGCCATTCGTAGCTTCGATCAGTTGTACGAGATCGGTCAAGGTGGCATTTACGGGAGTCGCGATGCCGTAGCGCTCGCCGGCACGCACGATGGCGCCGTTGATGAATTGAATCTCGGTCAGTCGGCCGGCTTCCCGGTCCTGCAGCATGGAAGCCTTGTGGGCGGGATGCCCGGCTAGGGCCTTGAGCACAGTTTCGTAGATGTCATGGGAATCCAGCCGCAGGCCGGCAGCGGCGGCGACTGCGACGGTTTCGTGCACCACGGCTGCGGCGATCCGCTGGCCCGCTGGGTTGTTCATCGCGGCATTGCAGGAGCCGCTGATCATGGCCGTGGCGTTCAGCGCCGCGTTGAACGCGAGTTTATTCCATATCGCCGCTTCGATATCTTCGCGCACGTCGACACCAAACCCACTGTCACGCAGCAGCTGAGCCACCCCCGCGGTCAAGGTGTGGGCGGCCGGTACGTGACCGCCCAGATCGATCTGTGTAAAGCCGTGAGAGAGGACGCGGTTGGGCGGCTGCAGGTCCGCGGGTACATGGGCCGTGCCCTTCAGCACGCGCTCGGCGCCGAAGGCTTCGGCGAGAATCTCGGCATTGCCGAGCCCGTTCTGCAGTGTCAGTGCAACCGGCGCGAAGCGCGCGAGGTGTGCGATCGAGCGCACCGCCGCGGCACTGTGCAGGCCCTTCGTGAAAAGGATGAGGAGATCTACCGGCGCGGATGCCTCCTCGGCCCGCGCGGTCAACGGTCGAAGCGTCCTTGGGCCCGAATCGTCGTGGAGTTCGAGACCGAGCCGTTCAATGGCTTCGAGTCGCTGCAGATTGGTGTCAACCAGCGTGACCGATGCTCCGGCCTCCAGAATACGCGCGGCGAACAGACACCCCATGGCGCCGGCACCGATGATGATCACATGTCGGCACTCAGGCGTTGCGCCGTTCACGCCACGATGACCTCGATCAGGGACGGTCCGGCCGCCGCGAAGGAATTGGTCAGCGCCTTCTCGAAGGCCTCGACAGTGTCGGTGCGCACGGCCGGAACTCCCTGCCCTTGCGCCAGCGCACAGAAATCCAGGCCGCTAAGGTCGGTGCCTTCGACACGCTCCATGCCGAACAGTTGCCCGAAGCTGCGCAGTGCTGTGTAGCTGCGGTTGTTGATGATCACGAAGGTGACCGGCACACGCAGCTGACGTGCCGCGTAGAGACCCTGAATCGAGTACATGGCAGAGCCGTCCCCCACGATCGCAACCACGCGCCGGCCGGGGGATCCGAGGCTCACGCCGACGGCGGCGGGCAGCGAGTACCCCAGGCCGCCGCTTGCGGTGGTGTAGAAACTGTCCGCCCGTTTGAGCCGCAGGTAGTCTTGCATGGCGGGCCGGGCCGACGGGGCCTCCTCTACCACGATGGCATTCTCGGGCAGCATGGCATCGATACGCTGTAACACCAGCCGGTCATCCAGCAGCTGTGGGTCGAGCGGTGGCGGCGCGGTCCGCACAGCAGGCGTGGATCGCTCGCTGGCGGACACCTGCCGCATGAGCTGCTCGGCGACGCACCAGGTGTTGGCCAGGATGGCGCTGCCCTCGGGCGCCCAGGCGAGCTGGCCGGGATGATCGCTGACGAACCAGTAACTGCTGCCCGGCGGTATATGCGGCCCCGATCCTTCGGTGTGGTAGAGATTGAGCGGTCCACCGAAGGTGACGACCAGGTCATGCCGCTGCAGGGCGGCGATGATGTGAGCGCGGCTGGCGGGCAGAAAACCCTGAAACAGCGCGTGGTTCTCCGGAAACACATTGCGGCTGGCGAACGGCGCGACGTAGACCGCTGCGCGCACCCGCTCGGCGAGTTCCACCAGGGTATCCCAGGCCTGGTCCCGGGCTACGCCGCTACCCAGCACGAACGCAGGCCGCTCGGCCCGTTCGAGCCCCTGCGCCAGTGCCGCAACCGCAGCCGGGTCACCGGGGTTCAGCGTCGCGATGCGCCGCGCGCTCAGTGGTTCGGCAGGCTGATCCCAGTCGTCGATCGGGATCGAGACGAACGTCGGCCCGTAGGGAGGGGTCATGGCCTCGTAGTAGGCCCGCGCGATGGCCCGGGGCACATCCGCTGCCCGCGCGGGTTCCGCAGCCCATTTTATGAACGGCCGGGGAAACTCGGTCGCACGTTCGGCGAACAGGAAGGGCTCGAAGGGCAGGATCGAGCGCGACTGCTGGCCGGCTGTCACGACCAGCGGGGTCTGGTTCTTGAACGCGGTAAAGAGGTTACCGAGCGCGTGGCCGGTGCCGGCCGAGCTGTGCAGGTTCACGATCGCGGCATTGCGGGTGGCCTGCGCGAAGCCGTCCGCCATCGCCACCACCACGGACTCCTGAAGCCCGAGCACGTAGCGGAAATCCCTGGGAAATTCACGGAACAGGGGAAGTTCCGTCGATCCCGGGTTGCCGAAGATCGTGGTAATGCCCAGCTCCCGCAGCAGCCCGAGCGTCACTTCCCGTACGGTCAACACCGGGATGACTCATGTCGGCGTCTCGCCGACAACGGTGGTGCGGTACAACTCGCGGCGGTAACCCTGGTAATCATTGTAAGCCCGATGGAGGCACAGACGGTTATCCCACAATACCAGCATGTCCGGCTCCCAGCGCAGGCGGCAGCCCAGGAATGGCTGGGTACCGTGCGCGCAGAGGTAGTCGAGAATGGGACCCGCCTCCTCCGGCTGCATGCCTTCGATTCCGAGAGCATAAGTGGGATCCACATACAGGGACTTCTCGCCGGTCACGGGATGCGTTCGCACCATGGGATGGAAGCTGCCGCGGATCTTGCGCTGCAGGTCCTCGGACAACGTCGCAGCGCTGCGCGTGGCAGCGAGCCTGCCTAACGGACTGTCGCTTGCCGCCACGGTCTGCTGCACGGCGGACAGGACGTCACGCAGGGAAAAGTGGACCCTGAGGGTCCCGATCATTTGTTTGAAGGTTTCGCTCAGCGCGGCGTAGGCCAGTGCGGCGTTCGACCAGGTGGTGTCACCGCCATAAGGCGGAATCTCGATGGAGCGCAGGCTGGTGATGGCCGGCGGTTGCGGCAGGAACGGCGAGTCGGTGTGCCAACCTTCGCCGAAGACACGACCGGAGCTGTCGCTCGCCTCCTTGATCAGGGGATGCACGTTGGGGTGTCCGGGAATGCCGGAGGTGTACGCATCCTCCGCGAACGCACCGAAGCGCAGGCTGAAAGCCTCATGCTGTGCGTGCGTCAGCTTCTGCCCCCGAAAATACAGCATCTTGTGGCGGAAGAGCGCATGGCGGATCTCGGCGAACTGGTCGTCATTGAGCTTCGCGAGATCAACATCACGGATCTCCGCGCCCATGGCGGCCGTGAGTGGCCGTGCCTCGATGAACCGGTTGGCTCCCGGCGCATTATCGAACTGTGCAGTTGAATTAAGTCGCACGGCCGCAAATCCTCGTTGACAAGCGCCGCATACTTAATCGGAGGGCTTGGACGGTGCCAAGGCCCGGGCTGCCGTTTTGAAGACAACGGGGGTTGTTGCGTTTGATACGCCCATCGGCCGCGCCGACATGCATTCTTCGGCGGCGGGCGCATAAAAGACGGCCCGGACACCTTGGGTGTGTCCGGGCCGAATCACTACAGTCCTTTTTATGGGGGGGCCATATCAGAACTGGTAGTTTGAACCACCGGCGCCTTCGCCTTCTCCCGTAACTCGCTCAGCAGGGCGACTGTCATCGGTTTGGCGACCGGGGGATTCGTCGCGAGGAACACTCCCTGCGCCCATGTCACTGGCGTGCGTCCTTGATTGTCGGCGACCGTAAGGTTCGCGCCCTTGTCCGCCAGGAAGCGGATGATTGCGTCAGAGCCGCGATTTGCGGCTCCATGAACGGCACGCACACCCATGGAATTGAACGCGTTGACGTCATTTCCGAGCGATTGCGCCAGCTTCACCGCCTGCAGCAGTTTTTCGGGGCCTTCGTCAAAGGTTTGGGCATACGTCCAGTTCACCCCTGCCGCCGCCATCAGTGGCGTGGTGCCGCCGAAGGTCGCTAGGTTGGGGTCCGCGTGATGCGTAAGCAGCAGCTCCATCACCTCGATATCACCCGAGTACGCCGCGCGCAGGAAGGGTGTCTGTCCGGTAAAATCCACCCACGCCAGCGAACCCAATGTGGTGATCCAACGTCTCTCAGGCGGATATTCCCTGGTACGCGCATTCGCATCAGCACCGGCCTCGAGCAGGTGACGGATGAGCTCGAAGGCCGCGGCACGATCGACACCGTTGTCGCTGACGTGTGGTCCCGTTACGTCCAGATCGCGTAGGTCCACTGCCGCCCAAAGTGGCGTCTCACCATACCAGTCGGATGCATTGACATTGGCGCCCCGCTTGACCAGTAATTGAGCCACGTCGATCCGGCCGTTCAGAACGGCCATGATCAGGGGCGTGGCGCCATTGGCATCCGCCTGTTCGACGTTTGCCCCCGCATCGAGCAGCAATTGCACCGTCTCGAGATGGCCTTCGCGGGCCGCAAACAGCAGCGCAGTCTTGGCGCCCGGCACCGGTTCGCGGGCCCCGCGTTCGGGCCAGCCGCCGCGAATGATGCCGGCTCCCTTTGAGCCCGCGTTGGATGCCGGCGTGCGCAACTGCGGTACCTTACCGGCCCGCGTCTGCGCGTTGACATCGGCACCACGTGCAATCAGCACCCTGGCGGCATCCGTGTGCCCGGCCCGCGCGGCAAACATCAGCGCCGTCTGTCCGAACTGAAGATCGCGCGTATCCACCGGTGCCTTCGTACTCAGCAGCAGCTTCACGATCCGCAGTTCACCGCCATTCGCCGCCATCATCAGGGGGGTCTCTCCTGAGGCGTCCGTCAGGGTGGGGTCGGCGTGAGCGTGCAGCAATAACTGCACCATGGCGGGATCGTGTTCGGCGATTGCGACGTGCAGCGGTCTCACTCCATAGCGGTTCGCCTCATCAGGATCGGCGCCCGCCCGCAATAATTGGCCGGCGGTAGCGGGATCACGCAGCCGCACGATCCAGTGCAAGGCCGGAGTTCCATCGCGCCCCGGAATATCGGCATCCACGTGGTTGCGCAACAGCTCCTGTACCTTTTCGGTATCGCCTTGCGCGGCAACATCCGCGATGTTGGAGGCGTCCGCCACGGCCGCATTCACCTTCGCGAACACGCACGCCAATAACATCCCCCACGCGAATGACAGTCTCGTGGCCACGACTTTCTATATCTCGACCAGGCCGGTACTGTCGCCGAAGGATTCCGCCGGTACATCCAGTTTGCGAAGCATCGCGAGCAGAAGATTGGATAACGTGGGTTCCCCGTCCACGTGGATGTGCCGGTTGCCTGGCAACCTGCCGCATGCGCCGCCGACCAGCACGATCGGCAGCGGACGGTGGTCGTGTTCGTTGCTGTTGCTCATGCCGCTGCCGTACATGAGCAGCGAGTGGTCCAGCAGGCTACCCTCACCGTCCGGTGAATCCTGCAGCTTCTTCACCAGATACCCGAAGGTCCTGGCGTGGTACTGGTTCAGCTGTGCAAGCTTGTCGATGTTTTCCGGAATATTGGAATGATGGGACAGATTATGAAATGGCTCGCGGATGCCGCTGGCCGGGTAGATCGCATTGCTGACCTCTTTGGCGAACATGAGTGTTGTAACTCGCGTGATATCCGCCTGCCAGGCGAGCACCTGCAGATCGAACAGCAGTTTTGCATGGGCGTCGAAGTCCTCGGGAATGCCGCTGGGCACCGTGGGCAGCGTCATCCCCGCCGGAACCTGTTGTGAGGCCAGCGCGATGCGGCGCTCGACTTCCCGCACATCCGTCAGATATCGATCGAGACGGGCCCGGTCCGCCGCCGGCAGCGTCTTCTGCAATGAGGAAGCTTCGGTGAGTATCGAGTCCAGCAGGCTGCGGGCTTCCAGGCGTCGCGCGGTCCGTTGCTGCGCAGTCGCGCCATCCCCGAACAGGCGCTCGAACACCACCTGCGGATTGTTCTCCATGGGCAGTGGCGCCTTCGGCCCCTGCCAGGAGATTGTGTTCCGATATGCGCAGGAGAGCCCAGCGCCGCAGCTCAGGCCACCGTCTTCGATTGAAAGTTCCAAAGAGGGCAACGGGGAATCCTGGCCGAAGTGCCTGGCGGCCACTTGGTCAACGGTCACTCCCAACTCGGCCTCCGAACCGGTTCCAGGCGAAGCGCCCGAAAGGAATACCGCGGAGGAACGGGTGTGATTGGCACCGGCGGAGGCATCCTGGCCATAGGCCAGCGGCAGGGAAAGTCCGCTTACGATGTTCACGTGCCCCCGGTACGGCTCCAGTGGTTTCAGTATCTGCGGGAAATCGAAGTCGCTGCCGACTTTCGTGGGTGTCCAGCGGCTCATGACCGCACCATGCGGCACATAGACGCACGCGAGTCGCACCGGTGGCATCGCGGCGTTGGTGGTGGCGCACAGGGCCCTCCCAGCCGGCATCATTGACTCGAGCAACGGCAATGACAGCATTGCGCCGGTCCCGCGAAGGAGCGCACGTCGCGATAAATGTGGCTTCATACGGGTTGCAGCTCCATCGCGAGGCCGACCGGGTCCGTGAACTGCAGGCCCCTGTGTGACTGTGAGGTGACGGTCGCGCCCATTGTTTTCAGTTCGCGCGCAACGATCTTCGGATCGAACGGCTGCACTTTGATGCCGATCCGGTCGATGCGCCCCATCTCGCCGCTACCGGCCTGCTCGAGATCCAAGCGGGTCGCCGCAATCTGAAACGATGCCTGCTCGTGGTGACTGCCGGAACGAGTCTCCTGGCCGAGAAACCGGCGGTAAAATTGCAGCGATTTCTCGAGATCGGTCGTGCGTAACACCACGTGATCGAGATGCACTGGCTGGACGAGCGATTCACCCGGGACGATGCGTTCGGCGGGCACCACTGTCTTGGCGAGGCCGCCCGGCACCCCCAGAAGCTGGAAGCCACAGCCGTCCGGGTCCGGAATGATTCCGTACTTACCCGCGGGCAGACCCTCCGCCTTGAGTTGCTCCGCCATTGCCGCCGGGTCGTAGTCCTCGACCAAAGCGCAGAAATGATCGAAATACCCCTTCGGGGCGTTGCCATGCGTGCCGAGCGCCAGATAACCGACGCCAAGGGTGACGTAATAGCGCAGCGGTGGGTCCTTCTCCTTGGAAAGGTTGGGATTGAAGAGACGGGCATAGAATTTCCCGGCTGCCTCAACGTCCGGAACGATGGTGCCCATGTGCTCCAGCCCCGTGGTTTTCAATGGTAGCTGCGAGATCGCGGTGGCGGGGGCCTGCGCATGGGCACGCCCCATCACCAGCGGTGCGAGCGTTGCCCAGCCCATCGCTTCCAATACGTCCCGACGCGAAAGGGGCGCCGATGTCCGGTTCATTATTAGTGACCCTTATCTGTTTGGGGTTCATTGAGACTCGCTCGAAGCGGCCCTTGGGTGGTTCGGGTCGCCTGTGTCTCAGCGGTGCCTTTGACCTTCATCTGGAAGGGGGCGCTGCGAACGATCCCGAGCACGAGCGCTGAGAACCTGAAGTCTTCGGCGCGCGCGGCACGCATTATTTGCCTTACCGACGGCTCGTCGTAGTATTCAATCCGTCTGCCCAGTGCATACGTGAGAAGTTTCTCGGTGAAACTCGTCACGAAGGCATCGGAGCGCGCGAGCAGCGCCGTGCGCAGGTCGGCCACTCCCTTCAAGGCGGTGCCGTCCACGAGCTTCCCGGATGCGTCAATCGCCGTGCCGCCATCGGTGGTTCGCCATCGGCCGTCGAGATCGAAGTTCTCGAGCGAGAACCCGATCGGGTCCATGATCTGGTGACAGGCCGCGCAGCTGGGATTGGCCCGGTGCCGCTCGAGGCGAGCGCGCACGGTGACGGGTCGTGCGGCGGTGAGGTCCTGGTTGAGGTCAGTATTGACACCCGGCGGCGGACGGGGCACGGGTGCACCGAACAGCGTCTCCATGACGAAGGCGCCCCGCTGCACGGGCGAGGTTCGATCGCCAGCGGAAGTGACGGTGAGGATGCTGCCTTGACCCAGGAGCCCGCGGCGCGGCGAGTTCTTCGCCAGCGCCACTCGACGCATGTAGCTGCCATAGATGCCCGGAAGGCCGTAATGCCGTGCGAGGCGTTCATTCAGATACGTATAGTTGCAGTCGAGCAGAGCAACTACGCTGCGATCCTCGTGCACGATACTGCCGAACAGGAGCTGTGTTTCCGCTTCCAGGTCTGCACGCAGGTTGTCGTCGAACTGCGGATCGGTGGGCTGAACGCCACGCAGCTCGCGAAGCCGCAACCATTGGCCCGCGAAATTGCCGACGAGACGGCTCGAGCGTGGGTCGGCGAGCATGCGCCGGACCTGCTGCTCGAGTACCGGCGGCCTGCTCAGATGCCCTTTGGTGGCGAGATCGAGCAGCTCGTCATCTGGAAGGCTGCTCCAGAGGAAGAAAGACAGACGTGATGCCAGCTCGAGGTCACTGATGCGATAGGTCGCACCGTCAGGAACGCCAGGGTCCTCCGGTTCGGCGCGATACAGGAGCTGCGGGTCGACGAGCAACCGCGCCACGGCTTCCTGAATGCCTTCCTCGAAGCCTCCCGTCTGCCGCCCGAGCCGGTAGAACTGCATCAGTGGTTCGATGGAAGGGTCCGTGGCAGCCACTGGCCGACGAAATCCCCGGCGCGCCAGGTGCGTCAGGATCTGCCGTGCGCAGGGTTCTTCCTGCGCAGCGTCCCGCGGATGACACACGAAGATCGCGCGCCCGCTTGGTGTATTCCCGCTCCCGGTCGGGTCATAGGGTCCATTGATCGTGAAGTCTTCGATGGCGGTTTGCCTCTGGGGCGCGTTCGCATACAGCTCGTCGACACCGATGGCATGGCGATTGTCGACGAAGTCAACGCCTAGGCGATGTGGACCGGCCTTGACCTCAATGCGAAATCTGCTGGTGTCCGCGGCTTCCACGGCATGGCCGTCAATCGTGAAATCGATGACGGGCGCGGGGTCACCATTGCCGACCGCCAGTCCTGGGCGTCCGCTTCGGATGCGAAACTCGTACACCGCATCGAGAGGAAAGAAGTGCTCGACGAGCATGCCACCGCGGGTGCCCAGCGGCAGCCCCTCGATATGCTCGTCCTGGGACAGACCCGGCGATGCGGCATACCTGACCAGTGTGGGCGCCATGGCGCGATCACCGACTGCCAGCCGGCTGATCTTGAGGGCCGCCGATATGTAGCTTTGGATGAGGGTGGGCGATACGCTCAATACATCCGCTACGTTGTCGAAGCCCTCAGAAGCATCATCGGCGGGCAACAGACTCGAGGCGTCCACGTCGAGCGACAGCAGATCGTGAACCACGTTTGCGTACTCGGTCCGGTTGAGGCGGTGAAGGGAGGTGCGGCCCGCGAAAGGCTGCGACCCGGCGGCCTCGTCCACCCGCGTCGCGAGTTCCGCGGCGAAGCCCTCGAGCACGGGTCGCGGCGGCCGGGCCTCGCCGGCGGGCGGCATCATCCCGGTGCGCAGCTTGCGGATCGCCTTCTCCCAGGTCTGGGCATCGGTTGGGATGTCCTGAGGTTGCAAGGCATCGAAGGCGACCCCCCCTGCCCAGTCCTCGGTGTTGTGGCATTTGACACAATACTGGCGAAGTACACTCCAATGGTTCGGGACCGTGGCCGCCACGGGTGGGATCGCGCCACGACACACTGCTGCCGACAACGACAGCGCGGTCATGCAAAGAACCCCGACGACTGCCCGGTAATCGCCCTTCACCAGTCCCCCCCGCAAACGTGGCACTTGATCCGACGGAGCCCTAAGTACGACGATGGACTACCATCTGGAAGTGCCAAACGGTTAACCCGGGCGCGACATCGTTACTAACGTGCGTTAAACCACCAGCGGATTGCATGACTGACTTCGACATTGCTGGCGCGCGGGCCCACTTGGAAAGGCTGCTGGCCTCGGAGCAGCTTGGCCGGTCCGAAACCAGCCGCAAGCTCCTGAACTATCTGTTCGAGCGCTCCCTCAAGGAGGACACGCCGAAGGAAGCGGAGATCGCCTTCGATGTCTTCGGCAAGGGGGCCTCATTCAGCGGCGCCGAGGATTCGGTGGTGCGCGT
>Ga0302314_10009142_pt1 | contig 17564 bp, 17 predicted proteins | sample III_Palsa_N2_3_FD_200533 | JGI IMG/M metagenome (GOLD analysis project Ga0302314, IMG submission 200533) | Peat permafrost microbial communities from Stordalen Mire near Abisko, Sweden - III_Palsa_N2_3 | ecosystem: Environmental > Terrestrial > Soil > Palsa > Peat permafrost | place: Sweden...
CGTCCCCCACCCAGCACCACACCCCCGCCTCCCCCCCGGGGGGGGGGGGGGGGGGGGGGGCCTTCCCCCCGCCCCCCGCGGCCCCTGGTTACTTACGCCGGCGCTTGAGCGCGGGCCTGGGCGCGGGCCTGGGCCGGCTCCCAGTCGGGACGCAGCGGCATGCCCGAGGTACCGTCCTTGGGCAGCTTGACGCCGAGGATCTGGTGAAGCTGGACGACGTTGCGGTCGAAACCGAGCTGGCAGCCGGCCATGTAGAGGCGCCAGACCCGGGCGGTGCCCTGGCCGACCTCCTCGACCGCCTCGTCCCAGTGCGCGTCGAGGTTGGCGCACCAGGCCTCGAGGGTCTTGGAGTAGTGCTCGCGCAGGTTCTCCTCGTGCCTGATCTCGAAGCCGTTGTCGTTCATCACGCCGGCCAGCCAGCCGGGGCCCTCGAGCTCGCCGTCGGGGAAGACGTACCGGTTGATGAAGCCGTCCCGGTAGATGGACGGGCCGGTGTTGTCGGGCCGGGTGATGCAGTGGTTCAGCATGCGGGCGCCGGTCTTGAGCTTGCCGTTGAGGTAGGCGAAGTAGGCCGGCACGTTCGCCTTGCCGATGTGCTCGGTGATGCCGATCGAGCTGATCGCGTCGAAGTCGGTCTCGGGCACGTCGCGGTAGTCCTGGTGGCGGACCTCGGCGAGGTCCTCAAGGCCGGCCTTCTTGATCGCCTGCTGCGCCCAGTGCGCCTGCTCCGCGGAGAGAGTGACGCCGAGGGCCTTGACCCCGTACTCGCGGGCGGCGTGCATGACCATGCCGCCCCAGCCGCAGCCCACGTCGAGCAGCCGCATCCCCGGCTTGAGCGCCAGCTTCCGGGCGACCAGGTCGAACTTGTACTCCTGCGCTTCCTCGAGGGTGGCGGTCTCGGTCGGGTAGCAGGCGCAGGTGTAGGCCATCGTCGGGCCGAGTACCCACTCGTAGAACCGGTTGGAGACGTCGTAGTGGTGCGAGATCGAGTTCGCGTCCCGGCTCTTGGAGTGCATCCGGCCGACGGTCAGCCCGCGGCGGCGGGGCACCACCTCCTGCGGGGGCGGCGGGATCCGCGGGATGAGCACCTTGGGCCCGCCGAGCGCCTGCAGCAGCTTCAGTCGCTCGGCCCAGCCGATCTGGGTCTCCTGCGCCTTGGACATCCGGGACAGCGCGGTGAACATGTCGCCGTCGAGGTCCAGGTGACCGCTGACGTACGCGCGGGCCAGGCCGAGCGCGCCCGGCGCCTGCGCCAGGTAGGAAACCGCGATAGGCGACCGGATCGTGATCTTGATCGGCGAGCCGACCGCACCCGCGACCGAGCCGTCGTAGGCCCGGAATTCAACCGGCGCGTCGGGACCCGCGATCGTCTCGAGAACCTCAGCCAGACCCATGGAGCGTTCCTTTCAACAATGTGGCTGCTTTCCTAGTCGCGAAGGCCGGGTGAGCCGCTGCGCACAGCAGCGGGCTCAGCGACCCCGGACACACTTGTCGTAAAGGCCGAGGAGCCGGCCGTTCCCGTCGTACTCGCCCTTGAGCTTGTCGTACGCCGCGCCGTTGTAGCGGGCGCGGAATTCTTCCTCGGAGTAGAAGGCGGTCGAGTACAGCGACTTGTGCCCGTCGAGCGCGCTGACCTCCTCCTCTATCATCCGGTTGTAGTAGCCGTCCTGCTGGCCGACCGGAAGCGCGACGGCCCCCCAGAAGCCGAAGTTGACGTAGACCTCGTCCGGCTCCATCGGGTAGAGCGTCCACGTGCGGTCGCCGCGCAGCCGCACCGGGCACAGCCAGACCGGGGTCATCTTCACCTTCTCGGTGAAGAACTCGAGGAACTCGTCGCCCCGCTCGACCGGGATCTCGACGTCCTGGATGACCATCTCGCGCGGCGGCTGGTGCCGGTGCTCGTAGAGCGCGGCGGTCAGGCCGTGCCGCTGGTCGAACGCGACGAGCTTGCGGTAGACGTCCGAGCGGCGGTACTTGCGCGGCCAGAAGGGCCGGAACTTGGTGTTCTGCACGCCGAACGGCCGGGAGCACCAGAACCAGTCGGTGTCCCAGCGCCAGATGTAGTCCTTGATCGTGAGGAAGTCCTCGCGGCTCTCCCGCTGGGACTTGTAGAAGACCTTCTGCCCGGTGTAGTCGCTGAGCCACGGCGCCTTGGCGCTGAACGCGCCGACGGTCAGGTAGAGCTCGCTGGTGCTGAACGCCGTGCCGTCGAGGAAGTCGGCCTTGTGCCCGCGGTAGCTGCCCTCCCGGCTGATCTCGGCGATGGCGTCCATGCAGCTCTTCGGGTCGTTGAAGGCGAAGTGGCGCAGGTGCACGTACGGCTGGACCGGCATCAGCTCGATGGTGAGGGCGAGCGAGTAGCCGAGGGTGCCATAGGAGTTCGGGAAGCCGTAGTACAGATCGCTGTGCTCGTTGTCCTTGGTGGCGATCACGACCCGGCCGTCGCCGGTGAGGATCTGCATCTCGATGACCGACTCGTGCGGCAGCCCGTGCCAGAGCGAGGTCGACTCGATGCCGAGGCCGGTGACCGCGCCGCCCAGGGTGATCGTCTTGAGCTGCGGCACGACCAGCGGCATCAGGCCGTGCGGCAGCGTGGCGTCGCACAGGTCCTCGTAGGTGGTCATGCCGCCCACGACCGCGGTCTTTGTCGCGGGGTCGACGTGGATGACCCGGGCGAACGCCGCGACGTCCAGGCTGACGCGCTCGCTGCCCTGCTGGCCCGGCTTGGCCGGGTCACGGAAGCGGAAGAGATTCGACGTCGGCTTGGCGAGGCGCACCGGGATGCCCTCGGGCACGGCGGCGTACGCGTCGCGCAGCCGCGTCACCGCGGCTTCGTGCGCCGCCAGTTTCGCGGGCGGGAGTGCTGAGATGCCGGTCACGCGCTCCTCCTCTTGCTACACAGCCATACATACCCACAAATGCGGGCAAGCTCCGCACCCTGCCGGGCAAACGGCTCAGGCAGTGTATCCGGTCGATCTAAGTCACATACGCCGCGCCTCACCTGCGCGGACGACCCTCCGGCGAGCCGCGGCCGCGCGGCGCGCCCGGCGCGGGACCGCCAGGCGACGCAAAAGAATTCAGATGAACGGACCGGTGTTACTCCCCCAGGCCAGCGAGCATCTCGCCGGGCGGTGGCCCGGCAGCGCTGCCCGTTCATGATCGCGGAGACTTCGGTCAGCAGGTAAGAAAAGAGGCGCTATAACGCCTCGAAACCTTCGTGATCACGTCCGCGACCAGAAACCGCGCTCGTGCGGCCGGTCATCGACCAGCGCGTCGTCCACCGCGGGGTACGGGCCGCTTGACCAGGTCAGGCGGCCAGCGCGGTCCGGCCGAGGATCTCGCCGTGCACGATGGCCAGCCAGCCGTCATCCGCCGCGGCCCAGGCGAGCCAGCCGTTACTGATGCGACGCAGGTCGTCCGTGGTCGCGTACTCGCCGTCGACCAACTGGCGGGCCAGGGCCGATTCCAGGATCCGGTCGGCCCACATGCGTCCCCAGTGATCGCGGGCATCGGGCGTGGCGTAGCACCAGGTGCTCGCCGTGGCCGTGACGTCGGTGAGGCCGGCCGCGAGCGCCCAGGAGAGCATTCTCCGGCCGGCGTCGGGCTCGGCGCCGTTGGCCCGCGCGGCGGTGCGGTAGAGCCGGAGCCATTCATCGAGCTCGGGAACCTCCGGCCACCAGGTGAAGGCGGCGTAGTCGCTGTCCCGCGCCGCGACCAGGCCGCCCGGGCGGGCGACCCTGGCCATCTCCCGTAGTGCCTGCACCGGGTCGGCGACGTGCTGGAGCACCTGGTGCGCGTGGACGACATCGAACGTGCCGTCGGGGAAGGTAAGCGCGTGCACGTCCTGCACGCTGAAGTCGACATTGGCGACCCCCCGGGCCGCGATGGTCTCGCGGGTCAGCCCCAGTTCCTTCTCCCCCACCTCGGTGGCAGTCACCGCGGCGACCAGGCCCGCGAAGTCGGCGGTGATCGTCCCCGGGCCAGAGCCGATATCGAGCAGCGAATCGCCCGCGTTCAGGTGGGGCAGCAGGTACGCGGCGGAGTTCGCCGCCGTGCGCGTCCGGTGCGACCGCAGGACGGACTCGTGATGACCGTGCGTGTAGACGCTCATGTACCTCCTCTCGCTACGCCACAGTCTGGTACCGCGATTACCACACTGTCCAGAATGCAAGATATTCATCTCATAATTTGGACAATCGGACTCAGCCGGGTGCTCCCCCGCGACGGGTGACGGCCCCGCGCACGGTCCAGGCCGCGCTCCAGCAGGCCACCAACAGCGGCGGCAGGTACAGCGCCACCTTGGTCGGCACAATCAGGAGGGGGGGCATGTAAATAAAGGCGACGCCCAGTGCGCACGGGTAGCACACGGCGGCCGACAGCAAGCTGAAGCGCCAGCCGAGACCGAGAACCAGCGGCAGCGCCAGGGCGATCGCAGCGAGAATGAATCCCGTCACCAGGTAGGCGTTCGCGGGTGACCGGGGAGATTCCGCCGAGGCATCAGCGGCGAAGGACCAGGCCTGCACGGCCGCGGCGAGGAGCAGCACGGTGACCGCGTGCCGCCCGGTCACCAGGCGGCGCGCTGCCCGGGGATCGGCCACCGCTAGGGCGAATACCTCAAGCAGGAAGACCGCGCCTGTGAGGAGCACCACGGTAAGGCCCGGCCCGAGCACGTTGAAGCTGGTCAAGTGCGCCCAGTGCCCGAAGTCGACCACCGCCGCGACAAGCAGGGCCGCCAGTGCCGTCCGGCGCAGGCCCGCGAACACCGCCGCCGCGACGATCACGTGGCCGCCGACCAGGACCAGGAAGCCTGGGTGGCTGAGCAGCTGGGTCCCGCCAGCATGCAAGCGTTCAACCCGTCCGGGCGCGAGCGCCCATCCAGCCGGAACCGTGACCTGGAGATGGAAGCGCTCAGCCAGCCCGGGCGCACGCGCCCATTCAGCCGGAACCGTGACCTGGAGAATGTCGGTCAGCACCAGGAACAGCGGAGCTATCAGGGCGAACAGCGCCAGCGCTGACGCCCAGCCGCCACGCGGGCCGCGCAGCCGCATGAGCAGCGATCCCCGGACTATGTCGGCGGCATCGCCCAAGGCAGGCCGCGTTTGCCCGTCCCGGGCCGAGGCCATGAGCACGCCGAGCACCTCGGTACCCCGCCTCGCCTGGAACTCGCGCGAGTACAGCCGCAGTAGCCGCCGGTAGCGTCGCTCAAGCTCCGCGTCCGCCGCGCCGCGCGGCGGGGTCGGGAAGCCGCCCGCCGCGCTCATGCCGCGCCTCCGGCCAGCCCCGGGCGGGGCGCGCCAAGCCGCCGCAGGGCGATGGCCGCGCTCGTCTGCAGCCGCCCGGCTTCCTCGGCGAGGCGCGCGCTTCCCTCGTCGGTCAGCCGGTAGTAGCGGCGGAGGCGCCGGTCCACGATCTCTTCCCGGTCAACGCCGATAAGCCCGTCGTCGTCCAGTCGCTCCAGCGCCCCGTAAAGCGTCCCGGCCCGCAGCGTCACTCGGCTGTCGGAGATTCGCCCGACGTCCTGGATAATCCCGTATCCGTGCTGCGGCCCCTCGGCCAGCGCGGTCAGGATGAGGAACGTAGTCTCCTGCATCGCCCGTTTAGTCATTCTGACTTTATATAATGTTGAACTTAGTATTGTCTTTCGTTCGCGGAGATTCGTGCCCGGACTATCGAAGGAAGGGCGAGCCAGCCGACCACTGGCTGAGAATCTGCTGAAAGGTGACATCCGCAGTTCAGCTCGCGGCCAACCGGAGGGTCATCGTCGCGAGCGCCGCAGTGGTGCTCGGCGGCACGGCCCTCGCGTCGTCGGCGGCGACCGCCCGACCGGCTCAGCCCAGCTCGAATCACACTCCCGCTATCCGGCATGTGCTGCTGATATCGGTCGACGGCATGCACCAGTCCGATCTGGAGTGGTACGTCGCCCACTATCCCCACTCGGAGCTCGCGCGGCTGGCCGCCGGCGGCGCCGAGTACACCCGCGCGCAGACCCCCGATCCGTCGGACTCCGACCTGGCCGGCCCGGGACTGATGACCGGCGGCAACCCGGGTGACCGGGACGTTCCGCTCATCGTCTACGCGCCGGGCATCGTCCGGCCCGGCCAGTCCGGCCTCCGGGTGGAAACGACCCAGGTCGCGCCGACGATCTTGAAGCTGCTCGGCCTGAACCCGGGGAATCTGCAGGCGGTGCGGATCGAGCACACCCGTGTGCTCCCCGGCGTTCAGGGGTAACGGCCGGCCGGCTGAGCCTGCCTGATCAGTGGCTTAGCCGGGGCGCACGGTCATAGCCGGTCAGCCGGCGGCGCACGTAGCTGACGGTGATCCGGCGCAGGGCCTCCGCGGGGTCGCTGGCCCGCCATGGTCGGGTACGTCTCGGGCGTCATCGGGCTTTCGCCGCGTCCCGCGCCGCCTCGGCGGCGTCGTAGCTGGCGGCGACCTCCTCCGGGGTCATCGGCAGCCGGGCCATTCCCGGCGGCGCGCCCGCGTCCAGCGCCCGGCGCAGCAGCCAGGCCATCGAGTACCGGCGGTTGTCGGCCAGCGCCCGGTCCAGGGCGACGTTGGCCAGCGCGCCGTCGCCCGACTGCCAGGCGACGAAGGCCAGCAGCGTCGCCGGGGCGGCGACGTACCCGGGTCCGGCCAGCCGGGTCAGGTCGGTCCAGAGCCGGCGGTGCGCGCCGCGGTGCTCGGGCAGCATCCGGGCCCACGCGTCGTCGCGTACCCGCAGCTCGCGCAGGGCCACGGCCAGCCAGGCCGCCAGCACGGTGTCGACGGTCTCCCCCGCCCGGTAGCGGTCGATGGCTTCGACGACCGCCATCCGGCCGACGGCGGCCGTGACCCGGCGCCGGGCGATGCGGTGGTCGGCCCCGGTCGACCGGGCCACGCACTCGGCGATGAGCCGCTGGGCCTGCCGGACCGCGCCCCGCATCGCCTCGGCGCTGGCGTCGTCCGCCGCCGCCAGCGCCGCCCTGAGCTCGTCCCGGCTGGCCAGCACCTGACGGCCGGCCAGCTCCATCGCCCGGGCCGCCGGGTGGTCGGTGATGTCGTACCGGGTGCCGTCGGCCGGGCAGCACGACGGCTCGGCGCACACGTAGGACCAGTAGCGCCCCTGATCGGCCCGGAGCAGTTCGGTCAGCGTGACCTGGGCTTCCCCCGCCCGCTCGCGCAGGGCGCTGACCACCGGGGCGACGGCCTCGTCGGAGCCGTAGCCGACCGCGGTCGCGGTGGTCAGTCTCTGCGCGGCGAGCACGCCTACCGCGCTCGCGGCGATCGCGGCGGCCCGCCGCTGGTCACCGGGATCGGGCAGGTCGAACCGGAGGGTGACCTGGACGCGGCTGCGCGGCGGCTCGGTGCCCAGCACGACGAAGCTGTGCCCGGGCTCGAACCCGAGGAGCCCGGGGATGACCGCGAGGATCCCCGCCGGCGACCCGGCCCGCACGCGGTACTCGGGAATCTGGGTGTCGGTGTCGGCCAGCGCCGGTCGCGCAGGCCGCGAGGACCCGGCTGAGGGGACCCGCGGGTCGCGCGTACCCGCGGAGAGGTTGTTTGTCATGGCTTAAGCGTCGGCGGGAGGGCCGGGAAAGCGGATACGGAGATCTGGCGCTGTGGATAACCGGGTCGGTTATCCACAAGCGGGGAACAGAGGCTTTGACAAGACCCGGGTCGAGCGGGTAACGCGGCTACAAGGCGACGCCGAGCAGCGCGTCGGCGACGTCCCTGACCAGCGCGGCCTCCGACTCGGCCGGCCCGGTGACCGCCCCGGCGCCGGGCTCGGCCCCCACGGCGAGGACCGCGTCGGCCCAGGCGTCGATCGCGGCGAGCGCGCCCGGCGCGTCCAGGTCGTCGGCCAGCCGCTCGCGTACGGTGCCGAGAACGTCGGCCGCCGAGACCACAGGCAGCTCCGCCGGGGCGGCGGCCACGGCCGCCCGCCAGCGCCCGAGCCGGGCCGACGCCTCGGCCAGCGACGCGTCGGTCCATTCCCAGTCGGACCGGTAGTGGTGCGCGAGCAGTGCCAGCCGGATAGCCATCGGGTCCACGCCCGCCGCGCGCAGCCGGGAGACGAAGACCAGGTTGCCGAGCGACTTCGACATCTTGGCCCCCTGGTAGGCGACCAGGCCCGCGTGCGCGTAGACCCGGGCGAACAGGTGCTCGCCGTCACCGGCGCAGCCGACCCGGACGTGCGACGCGCTCATCTCGTGGTGCGGGAAGACCAGGTCGCTGCCGCCCGCCTGCACGTCGAACGTCGGCCCGAGGTACTCGGCGGCGATCGCCGCGCACTCCACGTGCCAGCCCGGGCGCCCGCGGCCGAGCCGGGAGTCCCAGGCGGGCTCGCCCGGCCGTTCCGCCCGCCAGACCAGCGGGTCGAGCGGGTCCTTCTTCCCCGGCCGCTCCGGGTCGCCGCCGCGCTCGGCCGACAGCTCGGTCATCGTCTCGATGGAGTAGCCAGACGCGGTGCCCGGCCCGGACAGCGCGCCGAACGACTGGTCCGCGCCCCGGGCGAAGTAGACGTCGCCGTCGAGGTCGTAGAGCGCGCCCCGGGCGGCGAGCCGCTCGATGAACGCGTCGATGAGCGGGATCGCCTCGACCGCGCCGATGAAGTACGCGGGCGGCAGGTTCCGCAGCGCCACCATGTCCTCGCGGAACCGCTGGGTCTCGCGGGCCGCGAGCTCGCGCCAGTCCTCCCCGTCGCGGTCGGCCCGCTCGATCAGCGGGTCGTCCACGTCGGTGACGTTCTCGGTGTAGACCACCTCGTGCCCGGCGTCACGCCAGGCGCGAACCAGCAGATCGAAGGCGGTGTAGGTCGCGGCGTGGCCGAGATGCGTCGCGTCGTAGGGGGTGATCCCGCAGACGTACAGCGACGCCCGATGTCCGGTCGCGGCGACCGTCAGCTCTCCGGTCGCGGTGTTCCGCAGCCGCGGTTCCTCCCCGCGACCCGGCAGAACGGGAACCTCAGCATCACGCCATGCATCCATGATGCCAGGTTACAGCCACGATGCCCGGATGAAAGGGCGGGATATCGGGACATCGCGCCCGCCGCCCGCGCCGGCAACGCCGCCCCCGCCGGGTACGCTGACCGCCGTGACGAAGTCGAGGGTCCTGGTAACCGGCAGCGCGGGCCATCTGGGCGAGGCCCTGGTCCGGGTCCTGCGCGACGCCGGGCACGAGGTGACCGGGATCGACCTGCGCCCGTCACCGCACACCACGGTGGTCGGGTCGGTCGCCGACCGGGCGGTCGTGCGCGACTGCGTGGCCGGGGCGGCCGCCGTCTTGCACACGGCGACGCTGCACAAGCCGCACGTCGGCTCGCACGGCAAGCAGGCGTTCGTGGACGCCAACGTCACCGGCACCCTGACCCTGCTCGAGGAGGCGGCGGCGGCCGGCGTGGGCAGCTTCGTGTTCACCAGCACCACGAGCGCGTTCGGCCGGGCGCTGACCCCGGCGCCGGGCCAGCCGGCCGCGTGGATCACCGAGGACGTGACCCCGAAACCCCGGAACATCTACGGCGCCACCAAGACGGCGGCCGAGGACCTGTGCGAGCTCGTCCAGGCCGAGCACGGCTTGCCGGTCATCGTCCTGCGCACCTCGCGATTCTTCCCCGAGGGCGACGACAGCGAGGCTGTGCGCGCCCGCTACGCCGACGCGAACGTGAAGGCCAACGAGTTCCTGTACCGCCGGGTCGACGTCCAGGACGTCGTCGACGCGCACCTGCTGGCCCTGCGACGGGCGAGCGACATCGGGTTCGGGAAGTACCTCATCAGCGCGACGACGCCGTTCACCCAGGCCGACCTGGCCGAACTCCGCGAAGACGCGCCGACCCTAGTCGGCCGCCTGTTCCCCGACTACGCGGCCGAGTACGCCCGCCGGGGCTGGCGGATGTTCCCGTCGGTCGGCCGCGTGTACGTCAACGCCCGCGCCCGGGCCGACCTGGGCTGGTCGCCCCGGTACGACTTCCGCGCGGTGCTCGACGCCCTCAAAGCTGATCAGGACCCGCGCAGCCCCCTCGCCCGGGTCATCGGGGCGAAGGGCTACCACGACCGGCCGACCGGCGTCTACACGAGCTGAGCCCTGCTAGTCGAAGTTGTTCTTCCGGCCCTCGCGGACGTAGTCCACGGTCGACCGGATGTGCCCCTCCCCGTGCACCGCCTTCTGCTTGGCCAGGTGGCCGAACATCTGGATGCCGAACCCGCCGTCCAGGTCGCTCGTGACCCGCCGCTTCCAGGGCCGCCGGACGATCTGCGTGGTCAGCCGGCGCACCGTGCGCGGCTGGGTCATGATGTGGTCGGCGATCACGTAGGCCCGGGAGATCAGCTCCGTCCGCGGCACCACCTCGTTGACCATCCCCCAGGCGAGCGCCTGCGCGGCCGTGATCGCCTCGCCGGTCAGCAGCGCGTACGCGGCCCGCTTGGTGCCGAGCAGCTCCTGGAAGCAGTTGTGGATGCCGTCGGCCGGGACCGAGCCGATGTCGTAGTGCAGGTCGAAGATCGTCGCCCCCTCGGCCGCGATCGAGATGTCGCACATCAGTACGATCTCGGAGTGGAACCCCGGTCCGTTCAGCAGACCGATTGTCGGGATCTCGAGGTCATTGACCAGCGCGGATACATTGATCCGCCCGTCCTTGTAGGCATACTCGTAGGCCCAGTACTCCAGGTCCTCCTCCTCGAGGGCGAAGCCCGCCGGGTCGGACCGCATCATGAACTCGTCGCCCGAGCCGGTCAGGATGAGGACCTCGTTCTCCGGGTCGGCGCCGACCGCCTTGAGCATCTGGCCGAGCGCCCGGTGGTTCTGCACCGACAGCTGGATCGGGCCGCCGTTGGTGTGGGCCTCGACGAGCAGCACCCCGTCCTCGCGGCGGGTGAAGTGGAAGAAGTCCCGGAACCGCTCGCTGTACTCCTCCAGCGTGGGCGTGGACGCGAACTCCTGCAGCGACATCGGCGTTCCTCCGGCCTGCGGATGCGATCGATTGCAGAAGGACAGTAACCCCGGTCCGGGCCGCTTAGCCAGAGCGAGCGGCGGGGCTGGGGCTGGGACTTACGGGTCCGTTCACCGAAAATCGGAAAAAATCCTCGGGGAGAACGGACCGTTACTTCGCCCAACCCGCCGCACCACCCGCTCCCGGGGCGGGCGCGAACAGCGGCACGTCGGCCAGGGCCGGGAAATCGCTGGCGACCGCGCCCCGCGTCGTGCGGGTCCCGGGGAACGCCTGCTTCACCAGGTCTTCGACGAGCTCGTGGAGCCGCAGCCCGTCGGCGGCGAGCAGGTCCGGGCTGAACACGGCGGTCCGGCGGAAGGCGGCCAGGGCGTCCCTGGCGGCCACGAGGTCACCGCGGCGGGCGGCGTCCGCGATGACCTGGTAAGCGGCGAAGACGTCGGGGATGCTCGCCCAGTCGGGCCGGTTCTGGCTGGCGTCGAGCCGCAGCACCAGGTGGGCGGCGCGAACGTCGCCGCCGTCGGGGTTCAGGAGGCGGCCCCCGGCGCCGATCCGGAACCCGCCGGGCGGTTCGGGGGCGGTCACGACCGCGTGGTAACCGGTCCGCGGCCGGTCCCAGGTGCAGGCCAGGCCGACCTCGAGCCGGGCGTCGGCGGCCGCGCCGAACAGCAGGTCGAGCCCCTTGCGGACCGGCGGCATCAGCGCGGCGCTGGCCAGCGCCCCCGCCGGCGGCAGGAAGGCGCTGGCCACGGCGGCGACGTCGCCGAGCAGGTCCAGGTACGGCCCGAGGAGGTAGCCGGCCGGGAACGCGAACAGCCCGATCTCGAGGTCCAGGCCGCCGCCCCGGTACGGCACGGAGCCGGCTAGGGGGAAGGTTCCGATGACCACGCGGTCCAGCTGCCGCGGGTCGACGCCGCGCAGCGCCGAGGGCGTGGCCACGGCCACCAGCTCGGCCCGCTGGCCCGATCGGGAGGCGATCTTGACCGTGCTGGCGACCGAGCCGTAGAAGTTCTGGCCCCGGACCCGGACCGCGGACATCCGCATGGACTCCAGGTACAGGCTGACGTACGCCGACTCGGGCCCGACCAGGGTTCCCGGCCCGCTGCCGCCGGCCGGCTCGACCGGTTCTACCGGGCCGGAGAACCAGTCCCGTGATTCCTGGCGGAGCAGGTCGCTGATGCGTCCCATGGTCACGCCAGTCCGTGGGCGGTGAGTACCTGCTCGGCCCAGGCCCAGGTGGAGAATTCCAGGGGCGCGCCGAGCGGGGTCCGGCTGACCGCGAAGCCCACGATGCGATCGTCGCTGTCGATGAGCGCCGCTCCCGAGTCCCCCGCGATGGTGTCCGGATCGGTGTAGACCTTGCTGCTCAGGTACAGGTTCGGGTCGAGCACGCTGCGGTCGTAGGCCCGGATCATGGTCCGCTTGTGCCCGGACGCGGCACCGTCGAAGGTCGCGGGCCGGTGCTCCGCGGGCGGGAACAGGAGCAGGCCCGCGCGGCCGGCCCCTGGTCCGGCGGTGCCGCTGGTGCACGGTCTCGTCGAGGCCGGCGGTCGGGTGCGCCGAAAGGTCAGGAATGCGATCGGCAACCCGGCGGATCTTGCTGTTATCTCGGCCACTGGCGTGATCACGAAACATCGAGGGTGCTATGGCGCCCTGTTTCTTTCGCCTTGACCAAACCCTTCGTGATCATGGCGCCCCGGCCGGGATGAGGAGTGACACGGGAGGTTGGTGACGGGCTGGAGCTCGATGAGCAGCTAGGGGTAGGTGAGGCCGCTGCGACTTCGAGGCGGTACGAGGCTGGATGGAGCGCAGGGACCAGTGGGACCGCGGCGGACGGGTTGGCCCCGCCCGCCCGCAGACGGGTTGGCCCCGCCCGCAGACGGGTTGGCCCCACCGCAGACGGGTTGGACCGGGGCTGAGCCGTGAACTTCTGGTCGGCGGCGGTGGCGAAGTTAGAATTGGGCGCATGCCCGTCCTGCCGACCACGCCGCGAGGGACCGCCACTAGCAAGCGCATCCTCGACGCGGCCGCCGAGGAGTTCGCGGAACGCGGCATCGCTGGCGCCCGGGTCGACCGCATCATCACCGCGGCGAACACCAACAAGGCTCAGCTCTACGGTTACTTCGGCAGCAAGGACGGCCTGTTCGACGCGGTCATCGCCGACCGCGTGGACCGCGTCACCGACGCCGCCCCGTTCGACGCGAACGACCTGGCGGGCTGGGCCGTGGGCCTGTACGACGAGAACCTGCGCCGCCCGGACCTGGTCCGCCTCATCACCTGGGCCCGGCTGGAGCGGCGCCCGACCGGCTTCATCTTCAGCGACGTTAATCACCAGGACAAACTCGCGGCCACGGCCAAGGTCCAGGCGGCGGGCCGGCTGCGCTCCGGCAACCCCTTCGACCTGCTGACCCTGGTCATCGCCATGGCCTGCGCCTGGTCGCCGGCCAGCGGCATCTACACCGCCACCGCCGACGAGCCCGCGGCCGAGCACGACCGCCGCCGGGCCCTGCTGCGCGACTGCGTCGAACGCGCCGTGGCACCCTGACCGTCCAGCTCAGCGGCCGGGTCATGCGCCGAGCGCGCGGTGGAGCCCGGCCAGCCACCCACCCGGCCAGCCACAGGACCCGGTCAGCTATCGGTCCCTGAGCTATCCGGGACCGGGGTGTCGCCGTGCCGTCTGCGCCGCAGCCAGGCCGGCCCGGCGACGACCAAGGCGAGGGCTAGGGCGCTGAGGGCGAACAGCTCGGGGTAGTCGCCGTAGCCCTGGTAGCGGAACGCGACGTGGTCCGTGCCCGCGGGGACGTTGACGGCGACTAGTGCCGGGGCCACCATCCGGGTCGGTTCCGGGCGGCCGTTGACGGTGGCCGTCCAGCCGGGGTCGTAGGAGGCGCTGAGGACCACGATCCCGGGGCGGCTCATCGACACCGTCGCGCTGGCCTGGCCGTTATCGAGGTCGGCGCTTCGCGTGCGGACCGTGCCGGCCGGGGGCTGGCCGCCGGCCGCCGGCAGGAAGGAAGCTCCGCCGTCCCCGCCGTAGTCGACGCCGAGGTACTCGCCGTCCGCGGCGAGCCCGGAGTGCAGCAGCGGGATGCTGCGGGAGCCGACGTTCGCCCGGTTGGCGGCGAGCGTGCCGACGACCTGGCCGACCTGGACGTAGCCGTCGCCGCCGATCGTCCACAGCGCGTAGGGACCGGAGCGCAGCGCCAGCCGGGCGGGCACCGGGGGCTGCTGCCCGGCGGGAAGGATGAGGTAGCGGATCCCGAAGAGCGTGTAGTCGGAGGGATCGCTGTCGTCGAAGTAGTACTCCGGGTCGGTCATCATCGACGCCGTCCGGAGCGTGTAGCCGATCTCGTCGACGTCGCGGCTCTCCAGGTACTTGAACACCGGCACCGACCCGACGAGGAAGGTCTGCCCCCAGTTCGACGGCATCCCGGCGTAGGTCCGGCCCCCGCCGTCGCGCTGGATCACCGCGATGAGGCGGTCGACGTCGGCGCCCTGGGTGGCGTCCCCGCTGCGCTGGGCCGCGATCGCGGCGCCGTCGACCCGGTCGTAGGTCCCGAACTGCAGCCACGCGGGCGCGAGCACGCCGGCCGCGACGACGAGCGCCGCCGCCGCCGACAGGCCGCGCGGCCAGCGCGGCACCCGGTCCTCGACCAGCCGCGCGCAGCGGCCGGCCAGCCAGGCCGCCCCCTGGCCGGCCAGCAGCAGCGCGGCGAGCTGCACGCCCATCATGAAGCGGCGGAAGAACAGGTCCGCGCCGCCCGGGATCACGTCGGTCAGCGACCCGAACGTCGTGCGGCCGAACGCGAGCAGCAGGCAGACCGCGAGCGCGGCCAGCAGGGCGCGGGCCTCGGTGTCCGCGGACCAGGCCAGCCAGGCCAGCCCGAGCCCGATCGCCGCGAGCACGGTGATGACCGGCAGCCGGCCGTCGTCGAGCAGCTGCCCCGAGAACAGCCAGTCGAGCACGAGGCGGGCGCCGTAGCCGTTCACGAGGCCGGTGCCTTGCAGCGGCTCGTTGACCGCCGCCCATCGCTGCTGGGCCACGAGCGGGACGATCACCCAGGCTGAGGCGAGCAGCGAGCCCCCGAGGAGGACGGCGGCCCGCCGCAGCCGCACGACGAGCGGCCGCCCGGCGACGAACGGCCAGACGACCAGCATTGACAGCGCGAGGTAGCCGGTCTCGTAGTGCAGGGCGACGGTCAGCGCGGTCAGCAGGACGGCCCGGAAGTAGCCGCGGCCGTCGCGGATCGCCCGCCAGCTCCAGCCCCAGGCGAGCGGCAGTGTCCACGACGCCCACAGCTGGGTCCAGACGCCGTACCCGGCCCACACGTAGGCGTGCTGCTCGTAGCCGACCCCGGCGGTGCTCATGAGGAACGGGGCCATCGCGGCGGCGGCGGCCGCGGCCGGCCGGCCGGCCCCGAACGCGCGGGCGGCCAGGTAGACGCTGATCGGCCAGAGCGACAGCAGCAGGTAGAGCGACCAGCGGAAGGCCACGTCCGGCCCGGTCAGCAGGCCGAGTGCGCCGGCCAGGATCGCGGGCAGGCTCTGGTAGTGCAGGAACTGCGGCGACCCCGCGCCGAGGAACGGGAACCAGCTCGTCAGGGGCAGGTGCCCGGCCCGCAGCCGCGCGGTCGCGAACCGCACCATCTGCTCGTGCAGCGAGCTGTCGTTCAGGTAGGTGACCGGAAGCGTGAGCGCCCGCAGGCTGACCAGGTTCCAGCCCACCGCGGCCGCGACGGCCGACCACGCCCACCAGGCGGCGGTCCGGCCCTTGCCACTCCCCCAGGGCCGGACCGCCAGCCGGGCCATCGCCGACGCCCGCGCCAGGCGGGCGCCGGCGACCGTCATCGGATCAGCTGCCCGAGCCGGTGTTGCCGGAGCCGGTGTTCCCGGAGTTGCCGGAGCCGGTGGCCACAGCGGTGCAGGAGTTCAGGTGCCAGGTGCCTTCACCCGTGTTGCCGACGGTGGCGCCCGGGGCGATGACCTCGGTGCCGTTCGTGCCCACGAGGACCTGGACCGGCGGCCCGGACACGCCCTTCGCCGGCGTGCAGGTGACGGGGCCGCTGGTGGTGGCCGGCCCGGACGCCATGTAGATGATGACCTGCTCGTCGATCCCCATCGCGGTGAGCTTGGCGTTCGCCTGGGGAAGGTTCGAGTCCAGGTTGATCGATACCAGGACCGAGCCGCTCGCGCTCCGGGTGACGGCGAACGCCGGGGTGCTGCTGGTCGCGGTCAGGCCGAGCGCGAGGGCCACGCCGGCGCCGGCCACCGCGAGCGTGCCGCCCGCGATGATCCGCGGCCGGCGCACCCGGCTCCGTCCGGGCCGGCTGGCCTGGGCGAGCATCGGGCCGTGCTCGTGCTCGAGCTCACTCCAGAGACGATCCGTGAACTTAGTCATTGTCCTGGTGTTCCTTTCGCAGCCGGGACCGTGCCCGGGACAGCCGTTGGCGGAATGCGACACGGGAGACGCCGAGGGCGTGCGCCGCCTCTTTCGGGGTGAACTCCTCGAGGTCGACGAGCTCGATCGCGGCCCGCTCGACCGGGGGCAGCCGGGCGTACCGCCGCATCAGCGCGGCCCCCGCGCGCTCGGCGTCGATCCGCCCGGCGAGCTCCTCGATCTCGTCGTCGTCCAGCGGCCGGTGGCCGCTGAGCCGCGCGACCGCGTCCCGGCCGCCCGCCGACTGCTCGCAGTGGCGGGCGAACACATGGACGGCGATGCCGAACAGCCACGCCCGTTCCGATCCCCGGCGGGGGTCGAACGTGGCGAAGCCTTCCACCGCCCGGACGAACGTCTCGGAGGTGAGATCGGCGACCGTCTGCGGTTCGCGGCACCGGCGGGTGAAGTACCCCATGAGGACGTCGACGTTGCGCAGGTACACCTGCTCGAATTCCTCGAGGGGCGAGGCCGACGGCCGATCACGCGACCGTGCCCTCGTGTCGACCGGCCGTTCCCGTGTCGTGCTCACTGGTGCTCTTGCCTCAGTGCTCATGTCTCCTAGTTGCGCTTCTCGCCTCAAGCTGTGACATGACCCTAGTCCGCGCGTCGAGGAACGCAGACGGCCGGAGGGGAAGGCCTCAGACGACGGACAGGTCCACGGTGATGTTGCCGCGGGTGGCATTGGAGTAGGGGCAGACCTCGTGCGCCTTGGCCACGAGGGCCTCAGCGGTGGCCTGGTCAAGGTTCGGCGTGTGCACCGCCAGGGCGACGGTGAGCCCGAACCCGCCGTTGTCCAGCTGCCCGATGCCGACGCTGGCCGACACTTCGCTGCCGTTGACGTTGAGCTTGTCCTGGCTGGCGACGACCTTGAGCGCGGAGTGGAAGCAGGCCGCGTAGCCCATAGCGAACAGCATCTCGGGGTTGGCCGCGCCGCCGGCGCCGCCCATCTCCTTGGGGATCCGCATGTCGAGGTCGAGAAGGCCGTCGTCGCTGCGGGCGTGCCCGTTGCGCCCGTCGCCGGTGGCGAGCGCGGTCGCGGTGTACAGGACGTTCATGAGGGACCTCCGGAACTAGTCGGTTGCACACAATCTCATTGCGTGCAATATAACGATGTTACTGGTAAAATCGGGTCATGGCCAGTCACCCGGAGCAAGAGCTCGACCTCCAGCTCTGCTTCGCCCTGTACTCCGCGAGCCGCGCCGTCAC
>Ga0302314_10009143_pt1 | contig 17560 bp, 12 predicted proteins | sample III_Palsa_N2_3_FD_200533 | JGI IMG/M metagenome (GOLD analysis project Ga0302314, IMG submission 200533) | Peat permafrost microbial communities from Stordalen Mire near Abisko, Sweden - III_Palsa_N2_3 | ecosystem: Environmental > Terrestrial > Soil > Palsa > Peat permafrost | place: Sweden...
TGCAGCCCGCGATCCGGGCCGCTGCGCGCTGTGGTATATTGATCATATAAAATTATATTTATAGCGGCCGGCCGGGCCCCGCGGACCACAACACCTAGGCGCCATGACGAGAGACAAAAAGCCGCTGCGAAGTAGCCACAGCTACGGTCGCAAGGACCGGGATGGCTTCATTCACCGCAGCTGGATGCAGAGCGAGGGCCTGCCGCCGGACGTGTTCGACGGTCGGCCGGTGATCGGCATCTGCAATACCTGGTCGGAACTCACTCCCTGCAATGCCGGGCTGCGCGACCTCGCCGATCACGTCAAACGCGGGGTGTGGGAAGCCGGCGGCCTGCCGCTGGAATTTCCCGCGATGTCCCTGGGTGAGACGCAGATGCGACCCACCGCGATGCTGTTTCGCAACCTGCTGGCGATGGAGGTCGAGGAATCCATTCGTGGCAATCCAATCGATGCCGTGGTGTTGCTGGGCGGTTGCGACAAGACCACGCCCGGACAGCTGATGGGGGCAGCCAGTGTGGATCTGCCGACCATCGTGGTGTCGAGCGGCCCGATGCTGAACGGAAAATTCCGTGGCTGCGACATCGGATCGGGCACCGATGTGTGGAAGTTCAGCGAGGCGGTACGCGCCGGTAAAATGTCGCTCGATAGTTTCATGGCCGCCGAATCCGGCATGTCGCGCACTACCGGCACCTGCATGACCATGGGCAGCGCCTCCACCATGGCGTGCCTGATGGAGGCCATGGGTATCGCCCTGCCCTATAACGCCACCGCACCGGCGGTCGACGCGCGCCGCCGGCGCATCGCGCACGAGAGCGGGCGACTGATCGTACAGATGGCGCGCGACGATCTGCGATTGTCGAAGGTGCTCAGCCGCGCGGCATTTGAAAATGCGATCCGCGTCATGGGAGCGATCGGGGGCTCCACCAACGCGGTGCTGCACCTGCTGGCGTTCGCCGGCCGGCTCGGCGTGGCGCTGGAACTCGAGGACTTCGATCGCCTCACGCGCGACATTCCGCTGCTGGTCAACCTGCAACCCTCAGGCAGGTTCCTGATGGAGGACCTGCACTATGCCGGCGGACTGCCGGCGGTGATGAAGGAACTCGCGCCGCGCCTGCATCTCGATGCCCCTACGGTGCTTGGCCAGACCCTGGGTGAGAGTATCCAGGCGGCGGAGTGCTTCAACCGCGAGGTCATCCATACGCTGGCCGAACCGGTCAATCCGGTCTCCGGCATCTGGGTCATGAAGGGCAATCTGTGCCCGAACGGCGCAGTCGTGAAACCAAGTGCGGCCAGCCAGTCGCTGTTTCTTCACCGCGGCCGCGCGGTGGTGTTCGAGTCGATCGAGGACCTGCGCTCGCGCATCGACGATCCGGGGCTGGCGGTCGATGCGGATTCCGTGCTGGTGCTCAAGGGCTGCGGCCCCAAGGGTTATCCGGGCATGCCCGAGGTCGGGAATATGCCGCTGCCGCGCAAGCTCCTGGAGCAAGGTGTGCAGGATATGCTGCGAATTTCCGACGCGCGCATGAGCGGCACTGCCTTCGGTACCGTCGTGCTTCACATCGCTCCTGAAGCCGAAGCCGGCGGACCGCTGGCCATGGTGCGCGACGGTGACGAGATTTTGTTCGACGGCGCCAACCGCCGTCTCGAGCTGCTGGTGAAACCGGAGGAGCTCGCCGCGCGCACCGCAGCCTGGAAGAATAGTCGCCCACCAGCGAAGTATTCGCGCGGTTACTATCAGCTCTATGTGCAGCACGTCACACAGGCCGACCGTGGCTGCGACCTGGATTTCCTGACTGGAGCGAGCGGCAGCGCCGTGGAGCGGGAATCACATTGATGGCCGACGCGAGCTTTATCGCCGGCGACTGGGGCACGAGCCACCTGCGGCTGTTCCTGTGCGATGGCGACGGCCGGATCCTCGAGCGCGCTGACGCTGCGGGTGCCGCCGCTGCCGCCGGCCGCTTCGCCAACCTCTTCGACGACCTGGTCGCACCCTGGCAGCAGCGCGGCGGGCCGCTGCCGGCCGTGCTGTGCGGCATGGTGGGCTCGAGCATCGGCTGGATTGACGCGCCCTATGTGCCCTGCCCGGCGGTTCCCGAGCAGATTGCCGCCGCCTGCGTAGCGTTGCGCGACGGCGCTATTCACGTCGTGCCCGGCGTGTCGTGCCGTAACCGCCTCGGTGCGCCTGATTTCATGCGCGGTGAGGAAACCCAGATCCTCGGCGCGCTGCACCTCGACCCGACGTTGCGCCGCGGTCAGCGCCTGTTGTGCCTGCCCGGCACGCACACTAAATGGGTCGCGCTGCAGGACGGGGTGATCGTGGAATTCCTGACCGGGCTCACCGGTGAACTGTTCGCGCTGCTGCGCGATCACAGCGTGCTGGTGCAGCGCACTGGCGAGCTCGACCCCGTGAGCGCAGCCGCCGCCTTCAAGCAGGCATTGGCTCGATTCAACGAGTTTCCACAGGCGCAGTTGCTGCATCGGCTGTTCGAGTGCCGCGCCCGCCGCCTCGCCGGTGAGCTGACGCCGCTGACGGCGGCCGGCTACCTGTCGGGTCTCTTGATCGCAAGCGATATCGGCGGCGCCCTGCGGCTGCTGCCGCCTGCAGGTAACGCGCACAGCGTGCATCTGATCGGCGATTCCCAGTTGACGCAGCTGTACGCCCTGGGCCTTGCGGCGCAGCACTACACGGCGACCGCACTCGAAGGCACCGCCGCCGCGCTGGCCGGGCTGGCACAGGTGTATCGACAGCTGACACAGCGTCTGGTGGCGAATGCAGTCCACTGAACTACCCGGCGCCGAGCACGCGCTGGTCGCGATTCTGCGCGGCGTGGAACCCGGGCGCGTCGTCGGCATAGCCGACGTGTTGTACCAGGCGGGCTTGCGCATCATTGAGGTGCCGCTGAACTCTCCCGATCCGTATGCCAGCATCGCTGCACTGGCCGACCGCCGGCTCCCCGGTTGCATCATCGGTGCCGGCACGGTGCTGGACCTGCTCCAGGTACGTCGCACGCATGAGGCCGGTGCCACGCTGGTGGTCGCGCCGAACTGCAATGCCGAGGTGATCGGCGGCGCGCTGCAGCTCGGCATGCAGGTCATGCCAGGCTTTGCGAGCGCCACCGAGGCCTTCAGCGCCATTCGCGCCGGCGCCCGGCATCTGAAACTGTTCCCGGCCGTCAGCTACGGCCCGCGTCACCTGCAGGCGCTGCGCGCGGTGCTGCCAGCGGAAATCAATGTCTATCCGGTCGGTGGCATCGGCGCTGCGGACATCCCCGCCTGGCTCACCGCGGGCGCCAGCGGCTTCGGCTTCGGGTCGGAGCTGTTCCGCCCGGACTACAGCCTGGCCGACATCGAACGGCGGGCGCGAGCGCTGGTGACGGCGTTCCGGGAAGCGCGAGCGCCGCTGACAGGCCCGGCCACGGAAAAAATCGCATGACGCTACAGCCCACCGACCTGGCCGTCATCGCCGTCTATGCGGTATCGATCTTCGTGCTGGCACAGTGGGTGTCGCGCGAGAAAGGTACGCATAAGAAGGACGCGCAGGATTATTTCCTGGCCGGCCGCGCGCTGCCGTGGTGGGCCATCGGCACCTCGCTGATCGCCGCCAACATCTCGGCCGAGCAGATCATCGGCATGTCCGGATCAGGCTACGTCATCGGACTGGGGATCGCCTCCTATGAGTGGATGGCGGCGCTGACGCTGATCATCGTCGGCAAATACTTCCTGCCGATATTTCTCAAGAACGGCATCTACACCATGCCGGAATTTCTCGAGCGACGCTTCAGCGGCAAGGTCCGCACGGTGATGGCGATCTTCTGGCTCGGGGTCTACGTGTTCGTGAATCTGACGGCCATTTTGTGGCTCGGTTCCACGGCGGTGCACACCGTCACGGGCCTTCCGGTGCACACGGCATTGATTGCGCTGGGTGTGTTTGCCGGGGCCTACGCGCTGTACGGCGGATTGAAGGCGGTGGCGCTGACCGACATCGTGCAGGTATCGCTGCTGGTGCTGGGCGGCCTGGTCATCAGCTACATCGCACTCAACCGCATCTCCGGCGGCGCGGGCGTGATCGCGGGCTTTCACCAGCTGACGATGCGCTTCCCGGAGAAATTCCAGATGATCCTGCCCAAGAGCAATCCGAATTATAAGGACCTGCCGGGTCTGTCGGTGCTGCTGGGCGGCATGTGGGTGATGAACGTCTCCTATTGGGGCTTCAACCAGTACATCATTCAGCGCGCGCTCGGCGCCAAGGACATCCGCGAAGCACAGAAGGGCATCGTGCTGGCCGCGTTCCTGAAACTACTGATGCCGGTGATCATCGTATTGCCGGGAATCGCCGCCGCCGCGCTGGTACCGAACCTCGCCCGTGCGGATGAGGCCTACCCGAGCCTCATGGCGATGCTGCCGACCGGGATACTCGGGTTGGTATTTGCAGCGCTGATCGCCGCGATCGTCGCCTCGATGGGTTCCAAGATCAACTCGATCGCCACCATCTTCACCATGGACGTGTACCGGCCGCTGCGCCCGCAGGCCTCGCAGCAACACCTGGTGCTGATCGGGCGCATCACCGCGGTGGTGGCACTGGTCGTCGCGATCCTTGCGGCCAGACCCCTGCTCGGCAGCTTCGATCAGGCATTCCAGTACATCCAGGAATTCACCGGATTTTTCACGCCCGGAATCTGCGTCATCTTCCTGCTGGGCATGTTCTGGGAGCGCTGCACCGCGACCGCGGCGCTGTCGGCGGCGATCGGCTCCGCGGTGCTGTCGTTTGCACTGAAACTGCTCTGGCCCGCGCTGCCGTTCATGGATCGGGTCGGCCTGGTGTTCCTGGCCTGTTTGGCTCTGGCGGTCGTGCTGTCGCTGCTGCAGACGCGGCGCGAGCCGGCGCTACGCGTGGAGTTGAAGCACATCGACTATTCCACCAGCGCCGGCTTCAACCTGGCAGCGCTGGTGGTCACCGCGATCCTGATCGCGCTGTACGCGACCTGGTGGTAGGCGATCACGGCACGGTGTCAGCACAATGAAGCCTATCGACATCCTCGGCTCGCGCAATATCGTTGGTGAAGGCATCCTGTGGGATTCGCGCCGCGAGTTGCTGTGGTGGACCGACATCCAGGGCCGGGAGCTGTATCGCTACGACTGGGCGCGCGCCTCGATGCAGGTGCTCGACACGCCCGAGCGCATCGGATCGTTCGGCTTCGTCGCGGGCAGCGAGCGCTTGATCGCCGCTTTCGCCAGCGGCATTGCGCTGTACGATACCGACGCGGCGACGGTCGAATGGCTCGCGCGTCCGGACGGCATCGTACCGGGCGTCCGCTTCAACGACGGCCGCGTCGACCGGCGCGGACGATTCTGGAGTGGCACCATGGTGGAAGACCCGCGGTGCCAGACCCGCGGCTGCCTGTATTCGGTCGATGCCGTGGGTGGCATGCGCTGCCACGTGCGCGACATTGGCATTTCCAATGGTCTGTGCATGAGCCCGGATGGTTCGCGGCTGTATTTCGCCGATTCGCCAACGCGAACCATTTTCGTCTACGACGTGATCGAGCCGGCCGGGGATCTGGGCCCGCGCCAGGTGTTCGCGCACACGCCGCAGGGGGCTCATCCGGACGGCGCCGCGGTCGATGTCGATGGCTGCGTCTGGAGTGCGCACTGGGGCGCGGGCTGCGTAGTGCGCTACACGCCCGATGGCCGCATCGATCGCACCATCCAGGTGCCGGCATGCCAGCCGACCTGCGTGTGCTTTGGCGGGCCGGATCTGGATGTCCTTTGCGTGAGCAGCGCGCGTGAGGGACTGGACGAGGCGACGCTGCAATCCGAGCCGCACGCCGGTGCCGTGTTCCTGTACCGTACTGGCGTCCAAGGCTTACCTGAGCCGGAGTACCAGCCATGAATACTCGCGTTCGAGGCCAGAATCTCACCTACAGCATTGCCAACCACATCGGCATCGCGATCGTGACCGGTGTCTACTCGGCCGACAATCCGATCCCGATCGAGGCGGAGTTGTGCCGGGAATACGACGCCAGCCGCCCGGTACTGCGTGAGGCGGTCAAGATGCTGACCGCAAAGGGCCTGCTGGGCGCAAGACCCCGCCGCGGAACCTGGGTGCAACCCGAAGACAGGTGGAACCTGCTCGACCCGGACGTGCTCGGCTGGCTGCTGGAGCGAAAATTTTCCCCGGCGCTGCTCATCGAGTTCACCGAAATGCGCCTCGCGGTGGAGCCGGGGGCGGCAACGCTCGCGGCCAACGTCGCCGGACCGGAAGAGAAAGCCGCCATCAGTCACGCGATCGAACGTATGCAGGCCGCCGATCGCGGCGATGACGATCCGCTCGACTCGGACATCGCCTTTCACGTGGCCGTGCTGCGGGCCAGCCGCAACCGGTTCTACGCCCAGCTCACCGGGTTCACCTCCACCGCTCTGCGCTTCAGCATCCGCATGACCAATCGCTACAAGGGCGTGCGCCTGGCGAGCGTCGCCGATCACAAGAAGGTCGCCGACGCCATTATCGCCGGCAAGGCCGGCGCCGCCGGCGAGGCGATGCGCCGGCTGATCCAGGAGGCGCTGGAAATCATCTGCAAGCGCGAAGCGCAATCCGCGACGCGCCGCATTTCGTCGGTGTCGGGTCACCGCTAGCGCGTGGTAGCGATGCCGCGCATCAAGATCGCGATCGTCGGTCTGGGCAAGATCGCGCGCGACCAGCACGTTCCCGCGCTGGCCGCCAATGAGCAGTTCGAATTGATCGCGGTTGCCAGCCCGCATAGCCGCCTGGAAGGACTGCCCCATTACACCGACCTCGAGACGCTGCTGCGAGCCGTCCCCGAGGTGTCCGCCGTAGCGCTATGCACCACGCCCCAAGTGCGCTACGACACCGCTCGCTATGCGCTGCAACAGGGGCGGCACGTGCTGCTCGAGAAACCCCCGGGCATGACCGTGACTGAAGTGCTCGAGCTGGCGCGACTCGCCACACAGAAACAGCTGGCGCTGTTTGCCACCTGGCATTCGCGCCACGCCCGCGCCGTGCAGCCTGCGCGAGCGTGGCTGGCGGGCCGCACACTTCGCAGCGTCCGGGTGGACTGGAAGGAGGATGTGCGCGTCTGGCATCCCGGCCAGACCTGGATCTGGAGAGCCGGCGGCCTGGGTGTGTTCGATCCGGGGATCAACGCGCTGTCGATCCTGACCCGCATCATCCCAGGCGGCCTGATCCTCAAGGACGCCGACCTGTCCTTTCCCAGCAACTGCGAGACACCGATTGCCGCATCGCTGCAGCTGGCCTGCGCCGGTGGCGCGCCGGTACACATGCAGCTCGACTTTCTTCACCCGGGAAATCCGTGCTGGGATATCACGGTCGACACCGATGGCGGTCGGCTGCAGCTGCTGATGGGTGGCAGCGTCATGCGGCTCGACGATCAACCGGTGGCAACCGCGCCGGCCGAGGAATATCCGGGCCTGTATGCCCAGTTTGCGCAGCTGGTGCGCGCGCGCGAGATCGATGTCGACCTGGCGCCGCTGCAACTGGTGGCCGACGCCTTCCTGTGCGGTCGACGCGTAGAGGTGGAACCGTTCGTGGAATGACCCGATGACCCAGGCAATCCCAGCGGCTCGGGAATGGCACGGCGTGGATGCCGCCGTGTTCCGCGACCAGGTCGTTGCCGCGAATCAGCCCGCGGTCCTCAGAGGGCTGGTAAAACACTGGCCAGCGGTACAGGCGGGTCTCGGCACTGCGCGCGCACTTTGCGACTACATCAAGGGCTTCGATAGCGGCGGCAGTGTCGATCTGCTGATCGGAGAGTCGTCGATCCAGGGGCGATTCTTCTACCGCGAAGACCTGAAGAGCCTCAACTTCGAACGTCGGCCCGGCAGGATCTCGGACGCACTGGAGCTGATATTCGCACACCAGCACGATGCCAATCGGCCAGCGATTTCCATCCAGTCGGTATCGGTGCCGCAGCTGCTGCCGCATTTCACCGATCAGAACAATATCAGTCTGGCGACGCCGTCGGCGATCCCGAGGATCTGGATCGGAAACTCCATCACCGTCGCTGCGCACTACGACATATCGGACAATATCGCCTGCGTTGTCGGCGGCCGCCGGCGCTTCACCTTCTTTCCGCCCGAGCAGATTGCCAACCTGTATGTCGGGCCGATCCACTTCACGCCCGCCGGCCAGCCGGTCAGTATGGTGCCGCTCGAGCAGCCCGACCTGCGCCGCTACCCGCGCTTCCAGCACGCGCTCGCCGCGGCGCAGAGCGCCGAACTCGAAGCCGGCGATGCGGTCTACATTCCATATCTCTGGTGGCATCACGTGCAATCGCTCGAGCGATTCAATGTGCTGGTCAACTACTGGTGGGACGATGCCAGCGTGCAGTTCGGCTCGCCCTACGATTGCCTGCTGCACGGCTTCCTGACACTGCGGCATCTGCCCGCCAGGCAGCGCGCCGCCTGGCGCGCCGTATTCGACCACTATGTGTTTCAATCCGATGCCGATCCAGTGGCGCATCTGCCGCCGGAGAACCGCGGCGCGCTGGGGCCGATGACCCCGGAACTTGCAGCGCATATCAGGGCGGCCCTGCTCAAGCGCCTGCAGCGCTCGTGAGCCCCATGCTTAGCCGGAGTACGCGCTTATGCTCGAAGCCGACCTACGATTCCTGACACTGCGCCTCGCTGGCGCGCTGTGCCTCATCGCCGCGCCGCTCGCCGCGGCGCAGCAGACCGGCTTTCACGATGCGCCCGCGTCTTCCTCCGCGCTTGCGAATCCCTACCAGGGAGTCGCGGCAGCGGCGGCTGGCCGCGAGCTCTATGGCGCTAACTGCGCTTCATGCCACGGTGGCAACGCCCAGGGCAGCGGCAACATCCCATCACTGGCGCACAGCGCGGTACAGACGGCGGCCGATGGCGAGGTTTTCTGGTTCATTACCAACGGCTCGGTAACGGATGGCATGCCGTCCTGGTCGGCGCTGCCCGAGCAGCAACGCTGGCAGCTCGTCACCTATCTGAAGACACTGGTCGACGTTCCCCCCGCCGCTGCGACGACCGCCGCGCTGCCCACCTCGACGGTAGGCGCGCCGCCGCCGACGCCACCGTTCACCGACTTTCGATTCGAGCGTCCGGGCAACGTGCGCCGGATCACGCTCGACGACCTGCCCGCGCCCTATGCGAGCGCTTCCGCCGCTAACGCGGCCAGCGTCGTGGCCCGACCGCAAAACACCATGCCGCAGGCCCCCGCCGGCTTCAAGGTCAGTTTGTACGCTCACGGCCTGGCGCAACCGCGCGTGATCCACACGGCACCCAACGGCGATATCTTCGTCGCGGAAAGCAGCGGCGGGCAAATCCGTGTGTTTCGCGGCATGAATGCCAACGGCGAACCCAAGCGCTCGGAAATATTCGCCGCGCACCTGAACCGGCCCTATGGCATCGCGTTCTATCCGCAAGGACCCGATCCGCACTGGGTCTACGTCGCCGACAACGAGGCGGTGCGACGCTTTGCCTACAGCAATGGTGACCTTCACGCCGCCGCGGCGCCCGAGCGCATCATCGAACTGCCGTACAGCGGCGGCCACTGGACACGCGATCTGAGTTTTTCCCTGGATGGCAGCACGCTGTTCGTCGCCGTCGGCTCGCACTCCAATGTCGACGATCCCGACACCACGGCCGCGGAACATGATCGCGCCGACATCCTCGCCTTTGATCCGGACGGATCGCACCAACGCATCTACGCTTCGGGCATCCGCAACCCCTCGGGCATCGCGGTTGATCCCGATAACGGACAGTTATGGTGCACCGTCAATGAGCGCGACGGCCTGGGCGACAACCTGGTTCCCGACTACATCACCGCGGTGCGTGAAGGCGGCTTCTACGGCTGGCCCTGGTGGTACATGGGCGGGCATCAGGACCCGCGACACGCCGGCAAGCATCCGGAACTGCAGAGCCGCGTCATCGTGCCCGACGTATTGCTGCAGCCGCACGATGCCTCGCTGCAGATCGCGTTCTATCGTGGCAGGACATTTCCGCAGGAATACGCCGGAGACATCTTTGCCACGCAGCACGGCTCGTGGAACAAATCGGTGCGCGCCGGCTATGAGGTGATTCGAATCCCGCGTCATCAGAGCGGCCGCGCCAGCGGGGAATACCAGGATTTCCTGACCGGCTTCGTCATGCCCGACGGCCAGGTGTGGGGGCGCCCGGTCGGCATCGCCGTCGCGCCCGACGGATCGCTGTTGGTCACCGACGACGGCTCGAATTCGATCTGGCGCGTCGACTATGTCGGTCACTAGGCCCGCTGTGCCGCGACCGGTGGTGGATCTGAATGGCCAGTTGAGCCTGCATCCGCAGTTCTCCTCGGCCGTGGTCCCGATCGGTGCCGAAGGCGTCTCGGTACTTGTGGTCGACAATTTTCTCAGTCGCCCGCAGGTGCTGGTCGACTATGCCGCAAGCTGCGTGTTCGAGGGCGTGTCCGATACCTTCTATCCCGGTGTGCGCGCGCCGATACCGGCGATCTACTGCTTCGCGCTGCGCGCTTTTCTCGGCCGCCTGATCGTCGAGGCCTTCGGCCTGGCGAGCGAGCGCATCGTCGGTGAGCTGGCGCACTTCTCCCTGGTCACGACGCCGCCGGCGGACCTGAGTGTCCCACAGCGCCTGCCCCACATCGACAACACCGATCCCGGGCAGCTGGCCGTGCTGCACTATCTGTGCGGGCCCGAGCACGGCGGCACGTCGTTCTATCGCCACCGCCGCACGCGCCTGGAATTTGTGGACCATACCCGCAGCGCGCTCTACCGCCAGGGGATCGCCGAGGACCTGGCGTCGACCGGGCCCCCGCCGCCGTGTTACATCTGCGGCGACAGCCCGTTGTTCGAACGCACGGCATCATTCGCAGCGGCCTATAACCGGCTGCTCGTCTACCGCAGCATCAACCTGCACAGTGCCGACATCGGCCCCGGCTTCCGGTTTGACCCCGATGCGCGCTCCGGACGTCTGACCGCCAATACTTTTTTCTACTATCGCTAGAACCTGAGCGCGACGTCGAGCAGGTACGATCGACCGTAGATCTGGTAACCGCCGTCGTTCGCCAGATTCTGCGGGTTGTTGTCGGTGTCGAAGCGCGCGCGCTCGTTGGTCAGGTTGCGCCCCTGCAATCGCACGCTCCAATGCTCAGCGAAGGTATATGCCACACTGGCATCGAGCGTCGTCTCAGGCTCCAGGATCTTCAGCGTGGTGCCGACCCAGGTCGGCGCCACGGTGAATGCGCTGTGGTTCTTGACCGCTACCCGCGATTCGAAGCCGGCCTTGTTGAAGAACAGATCCGCTTCCGTAGTGCTGGTCGCGAGGCCAACCATCGGAAACGGGTTGGGTTGCGGAGTCGATTCGTGAATGTTGGATTCCGCGTAGGCATGGTTGACGTAGACACCGAAATCGCTGAGCACACCAGGCAGGAAGAAGAACCGCGTCTGGAATGTGGTTTCCACGCCGGCGATCTGCCCGCCCCTGGTGTTGTTCTCCGAAGTGATGATGTACGGGAAGCCGCCGATAGTCTCGGTAGATTGGCTGGCACCGATGTAGTTCAGCACGTCCTTGTAGTAGGCCGCGATTGCCAGCAGCGACTCGTCGTGAAAGTACCATTCCCACGACAGATCGAGCTGATCGGCCTTGAACGGATTGAGCTTGGGATTACCGCCGCCGCCGGTCCTTGTGCCCGTGGTGTTGAGGCTGAACCCGGTCGCGAGCGAATCGAGCGGCGGGCGCGAGATGCCGACCGAGGCGCCAAAGCGCAGCAACTGATCGTCGGTCAGGTGTAGCACCGCATTGAGGCTCGGCAGGAAGTCCGAGTAGCTGTTGCTGATCGATATGGGCGAATAGCTGGTGCCGCCGTTGAAAGTCTGAAAACCGTCGCTTTCGGTCCCGGTATGAACCAGTCTGGCGCCGATATCCCCCGTCAGCGGCAAACCACCGAACGTGGTCTTGTAGTTGGCGACCAGATAGCCCTCGGTGGTGGACTCGTTGACCCGGGTGCGCAGCAGCGGCTCATCAGCGCCTGCCGGCTCCAGGTCATTGGGATAAACCAGCGGCTGCAGGCTGCTGAATCTGCCGTAGACCATCGGCGGCGCGGTGAAACCCGGCGCGTTGAAGCTCGACAGTCCGGCGTCTGCCAGGCTGATCACCCCGGTGCCTGCCGGGCAGGACTGTGAGCCCTGGTCACCGGGGATGGCAAACGTGGTCGATCCGGTGCCGGCGCACAGCCCCCACTGACTCTCATGGTGCGTCTTTTCGCGCTGCGAGAACCGGGTTCCGAATTTGAATGCGCTGAACAGCGAATTATCCAGGTCGTGGGAAAAATTCAGCGCCAGTGCCGCGATTTGATCCTGCGTGACCTCGGGACCTGCGCTCTGCCCGGTGCCGGTGAGGCCGCCGACCCCCTCGGTGCTGCGAAAGCCCCCAACCGACTGCAGCGACGGCAGCGCCGGATTGGAGCCGGGCGTAGACGCGTACGGCGGCTGCCCGTCGGTGACATTGAACACCAGGCTGTTCGGGTACACGTCCGACAGGTAGATGGCTTCCCAGCGGTTATCGCGCCAGGCATCCGAATAGGACAGATCCGCCGAATTGTCCCACCCGTCCAGTTTCCAATCGACGTTCAGGCCGGTGGCGAACAGCCGATGGCGCTCGTTGTAATTGGCGATCTCGCTCTCGTAGTTCGGGAACGAGTTATACAGATTGGCCGCGACCACCGAGCCGTTGACGATGTGGTAGGAGTTGCCCGGAGCGTTGTAAGTGGCGGCATTGCCGTCGGCCCAGTTGCCCAGAATGTTGTTGCCGTACCAGGCTTGAAAGTCGTTCTCGTGGATATGGTAGGTCGACCAGAGCGCATCGGCCTTGATGGTCAGAGCGTCCGCCGGGCGCCATCCGGCGCTGCCACCCACCGCGTAGCGGTCCTGCTGCACCTCCTTGACCTCGGTGACCAGGCCCCAGGTGGTGTTATCCGGCACGCCGTCGCCGTTCAGGTCACCGGTATTGCCGGCACCGGCGTTGTACGGCGTGTTCCAGCCGAAGGTGCGAAAATCGCTGTCGGCGTTCTTCTCGCGTTGTGCGCTGGCGGCGAGCGCGACCGCGAAGTCATCGGTGATGTGTTTCACGAATCCGGCGCTGCCGCGAAAGCCCCAGGGAGTGTAGTCGGGCAGATCCTTGCCCTCATCGTTGTAGGTCGGGCCGGCGCGAAAACTGTATTCCGGGCCCTTGTAATCGAGCGCCGAGATGGTACGGATGTCGACCGTGGCGGCAATGCCACCGGGCACCAGAGCGGCGTCCTGGGCCTTGTACACCTGGGCGCCGGACAGCAGTTCGGATGGAAAGATCTCCCAGCGCAGATCCTGTGAAGGCTCCGAGGAGGCAATCTCGCGGCCGTCGACCAGCCCCAGCACCAGCCGCGGGCCCAGTCCGCGCACCGACGCCTGGCTCGCATTGCCGCGATCGCGCGTGGTGTTGACGCCGGGAAGACGATTGAGCTCTTCCGCTATCGTGACATCGGGCAGCTGACCGATGTCCGCAGTGGAGATGTTGTCGCTGATCTGGTCGGTATTCTGTTTTACGCTGATGGAGTCGCGCATCGCTTGGCGCACCCCGCTGATCACTACTTCTGAAAGCGAACTCTCGCTGACCGCAGAGCTCTGCGGCTCGGTCGGCGCCTGTTGCGCAAATGCCGGCACGCCGATCGAGCCCAGTATCGCCAGTGCACTGGTGCGATACACAGGCAATCGCATACGACTAAGTCGTCTCTTCGCTTTCACGGACACCCCCACTTGTTTGAGCGAGACACTCGTTTTCTAATTGCGCATCTATGCGCAGAACCGATTAATATGATTATACGATAAATAGGATGATAGCTGTCAACAGCCAATTGGCAAGCCGGGGGCGTTCCGCGCGTCGCCCATTGCGTCGCAGCAGCAGGGGAGTCGCGGCATGTTGCGCGATCGCATCAGCAGCATAGCGATCCTGGGCGGTGGCGCGGCCGGCTGGCTGGCCGCGGCGACGCTGGCGCGTCTATTGAAACCGGACTTCTGCGCCATTCGGCTGATCGACTGTACGCCTGCGGCAGCCGAGCCCATCAGCGTCACCGCACTGCCCTCGTTTCATCGGCTGAACAAGCTGCTCGGCATCGGCGAGCAGGAGCTCATGCAGCGCAGCGGCGCGACTTTCAGGCTCGGCGTGCGGTTCATCGACTGGAGCCTGACCGGCGCTGACTATTTCCACAGCTTCGGCCCGCTGGGATCCCGGTTCGACGCACTGCCCTTTCACCACTACTGGCTGCGGTTGCAGCAATCGGGCCTGGGCGGGCAGCTCGCGGATTACTCGATCGCCACCGTCGCATGCCGACAGGGTCGATTCGCGCGCCCGCTGGCGGATCGGCAATCGGTGCTGTCGCTGTATTCCTATGGTTATCACTTCCACGCCGCAGCGCTCGCGGCTTGCCTGCGGCAGTATGCGCAGGCGCACGGCGTAGTCGGCATCGAGCGCGGCGTGAGCGAAGTGCGGCTGCATGGCGAGGACGGCTTCGTCGATGAGATACGGCTCGATGACGGCTCATCGGTGCGCGCGGACCTCTATATAGACTGCACCGGCGCCAGTGGTACCGCTCCCGCAAGCCTGCCCGGGCAGCAGGTATGGCGCAATCCACGCATCGACTGGTCGCACTGGCTGCCGTGCGATCGCGCCATCGCGCTGCCTTGTGCCGCCGGGGGCGAGCCGCCGCCGTATTCACAGGCGTCGGCCCAGAGCGCGGGCTGGCGCTGGCAGGTTCCGCTGCAGCAATGCATCGACAGCGGCTATGCCTACGCCAGCGGCTTCGTCAGCGATGACCAGGCGACGGCGACCCTGCTGAGCGCGCTACCGGCCAGGGCGTTGGCCGAACCGCGCCATCTGTGTCTGTCACCTGGCCGGCCGACGCGATTCTGGGAGCGCAACTGGCTGACGCTTTCCGGCAGCACGCTGGAACCGCTGGAGTCTACCGGCCTGCATCTGGTCCAGACCGGCATTACCCGTCTGCTGGCATTGTTTCCGGTGCGCCGCTTCAGCCCAAACGACATCGAGGAATACAACCGGCTCACGATCATGGAACATGAGCGCATCCGCGATTTCCTGATCCTGCACTATAAGGCCACCACCCGCGACGACTCGGCGCTGTGGCGCTACTGCGCTCAGATGTCGATTCCGGATACGCTGCGCGCCAAAATCGAGCTGTTTCGCTCCTGCGGCCGGGTGCCGCTGCTGGAAGAGGAACATTTCGGCGAGGAAAGCTGGCTGAGTGTGCTGTTCGGACAGGAGCTGCGCCCGACCGACTACGATCCGCTGGCCGACGTGGCCGGCATCGATGTAGTCACAGCCGCCTTCGCGCAACTGCGAGGCGCGATTTGCAATGCCGTCGCCACGCTGCCGATGCATGCACGTGTGCTCGAGCAGCAGTGCCGCACGCCGGTCGAGGGAACGCTGTGAGCGACCGCCTGCGCGGTATCGCCATCGTCGGCGGCGGCACGGCGGGCTGGATGGCTGCCGCCATCCTGGCACGCCGACTGGGGCAGCACTTCGGTCCGATACAGCTGATCGAGTCGCCGGAGATCGGCACTATCGGCGTGGGTGAGGCCACGATTCCACCGATTCGACTGTTCAATGAAGCCCTGGGCGTCGACGAGTGCGACTTCCTGCGCCAGACCCAGGGCACGATAAAACTCGGCATCGAATTCAGGAACTGGGCGCGCATCGGTCACTGCTACTTTCACCCGTTCGGGGTCCACGGCACCGGGCTCGACCAGGTCGCCCTGCATCAGGAATGGTTGCGGCTGCACCAGCTCGGCGAGCCAGGCAGCTTCGAGGATTTCTCGCTCAATAGCCTGGCGGCGCGTCGCGGTCGGGTGCTCGACTTTGGCGCCGAGCCACATGCGCTGCGCGCGGTGTACTCCTACGCCTTTCATTTCGACGCCAGTCTGTATGCGCAGTATCTGCGTGGCTACGCCCAGGCGCGCGGGGTGAGGCGCATCGAGCGCAAGGTGCTGCGGGTGGAACTGCGCGCCGAGGATGGCTTCATCCGCGCTCTGCACCTGGACGATGGCACACAGATCGAAGCGGATCTGTTCATCGACTGCTCCGGCTTTCGCGGCCTGCTCATCGAGCAGGCGCTCAACACCGGCTATGAGGACTGGACGCATTGGCTGCCGTGCGATCGGGCGGTGGCCGTGGCCTGCGACAGCGCCGCCGCCCTGACGCCCTACACCCGCTCCACCGCGCACCGCGCCGGCTGGCAGTGGCGCATCCCGCTGCAGCATCGTATCGGCAACGGCTACGTGTATTGCAGCCGCTTCATCAGCGATGATGAAGCCGCCGCCACCCTGCTGGCCAACCTCGACGGCAAGGCGCAGGCCGAGCCGCGTTTGCTGCGCTTCACCACCGGCCGGCGCAAGAAGTTCTGGAACCGCAACTGCATCGCGCTGGGACTGGCCGGCGGTTTCCTCGAACCCCTGGAGTCCACCAGCATCCACCTGATACAAAAAGGCCTGACGCATCTTCTCAATCTGTTTCCCGGTCGCAGCTGCGCGCGCGTGGTGGCGGACGAATTCAATCGACTGGCCATCGCCGAATATGAACGCATTCGCGATTTCATCATCCTGCATTACAAGGCCACCACGCGCGAAGATGCGCCGCTGTGGCAGTACTGCGCCAACATGCAGATTCCCGAAGCGCTGGACTACAAGATCCGGCAATTTCGCAACAGCGGACGCATCGTGCGCTATGGCGGTGAGCTGTTTGCGGCCTCCAACTGGCTCGCCGTGCTCATGGGTCAGCAGCTATGGCCGGAGCACTACGATCCACTGATGGATCAGCGCGATGTCGCAGCAGTACAAGCCAATCTGCGCGGCGTGCTGCGCACCATTCGTCAGGCGGTGGACGCCGCGCCGCGCCACGAGGATTACCTCGCGAGCCATTGTCGATGACTGACAATCGCATTCGCAGCATCGCGATCGTTGGCGGTGGCACCGCCGGATGGATGGCTGCCGCGATGCTGGCGCAGGTGCTCAGGAATGGCTACAGCAGCATCAGCCTGATCGAATCCCCGGAGATCGGCACCATCGGCGTCGGCGAGGCGACCATTCCGACGATCAGGACTTTCAACACGCTGCTGGGCATCGACGAGGACGACATCATCCGCAGTACCCAGGCCACATTCAAACTCGGCATCGAGTTTCGCGACTGGAGCCGGCTGGGCCATCGTTACTTTCATCCGTTCGGCAGATACGGCACGCCGATCGCACAGGTGGCCCTGCACCAGCACTGGCTGCGGCTGCGCGCCGCGGGTATCGAGCAACCGCTGCTCGACTATTCGCTCTCGGGTACGGCAGCGAATCTGGGCAGATTCAGCCGTCCCGCCCAGGATCCGCGCCTGATCCTCTCGAGCCTCGCCTACGCGCTGCATTTCGACGCCAGTCTGTATGCGCAGTATCTGCGTGGCTACGCCCAGGCGCGCGGGGTGAGGCGCATCGAGCGCAAGGTGCTGCGGGTGGAACTGCGCGCCGAGGATGGC
>Ga0302314_10009144_pt1 | contig 17560 bp, 19 predicted proteins | sample III_Palsa_N2_3_FD_200533 | JGI IMG/M metagenome (GOLD analysis project Ga0302314, IMG submission 200533) | Peat permafrost microbial communities from Stordalen Mire near Abisko, Sweden - III_Palsa_N2_3 | ecosystem: Environmental > Terrestrial > Soil > Palsa > Peat permafrost | place: Sweden...
CCTGAGACGGCCCACATGGATTGAAGATGTTCACCGTGGCCGTGCTGATCAGGTCCGCATACGATGGCGAGACCATCGCGACACTCAGGAACGCAATCGCAAAGAATCGCCGCATGGCTTTCCTCCGGAGCCAGTCTTTATACACCCGCGAACCCCTCGTTTTCAATGTCGGGTTGCCCCCGCATCATCGCCGACCAATCGCGAGTCGCCCCTTGTTCTACACTGTGCCAGGATGAGGCCAACCACCCATGACCGATGAATCCGGACAGACGCCACCACGCCCCGTTCTCCGCTCCATCGAGCCCCAACTCTTCGTCGCAAACATCCAGAGTTCCTGCGATTTCTATACCAACAAACTCGGCTTCGCGGTCGAATTTATCTACGGCGATCCGCCATCCTACAGCCAGGTTGTCCGCGACAACGCCCGGCTCAACCTGAGGCTCATCTTCGAACCTGTGTTCGTTGCAGACGTTCGCCAGCGCGAACACCTGTTGTCCGCTTCCATCACCGTTGCCACAGCGAACGAAATCCAACAGCTGTTTCTGAGTTATCAGGCCGCAGGAGTCTCCTTCCATCAGGAACTCAGGCAGGAGCCATGGGGTGCCACAACCTTTGTCGTTTCCGATCCGGACGAGAATCTCATCCTCTTTGCCGGCCCCGCAGCCGATACATCCTCGGTCCAATAGGGGCAAACTCCTGAAGCCCCCCGCAAACCTGAACAATCCCGCGCGTCACACTGTAGAGTGGGATTCTGTTTGCGAGGTAGCGCATGGCCGTGATGGAGCGTTTCAACGGAATCGGATGGCTGGTTCGACAGAGAGCTTTATACGTGGCGATCCTTCTTTGGCTGCTTCTGTGCGGAGCTGGACTACTTTTTTCTCGACACGCGCCGAGCTTCACTGGCCTGGTTGTGGGATCGTCGAGATACCTGGTGCTGGTAGTGCTGATGTTCGGCCTGGTTGTGCTGCTGACGCGAAAGCGGCCCGTGATTGACCTGGCACAGCGTGCTCCGGAACGCTCTGTTGCGCGGCGCGAGACGCTGGCAATGTGGGCCTATGTCGCGGTCGTCATGGTAGCCGGCCGTCTGATCGGGCAGCACCTGTTCGGCGAAGGGATCGCCCTGCATCTCAATGGGTCGCTGGTCGGGGCGACGCGAGTGCAGTCGCCGATTGAGGTCTATACCTGGGCGGCTTACAACGGCATCCTGCTGGCGCTCACTCCCTATGTTGTGTTTCGGATGCGAGGCTACTCCAACGAGCAACTCAGCCTGAAGTCGGCGAACCTGAAGAGCGATTTGCTGGTGATTGTGGTCGTGCTGGCCTTCAGCGCCGGGATGGACATGATGGGATCAAATATCTTTCAGCTCACGCGGCATCAGCAGCTTGTCGGTGGCCTGATGTCATTCTGGCTCCATCTGTTCGGGACCGATCTGCCGATCATGATTGTTATCTACTCGATCCTGATGCCGAGATACTTCAGACTGTTTTCGCCAATGACAGCCTATCTGCTGGGCGCGATCAGCTATCCGACGATACATATCTTCGAATCGGGCACGCGGTACGACTCGATTGGAGCGGCTGCAATGTCGCTCACCTTCGTCTACCTGCTGTTCATTCCGGCTGGACTGATGAAGTCCTTTCTGACATGGCGAACGGGCAACGCGTGGGTGCATGTCTGGGCGTATCACGCAATTTCACCGCATGTAACGGTGGATACGCGGTTGATTGTGAGTGATTTTGGAATTAAATGATGAGGCGGTCTCTCTACAGGGATCGCATCAACCTATCCTGCAATCATAAGCCGCCAAACCGCGCCTTTCCCGCTTCTGCTCTGCCTGACGATCCTCCCCCCAAAAACCTGTCAAGCCCCAAACCCTCGAAACCCCGCGCCAATCCAGGAGAATCGCGTGGCGTAGTAGTTTCCCTCCATCCGCTATACTGGATACAGAGGATAAAGAAAGCCCCGAACGAATTCGGGGCTTTTTCACCTTAACAATCAGCTAACTCATTTAGAAAGACGAATTTACCCGTAAAACCTCTGGAATGAATATTTTGCAGACACCTAAAATCGTAAACCAAAGAAAACAGATAATTTAGCCAGGGTAACCCCCCAGGGGGGGTACCCCCTACTGCCCAACAAGCCTGTCGCCGTCCCAACAAAAAAACTAATCTACACTGAAACCACGATGAACTACAGGCTTTCCTCTCTCGCCCTCCTGACCGCCTTTGCCACAGCCGCCACCGCCCAGACCACTCCCACCACCACGCCGAAGGCAACCACCACCCACCACACCACCACCGCAAAAACAGCCGCCAACCCCAACTCCACCCTCCCCAAAGTCGTCGGCATTCCCAAAAACCTCTACGCCCTCAAATACATCGACATCAAAATCGGCACCGGCCCCCTCGCCGAATCCACCGTCATCGGATCCTCCCCCGATGATTCGAAGATCATGCAGTACACCGTCCGCTACACCGGCTGGTTTCCCAACGGCACCAAATTCGACTCCTCCTACGACCACCCCGGCGCCGAACCCTTCGCCTTCCCCGTCGGCCTCCACAAAGTCATCTTCGGCTGGGACTCCGGCTTTCTGGGCATGCACGTAGGTGGCAAGCGTCGCATCTTCGTTCCCTGGCAACTTGCATACGGCGACTCCGGAAGGTCCGGCATCCCTGCCAAATCCGACCTCGTCTTCGACATCGAGCTCGTCAGCCAGGAGGACATCACCTCTCAGTTCGTCCGGAGACCCGTTCCCCCGCCACCGTCGACGCCCCAGCCCTCGGACGCTCCTCCGGCCAATCCGCCTTCCACGCCGCCGCAACCCTCAACCCCACCCCAGCCTCAGACGCCTCCGCATCCTGAGACCTTCTAACCGCGTCTAATCGACGAAAGCCTGGAATAAATACGCATGTTTGAAAGACTTAGACCGCTGGCCCCCTACCTCAGGCGATACTGGAAGAGTCTCGTCTGGGGTGGCATCTCGACCATCCTTTACAACGTCATCAAGGTCCTGATCCCCGGCGTCATCGGCCGCGCCATCGACGACATGCAGCACGGCCTCACCCAGGCCAAAATTCTTCACCACGCCCTCATCCTTCTCCTCATCGCCGTCGCGTCCGCGGTCTTCCTCTACATCACCCGTCAGGTCGTCATCGGCGCCTCCCGCGAGATCGAGTACGACCTCCGCAACGACATCTTCCGCAACCTCGAACGCCAGTCCGCCAACTTCTACCACACCCATCGCACCGGCGACATCATGGCCCGTACCACCAACGACCTCAACGCCGTCCGCATGTTGCTCGGTCCGGCCATCATGTACTCAGCGAACACTATCGTCTTCACCGCGGCCGCACTGCCCTTCATGTACCGCATCAGCCCGAAGCTGACCTTCTTCGCCTTCGTGCCGTTACCGATGGCCTCTGTCCTGGTCCAGTACTTCGGTGCCCGCATTCACCGCCGCTTCGAGCGCATCCAGGCCATGTTCTCCGACATCTCCGCCAAAGCTCAGGAGAACTTCTCCGGCGCGCGCCTCATCCGCGCCTTCGCCCAGGAAGACGCCGAGATCGCCTCCTTCGAGACCGCCAACCTCGAGTACATCAAACGCAGCCTGCATCTGGTCCGCCTCATGGCCATGCTCTGGCCCACGCTCGAGTTCGTCCTCGGCCTCTCCCTGATGATCACCCTTCTGGTCGGTGGACACGAGGTCGTCTCCCACCGCATCTCCGTCGGCCAGTTCACCGCCTTCAACGTCTACATGGTGCAGCTCACCTGGCCCATGATCGCCGTCGGCTGGGTCGTCAACCTCTTCCAGCGCGGCACCGCCTCCGTCGTCCGCATCGACGAGCTCCTCAAGCAGAAGCCCGACATCGCCGACGAACCAACCGCCGTCGCAGCCCCCATCGCCGGCGACATCGAGTTCCGCAACCTCACCTTCAGCTATCCCGGCGGCCCACCTGTCCTCCAGGACATCAACCTCCGCATCCCCGCCGGCTCCAGCCTGGCCATCGTAGGCCCCACCGGCTCCGGCAAATCAACCCTGGTCGGCCTCATCCCCCGCCTCCACGACGCTCCCCCAGGCGAAGTCCTCATCGACCAGCAGCCCATCCGCCACTTCACGCTTGCGGACCTGCGCAAAAACATCGGCTTCGTCCCTCAGGAGACCTTCCTCTTCTCCGAGACCATCCGCCAGAACATTGCCTTCGGCCGGCCCGACGCCTCTCAGGAGCAGGTCCAGGACGCAGCCAGCATCGCCCACATCGGCAACGAAATCCTCGAATTCCCCAAAGGCTTCGACACTCTGGTCGGCGAACGCGGAGTCACACTCTCAGGCGGCCAGAAGCAGCGCACCGCCATCGCCCGCGCCGTCATCCGCGACCCACACATTCTCATCCTCGACGATGCCCTCGCCAGCGTCGACACCTACACCGAGGAGCGCATTCTCAGCGGTCTCCGCCGCGGAATGGAAGGCCGCACCACCGTCTTCATCTCCCACCGGATCTCCACCGCACGCAACGCCGATCAGATCGCAGTCCTCGTCGCCGGCCGTATCGCGGAGCTGGGCACCCACGAAGAACTCATCACGCGTAACGGCTACTACACCAGCCTCTTCGAAAAACAGCGTCTCGAAGAAGAGCTGTCCGTAGCGACCTGATCACGCAAGCCATCGCGAAGCAACTGCCGCATCGGTCGCCGCATAGCTATCCGACACCGGCACAAACTTCTCTTCTCGCGTACGCAACTCCCTCGGCAACACCCTGCCCGCCTCCGGATCGCGCGCGACGGCCACCCACGCCTCGCGAACATTGCGAACAAAAGAGATCACTTCCTGAAACTGTTCCACCGACTCCAGATGAGAGGCTTCCAGCGTCATCGTGAACATCGTCGCATAAAAATCCGCCAGCGAAGAAGCAACGCTCCCGCCCAGCTCCGGACGCAAACGCGCCTGAAGATACATCAGAATATCGACGACCCTCTTCACCGCAATACGCCGTCCACGAACATCGTCCTCTTCCACGCACTGCATCGCACGATAGAGAAAACGAATCACCCCGTCATAAAGCGCAACGATCAGTTCCATGCCGGTTGCGCCTACCAAAGCCTGCTGCTGATAGCTCGTCTCGCTCATTCGTTATCCGCCATTCCCTGTGTTGTAGCCCGTCGTAGCGCTGTAGATCTCATTGACCTCGTCGAGCTGGCTGGGGATCGACTGAAGAATCTCGTTCGCCGTATTCAACTCAGTCGTCAGCGTCGTCTTCTGCGTCGCCAGCAGCGCATTTTCGTTGGTAATGTCCGTTTTCAGCGCCGCCTCCTGCGCCGTGTTCTGCTGCTGCGCCAGATAAATCGAGCCATTCGGCGCCTGCGTTCCAAGGTCATTCAGCGTAGTCGCCATCGTTTGGCCAAAACTGCCTGTGTTCTGCAGAAAGCCGGTAACGTCGGAAAAGTTCGAGTTGAGCGCGCTATCGAGCGTGTCCGCATCCAGGGTCAAAGTGCCGTCGTCGTTAACGCTTAGTCCCAGCTGGGTAATGTTGGTGATCGAACCGCTTGCCGCCCCCGTGAAGAGAGATCCCGTGAGTCCGCTTTGCAGCTGAGCCATGGTCGGACTCCCATAGAGCGGCTCAGGATTACCGCTCGAGTCGTTGCCCTCCTGAGTGTTAATATCCGTGATCACCGCGTTATAGGCCGATACAAAACTACTCATGGCCGTTCCAATATCTGTAGTGTCATTCGTAATCTGTACCTGCACCGGCACCGGATTGGTGGAAGAGGCCGAAAGCAGCTGAAAGGTCACCCCGGGAATCGCGTTGGTCACGGTATTGGATGGACTCGTAATCGAAACTCCATCCACGGTCAGAATGGCATCCTGTCCAGTCTCGCCGGTCTGGAACGTTACGCTGCTGTTGCCCGATGAAGCATCGGCCAAAGAGGCTGAGACGGTCAACTGTCCGGCCGCGCCGCTGGTTCCGCTTACCAAAGAGAGTCGCGACCCTGACGAGTCGGTGAGCACGCTGGCGGTGACGCCAACATCGGCTGAATTGATAGCCGCAGACAGCGTCGCAAGCGTATTGTCCGAGCTATCCACGGTAAATGTCGTGCCCTGGATGGTCACGCTCCCGGAGAGCGTATCGCTCGCATTCGTGATCGCAGACGAAACATACGATGAGGTCTGTGCCAACTGGGTTGCGGTAATCGTATGACTTCCGGCGACGGCCCCTGTACCGGCAGAAGTAAGACTGAGTGCATCGGTATCGGAGCTGGATCCCTCCATCTCCGAGAAGACGCCCTCTGCGTCGGTCAGCGCCTGCAGACTGGTCGTGAGGGTGGAGAGATCGGTTCCAAGCGAAGAAAAGACCGTGTCCTGAGCCTGCAACGCAGTCAATTGCGTCTGCCAGGGAGTCTCAATTGCCTGCTCCGATGCCTGTATCTGCGTGACTGTCGTAGCCACGTCAAATCCCTGGCCGCTCGTTGCCGATCCAAAGCTTAATCCAACTGTACCCATATCACCTTCCAGTTCGCGTTTGCATCGACAGGAAGCAATCGCCGCGCCAACATGCAGCCCGGAAAATTAGAAGCAGCTAAGCTGAAAAAAAACGGCGGCGATCAGACGTCCGATCACCGCCGCTCCACACCTTACTGCAACAGCTTCAGAATCTCCTGCGCTGTGCTGTTCGCCTGCGCAAGAGCACTGATACCGGTCTGGTCCAGCACCTGGTACTTAGCCAGATCGCTCGTTGCCTGACCATAGTTGGTCGAGAGGATCGAGCTCTGAGCAGAGGAGAGGTTGACCTCCTCAGAACTCGCCACGTTTGAGGCAGCGTTCAACTGGTTGACGTTGGCGCCGATCGCGCCGCGCTGGTTGGAAACGTCAGCAATCGCCGTGGTGATCTCCGACAGCGCGCTCGTCGCGGCAGTCTGGCTGGTCAAAACGGTCCCTGTGAGGCTCTGTCCAGCTCCGCCGCCAGTCGCAATGCCTACGCTCCCGGCAGTAAGTGCACCGACGGTCGCGGCGATCGTGGTGGTTCCGGCAGTGGTGCCGTCGCTGACAGTAAAGTCCGTCGCAGTCGCCGTAAAGACACCGGTGCTGTTAAAGTTCGTCGACGAGCCGATGTTGCCGATCTCGGTCAGAATGCTCTGGTACTCCGTGTCTGCCGCACCCGACTGGGCAGCTGTCAAACCGCCGTTAGAGGCCTCCGTGGCCAGCGTAACCGCGCGATCCAGAAGGTTGGTCACCTGCGACAACGCGCCATCGGCGGTCTGCAGCAGTCCAACACCGTTCTGCGCATTCTGAGCGGACTGTGTCAGCGCCGCTTCGTTTGCCGTAAGACCGTCTGAGATGGACAGGCCGGCCGCGTCGTCCGAACCGCTGTTGATGCGCGAACCCGAGGAAAGCTGTTGGAGAACAGTCTGGAGGCTGTTCTGCGTTTGGTTGAGACTGTTCTCTGCATAGGTTGCTGAAACATTAGTAAGAATGCCCAAAGACATGAGGAAACGCTCCTGTACTGCTCGGTTTGAGTTACCGCGATGCCGGTCTCAGGTGTCCGACCGGCGAACTCATGCTGCAACCACAGCAGCAATAAGATCCGGCTCACCATGCGGTGGCTCCGCGTTCCCCCACCTCATCGGCATGGCCTGCGGGGCACTTTAGTCGCGTCCCGTTTTATCTCGTCTTCACCCATCCTCGGGCTCTCCCTCTATTGACCGCGATTTTCCAGCCGATGAAAGACCTGGGAGGAACGCACCACATGATCGAACTAACGCGCCTGAACGGCAGTCCTCTTGCTGTCAACTGCGATCTCATCAAATACGCCGAGTCCGCGCCCGACACGGTACTCACCCTCATCACCGGCGAGAAGCTCGTCGTCCTCGAGCCCTGCAGCGAAGTATCGCGGCGCACCCTCGAATACCGCGCCGCCATCCTGCGTCAGGCATGGCCCGAGGCGTCATCCTCGCTCAGCGCGAAGTCCGCGCACGATGCCGAAAAGATTGTTCGCTCACTCGACCACAACGCGTCGGAGCAATAGCCGGCCTTTACCCCTGAAGAGGAAATCATGGACATCGCCAGCATCGGCGGCATTGCACTCGCCCTCATCGGCATTCTCGCCGGCATGATGATCGAAGGCGGAAGCATCAGTCAGATCACTCAGCCCACTGCAGCCATGATCGTCCTTGGCGGCACCGTCGGCGCCGTCATGCTGCAGTTTCCGCTGAACATCTTCCTCGCCGCCATCAAAGCCATCATGAAGGTCTTCCTGCATAAGGGGTCCAGCGGCGAAGCCACCCTCGCACAACTGGTCGCCTTCGCCAACAAGGCCCGCAAGAGCGGCATCGTCTCCCTCGACGCCGATCTCGCCACCGTCACCGACCCCTTCTTCAAACAGACCCTTATGCTTGCCATCGACGGCACCGAGCCCAGCGAAGTCCGTAAGATCATGCAGCTCGAACTCGATAACAAATCCGAGATTGAAGAAAAGATCCCGGCTGTCTTCGAGGCCGCCGGCGGCTACTCCCCCACCGTCGGAATCATCGGAGCCGTACTCGGCCTCATCCAGGTCATGAAGAACCTCTCCAACATCGACGAGGTCGGCCGTGGCATCGCCGTCGCCTTCGTCGCCACCATCTATGGAGTCGCGCTCGCCAACCTCATCTGCCTTCCCGCCGCCGGCAAGCTCAAGTTCCGCCACCGCGAAGAGCAGATGATCAAAGAGATGATGCTCGAAGGCGTCATCTCCATCCTCGAAGGGATGAACCCGCGCATGATCGAGACCAAGCTTCGCACCTACCTCTTCGACGAGAAACCGACAGAACCCACCCGTTCCTCAGAGGTTGGCGTATGAGCAAAAAAAAGCATCCCGAACACGTCAATCATGAGCGCTGGCTCGTCTCCTACGCCGACTTCATCACGCTGCTCTTCGCCTTCTTTGTGGTCCTCTTCGCCTCCAGCCAGTCGGACAAGCAGAAGCAGATCAAACTGGCCGCCGCCATGCAAACGGCCTTCACTCCGCTCGGTGCCTTTGAAGCTCACTCGAAGACCCCTCCGCTCACCGACGTCAGCGGCGTTGCTGCAGCCGATGCCAAACCCGCCGCGCTCACCCCTCCACTGCCAACCACCGGCGCAGAGACACCGGAAGAAACAGAAAAGCGTCTGAAAAAATTCCTCGCCGAACAGATAGCCGCCGGACACATCTCTCCCGGCAGCATCACCATGCGCATCACCCCGGACGGCCTCGTCATCTCCCTGCACGAAGCCGGCTTCTTTCCCTCCGGCTCAGCCGAGGTGCGCGCCGCTGCCGTCCCGATGCTATCCCTGCTGGCCGCGACCTTACCTGCGGGCCCTATGCGTGTCGAAGGCCACACCGACAACGTCCCCATCCACACCGCACAGTTCGCCACCAACTGGGAGTTGTCCACCACCCGAGCCACCGCCATCGCCCGCCTGCTTCTCGACCGCGCCCCCATCGACCCAGTCAACCTCTCCGCCGCCGGCTATGCCGAGTTTCATCCCGTCGCCAGCAACGCTACCGAAGACGGCCGCACTCAGAATCGCCGCGTCGACATTATTCTTTTGCGACACCCAGCAGCTTCACAATGACGCGCTTCGAACGCTGGCCGTCGAACTCCGCATAAAAGATTCGTTGCCACGTCCCCAGGTCCAGCCGCCCCTTCGTCACCGGCAGCGTCGTCTCATGGTGCAGCAGCAGCGCCTTCAAATGAGCATCGGCATTATCTTCGCCCGTTCGATGATGCTTATACCCCGGCCATCTCGGTGCCAGCTTCTCCAGCCACGTCCCGATATCTTCGATCAACCCATCCTCATGATCGTTCACATAAATGGCCGCCGTTATATGCATCGGCGAAACAAAACACAGCCCATCCACCACTCCGCTGCGCCGCACAATCTCCTCTACCTGCGGAGTAATGTGCACCATCTCATACCGCTCTTCGGTGTTGAATGTCAGATACTCCGTATGCGCTTTCATCGTTGCCATGGCGAAACTCCTTCACACTCTTCTTATCAGACAATCTGTCTGTCTCGACAAATCCTTATCAGGTTTATACTTGCAATAATGACCGCCGTCGCAATCACGCTCATTCCCTCTGACGCCGATGCGCGAGTCCTTGCTGCAGCCGAGCGGAAAATCGCAACAGGCAAACACCGTCTTCCCCGTTTCCAACGTCCAATGGTGCAGGCATGAAAAACAAGCTGCATCTCGTCGTGACGATTGTCTGCCTGCTGACGCTCTTCATCAGCACGGCATCCTGCATCGCCGCGCAGCTTCCACACACCCCGCAGGCATCCTGCAACGACTGCCCCGGACACGCACCCGTCAGCCACGACAATCCCGTCTGCTGCACTGCCCACCAGCAACCCTCCGCAGCGGCAACCTCGGTGAAGGTGGAACGGCCTGCATATCTCTCACAGGCGCTCATCCCCTTCTCGCTCGACCTGCCTGCATCCTCCGCAGTCCTGCTCGCCCCCCAGCTCTCCGAAACACCGCCCCTCCCTTCCCTTATCGCTCTACGAATCTGATCGTCTCCTGAGTCTTGACCGCGTTCGCGCCTCTGCGCGTTATCCGCTGACAACGCATCCCAGGAGAAAGATCCGTCATGCCCCGCACTACCTCAGCAGCCCTGCTTTCGCTCGTCCTTTTAACTCCGTTCTCCCTCTTCGCTCAAAAGACACAACCCTCCATGCCCGACATGCCAGGCATGGACATGAGCGACAATCCTGCATCGAAGGAGCAAACACCTTCGACGAACATGCAAATGGATCCAGGGATGAACATGAGCGGCATGAACATGATGAAGCCTGCCACCAATCTCATCGACGCCGAGCTCAACCACACCACCTCCGGCACCAGCATGGAGCCCCCGTCGACTCCAGCCTCCATGCTCATGAGCCCCTATCGCGGCTGGATGCTGATGCTCCACGGCGAAGGCTTCATCGCCGACACCCAGCAACAGGCAGCCTCAAATCCCACCGGCCCCTCCCCCGCCCAGTGCGAGCAGTTCGACCTCCCCTGCTCCACGCCCGAGCGCCGCGGCAGCGACAAGCTCTTCTCCACCAACTGGATCATGCCTATGGCCATGCGTCAGCTCGGGCAAAACGGAAAATACGGCCAGCTCACCCTGCGCACCATGCTCTCCCTCGAACCCGCCACCATCAGCGGCCGCCAGTACTCCGAGCTCTTCCAGCAGGGCGAAACCGCCTTCGGCAAGCCCATCATCGACGGCCAGCACCCCCACGACTTCTTCATGGAGCTCGCCGCCCTCTATGACATCCGCCTCGGGAAACAAACCCTCCTCAGCCTCTACGCCGCGCCCGTCGGCGACCCGGCCATCGGCCCTACCGCCTACCCGCACCGCCTCTCCGCATCCGAAGACCCCATCGCCGCCCTCGGCCACCACCAGGAAGACTCCACCCACATCGCCTTCAACGTCTTTACCGCCGGCCTCACCTGGCGCTGGCTCCGCTTCGAAGAGTCCGGCTTCCACGGCGCCGAGCCCACCGAGCAGCGCTGGGGCTTCCAGCCCTCTCCCAACGGCCACGCCGTCGACAGCTACTCCTCCCGCATCACCTTCTCGCCCACGCAAAACTGGAGCAGCCAATACTCCATCGCCCACATCGTCAGTCCCGAGGCCCTCTACCCCGGCGAAAACCAACAACGCCAGACCGCCTCCATCATGTACAACCGCCCCTTCGGCCACACCTCCGCAGATGGCGATCACTCCGGCAACTGGTCCAGCACCCTTCTGTGGGGCCGAACAAAATCCCTCCCCCAAACAGGAAACGACAACAGCAAGGAGAACAGTTACCTCCTCGAATCTCTCTTAAAATTCCACACCCGCAACTACATCTGGACGCGCATTGAAAACGCCGGCCGCTCCAACGAACTCCTCATCCCCCCCGGCGACCCGCTCCCACCCAACTTCACGGAATCTCCCCTCGGCCACGTCGCCGCCTACACCATCGGCTACGACCGCGACTACCACGTAGCCCCTCACCTCCTCGCCGCCCCCGGTGCCCAGTTCACCACCTACACCACACCCGGCGCACTCATCTCCACTTACGGCGCACACCCTTACGGCGCAGTAGCCTTCTTCCGCTTCCGCATCACCAAATAGAGCCAGCAAAGACAAATCCCATCGAAGCACCAAATTCCGGGGCCCAGCCGGATGCCGGGTGCCCCAGCCTTTGCAGTCTCATCGCAAAGGCTGGGGTATTCGCGCCACGCGCGAACCGCTTCACAATTTCAACCCTTCAACCAAAGCCAAACAGTTATAACCAAAGAGTGACAACCCTCTACATCGCAACCTCCAACCCCGGCAAGCTCCGCGACTTCGCCGCTGTAGCCGTCGACAGCATCACCATCGCCCCCCTCCCTGGCCTCAAGGAAATCCCCGCCCCACCCGAAGACGAACCCACCTTCGAAGGCAATGCCGTCCTCAAAGCCATCTACTACTCCCGCCGCGCTCCAGGCGAGATCGTCATCGCCGACGACTCCGGCCTCGAAGTCGACGCTCTCCACGGAGCCCCCGGCGTCCGTTCCGCCCGCTACGCCGACGACCAGCACTTCCCCGGTCCACCCTCCGCCACCGTCGACGAGCGCAACAATCTCTGCCTGCTGCACGCTCTCAGCAACCTCCCCGAAAACCCAAAGGGCCGCTACCGTTGCGTCCTGGCCGCCGCCCGCGACGGTGCGCTTCTCTGCATCGGCGACGGCACCGTCGAAGGCGAAATCCTCCGCCGCCCTCGCGGAACCCACGGCTTCGGCTACGACCCGCTCTTCTACCTGCCGGAGCAGCAGCGCACCATGGCCGAACTGGACATCCGGACGAAGCTCTCCTTCAGCCATCGAGGCCGAGCCTTCACCGCCCTCCTCAGCGCGCTCCGCACCGTCTGAACTGATCTCGCTTTCGACACAACACAACTATTTCGCACAAACATCACGGTAATCGCACAAACCGCCTTACTTTCCTTGACGCTGGCAAGACCGGGGCGGAATAATCGCGGTGCTGCACTTTTCCATCCCGCAAGTGCATCCATCAAGGTTTTGAAGGAGTACCCATGGCTACCGCCGCCCCGCCAGCACCCCCTGCCGCGCCGCAGATTCACGGCGTGCAACCGCTCCGCGCAGGCGAGGGTAACTCCTATCTCTGGCGCAAGCTCCACTCGCTCTCCGGCATCATCCCCATCGGCGCCTTCCTCGTCGAGCACATCGTCTCCAACTTCGAGATCCTCAACGGCCCCCTCGCCTACGCCAAACAGGTCCTCTTCCTCAACAGCCTGCCTCTGGTCCGCGTCCTCGAATGGGTCTTCATCTTCATCCCACTCGCCTTCCACGCTCTCTACGGCCTCTTCATCGCCTTCCGCGGCCGCGTCAACGTCAACGTCTACCCCTGGGCCTCCAACTGGATGTACCTCAGCCAGCGCGTCACCGGCGTCATCGCCTTCCTCTACATCATGCAGCACGTCTGGCGTCAGCGCTTCAGCGGCGTCTCTCTGCCAGAGCATCCCGGCGCAGCCTTCGCCAAAGTCCAGCACGAGCTCGCCAACCCCTGGATGCTCGCCATCTACGTCATTGCGATGATCGCCACCACCTGGCACTTCGCCTACGGCATCTGGCTCTTCGCCGCCAAGTGGGGTATCACCCCCGGCGAAAAGGCCCGCAAGCGCTTCGGCTACGTCTGCGCCGTCTTCGGCATCGCCCTCTGCCTCATGGGCCTCGCCAGCATCTACGCCGTCGTCACAGCACCACCCGCCCCCGATGACGTCATGCCCGAGTCCGCCGGTGTCGCGCTCTCTGCACCACAAGCGTCTCCGTCGAACTCAGCCATCCCACAACAGCTTAGGAACGTTCAATGAGCATCGTCGCCTGGAGCACCCTGGCTATCGGGGTATTACTACTCGTTACCGCGAAGTTCTCCGTGATTCGCATGGTTCAGGAGATTAATCGCAGACGGGATCCGCAGGAATGGATCACACTGGCATGGTGGCCCAACTATAAAGATCGTCGCGTGATGAAAACCTATCATTCGGTATTCCCTCAGGGTCGTCTGAACATTCTTTATGGCTCGTGCATTGCATCGGGAGTGGCTCTATTACTTCTTGCGGTAATTTTTGCGTCTCACTCCCAAATTTAGGTCGACAGGATTAAGAGGAAGAACTTCATGGCAGCAACACCACGAATCATCGTCGTAGGCGGCGGCCTCGCCGGACTCGCCGCCGTCATCAAGATCGCCGAAGCCGGCGGCAAGGTCGACCTCTTCTCCATCGTCCCCGTCAAGCGCTCCCACTCCGTCTGCGCCCAGGGAGGCATCAACGCCGCCAAGGACCTCAAGGGTGAAGGCGACACCGTCCTCAAGCACTTCGACGACACCATCTACGGCGGCGACTTCCTCGCCAACCAGACCCCGGTCCGCAACATGACCGCCCAGGGCCCCGCCATCATCGACCTGCTCGACCGCATGGGCGTCCCCTTCAACCGCACCCCTGAAGGTCTCCTCGACTTCCGCCGCTTCGGTGGCACGCTCTACCAGCGCACAGCCTTCGCCGGAGCTACCACCGGCCAGCAGTTGCTTTATGCACTTGATGAGCAGGTGAGAAGACACGAGTCCGAAGGCAAAGTCACCAAGTACGAAGGCTGGGAGTTCCTCTCCGCCGTCCTCGGCTCCAAAGGCGAATGCCGCGGCATCACCGCCATGGACCTCCGCACCATGGAGACCCGCACCTTCCCCGCCGACGCCATCATCGTCTGCACCGGCGGCAACGGAGCCATCTTCGGCAAGTCCACCAACTCCGTCGTCTGCACCGGCAGCGCTCAGTCCGCCCTCTACCAGCAGGGCGCCTTCTACGCCAACGGCGAGTTCATCCAGGTCCACCCCACCGCCATCCCCGGCGAAGACAAGCTCCGCCTCATGTCCGAGTCTGCCCGCGGCGAAGGCGGCCGCGTCTGGGTTCCCCGAGACAAAAACGACAAGCGCGTTGCCCGCTCCATCCCCGAAGCCGACCGCTGGTACTTCCTCGAGGAGTGGTACCCCAAATACGGCAACCTCGTCCCCCGCGACGTAGCCACCCGCGCCATATTCAAGGTGGTGTACGAGCACGGCATGGGCATCGACGGCCAGCCCATGGTCTACCTCGACCTCACCCACCTCCCCAAAGAGCGCCTCCACAAGCTCGAAGGCATCCTCGAGATCTACGAGAAGTTCGTCGGCGACGACCCCCGCGAAGTCCCCATGAAGATCTTCCCCGGCATGCACTACACCATGGGCGGCCTCTGGGTGGACTTCAACCAGCAGACCAATATCCCCGGCGTCTTCGCCGCAGGCGAGGCCGACTACTCCATCCACGGAGCCAACCGCCTCGGCGCGAACTCCCTCCTCTCCTGCATCTACGGAGGCTTCGTCGCCGGCCCCCAGGCCATGGCCTACGCCAGCTCCCTTCCCGCGCAGGAAGGCGACGGTGGCCACGCCGCCGAGCTCCAGCGCCAAAAAGAAAAGAACGCGCTCCTCCTCAACAATCCCGGCACCGAGAACCCCTTCCGGCTCTGGCGCGAACTCGGCGAGACCATGACCAAGCACGCCACCATCATCCGCTACAACGCCGGCCTCGAAGAGGCAGACGACAAGATCGTCGAGCTCCTCGACCGCTACCGCAACGTCAACCTCTCCGACAAGAGCCAGTGGGCCAACACCAGCTTCGCCTTCACCCGCCAGCTCTACAACATGCTCCAGCTGGGCCGCGTCATCGTCCAGGGCGCACACCTCCGCGACGAATCTCGCGGCGCCCACTACAAACCCGACTTCCCCGAACGCAACGACGAAAAGTTCCTCAAAACCACCAAAGCCAGCCTCAAAGACAACGCCCCCGCCTTCGAACTCGAAGACGTTGACATCAGCCTCATCCCACCCCGCCCCCGCCGCTACGACGCCACCGCATAGCAACAAAAGTGTCGTCGTTGCGTTGTTTTGCCGTTGTTTGTTTTTGCCGTCATTCTGAGCGCGTCTTTCGAGCGCGAAGAACCCCGAGAAAGCTTCGATCGCCCGAACCGTTCGAACCTTTCTCATAACAAATTCGCTTGGGCACTTGCTTCACCGGATTAAGCAGTGGGCTTTAGCCCACTGAATCAGCATCAGGCAATAAGGGGCTTTAGCCCCGGGCAGTTTCAGAACATCGAGGGCAATAAACCATGCCAGGCACCATCAAAGTCGAGATTAAGCGCCAGTCCAACCCGAACGCCTCCGCTACCACCGAGAAGTTCGAGATCCCCTATCGCCCCGGCATGAACATCACCTCGCTCCTCGGCGAGATCGCGCTGAACCCCGTCGACGTCACCGGCAAAGCGACCACGCCCGTCACCTACGACTCCAACTGCCTCGAAGAGATCTGCGGCTCCTGTGCCATGCTCATCAACGGCAAGGCCACCATGGCCTGCTCCGCCCTCGTAGACAAGCTCACCGGCCCCAACAAAGACCAGACCATCACCCTCGCGCCTCTCAGCAAGTTCCCCGTCGTCCGCGACCTCGCCGTCGACCGCAGCGTCCTCTTTGAAAACCTAAAGAAGGTCAAAGCCTGGGTCCCCATCGACGGCTCCTACGACCTCGGCTCCGGCCCCCGCCAGGCCCCACAAATCCAGGAGCAGCGCTACCCCCTCTCCAACTGCATCTCCTGCACCATCTGCATGGAGGTCTGCCCCCAGTTCAACGACGCCACCGGCTTCGTCGGCGCAGCCACCATCGCCCAGGCCAAACTCTTCAACATGGACCCCAGCGGCTCCGTCCTCAAAGAAGAACGCCTCCGCGCCCTCGCCGGAGACGGCGGCATCCAGGAGTGCGGCTTCGCGCAGAACTGCGTCCAGGCCTGCCCCAAACAACTCCCCCTCACCGAAGCCATCAGCGACATGGGCCGTGACGTCTTCATCCAGCAGGTCAAAGACCTCTTCGCCCGCTAGGCGTCCAGGACCACGCAATACCCGAAGCCGCCTCAGCGGCCTGTGATATCACCTCTGAGAAAAGCAAATGCCCCGCCGCCAGGCAGGGCATTTGCATTTCAGGCTCTGAACCACTTCGAGCTATAAAAGTTACTTGGAAAAGATAGAGTTTCCCGGCGTCGTCTCTTCGTTCGAGTGAATCCGATTCTCCGCGCGCTTGGCGCTCTCCATCGCGATATGGTCCATCTTCTGCTCTTCGCTCTTACCCACTTCGGTCGCGGTCGCCCCTTCCTCAATCGCTTCGTGGGAAGGACGTGCTCCGGTTTTCGTAGAATCCAGACCTTGTGCCATAGTTCACCTCTCCCTGAACAGATGGCAAAGAGCAGCTGGAAGGTTGCTCTGAAAGAAACTGCGGTCTTCCTTACAGCGTCATGAACGCGCTCATTACGCCGACGCGTATGAAACAATAGTGCCCATCATGAAAAAGTGGCGTCTGTCAGCATCTGCACTTTTGTTCGCCGGGCTTGTGTTCCGTCCTTTGCCGACGATCTCACAAACTCCCCGGATGCAACAGCCCACCACGAACGAGACCCACAAAAACTCCCGGAAAGAATCCATGTCCGATCAGACCG
>Ga0302314_10009145_pt1 | contig 17560 bp, 12 predicted proteins | sample III_Palsa_N2_3_FD_200533 | JGI IMG/M metagenome (GOLD analysis project Ga0302314, IMG submission 200533) | Peat permafrost microbial communities from Stordalen Mire near Abisko, Sweden - III_Palsa_N2_3 | ecosystem: Environmental > Terrestrial > Soil > Palsa > Peat permafrost | place: Sweden...
CAGACGCAGAACATCCAGATGTGGGAGCATGGGATGCGGCAAGCTCGTTGCCAGAAGCGCCTCAAGCGTTCCCAAGATCGCTTCGCCGATGCCGAGGGATGTCAAGGTGTTAGCGCATGTCACAATAATTTCGCAGCCTAAAATCCGCGACCGCAAGATAACTTTGTCGCCCAGTTGATAATCGGGCACGGGCAATTCCGACCGGACGCCGACCTCTGTCCATTGTTCGAAGAGTTCCTGATATCCTTCCGGTGATTCCTCTGGAGGGACCCAGCCTTCCTGCCGCAAAGTGTCTTCGTGGCCCAGCAAGAACAGGATAGCCATTCTGCAAAGGCCAAGCCCGAGCCGTTCGAGTCCGTCGGGCAGTTTTGCGATTTGCGGAAGGTCTTCGAAAGCTGTGCGCAGCAACACCGCGCCAATCGCGTGACCATCCTCGTCGCATTTCTTCGCGGCGAGCTCACGCTGTTTTTTGGTTTTAGCGCGTGCATTGCGCACGATGATTGCCAACTCAAAAGAGGCCAGAATATTTGGTACACGACCCAGTTTGATTTCTGTCCAGAGTTGACGGCCCACGACTGCCGGGTTGACTTGATTTATCGATCCAGTTCTCTGGAAAGCGGAACATTCGTGACTTGCGGCGGCCAGCGCGTAGTTGCGCGAGGCCCAGAGAAGACCGACTTCTTCGTAAGCTATGCTTGAGCCAACAAGGGCTTGAATCAGTTCGTCCTCGTACTCCTCCTTCGCAAGGAGGCTAACTGCGCGTCCGAACCAGCGAATGGCGTCATAAGCCAGACCCTTTTCGAGCTTTTGAAATCCGCGCTCCGAATTCTTCTTAGCGGCTTCACCTTCGCTACGGCGGGCGGCAAGCGCGTCGGTTATAGTTTCATAAAGGCTATCGAATGCTTCGCTTTCGACTATGACCGACCCGACTTCCGTGAGCGCGTCAGCAATAGACTGGAACGGAAAAGTCCCTAAACCATCCGCTTGCAGGATGACCTCACGGAATTCGTTCCAAAGATCGTCAAGGCTGTCGCCATCTGCATGCGCGGCTCGCGTTAGCCGAGTCAGTAGCGAAAGCGCGTGAGCGTGCAAAGCATTGTTTGGTCGAGAAGTATCGGCGCGCACGCGGTTAAGCGCCTGCAAAAGGCTCTCCGCGCGGGTTTCCAGTTTTGCTGCTTCTGCGGGCAATGTTCCGCGAGCGACACTGTTCCGAAGAAGTGTCAAAAGGTTCGATATTCGCTCAAGGTCTTCGGCAGTATTAGACGGCAATGCAAGTGATTCTACTTGGTCGTAAAGTGCGGTCAGCGCCGCAAAATCGTCGAACCAAAAGAATGAAGTCCACGCGAGATTATACGTCGCGGTAAGCAAGTGGCTTTCTAGATCGTTGTTACGGGCAATGCGAATTGCCCGTTGGAAGAGTCCTTCAACTTCATGCCGTGGCCGCTCAATATTACGGGCAAGTAAAGCCGCCTTCAGACAATCTTCCGCAAGTGCAGCGGTTGTGCCATTATACTGAGTGCCGTCACCGATGGCTTTTTGAAGCGCCTCAAGCTCGTTCGTGCGCCTAAAATCCTCAGGCCCTTGCTTTCGTACCTCGTGCTCGGTCCCTGCGCCAACGCCGAGTGTGTCAATGGCGATATCAAGGCTGTCGTGGTCGAAGACGCATTCGAGAAGCCAGGTCCGGTCGAGAATGGTGACGGGAATCTTGTGCTTTACCAGAAGCGCGTCTTGAGCCGCAGCGCTGTCCTTGGCAGGTACGAACTGATTTGTGATGAAATAGATGCGCGGATAGCCACGACCTGTCTCGGCGATACTGGCGACGTCGGACCGGACCTTGCCGCGCCAGTCCTTCTTGGCGCTGAACGCGAACGCCCATCGCTCGTTAGCGCCTGCAAGATCTGGGACGTACCATCGGCTGGCAACCTCAGCCGCGACTGGATAAGTCTCAGAATCGGTTTTGCCGTCGCCGCCACCGACCGGTCCGGTTTGCGGGCGCAGGTTCGGCGAAATGAATTTTCCGGCAAGGCCCTGCGCGAAGTCTTCAAACTTCGTTTCATCCTTTTGGTTCGTCAGAGTCTCAAGATGATGCGAGAACACCTCGCGCGTGACCGTGAGCTCGGTGGTGGTCACGGTGTCTGAAAACAGATATGGACGTCGGGCCCGCATATAGCGCGACGGCTTAAAATCCTTCGGTATTTTGGCGCCTTCCGGAGGCGAGTCGTCCGCCATGCCCCATGATACAGGTTTCTTGCTCCTTCGGACTAATGGAATTTGGGCAAAACGGCAGCTTTTCGGTACGGACTAAGCGCAGAGGGACGCGAACCCTCGGCCCCATGATTAAAGGTCACGTGCTCAGGCAGGAAACTTTTGGATCGCTGAGAGCGCTCAGATCGGTTTGAGATTCGGTATCCGGTTCGGCCCGTCGTCATGGGCTGTTCGGCTATCTTCGGCAGATTTCCCACGAAGCATGTACAGTGCAATGCATCGCGTTACTATCGGACGGGTTTTATCCAGCAACGGAGAACCTCACATGCCAGTCCTCAAGTCCCTCTCGTTCACCACCCTGCCCAAGAACGCGAACGACCCCGTCCAGCAGCGCCGAGCCAAGTTCGTCGCCCGGCTGGAGGAGCAGAAGCAGCTCCTGACGGACCCGAACCACGTCCGGACCGTCCAGCGCTGGACCAAGGTCGACGGCCAGCGGCAGGCCACCACCAAACAGCAGGCCGTCCGGCCCTGGTGGAAGACCGACCCGGCCGGTCAGGTGGTGATGTCGGTCAAGTTCGGCGCCAAGCCCATCGAGTTCGAGAAGGGCAAGGCTGGCATCGTCGTCCCCTCCAGGGACAAGTTGCCGACGGTCATCGACACCTTGATCGCCGCCGTGCGTGCCGGTGAACTGGACGAGCTGTTTAGCCAGGCCGCCAAGGCCGGGACCGTCGGGAAGCCCCGGAAAGCCGCCTGAACATGGGCGGCGGGCGGCGGGAGCCACTGAAATTTCCGCCGCCCGTGCCCATGGGAACGGCTGGTTCATTGGCCTGCAGGCCATGCCTGGAGGAAGACGGCACAGTTTCCCGCGTCGTGATCGAGCATCGCTGCACGAACGCCCGAACGGGTAGAGATTTTACGGCTTTCGTCTGCTTGAGATGTCTAGAAGCGGGGCGGGTGACCCGGGTGACCTGCCGAACGTTCATCCCGAGCCGGTAAGGCTCGATCATTCTCGGCCAGAAGGGAGCCGAGACCAAGCCGACCCAAGCGATCGAACCTTCAGACGCGTTTCCGTTCGTTTTATAACGGGTGCCTCACCGGACCCGGCCTACCGGCAGGTCATCGGATAGTACAGGTTGCGCTCACGGCCCGCAGGTCTCGATAATGCTTGCCGCGCGAATCCCCAAGCGGTATTTGCTTTCGATGGCGTCGGTCTCTGGATGCTCGTTGGCTTTGCTTGCCCTGCATAACGCAAGCCGCCTTCGCTGCACAGCCATATCAAGGCGGTCAGTCCGTTGACGATTGCTGTAATAGTCGCTCGAACCAATTAGCGCGGTTTGGCAAGTCCGGATCGATAACCTCCGTCGGCGTTCCGCAAGACGCACATTGCACCAGGCTCAGCCTCGAGGCGGAGCGCGTCTGCTCAGTCAAGGCGATCTCGAATTTCTTACCGCCGCATTTGGCGCATTTTGAAATGGCCATCCTCATGGCGCGCGCGTCCGCACGCATACCGCAACCAGCGGACTCTCCGCGTTACTCGGCGTCAGCCCGCATGAGGCCGAATTTTCGCTCAGAAAAGTCGCGGCGTGGCGGCTCGGGCCGCAATAGGCGGTCACCATCACCTCGCTCATTTCGCAGTCGACCTGGCAGGTTTCCGTGGAGCAGTTGACCCGCACGATCCGCGTCTGCGACGCGGCTCCCGGCGGACCTGCGGGTCCAGCCGGCCCCCCGGGCCCCTGTGGTCCCGCCGGCCCTTGCGGGCCCGCATCACCGCGTGCGCCGGGCGGTCCCGGTGGCCCGTTGTCACCCTTCGGGCCTGTCTCATTGCGGCCACATCCCGCGAGGCCCAGGGCCAGGATCGTGAGAGCCGTTAGATAAAAACTTCGATTGAAGCGCATTGCATCTCCTTGGGGTTTTGTTTATTCGCCTGCTACCAGCGGCGCGCTCGGATCGATTCGTCGTCGGTGAACCGGCCGAAGCCACAGGCTGAAGCAGTCGAGATAGAGGTAGATCACCGGCGTGGTGTAGAGCGTCAGCACCTGGCTGACGCACAGTCCGCCAACGATGGCGATACCGAGCGGCTGCCGCAGTTCACCGCCATCGCCGAGGCCGAGCGCCAGCGGCACCGCGCCGAGCAGCGCCGCCATCGTCGTCATCATGATCGGACGGAAGCGCAATAGACACGCTTCATGGATCGCCTGCCGCGACGTCAGCCCGCGCGAGCGCTCGGCCTCAAGCGCGAAGTCGATCATCATGATCGCGTTCTTCTTGACGATGCCGATCAGCAGGATGACGCCGATCAGCGCCATGATGCTGAATTCGATCCCGAACAGCCTCAGGGCCAGCACCGCCCCTATCCCGGCGGACGGCAATGTCGACAGGATCGTCAGCGGGTGGATGTAGCTCTCGTAGAGAATGCCGAGCACGATATAGACCGCGATCACCGCCGCCAGGATCAGATAGGGTTCGTTGGCGATCGATTGTTCGAAGGCACGCGCGGTGCCCTGAAAGCCGCCGCGCACCGTTGCCGGCACATGCAGCCGCGTCATCGCGGCGTTGATCTCGCGCACCACGTCGCTGAGCGAGGCCCCCGGCGCGAGATTGAAGGAAATGGTCGCTGACACCGCAAGCCCCTGATGGTTGACGGCCAGCGGCACATTGCCCGGCCCGACATGGGCGAAGGCGCTGAGCGGAATCATGGTCTCGGCGCCGGTAGAAACCGCCGAGCCGCTGGAGGCCGTCGCGTTGCCGGTGTTTCCGATCGAATTCTGCGCCTGGTTGCGCGCCGCGCTGGAAGATGCCGCGGCGCCTGAAGCGGATGACCCGGCTGACGTCGCGCAGACGCCGCTGGAGGGTGAGGTTGTGATCGAGGCGGAAGCCGCCGCGGTCGGTGTCGAGGAGGTGATCGGCGCGAACGTCGAGGACGAACTCGATGTCGACGAAGAGGACGTCGTTGCGGCCGATGTCGTGGCCGTGGAGAGCGTTGCGGTTGGAATGCTGAGCGACGACGCAGACGTCGTGCCAGTCGTCGTCGTCGAACCGGACAAAACGAGAGTGCTTGGCGCACTTGTCGTTGTCGTGGTGGTCGTGGTCGACGACGACGTGGTCGAAGCCGTGGTCGCGGACGATGCCGCGCTGGTCGTGGTCTGCGCCGCAGCGGCCGATCCCGGCGAGCAGGCTGTTGTTGTCGCGCCGGCGGCAGGCGCCCCAAAGACCGTGCCGGCACTGGCGTTGGAGGTCTGTGTCCCGCTCGCCGAGCCGCCGGAAGTGCTGATGTAGATTTCCTTCAGGACGTCGGCGTTCTGCCAGTATTTCGGCGCCGCCTCCATCACCACGTGGTACTGGTTGAGCGGGTTGTAGATGGTCGAGACCTGCCGCTGCCCAAAGGCATCGTAGAGCGAGTTGTCGATCTGGCTCACCGTCAACCCGAAACGCGCGGCGGTGGTGCGATCGATCGTGATATTGGTTTCGAGGCCGTTGTTTTGCTGGTCGCTGTTGACCTGCGTCAGTTCCGGAATGGCCTGCAGCTCCGCGAGTATTTTGGGCGCCCAGGAGAACAATTCGTCGGCGTCGTAATCCTGCAGCGTGAATTGATATTGCGCATTGGAAGAGCGACCGCCGATGCGGATGTCCTGCACCGCCTGCAAGAACAGCGCGGCGCCGGGAATGTGGCTGACGTTGCGCCGGATCCGCGCGATCACCTGGTCGGCCGAGACGTCGCGCTGGCTCAGCGGCTTGAGCGAGATGTAGACGGATCCGCCGTTGGTCTGGCTGCCGCCGAGGCCTCCGGTGAAGCCAACCACGCTGTCGACCGCGGGGTCCTGGCGGATGATTGCGACGAACTGCTCGAGTTTCTGGTGCATCAACTGGAACGAAATCGCCTGATCGGCCTGGATGCTGCCGTTGATGCGGCCGGTGTCCTGCTGTGGGAAAAAGCCCTTCGGCACGTTGATGAACAGATAGGCGTTTAGCCCCAGCGTCACCGCCAGAATGACCATTACCAACGGCGAATGGCGCAGCGCCCAGCTCAACGAGCGGTCATAGCCGTGCGACAGCCATGCGAAGAACGCCTCGCTGAGGCGTGCGAGTCTGTTCGGGCGCTGATGCGTTGGGCGCCGCAGCAGCAGCGCGCACATCATCGGCGTCGTCGCCAGCGAGATCATCAACGACATGATGATCGCCACCGACAGCGTCACGGCGAATTCGCGAAACAGCCGGCCGACGATGCCGCCCATCAGCAGGATCGGGATGAACACCGCGATCAGAGAGATGCTCATCGAGACCACGGTGAAGGTGACCTCGGCGGCGCCCTTGATCGCCGCGCTGACCGGCGACATCCCGGCCTCGATGTGGCGGGCGATGTTCTCCAGCACAACGATAGCGTCGTCGACGACAAAGCCGGTGGCGACCGTGAGCGCCATCAGCGACAGATTGTCGAGACTGTAGCCCAACAGATACATCACGCCGAAGGTGGCGATCAGCGATACCGGCACCGCGACGCTCGGCACCAGCGTGGCACGGCCGCTACGCAGGAAGAAAAACACAACCAGCACCACCAATATCGCCGACAGCACCAGGGTCCGCTCGACCTCGGCCAGCGAGGCGCGGATCGTGGTCGAACGATCGACCATGGGCTCAACGTCGATCGCCGGTGAGATCGAGGCGCGCAACTCCGGCAATTCCGCCATCACACGGTCCACCGTGCCGACAATGTTGGCGTTGGGCTGGCGGAAGATGATGATGAGAACCGCCGGCTTGCCATTGGCCATGCCGGCGTTGCGCAAATCCTCCACCGAATCCGTGACGTCGCCGACGTCCGAGAGCGAGACCGGTGCCCCGTTGCGATAGGCCAGGATCAGCGAGCGATATTGCGCGGCCCTGGTCGCCTGATCGTTGTCGTAGAGCTGATAATGACGGTCGCCCTCCTCGATATCGCCCTTCGGACTGTGGGCATTGGCCGCTGCGAGCGCGGCGCGGACGTCCTCTAGTCCGATGCCGTATTTCTGCAAGGCGATCGGGTTGAGCTCGGCCCGCACCGCCGGCAGCGCGCTGCCGCCGACAATGACCTGGCCGACGCCCTGGATTTGCGACAGCTTCTGCGCCAGCACCGAGTCCGCGGCGTCGTAGAGTTCGCCCTGCATCTTGGAATCGGACGTCAGCGCCAGGATCAGGATCGGCGCGTCCGCCGGATTGACCTTGCGGTAGGTCGGATTGCTGCGCAGATTGGTCGGCAGGTCGGCGAAGGCGGCCTGCATCGCGGCCTGCACATCGCGCGCCGCGCCGTTGATATCGCGGTCGAGGCCGAATTGCAGGTTGATGCGCGTCATGCCGACCGTGCTGGTCGAGGTCATCTCGGTGACGTCGGCGATCTGGCCGAGATGGCGCTCCAGCGGCGTCGCCACGGTATTGGCGACCACCTCGGGCGAGCCTCCCGGCAGTTGCGCCGTGACCGAGATGGTCGGGAAGTCGACTTGCGGCAGCGGCGAAACCGGTAGCTTGAAGAAGGCCAGCGCGCCCGCGACCGCCAGCCCGAAAGTCAGCAGGATGGTGGCGACCGGCCGCCGAATGAAGGGCGTCGACAGGCTCATTCCGCCGGACTCCCTTCCTCGAGCTCGCTGACGCCACGGAAGTTGAAGTAGCGCTGCTGCACCCGGTCGAACCACAGATAGATCACCGGCGTGGTGAACAGGGTCAGCACCTGGCTCACCAGCAATCCGCCGACGATCGACACCCCGAGCGGATGGCGCAGTTCGGAGCCGACGCCGGTCCCGAGCATCAGCGGCAGCGCGCCGAGCACGGCCGCCATCGTCGTCATCAGGATCGGCCTGAAGCGCAGCAGGCAGGCCTGGTAGATCGCCTCGCGCGGCGGCTTGTGCTCGGTGCGCTGGGCGTCGAGCGCGAAGTCGATCATCATGATCGCGTTCTTCTTGACGATGCCGATCAGCAGCACAATTCCGATGATGGCGATCACCGTCAGGTCGTCGCCGGCCGCCATCAACGCCAGCAATGCGCCGATGCCGGCGGACGGCAAGGTCGACAGGATCGTGACCGGATGCACGAAGCTCTCGTACAGCACGCCGAGCACGATGTAGACGGTCACGATCGCCGCGAGGATCAGGAACAGCTCGTTCGACAACGATTTCCGAAAGGCAAGCGCCGAGCCCTGCAGGTGCACGGTCGCGCCGGGCGGCAGCCCGATCTCCTGTCCCGCTTGCGTAATGGCGTCGACCGCCTCGCCAAGGGAAGCGCCCGGCGCCAGATTGAACGAGATCGAGGTGGCGGGAAACTGGCCGAGGTGATCGATGCGCAGCGGCGCGGTGCCCTCGCGCACATGCGCGATGGCGGACAGTGGCACCTGCCCCGGCACCATGCTGCTGCCGGTGGAGGTCGGCAGGTAAACCGCCGACAAGGAATGCCGCGAGCTCTTCAGCGCCGGATCGGTTTCCAGGATCACGCGGTACTGGTTCGAACTGGTGAATACAGTCGTCACGATCCGCTGCCCGAACGAATCGTACAGCGCGTTATCGATGGTGGCCGGCGTGATGCCGAAACGGTTGGCGGTGTTGCGGTCGATGTCGATATAGGTCATCAGGCCATCGGCGGCGATGTCGCTCGATACTTGCGCGAATTGCGGCATGCCGTTCAGCCTGTCGACGAGCCGCGGCGCCAGACTCGCCAGTTCGCTCGCATTGGCGTCTTCCAGCGCGAATTGATATTGCGACCGGCTGACCGCATCGTCGATGGTGAGGTCCTGCACCGGTTGCAGATAAAGCGCGATACCGCCGACCGATGCCGTCGCCGCGCTGAGCCTGTCGACCACCGCGGCGATACCGGAAGACCTTTGGCCGTGCGGCTTGAGGTTGATCAGGAACCTGCCGCTGTTGAGCGTCACATTGGTGCCGTCAACGCCAATGAAGGAGGACAGGCTGTCGACATCCTTGTCCTTCAGGATGATGGCGGCGAGCGCCTGCTGGCGCTCGGCCATGCCGGCGAAAGAGACCGCCTGCCCGGCTTCGCTGATGCCCTGGATCAGGCCGGTGTCTTCGACCGGAAAAAATCCCTTCGGGATCACCATGTAGAGCGCGGCCGTCATTCCCAACGTGATGACGGCGACGGCCAGGGTCAGCGACTGATGGTCGAGAACGAAGCGCAGCGCCGATCCGTAATGCTCGACGATGGCGTCCAGCCACTGCTTGTTCTTGCGCTGGAACCAGTTCGGATGCTCGTCGTGGGCGGGCTTCAGCAGCAGCGCGCAGGCCATCGGCACCAGCGTCAACGCTACCACCGCCGAGATCAGGATGGTTACCGCAAGGGTGACCGCGAATTCGCGGAACAGCCGCCCGACCACATCGCCCATGAACAGCAGCGGAATCAGCACCGCGATCAGCGAAACCGTGAGTGAGATAATGGTGAAGCCGATCTGCTCGGAGCCCTTCAGCGCCGCCTGAAGCGGCGACTCCCCCTCCTCGATGTAGCGCGAGATGTTCTCGATCACGACAATGGCGTCATCGACCACGAAGCCGGACGAGATCGTCAAGGCCATCAGCGACAAATTGTCGAGGCTGAAGTTCAACAGATACATGGCGCCGAAGGTGCCGATCAGGGAAACCGGCACCGAAAGGCTCGGAATCAAGGTAGCGCGCGCGCTGCGCAGGAACACGTAGATCACCAGCACCACCAGCACCACGGCCAGCATCAGCTCGAACTCCACGTCTTCGATCGAGGCCCGGATCGTGACGGTGCGGTCGCTGAGGATGGTCACATCGACGGCCGCAGGCAGCGTCGTCTTCAATTGCGGCAGCAGGCCCTTGATGGTGTCGACCACCTGGATGACATTGGCGCCGGGCTGACGCTGCACGTTGACAATGACGGCCGGCGACATGTTCATCCAGGCCGCGAGCTTGTCGTCCTGCGCGCCGTCGACCGCCTTCGCCACGTCGCTCAACAGCACCGGCGCGCCGTTACGGTAGGCGATGACGATGTCGCGATAATCGGCAGCCTTCATCAACTGGTCGTTGTCGTTGATGGTGGAGGCGCGCGCCGGCCCGTCGAAATTGCCCTTCGGTGTATTGACGTTGGCGTTGCCGAGCGTGGTCCTGAGATCGTCGATGCTCAGCCCATAAGCCGCGAGCTTGCGCAGGTCAGCCTGAACCCGGATCGCAGGCTTCTGGCCGCCGCTGATGGTCACGAGACCGACGCCCGGAAGCTGCGAGATCTTCATCGCCAGCCGGGTGTCGGCGAGATCCTCAACTTGCGTCAGCGGCAGTGAATCCGAGTGCAGCGCCAGCGTCACCACCGGGGTGTCCGCGGGGTTGACCTTGGCGTAGATCGGCGGCGCCGGCAGATCGCTCGGGAGCAGGCTGCTGGCGGCGTTGATCGCGGCCTGCACCTCCTGTTCGGCAACGTCTGGACTAAGCGTCAGGTCGAACTGCAACGTGATGACGGACGCACCGGCCGAACTCGCCGAACTCATCTGGCTCAGGCCGGGCATCTGGCCGAGCTGCACTTCGAGCGGGGCGGTCACCGACGAGGTCATCACGTCGGGACTGGCGCCGGGATAGAAGGTCTGCACCTGAATGGTTGGATAGTCGACTTCCGGCAACGCCGACATCGGCAGGAAGCGATAGGCGATGAGACCGGACAGCGTGATCGCCACCATCAACAGGGTGGTCGCAACCGGCCGAAGCACAAAGGGACGCGATGGGCTCATGCGGCGTTCTCATCCTGGTTCAAGCAACGTCCTTTAGTTGCCGCCCTTAGTTTCAGGCGCCTTTGGCGGTCGCGCATTGCCTTTCGGGGAAGCCGCAGCCGCATCTCCGCTCAACGCGACCTTGATCCCGTTACGCAGGCGATCGGCACCGTCCGTCACCACCCGGTCGCCGGCCGAAAGCCCCGATTGAATGGCGACGCGATCGCCGCTGGTCGGCCCCAGGGTGACCGGCTGGATCATCACGGTCCGGTCCGGGCGCACCAGATAAACGAAGGTGCCCGGCGCCCCGCGCTCGATCGCGCTGGTCGGCGCGATCACGGCATCGTGCAGGACATCGATGCGTAGACGCGCATTGACGAACTGGTTGGGAAACAGGTTCTCGTCCTCGTTAGCGAATTGAGCGCGCATGTTGAGTGTGCCGGTCGTGGTGTTGATCTCGCTGTCGAGCGACCTCAACTCGCCCTCGCTCAGCTTGATGGAACCGCTGCGGTCGAACGCCGTCACCGGCAGCACCGCCCCCGCATGGAGCCGCTTGACGATCTGGGGCAAATAGTCCTCGGCTACGGGGAAGATCACGGTAATCGGCTTGAGCTGCGTGATCACGACGAGACCCGTGGTCTGGCTCGGCGTCACGTAATTGCCGACATCGACAAGACGCAAGCCAACGCGGCCGTCCACCGGCGCGACAATGTGGCAATAGGCAATGTTCAACTGCTGGGTCTCGATCTGGGCCTGATCGGAGATCACGTTGCCCTTGTCCTGCAGCACGAGCGAGGTCTGGGTATCGAGTTGCTGGCGCGGAATCGCGTTCTGCTTGGCAAGATCCTGGTAACGCTTGAGATCGAGTTCCGCGTTCTGCAGCAGCGCTTGATCGCGCTCCAGCGCGCCTTGGGCTTGCGCGAGCGCAAGCTGATAGGGCCTGGAATCTATCTCCAGCAGCAAGTCGCCTTTCTTGACGTCCTGGCCCTCGGTGTAGTCGACGCGCATCAGCTGGCCGCTGATCTGCGATACGACCGTCACCGTCGCAAGCGATGTCACGGTTCCCAGCGCATCCAGCGTGATATCGATATCGCCCTTGCTGATGGTCGCGGCGGTGATGGGAATCGTCGCGGCGCCCGCCGTGCGACTGGGAGCGGCGACCCGGTAATACTGCGCGTAGAACCAGATCCCGATCGCACCAATGATAATCAGACCGATGGCGGCCCAAAGCCGTCGACTGCGGGGCTGCTTGATTTTGGCGTCGGATTCGGGCTCGCCGTCGGGCAAGACGAGCGGCAGTCTTTCGTGGTGTCCGGTGCGGGTGCGGTCGTCCATGCGGTCTTTACCAGGGCCTCGGAGAGGTCAAAGTGACGAAGGCCGCATTGCGGCGAGATTTCCAACACATTAAAACTGCGACATCAGGTCCGGTTTCGATTGATAGCTCCGTGAAGTCCTGCGGTCGGCCACGTAGACACAGCAACGAGGACTGCTAACGAGCGTGAAATGGTGCGGCGTTGACCGCATCGCGCAACAAAGTTGCATCAGCCAGGTTCAAAAGAACGTGATGGATTCGGCACGACGCGAAGCCCGACCTAATTCGTCGGGCTACGCACGTTGTGAACAAACTCAAACGGCCGATGTAGAGGCGGACGTTCGCAGATTGGTTGAGATGCCTCGAAATCCGATGCGGATTTATCAAACGGGTGCGGCGGCTGTTCGGCAGCGCTACGTCTCGATATTGAACAGCTTTGCCGCGGTACGGCCGAGGATATCGGCTTTCTCGTCTTCGCTGAGCGACGTGCAGGCGAAAATATGAGCGACCGGCTCGAGCGGCCAGAAAAACGGATAGTCGCTGCCCAGCACAAGCTAGCCCACGCCGACCTGCGCCACGACATGGCAGATCGCCTCCGGGGTGAAGACCGGTTAATTGAAATAGATCTGCTTGAGATATTCCGTTGGCTGTTTCTTCAGCTTGATCTCGGGGTTGCAACCGCCGGGGTTGACCAGACAGGCGTGATCGGAACGATCGGCGTAGGACGGCAGAAAACCCCCGCCATGAGCGGCGATCACTTTCAGCTTCGGAAAGCGATCGAACGTGCCCCTCAAAAATCAGATGCGAGAGCGCAATCGTCTGTCTCCACCGGATAAGAAACCGCATTGGCGAGCCAGCCATTGCCGGCCACCAGCTTGTTGAGTTCGGGGACGCCCTGCGGATGAATGAACAGTGTCGCGCCGAGTTCTTCCGCCTTGGCCCACACCGGATTGAATTATGCGTCGGAGAACGCCACGCCGTTGACGTTGTCGCCGATCGCGGTCCCCTTCAATCCCTGCTTTCACCGCCGTTTCGAGCTCCTGCACCGTGAGGTCGGGCGAGACCCGACTTCCGGGTCAATAAAAACGGACAGGCCAGACGGGCGGGCTTCGCCCTGGGAAGGCGCAGATCTGCAACGGCCCTCAGTCAGCCTTGCGCCTGCTAGCCCGCTTAGCCGGCCGCTCGAAGAATTCGGCGGGCTCAGCTTGCAGGATGGCAGCCAGCTTGCCGATGATCTCCAGGCCAACGTAGGTCACGACCCGCTCGACCCGGCTCAGGTAGGCCCGGTCTACCCCCGCGTCATGGGCCAGCTGCTCCTGGGACAGCTTCCGGTCATGACGAAGCCGACGCAGGTTCGTCGCAAAAAGTTGGCGTAGGTCCATGTACCTAGCCAACCAATCTGTGGTTTAATAGCCCACGGCTTTAAAGCCTCAGACCCGATCAGCTTCGGGAAGTGGTCGCTGTACTTGCGCGGGGGTTAATCGTCATGAACGTCACTAGATTTGTAGTCTTCCTCGCGGTGTTCGCGTACGTGGCCGCCGGGATGTACGACCCGAACCTCGTCCCGGAATGGTTGAAGTTCACACCACAGACAGGATGCGTCCACTGAAGCAGCAGCGCCGATTCGGGGATCGGTCGGCCGGCTGGGACGGATTGCCGTGAGTCTGGAGGGAGGGCCTGGCAAGCAACCGTCCCACCGGTCCCGGATGACCGGCCGGTTCGGCAGGGGCGGGACGGCCCCTACTCGGACCTCCTCCTCGGGGCGGGCCTGCTCGGCCGGCGGAAGAACTCGGCCGGGTCGACCTCCAGGACGGCCGCCACCTTCTCGATGATCTCCAGCCCCACGTAAGTCACGGCCCGTTCGACCCGGCTGAGGTAAGCCCGGTCGACCCCCGCGTCATGGGCCAACTGCTCCTGGGACAGCTTCCGCTCGTGCCGGATGCGTCTGAGGTTGGTCGCGAAAAGTTGGCGCAGGTCCATGTACGAACCCAACCAATCTGTGGTTTATTAGCCCACGGCTTAAAAGCCTCAATCGTAACCTTTGAACCGACCCATGGGGGCTGTTGGGATGCTGAACTCAATTTCCGGTATGGACACCTGGACCCTGCTGAAGATCATAGGGATCTTGATACCCGTCCTCTCCTTCATCTGGATCGTCGGGACCGTGACGTCCCTGCACCGGCGGGAGGTCTACTTCTGGGGCCTCGGTTCGACCTGGGTCACCGTCATCGCCTGCCCCCTGTCAGTCGGCATCATGTGCACGAGCGTGCTTAGCCGACTCCACGACGACAACGCGGAGCTATTCCAGGTCCCGATCATGGCGGGAGCCGCCCTCTACGTCGCGGCGTTCGCCTATTCGTTGTTCTACAACTACCGGGCCACCCGAGCGTCGGCTTGGCTGGCGCTGAGCACCACCATGCTTCAGCAGTTTTCGCTCCTCGGCGTGCTCTTCCTCATCCTTCGACTGGAACGTCGCGCGATGGATCGCCGCTGAGGGCGTCGGAGATGGTACCCTCCATAAACCGGCGATCGCTCTTCAGGGGCGTGATGGCCCATGCCCTCGGTATGTCGGCCGTGGTCGCGGGCGACCCGATATGGGGCACCATCGATCGGCACGCCAGGGCGTACGCCGCGCTGGACGAGGCCCTGGGTCGGCAAGAGGAACTGGAACGGGAGTGGCTGGCGCGTTCGGCCGATCGCGACGAAGCCGAACTCGTCGGCGACCCGCGCTGGGTCGCCCTCCAGTTAGAACTGAACGCGCTCGACGACGCGGAGGCGCGGGCGGCGACTGCCTTGATCCGGACCAAACCGTCGACCGCAGCCGGAGTGGTCGCCCTGCCGCGGCACGTCGCCTCTTTTCGGGATCGGGGTTACCAGTGGCCCGCTGAGGTGAAGCGGAGAGTCAGAGCGGGATGACCAACACTCACTCCAGTATAAGCGTTTGAATTGACGTCCCCCGCTCGCTTTCGAGTGATGTGCTAGTGTTGCGACGCTCCGCGGTGCCGCGAACGCTTACCCCGATGTCTTGGGCGGGGTCGACGCCGTCGCTCCGGAGCTGCAAACGCTCTTGATCTCGTTGATCACCATCGCATGCAATCTCGGCACCATCACGACGCCACTTGTATGCCACGGGGTGTTCACGGTACAAAAATTCGGTTTGGTCGAGTTTGACGCCCGCATGGCAAGTTCCGGAAACAACAATAGCTTTCCTTTCGGCGGGGGCGAGATGGGCGCGCTCATCTCGCTCCGCGACTGGTCCGACGCTGGCTTAGGGCCGATCTCCGGGTGGCCACAAAGCCTGAAGACCACGGTCGGCATACTGCTACGCTCACCAGTTCCCATCGTGCTGCTGTGGGGACCGGACGGGATCATGATTTACAACGATGCCTATTCGGTTTTTGCAGGAGGACGACATCCCCTCCTCTTCGGGTCGAAAGTGCGAGAGGGTTGGCCTGAGGTCGCCGACTTCAACGACAACGTGATGAAGGTAGGCTTGAGTGGAGGTACACTCTCGTACCGCGACCAAGAACTCACGCTTCACCGTAAGGGCTTTCCGGAGCAGGTCTGGATGAACCTCGATTACAGCCCCGTGCTGGGCGAAAACGGCCGTCCCGCAGGCGTCCTCGCCGTCGTCGTGGAGACGACCCAGCGGGTTCTAGCGGAGCGGGCATTAGCGAAAGCCGAGGAGCGGCTGCGTCAAGCCCTAAACGCCTCTGGAATGGTGGGCACATTCGACTGGCACGTGCAGTCCGACACCTTCTTTTCCGACGCTCGCTTTGCAGAAATGTTCTCGGTCGATCCTGCCAAAGGGGACGAGGGCGCACCTTTGGCGGAGTATCTTGCGGGCATCCATCCTGAGGACGCACAGCGGATCGCTAGCGCAGTCAACCACGCCGCCGTCACCGGAGAAAAGTATCTTCAGGAATACCGGCTGCACAAGAACGGAAATATCCGCTGGGTCGAGGCGCGTGGCGAGTGCTTGTACGACAAGGATAGTAAGCCGGACCGATTCGTCGGCGTGGTGGTGGACATAACCATTCAGAAGGAGGCGCAAGAGCGGCAACGGCTGCTTGCCCGGGAGGCCGACCATCGCGTTAAAAACATTTTCGCTAATTTCCACTCAATGATCAGTCTAAGTGCCCGGTCTGCCAGCACTCCCAAGGAAATGGCCCAAGCTCTTCACGGTCGGCTGGATGCGCTGTTGCGGGCCAAGGACCTTATTCGACCCGGCATCATGGGTACGGAACACGAAAGCAAGCACACGACGATGGATGCGCTGGTGCGCACAGTCTTGCAGCCCTATGAAGACGGCTCGCCCTCCCGCATCATCCTAAACGGACCGGATGTGCCTGTCGGGGCAAAGGCCGTGACGGGCCTTGCACTCGCGTTGCACGAGACTGCGACGAATGCGGTTAAGTACGGGGCGCTTTCCCGACCGAGCGGTTCAATCCGCGTCACATGGGGCGCGAGCGGTGACGACTTGCATCTTGAGTGGGATGAAGCCGGCGGCCCCGTGATCGATGGGGCACCAGTGGCTCGCGGCTTTGGCAGCATTCTTACCGAGCGCAGTGTGACCGGTGAGCTGGGTGGCAAGATCGAGCACGACTGGCGTCGAAATGGCCTTAGATTGACGCTGAGTGTTCCGTTGGAACGCCTCGCCGTTTGAAATGCATTGCACTCGATCCAGCTAGATCAAAAGCCAACGCCAAGCCGACTTGAACAGTCAGGTGCGCCGAACGAGTCGCGAAACAGGCCAGTACCCGAATTTGATCTGGCGAGTGCCAGCCCCCATCATTCGTTCGGCCTCAGTCAATACGCCACGGATCGTTTGGGGTATTGGTCCATCTCTTTCGCGCGATGCGCTTCGCCGGAAATGGACAACCCAACTTTCGAGCCCGTTCACGGATTGGGTGCTGGCCGCGCCTCAAGGCGGCGCAGGCCCGCATGATCGATGCACCCTGGGCTACGAGTGCCTTCAGCCGCTCATCGTCAACTCGTCGCTTCCGGAGGCACGCGCAGGGTTGACGAGAAGTTGAGCGCGCCCGCGCTTCTCGCGCACCCCTCGCGCGGAACGTTTTCGGTCGCTGTTGAGTAATGTTGATGTTCCATCCGAGCGAGCATCATGACCCAAGACAGAACTGCAAGGTACCGAAGGCTGGCGTCCGTCGAGCCCGATGCCGGAAAGGCTCGGCTCCTCAATCGCTTGGCCGACGAGTCCGATCGCGGTGTGTTGGTCACTGCCGATTGGCTCAGATCCGCCAAGTTGTCCGTGCTGCCCAGGAGCGACCCCGGCGAGGCACCCGCCACGCCAACCCGTCGCGGATTTGGCTTCGCGTCGTTCCTTACGGGGAGAGCCT
>Ga0302314_10009146_pt1 | contig 17560 bp, 18 predicted proteins | sample III_Palsa_N2_3_FD_200533 | JGI IMG/M metagenome (GOLD analysis project Ga0302314, IMG submission 200533) | Peat permafrost microbial communities from Stordalen Mire near Abisko, Sweden - III_Palsa_N2_3 | ecosystem: Environmental > Terrestrial > Soil > Palsa > Peat permafrost | place: Sweden...
TGACGGGCCGCGGCCGAGGCCTTGGCTTCGTCCCTGGCGTCGGAGGCGATCTTGTGAGCCCGGGCGCGCGCCTTGGCCATTTCGCCCGCGGCCGCCTCGGCGTCGGCCTTGGCTTGGTCGCGAAGGCGCCGCGCATCACGGATATCGCCGCCGATGGTGTCCTCGCGCTCGCTGATGGTGTCGCCGACCCGAGGCACGAAGACCCTGGCGAACAGCAGATAGAGGACGGCGAAGATGACCAGCATCCACACCATCTGACCGGGCCACTGGGCCAGGTCGAATTGGGGCAGGCCGCCGGCGCCGTGATCGGCGGCGGCGCCCGCCGCGGTCGCGGCGTCGGCCATGAGCAGCCTAGACCTTCACGAACAGGATGATGAAACCCATCACGAACCCGAAGATGCCCATGGATTCGGCCAGGGCCATGCCCAGGAACAGCCACACGCGCTCGCCGGCGGCGCCGGACGGGTTGCGGATGGCGGCTTGCAGATAGTTGCCGAACAGGATGCCGAGGCCGGCGCCGGCGCCGATCAGGCCGGTCATCGCCAGGCCCGCGCCGATGTACTTGGCTGCTGTAACGTCCATTGTCGAAATGATCCCTTTGGAGAAGAACTTGAGGAGGTTAGTGGCCGTGATCCAGGTTCACGACCTCGTTGAGGTAGACGCAGGTGAGCGCGGCGAAGACGAAGGCCTGCAGGAAGGCGACCACGAATTCCAGGGCCATCAGGGCCACGATCATGCCGAACGAGACCACCGAGCCCAGCAGGCCGAGCTTGGCCAGGCCCGCGCCATGCAGGCCGAACAGGCCCAGGCCGATGACGAAGCTGGCGAACATATAGGTCACCACGTGACCGCCCAGCATGTTGCCGAACAGGCGCATGGCCAGGGTCAGGGGGCGCACCGAGAACGAGATCATCTCGATGAACATCAGGAAGAGGGCCATGCCCCAGTGCACGCCCGAGGGCCAGAACAGCTTGAAGAAGCCCAGGCCGTTGCGCCAGAAGCCGACCGCCAGCACGGTGACGAAGGTCATCACCGCCAGGGCCGCGGTCACGGCCAGCTGCGAGGTGACGGTGAAGCCGCCCGGCGCCAGGCCGATCAGGTTCAGGGTGGCGATCAGGAGAAACAGGGTGAAGACGAAGGGCAGGAAGGGGCGGCCGCGGTCGCCGATGATGCCGCCGGTCAAGGCGCCGTCCACAAGCCCATAGAGCATCTCGGCCAGGGCCTGCATCCGGCCCGGCACCACCGCGCGCCTGGCCGCGGTCAGGAAGAAGATCGAGATCAGCCCGGCGGCGATCAGCATGAACATGACGGAGTTGGTGATGGACATGTCGATCGCGCCCAGGCCCGGAATCATCACGGGCGGGATGCGCACGACCGGCTGCACCAGGAACTGTTCCATCGGCTCGATAGCGGCCATTGCTCGCCTCAGACCCTCATGCCGAAATCAATCACGCTCAAAACCCTAGTCCTCATCGTCATCATCGTCCGGGACCGGCGCCGCCAGTCCCATGTTCGCCTCCGCCCGCGCCCCGACGCGCGAGGCGGTGCGGACGACGGCGTAGACTGAAAAGCCAGCCCCGATCAGCAGCCCGCCCACCACGCCCCAGGGGCTGGTGTGCGCGAAATGATCGACCAGCCAACCAAGACCGATCCCACCCAGCACGCCGCCGAGCAACTCGCCCAGCATGCGATAGGCGGCGCCCGCGCCACCGATGCCGGTGGAGGACGACGACCTGGGCGTGTGGCCCGACTGAAACGCGTCGAGCCGCTTGTCGAGACGCCTCAAGGCGTCCTGGCTCGAATCGTCCGGCTTTGGCATGGACTTGACGAGGCCTTTCAGCCGAACCCCGAGCCCCCACCTCGGCCCCAGCCGGGTCGCGGCGGAACCTATAGAGGCGAGGGCGGTGCGTCAAGGTTGGGGTGGTGAATGCTATATAACTGATATTCCTATTGAATTCTGGCCTGCTTTGGGTCCGCACATGAATCGCGGTTCGCTAGAGCGGGTGGCCAAGGTGGAGAGTGGAGCCTACTCGGCCGCCAGCGCCTCCGCTTGGCGCAGATCCACCGACACCAGCTGCGAGACCCCGCGTTCGCGCATGGTGACGCCGAACAGGCGGTCCATGCGGGACATGGTCAGGGGGTTGTGGGTGATGGTCACGAAGCGGGTCGGGGCGCGGCTTCGCATCTCGGCCAGCAGGTTGCAGAAGCGATCGACATTGGCGTCGTCCAGGGGCGCGTCGACCTCGTCCAGGACGCAGATCGGGGCCGGGTTGGCCAGGAACACCGCGAAGATCAGGGCTACGGCGGTGAGCGCCTGCTCGCCGCCACTCATCAGGCTCATCACCGCCATCCGCTTGCCGGGCGGGCAGGCCAGGATTTCGAGACCGGCCTCCAGGGGGTCCTCCGATTCCACCAGCCGCAGCTCCGCCTGGCCGCCCTGGAAGAGGGCGGTGAACAGGCTGCGGAAGTGGCCGTCGATTATCTCGAAGGCGGCCAGCAGGCGCTCGCGGCCCTCGGCGTTGAGTTCATCGATGGCCTGCCGCAGGCGGCTGAGCGCTCCGGTGAGGTCGGCGCGTTCGGCCCGCATGGTCTGCAGCCGGTCGGCCAGCTCCCGTGCCTCTTCCTCCGCGCGCAGGTTGACCGGCCCTATGGCGTCGCGCTCGCGCTCCAGGGCCGCCAGGTGGGTCTCCGCGCCGCCGGCCCCGGTGGGCAGGGCGATCGCCTCCTGAGTGAGCTTTTCGCCCAGCGCCCCGGGGTCGAGACCGGTGGCCTCGGCGATCGCTGAGGCGTATTCGGCCAGGCGTTCGCGCGCCGCCTCCAGGCGGGCGGTCAGGCCGGCGCGGGCTTCGCGGGTGTCGGCGGCCAGGGCGTCGGCGGCCCGGGCGGCTCGGTCGGCCTCGGCGCGGGCGGCCTCGGCGCCGGCCAGGGCGTCGGCCGACTTGGCGCGGCGGCCCTCGGCGAGCGCCAGCTGGTCCATCAGCGCCAGGCGCCGGTCCTCGATGGTCGCCGGCGCATCGCGGGCGCCGTCCAGGGCGGTCACGGTCTTGGTCCTGTCCCGGGTCAAGGTCTCCTGGCGGCGCCTGGCGGCTTCGGCGCGCCTTGTCCAGTCGGCGCGGCTGTCGCGCAGCTCCTTCAGCCGCCGGGTCCGGGCGTCACGCTCGCGCACCTCCAGGTCCAGGGCCGAGCGGGACGCCGAGGCGGCCTCGCGCGCGCCGGCCGCGCCCGCCCGCGCCCCGACCAGGCGCGCGGCAAGACCGTCATCGCGGGTGATGGCCGCCGCCTGAGCCGAGGCGGTTTCCAGGGTGGCCGCGGCCTCGCCGCGTTCGGCGTCGAACCGGGCGATGGTCTCGTCCAGGGATTGGGCGCGGGCGTCGCGCCGCGCCCCTTCGCGCTCCAGGCGCTCCACCGCCTCGCGCGCCCTGGCCACGTCCAGCTCGGCCCCCCGGGGGGCGGCCCGGGCAAGGCGGGCGGCCTGCTCGGCGTCGGCCAGCTGTTTGCCGGCTCTCGCTTGATCCTCGCGAGCGCGGGTGGCGCCGGGGCCCAGGACGGCGATCTCCGCTTCGATGGCGGCCAGCCGGGTCTTCTGCTCCAGACGCACCTGGGCGGGACGCGGCGCCTCGGCCTTGGCCGTGAAGCCATCCCAGCGCCACAGGTCGCCCTGGCGCGAGACCAGGCGCGCGCCCGGCGGCAGGGCGCCTTGCAGGCGAGGTCCGTCAGCGCGCTCGACCAGGGCGGTGAAGGCCAGGCGCGCGGCCAGCTGCGGCGGCGCCGCGATCAGGGGCGCCAGCGGCGTCGCGCCTTGCGGCCACTCCGGCGCCGACGCGTCGCGCCCACCCCAGAAGGCTGGCGCCCGCCCGTCCAGGGCGGCGTTGAGATCATCGCCCAGGGCGGCGGCCAGGGCCGCTTCCAGCCCCCGCTCCGGCGACAGCGAGTCCAGGGCCGGAGCGAACCCGCTCTTGGAAGACGACTGGGCGGTGAGCTGAGCGAGGCCCCGCGCCTCGGCCTGCAATCGGCCGAGCTGGTCCTCGGCGGTTCTGGCGGCCTGGCGGGCGGCGCTTTCGGCCTTGCCGGCTTCGGCGCGCCGCGCCTCGCTGGTCTCCACCGCTTCGCGCGCCGCCGTCAGGGCCGCGGTCGCCGTTGTCAGCGTCGCCGTGGCCTCGGCCAGCCTGGGATCGCTCGCCGGTCCCAGGGCGGCCCGCTCGCTTCGGGCCTGATCCAGGGCGCGCTCGGTGCGTGACAGGCGTGATCGGGCCTCTTCAAGCCTGGCCTGGGCCGCCCGACCCTCGGCCTCGGCGGTGGCGACCTGGGCCGCCAGGGCTTCCACGGCGGCCTGGGCTTCGCCGCGCGTGGTCTCGGCGGCGGCGGCGGCGGCCTGAAGCTGGGGCAGGCGCTCGGGCGCCTGAGCGATGTCCCCCTCCACCCGGACGATCTCGCCCTCGAGCCTGGCCAGGGCCTGGCCGGCGTCCTCGACGATCTGGCCCTCGCGGCCGGCGTCGGCGTCGATGCGGGCGATCTCGGCGGCCAGGCGGGCGACCTCGGCGGCGGCGCTCTCCAGGGCGCGGTCCAGGCGGTCCTTGTCGATGGCCAAGTGGTGCAGAACCGCCGCGGCGGCCGTCTCCTCGTCGCGCAGGGGCTTGATGGCGGCCTCGGCGTTCAGCGCCGCTGTGGCGGCCGCGCCCGCCGCCCGCGCCGCCGCCTCGGCCGCCGCCGAGGCCTGCGCCCCTTCGGTCACCGTCCGCTCCAGCAGCTGGCGCGCATCGGCCCAGCGGGCGAAGAGCACGGCGCTCTGAAGGGCGCGGATCTCGGCCGACAGGGTCTTGTACTTGGCCGCCGCCCGCGCTTCGCGGCGCAGGCGGGCGAGGTTGGCATCCAGTTCCCGGGTCAGGTCGTCCAGCCGCGCCACATTGGCCTCGGCGGCGCGGACCCTCAGTTCGGCCTCGTGGCGGCGGGTGTGAAGGCCGCTGACGCCGGCCGCCTCCTCCAGGATGCGGCGCCGGTTCTGCGGCTTGGCGGCGATCAGTTCGGAAATCTGGCCCTGGCGCACCAAAGCGGGCGAATTGGCCCCGGTGGAGGCGTCGGCGAACAGCAGCTGGACGTCCCGGGCCCTAACCTCGCGGCCGTTGATCCGGTAGGTCGAGCCTTCGCCCCGGTCGATCCGCCGCACCACTTCGAGCACCGGGTGGTCATTGAAGGCGGCCGGCGCGGTGCGATCGTGGTTGTCCACCGTCAGGGTCACTTCGGCGTGGTTGCGCGAGGGCCTCTGGCCGGAACCGGCGAAAATGACATCGTCCATGCCGTCGCCGCGCATGGCCTTGGCCGAATTGGCCCCCATCACCCAGCGCAGGGCTTCCAGCAGGTTCGATTTGCCGCAGCCGTTGGGGCCCACGATGCCGGTCAGGCCCGGTTCGATCCGAAAGTCCGTGGGATCGACGAAGGATTTGAATCCGGAAAGGCGCAGCTTGGAGAAGTGCACGGCGAGGGTCTGGCTGCCTCCCTAACGGCGCGCGGCGGCGATGGCCGCGTCGAGATCGGCGAGGCTCTGTTCGTTTTCGATCAGGCGCCCACCGATGACGAAGGTCGGCGTGCCCAGGGCGGCGCGATCGGAACGGGCCTGAAGGGCGGCCAGGGCCGAGGCGTCGCTCTCGCAGGCCTTGAACTGGACTTCGGTGAGGCCGACGCCCTTGGCGATGGCCAGGAGCGGACCATTGGCGCCCTGTTCCTCCATCTTCTCCTGGGCGGCGTAGACCTCGTCGACCACCCGGAAATAGTTGGCGGGGCCGGCGCAGCGGGCCAGCAGGAAGCCCGCCGCCGCCAGGGCGCCGTTGCCGGTCAGCATCTCACGAAGGACGAACCGGACCTTGCCGGTGTCGATATATTTGGCCTTGAAGGCCGGAAACACTTCATGCGCCCAGGCGGCGCAGTGAGGGCAGCCCACGGAGGCGTATTCGATCACCGTGACCGGAGCACTGGGATTGCCCAGCACCATGTCCTGCCCGGACATGGAAATCTGGCCGAACGCAGACCCGGCGGTCAGGCCCAGGGCCAGAGCCCCGGCGATCACGCTCCGCATGGCCCCGCGCCGATGGCTGACGAGCGACCTCACGAGGCGGGCTTTCCGGCCCCCTGGGCCAAGGTGACGGCGGCGTCCATCTCCGGCAGGGTCATCGCGCCTTTGTCATAGACCTTCCCGTTGATGACGAAGGTCGGGGTGCCGTTGATATGGTCGTCCTTGACGTAGCGGTCCCAGCGCGCGTTCAGGGCGGTGAGCGCCTTGTCGTCCTTGATGCAGGCGTCGAACTGGGCGTCGGTCATGCCGGCGGACCGGGCGATGTTGAGCAGCACGGTGTGCGGCTGGCCGGTGCGGTAGATCTCCTCCTGGCCGCGATAGATGGCGTCCACCACCTGGAAATACTTGTCCTTGCCGGCGCAACGGGCGGTGAGGAAACCGGCGGCGGCGATGGCCGGATCGGCGGTCAGGGCCTCGCGGGCCACGTAGAAGACCTTGCCGGTGTCGATGTATTTGGCCTTGAAGGCGGGGAAGACATCGATCGCCCATTCCGCGCAGTGCGGGCACGACACCGAGGCGTATTCGATCATGGTCACCTTGGCGGTGGGACTGCCCAAGGTCATGTCGTCGGCCGCCACCGCCGTGGCGACGGGCTTCTGACAGGCCGCCAGGCCTAGGGCCAGGGCCAGGCCCGTCATCAGGGCAAGGAGCGTGCGCATGGGTCTGCTTTCCACCATGGTCATTGAGGCAGTAGAGCGCGATTCCCGCTCTTGCCGAAGAGCCGCTTTTTGACCTGGCAAATGGGGTGAGGGCAAGGCGAACGGACGCCTATGCCGGAGTGTTCCTACCGCGGCTTTCCGGCGCCCTGGGCTTCGGCGATGGCGGTGTCCATCTCGGCCAGGGTCGGCGGGTCGGTGTAGGTCTTGCCGTTGATGATGAAGGTCGGGGTGCCGGTGATCTTGTCGTCCTGGACGTAGCGTTGCCAGCGGGCGTTCAGGGCGGTGAGCGCCTTGGGGTCGGTGATGCAGGCGTCGAACCGGGCTTCACTCAGGCCGGCGGCCTTGGCGATCTTGAGCAGCACCTCGCGGGTCTGGCCGCTCTGCGCCTCCTGCTGGTCGTGGTAGATGGCGTCCACCACCTGGAAATACTTGTCCTTGCCGGCGCAACGGGCGGTCAGGAAGCCGGCGGCGGCCAGGGCGGTGGGCTCTCCGGTGAGGGCTTCGCGGGCGATATAACGCACCTTGCCGCTGTCGATATATTTGGCCTTGAAGGCGGGGTAGACCGTGTTGTTCCATTGCGCGCAGAACGGACAGGCCACCGAGGCGTATTCGATCACCGTCACCTTGGCGGCCGGATTGCCCAGGGACATGTCGTCGCTGGTCACCGCCGTGGCCGCGGGCTTCTGACAGGCCGCCAGGGCGAGCGTCATGGCGAGGCCGGCCGCCAGGGTCAGGATCGTGCGCATGGTCTTCCTCTCGCGGCGGCTGTCAGCCCTGGTCCCGCATGACTTCGCGCCCGAGCGTGGTCAAGGCTCTTTTCAGCCGCCCCTCGGGAAACGCCGCTAGGCTTTCGGCCAGGGCCTGTTCGGCGGCGGCGTCCAGGGGCCCCTTGGCGCGGCGCCTGGCCGCAGGGGAGATCGCCGGCGCGCGCTTGGCCACCCCGCGCAACGGTCCCTGGACGATGCGCAGGCTGGCGACGCTCCCGGCTCCCAGGAACAGGTTCACCCGGGCCAGGATGTCGGGCGCTTGGTGCTGGATCAGGGCGGCCGAGGGACCCTCGACCCGAAGCTCCAGGGCCGCCCCGCCGCTACCCCGCGGCTTGATCAGCTTGCTGGGCTCGGTGCGCCTCGCCAGGGCTTGGCCGACGATCTCGCTCCAGCGGGCCTTGAGGCCGTCGGCGCCGCAGCCGAAGCGCTCGTCCAGGGCCTTGATGGTCTTGGTCAGGGCCCGCCCCGCCATCGGCGGCGGCCGGCCGATCGGCCGGGTGCGCTTGGCGGCGAGGATTCGCGCGGCTTCCTGGGCGGAGGGGAGCGGACGGGCCATGGACCGTATATTAGGACCTCCCATGCCATCCGTCGCCAAAATCCGCGCCCGCCTGTTGAAGTGGTACGACCTCAATGCGCGCGACCTGCCGTGGCGGGTCAAGCAGCCCGATCCCTATCGGGTCTGGCTCTCCGAGGTGATGCTGCAGCAGACCACCGTCCCGCACGCCACGCCCTATTTCCACACCTTCACCGCCCGCTGGCCGACGGTGGCGGATCTGGCCGGGGCGGCGGACGGCGATCTGATGGCTGCCTGGGCGGGCCTGGGCTACTACGCCCGCGCCCGCAACCTGCTGGCCTGCGCCCGCGCGATCGTCCGCGATCACGGCGGCGTCTTTCCAGGTGCCGAAGAGGGCCTGCGCGCCCTGCCGGGCGTGGGCGCCTATACCGCCGCCGCCGTCGCCGCCATAGCCTTCGACCGACCGGCCAATGTCGTCGACGGCAATGTCGAGCGGGTGATGGCGCGCCTGTTCGCCGTCGAGGCGCCGCTGCCCGCCGCCAAGCCCCAGCTGACCGACCTCGCCGCCGCCCTGGTCACCGCCGATCGCCCCGGCGACTGGGCCCAGGCCCTCATGGACCTGGGCGCCACGATCTGCCGGCCCAAGGCCCCCCTGTGCCTGCTCTGCCCCCTGGCCGCCGATTGTCGCGCCAAGGCCCGGGGTTCGCCGGAAACCTTCCCCCGCCGCGTCGCCAGGACCGCCCGTCCGCATCGGCATGGCGCGGTGTTCGTTCTCCTCGATGCCGGGGAAGTGGCGCTGGCGCGCCGCCCGCCCAAGGGGCTGCTGGGCGGCATGCTGGGCCTGCCGACCACCGCCTGGCGCGCCGCGCCATGGCCGCGCGCGGAGGCGATCGCCGCCGCGCCAACTGCGGCCGTATGGCGGACCGCCGGTGACGTCGAGCACGTCTTCACACACTTTTCGCTGACGCTGACGGTCTATGTGGCCAAACTTGATCGTCGGGATTCAAGCCTTGTCTGGACGCCCCAGGCCGAGGCCCTGGCCGCCACGCCGACGGTGTTCCGCAAGGGATTGGACCTTGCGCTGAGCCATCCCCAAACATCGCAAGTTCAGCGCGGAATGTCCCTTCTCCCCTCGCGAGAGAAGGTGTCGGCGAAGCCGACGGATGAGCGGGCTCTCGATGACCGCGGAGTAGCGGAGGCCGCTGCAACTGAACCGCACGTCGACCCCTCATCCGGCCCCTTCGGGTCCACCTTCTCCCGCAAGGGGAGAAGGAAACCTCCGCGCTAACGGACAGGATGGGCATGTCGGAGACCTACGCCACCTTCCTGATCGATAGCGACGAGGGCCAAGATGTGGTGATGTTCGACGTGATCCTCTGCACCCCGGAGCGCTCTTGACCATGCCTGACCCCCGCGCTCTCGCGCTTGCCATCGTCATCACGGGAACCTCCTTCTTGTCCTCCGCCGTCTTCGAGGATCCGGCCAGGGCCATCGCCGCCCGGACCAAGGAGGAACCGACGCCATGAGCGCAGCGCGCAAGATCCTGCTGAGCGGCGGCCGCGTGGTCTCCATGGTCGACGGCGAGGCCGAGCGCGTCGCCGACGTGCTGATCGCCGACGGCGTCATCGCCGCAATCGGGCCGGAGATCGCGGCGCAGGACGCCGACGTCATCGACGCGGCCGGGATGATCGTGGCCCCCGGCTTCGTCGACACCCATCGCCACGTCTGGCAGACCCAGCTGCGCACCGTGGCCAGCGACTGGAGCCTGCTGGACTATCTGGTCCACATGCGCCTGATCGCCGCTGCGTTCTATACGGCCGACGACGCCTATCTGGGCAATCTGGTCGGGGCGCTGGAGGCGCTGGACGCGGGCGTGACGACGCTCGTCGACCATTGTCACATCATCAACACGCCCGAGCACGCGCGGGAGGCCGCGCGCGGCCTCATCGACGCCGGCGGCCGCGCCATCTTCTGCTTCGGGACTTTTCCCAACACGCCGCGCGTCGCCATGGACGTCCCAGCCGACCCCGACTGGCGCCGGGGCGCTGCGGAGGCGCTGCGGCGCGGGGCCCTGGCGTCGGATACCGGGCTGGTGAGGTTCGGCTTCGCGCCCTCGGAGGCCGAATCGATGTCGCTGGACGACCTGACCTCGGAGATCGCCTTCGCCCGCTCGCTGGGCGCGGCCGCCATCTCCTGTCATGTGGCCATGGGCCCCTATGACGCCGGCGCGCGCCGGGTGCGGCGGATGGGCGAGGCGGGCCTGATCGGTCCCGACCTGCTGTTCGTGCATGGCGCGGCCCTCACAGACCAGGAGCTCGGCCTGATCGCGGCGGCCGGCGCCGGCATCTCGGCCACGCCCGAGACCGAGCTGCAGATGGGCATGGGCTTTCCGGTGGCCTTCCGGGCGCGCGAAGCGGGCGTGCGCGCGGGCCTGGGCGTCGACATCGTCTCCAACTATTCGGGCGACATGTTCATGCCCATGCGCCTGGGCCTTCAGGCGACGCGCGCGGCGCGCAACGCCGCGTTTCAGGCGCGCGGCCGCGCTCCCGCCGCCATCACCCCCCTGGCCGTCGAGGCCTTGCGCATGGCGACCCTGGGCGGGGCCGAGGCCATCCACATGGAGCGCCAGATCGGCTCCCTGGCGGTGGGCAAGAGCGCCGACATCATCCTGGTGGGAACCGACACCGTCCACATGACCCCGGCCCACGACGCCGTCGGCGCCCTGGTCCTCAACGCCCGGCCCAGCGACATCGACATCGTCATCGTGGCCGGCCGCATCGTCAAACGCCACTGCCGCCTGCTGTGCGCCGACTGGCCGTCGCTGCGAGGGAGGTTCCAGGCTTCCTGCGCGCGAATCTTCGACCAGGCGAGGTCGGTGGAATCAGCGGATATCGCGGCCTTCGCGCGCGGATTCTGGCCGCATCTGGAGTGAGGGGGGGGTGAGCGCCTTGGGGGTTTCGGTCGGGGAGCTGTTCCAGCGGGGGCTGGCCGAGCATCAGGCGGGGCGGTTGCAGTCTGCCGAAGCGGCGTATCGGCAGGTGCTGGCGATCGAGCCGCGCCATCCCGACGCCCTGCATCTGCTGGGGGTGCTGGCCCACCAGGTGGGCCGCAATGACCTGGCGGCGGATTTCATCGGCCGGGCGATCGCGGTGTTCGACGGCCATCCCGATTTCCACAGCAACCTGGGCCTGGTGCTCAATCAGCTGGGCCGGCCGGAGGAGGCCGAGGCGAGCCTGCGCGCGGCCCTGCGTCTGCGACCCGACTTCCCCGACGCCCACAACAATCTCGGCATCGCGCTTTCCGCCCTCGGCCGGCGAGACGAGGCCGAGGCGAGCTATCGGGCGGCCCTGCGCCTGCAGCCCAATTTTCCGGACGCGCTCAACAATCTCGGTGTCGCGCTCTTCGCCCTGGGTCGCCCGGCCGAGGCCGAGGCCGGCTATCGCGAGGCCCTGCGGCTGGATCCGTCCCTGGCCGACGCCCACGGCAATCTCGGCATCGCCCTCTTCGCCCAGGGCCGGCCGGGCGAGGCCGAGGCCAGCTATCGCCAGGCTCTGCGCCTGCGGCCCGGCTATCGCGACGCCCACAACAATCTCGGCATCGCCCTTTCGGCCCTGGGCCGTCCAGCCGAGGCGGAGGCGTGCCTGCGCGAGGCCGTGCGCCTGCGGCCCGACCTGGCGGACGCCCACTGCAACCTGGGCGTGGTGCTCTGCGAACAGGGGCGTCCGGCGCAGGCCCTGGCCAGCCTCGGCGAAGCCCTGCGTCTGAAGCCCGACTACGCCGACGCCCACAGCAATCAAGGCATGGCGCTCTTCGAGTTGAGACGCCTGGCGGAGGCCGAGGCCAGTTGCCGTCAGGCCATCCGCCTTCGGCCGGACCTGGCCGACGCGCACCGGAACCTCGCTTCGGTGCTCCTCATCGACGGACGGTTCGAGGAGGGCTGGCGGGAATATGAATGGCGCTGGAAGGTCGACCAGATGGCGGCCGGGGTCCGCGATTTTCTGGTCCCGCAATGGACCGGCGAGCCGATCGGCGAGCGCGTCATCCTGCTGCACGCCGAACAGGGTCTGGGCGACACCCTGCAGTTCTGCCGCTACGCGCCGCTGATCGGCCCCGGCGCCAGGGTCATCCTCGAGGTCCAGGCCCCCCTGGCGCGGCTGATGTCGAGCCTGCCGGGCGTGGCGCGGGTGGTGGTGCGCGGCGAGCCGTTGCCAGCCTTCGACCTGCACTGCCCGCTGCTCAGCCTTCCCCACGCCTTCGGTCCCGACATCCCGGCGGCCACGCCCTATCTGGCGGCCGAGGCGGCGGACGCCGCGCGGTGGCGCGAGCGGCTCGCGGATCTGCCGGGTTTGCGGGTCGGGTTGGTCTGGGCCGGCGAGGCGCGTAAGGACCAGCCGAAACTGGCCCAGGTCGACGCCCGCCGCTCCATGCGCCTGGCCCAGATGGCGTCTCTGGGCGCCGCGGCGGGCGTGAGCTGGATCTCCCTGCAGAAGGGCGGTCCCGCCGCCCAGGCCACCGATCCGCCGCCGGGCCTGACGCTGCACGACTTCACCGCCGACCTGGGCGACTTCGCCGACACCGCCGCTCTGATCGAGACCCTCGACCTGGTGATCAGCGTCGACACCTCCGTGGCCCACCTGGCCGGCGCGCTGGGCAAACCGGTCTGGCTCCTCAACCGCCACGACACCTGCTGGCGCTGGCTGCTGGGCCGCGACGACAGCCCCTGGTATCCGACCTTGCGCCAGTTCCGCCAGCCCAGCCCAGGCGATTGGGCCAGCGTCATGGTCGTGGTGCGAACGGCGTTGCTCGATCTCGCGGGATGATCAGGCCCGCGCCGCCCGCGCCTTGGCCTGCTCGCCGGCGATCGCCGTTCTCGTCTCTTCGATCACCCGCGCCGCGATCGGGTCGGTCTGGATGGCGCGCCAGTAGGCGGCGAGCCTGGGGTGTTTGCCCAGGGGGCTGGGCGCGTCGAACAGGGCCGGGGCCCATTCGTAGGCGAGGATGAGCTGGGGTGCGATCGCCCCGTCGGCGTGGGTGAGGGCGACGCCGACGGCGTAGCCTTGATCGCCGATATAGATCTCCAGATAGCCCAGGGCCTTTTCCACCTCGGCCAGCGCGGCGGCGATCCTGCCGGCGTCCCAGGTCTTGCGTGGCCGTCCGGAGGCGTTGAACAGCGGGACCATGGCCATCACCAGATAGACGTCGCAGATCCGCGCCAGCAGCCGGGCCCGCGCCCGGCCCCAGGCGTCGGTGGGTCGCAGGCTGGGCTCGGGCCAGGCGTCCTCGAGATATTCGCAGATCACTTCGGACTCGGGCAGGGCCCGGCCATCGTCGAGGACGAGGGTGGGCACCCGCTCGATGGGGTTGATGCGATGGTAGTCGCCCTTGGATTCGGCGGAGGAATGAAACCCCGGAGGCTCGATGATCTCCACCTCGATCCCTTTGGCGTAGAGCACCAGCCGCACGCGCGTTGGGAAGGGCGAGGTGTAGGTCTGGTAGAGTTTCATGTCCGCCCCCCGGCGCCGATCTAGGCGGCCATGACCGGCGGCGTGCGGCCCGACCAACGGCGCGGCCACCGGGGCGCCGGCCTCGCCGGCGCGTCAAAGACCTGAACCGCGCCGCCGGCGAGGCGCCGGTCGATGGCGTGGACGATGAGCTTCGCCGACCATTTGTGCATGGTCAGCATGTCGGCCGCCAGGGGGCCGGCGACGGGGATGGCGGTGATCACCGTGCGCCCGCCCATCAGGGCGGCGGCGGCCAGCAGGGTGGGGAGCGGGACGCGGGCGCGGACGGCCTGGATCAGCAGGAATGCGGCCGCGGCGGCGCTGTAGAATTCGCCAGCCACGGGAATCCAGGCCATCAGGCCATCGGCGCCGATGCTGAAGGGGCCCACCCGCAGCAGGCCGTCGGAGAACTTGCCCACCACTTCGACGCTGCGGCGGATGGCGTGCAGATCAGGATCGCGAACGAGCGGCATCGAGGGCTCCAGCTCAAGGTCAAAGGCCGCCCACCCGGCCGGGTTCGTTAAGAAGGTGGGGACGGCGGCCTTCCTTCGCCAGGGGCGTTTTCCGGAGGTGTTCCGGTCCCGATCCGCTTGCGCCCCTGCGACAGGGCCGCCACCGTGGCCGTGCCGATGGGGCCGGCTTCGTCGTAGAGCCAGCATTCGCCGATCGCCACGCCGTCGCTGGCCTGATGGTTGACCACCTCCATGCCGACCCATTGCGTCGTCGGCGTGCGATGCAGATAGAGGGTGGCGTCGGTGTTGATATAGCCCAGGCCCGCGTCGCCGGCGTTGGCGAACGGGCTGGCGAAATCCGCGGCCAGGGCGGCGCGCGCGAAGGGGGTCAGGGGCTCGCCCTCGACCAGGGCGCGCACCTCGGCCATCCACAGGCGCCGGCGGCCCAGGCTTCCCATGTTTCCATCGATCGGGCGGATCTGCCACATGCCGCCCAGAGGGCGCTCCGGCGGTGGCGGGATGGAATCCGGCGCCGGCGCGTCCCAGTTGGCGGGCGACCAGACCCGGCCTTCCGGTGGCTCGCCGCGCCGCAGCAGCTGGCAGGAGGCGCGCGCCATGCTGACGCCGGCGCCGAACAGCTCCGCCTCGACCACCTTGATCCGGTAGCCATCCCTGGCCAGTCGCGTTGTCACCGTGATCGGATCGAGTCCCGGCAGGCGGTACATGTCCACCGTCAGCCGCGCCGGCGTGAACTCCGGGCCGCCATGCAGAGCCTCGATCCGCGCGCCCAGCAGGCCGATCACCACCCGGCCGTGCAGGGACTTCGGGTCCCAGGGCCCACGGCTGGAGAGGGTGGGGATGAAGGCGGCGCCGTCGCGGGTGAAGAAGGGCTCGTTGTCCATGGCCTGGACGATGCCGGAAATCGCCGCGCCGTCACACTGAAAATCGGAGGGCCGTATTCTTTAGAGATCCGCTCAGTACGCCAGCGCGCAACCGTCCGCCCTCATTTCGCTGGCGGCCGCGTAGACGCGGGTCTCGCCGTCCCGGCGGTTCTCGATGCATTCGTAGCGGCCGAAGCCGCCGTCCGAAGCGCCGATCGTCCAGCCCAGGGCGGCCAGGGCCGCGCGGGTCCGCTCCGGCACGCCGCTTTCCAGGCGCAGCAGGCCGGCGGCGGGCAGGCCGGGCGCGTCCTCGCCCATGGATTGCGAGGAGCCCTCGTGATGCCAGCGCGGGCTGTCGCCGGCCGACTGGATCTCCAGGCCATAGTCCTGGCGGTTGACGATGATCTGGGTCTGGCCCTGAGGCTGCATGTCGCCGCCCATGACCCCGAAGCTCATCCATGGCCGACCGTTCCTGGTGGCGAAGCCGGGGATGATGGTCTGGAATGGGCGTTTGCCCGGCGCATAGATATTGGGGTGGCCGTCCCGGAGGCTGAACAGCTGGCCGCGGTCCTGGAACATGAAGCCCAGGCCATCGGCCACCAGGCCCGAGCCCATGCCCCGGAAATTGGACTGGATCATCGAGACCATCATGCCGTCGGCGTCGGCGACGGTGAAATAGGTGGTGTCGCCGTGCGAGGGCGCTTCGCCCGGATGGACCGGGGTCAGGATGGCGTCCGGCCGGATCAGCTTGGCGCGCTGGGCGGCGTAGTCCTTGGAGATCAGCCATTCCACCGGAACCCTGGCGAAATGCGGATCGGCGTAGTAGCGGGCCCGGTCCTCATAGGCCAGGCGCTTGGCCTCGACCTGCAGGTGGATCGACAGGGCCGACTGGAAGCCCGCCTCGCGCAGGTCGAAGTTCTCGAGGATATTGAGCATCTGCAGGGTGGCGATGCCCTGGGTGTTGGCGCCCAGGGCGTGGACGTCCGCGCCGCGGTAGCCGGTGACGTGGGGCTCTACCCATTCGCTGTGATGCGTGGCCAGGTCCTCGTAGCTCATCCAGCCGCCGATGCGCTTGAAATAGGCCTCGATGGTCCGCGCGATCGGCCCGGCGTAGAAGGCGTCGCGCCCGCCCTCGGCGATCATCCGATAGGTGCGGGCGAGGTCGGGATTGCGGAAGACGCCGCCGGCGGCCGGGGAGTCTCCGCCGGGCGCATAGGTGTGCATGGCGTTGGCCGTTTCCTCTACGCCGGAGTCCGGACGACGGAAGAGGGCGAGGTTGCGGCGGATGTACCAGGCGATGATGTCGGGGATCGGCGCGCCGGTCTCGGCCAGATGGATCGCCGGTTCGAACAGTTCCGCCCATTTGAGCCGGCCGTAGCGCTGGTGCAGCGTCCACCAGCCGTCCACGGCGCCGGGAACCGAGATCGAGATCGCGCCCAGGGCCGGCAGGGCGCCGTTCTTCGCCCGCGACCGGGCGATCTCCAGGGTGAGGGCGCGCGGCGAGCCGCCCGAGCCGGCCATGCCGACCACCTTGGCCGCCTTGGGATCCCAGAGCATGGCGAAGCAATCGCCGCCGACGCCGCTGGAGGTGGGCTCCAGGAAACCCAGGCAGGCGTTCATGGCGATCGCCGCGTCCACCGCCGATCCGCCCTTCTTCAAGGTCTCGATCCCGGCCAGGGTCGCCAGGGGCTGCGCCGTCCCGGCCGCGCCGGAAAGGCCATAGACCGCCGAGCGCGAAGCGAAACTGGCCCCCACCGGACGGTCGCCGGCGTGGACGTCCGGCCGGATGAAGCGAGGTTCGCCCACGGGCCAGGCGCCGGGAAGCGTCGTCGGCGGCTCTGGAACGGCCGCGCCGCCGGTCTCCGGGGCGAGCAGCGGCGTCGCCGCCGCGACGGGCAGGGTGGCCAGGAAGGTTCTGCGGCGCATGGGTGTTCTCTTCAGGGCCGGTCGCGTTTGGGCAGGGCGGCGATCTCGTCCTTGGTCAGCTTCGCGATCGCCTTGACCGGGCAACGCATATGGATCCCGTTTTCGCGGGAGATCACCGTGGCGTCGAGCGGCGAACAGATCCAGTCGGCGCCGGGCGTCGATTCCAGCGCCAGGGACTGGCGGAAGGTGAGATCGAGGCAATCGACCATCAGGTCCAGCCGATAGACGTCGCTGACGCCGACCCGGATATAGACGGTGTGGTTGTCCGGCGCGTTGAAATTGTTGACGTCGCGGGTGAAGAAACACTGGTTCGCCGCCTTGGGCGCCGGCTGGGCCAGGGCGGCGGTGGAAGCGGCCATGAGCACCGCGCCGGCCAGGGCGGCCAGCCTGATCAGTCGGGAATGGGTCGTCATCAAAACCTCCCTGGAGTCTAGTTCGCCATCCGCCCTCGTCGCCGCGAAGATACGGCAATCGCCGTTGCTCACAAGCCGCGCGGCGCGGTCACGCGCGCGGCGGCGGGGCGAGCGCGAAGGCGGGCAAGTCGCCCGGAAGGCTCAGCCAGGCATGTTTGTGGGCTGTCCACACCGACTGCTCCGGGGCCGGGAACGAGGGATCGGCGAAGGCGCCGACGGCCACGCCGATCAGATGAGGCATGCGCCGCGGCAGCCAATAGACCGACGCGCCGCACTGCGGACAGAAATGGAAGGTCACCGGATTGCCGGAGGCCGAGGGGCGGGTGAACGTCTTCGAAGCGCCCTGGACGACACTCACCGCTTCGCGCCCGAAGAAGGCG
>Ga0302314_10009148_pt1 | contig 17558 bp, 15 predicted proteins | sample III_Palsa_N2_3_FD_200533 | JGI IMG/M metagenome (GOLD analysis project Ga0302314, IMG submission 200533) | Peat permafrost microbial communities from Stordalen Mire near Abisko, Sweden - III_Palsa_N2_3 | ecosystem: Environmental > Terrestrial > Soil > Palsa > Peat permafrost | place: Sweden...
GGTGGCGATCGTGGTCGGTGCGGGCGGTGCGCTTGGTCACGTGACGGCGGTGACCCTGGCCGCGGGCGGCCTCACGGTCGTGGGAGTCGACCGGAACGAACGCGGGCTGGGCGACCTCCCCGACGAGATCCGCCGCGAGGTGGCCGACGCCACCGACCCGGCCGCGGCGACGCGGCTCATCGACCGGATCGCCGGCGAGGTCGGACCCCCGGACGTGCTGGTAAACACGATCGGCGGGTTCCGTCTTGGAGACGCGCTCAGCACGACTCCCGAGACGCTGCGGCTCATGATGGATGTCAACCTGGGACCCGCGCTCTGGCTGAGCCAGGCGGTCGCGCCGCACATGCAGCAGCAGGGTTCAGGTGTCATCGTGCACGTAGCCGCCCGCCCGGGAATCGAGCCAACGGGCGGCATGGCGGCCTACAGCCTGAGCAAGGCCGCTCTTGTCCACCTGACTCGGATCCTCGACATCGAACTGCGCCCGCACGGGATCCGGGTCAACGCGGTCGCACCGCAGCTACTCGATACCCCCGCGAACCGGGCCACGTTCCCGGCGGAGCTGATCGCGCACGCGGTCGCGCCCGAGGTGATCGCCGACGCGATCGCATTCCTCGTCAGCGACGCCGCAGCGCCGGTAAGCGGTGCGATCCTGCCGGCCTACGGCGCTTAACGAGGCTGCGCCCCCGGCGCGCATCACCGGGATCAGGTGACGACGTCTCACCTGCCCGGCGGCAAGCCTGGCGTGGACAGGCTCCGATGACCACAGACCTCCGATGACCACAGACAAGGAGATCGGCATGTCCGACCTAGCCGAGACCGCCGACGTGATTGTCGTCGGCGGTGGCTCCGCTGGCGCGGTCCTCGCGGCTCGCCTGAGCCAGGATCCCGCGCGCACGGTGCTGCTGCTCGAGGCCGGCCACGCTTACGCCCCCGGCGCCTATCCGCCCGCGCTGCTGGACGCCAGCCGGATCGCGGACCCGGATTACGACTGGGGCTATACCTCGCGTGGCAGCGACCAGACGCCCAGAATCCCGACTCCGAGGGGCAAGGTGCTCGGCGGCAGTTCCGCGGTGAACGCTGGCGTCGCCGTGCGGGCGCGCCCCGCTGACTTCGCCAAGTGGGACGAGCACGGCGCCGAGGGCTGGTCGTTCGACGACGTGCTCCCGGCCTTCAAGCTGCTGGAGAACACGCCCACCGGTGACGACGCCTACCACGGGCGGACCGGTCCGCTGCCGGTACGGCAGCGGACCGACGACGAGCTGACGCCGTCGCTGCGGGGATTCGTCGAGGCGGCGGTCGCGCACGGGTTCAAGCGGGTGCACGACTTCAACGGTGCCGAGCAGAACGGCGCCGACGGCTACCCGGTCAACGTGGTCGACGGAGTCCGGCAGAACGCGGCGCTGGCCTAATTGACCGCGCAGGTGCGCCGGCGGCCCAACCTCACCATCCGCGGCGATGTCAACATCGACCGCGTGCTGTTCAACGGCACGACCGCCACCGGCGTCCTCGCCGCGGACGGCACGGCGTACCGGGGCCGCGAGGTGATCCTGTCCGGGGGCACCTACGGCAGCCCGGCCATCCTGCTGCGCTCCGGCGTCGGGCCAGCCGATGAGCTGACCGCTCTGGGCATCGGGATCGTCGCTAACGTGCCCGTCGGCCAGCGACTCCACGACCACCCGTTCTTCTACAACGCCTACGCACTGGCTCCCGGGTACCTGGAGATGACCCCGGCCGTCGGATCCCTGCTCTGGACAGCCTCCAGCGAGGCCGCCGGCGACGAGTTGGACCTGCACATCACCGTGACCCATCTGCTCGACGGCTCCTACAGCCCCACCGGCGGGGCGATCGTACTGGCCACCGCCTTGGTCCAGCCCGAGTCGAGAGGAACGCTGAAGCTGGCCAGCCGGAACCCGGACGACGCGCCGCTTATCGACAACCGTTTCCTCGCCACCGGCCGCGACGCCCGCCGCATGCTGGAGGGCGTCAAGCTGGGCCGCGCCATCGCCCGCAACCCGGTCTTCGCGCCGTTCACCGCGGGAGAGCTGATCCCAGGCGACGCGGTCGCCGACGACACCCTGGCCCAGGCCATCGCCGCCAACCTGGCCATCTACGGTCACCCCACCTCCACGGTGCCGATGGGCGGATCCAGCGATCCGTGGGCCGTCGTCGACTCCGCCGGTGCCGTCAAGGGCGTCAGCGGACTGCGGGTCATCGACGCCTCGATCATCCCCGATGTTCCCTCCACGGCCATCAACCTCACCGTCATCATGCTGGCCGAGCGCGTCTACCAGCGCGTTTACGCCGCCTGAGTCAAACTCCAAGAGGTCACAATGACAGACACCCGAACCGCCCCCGTGCGCGCTGCCGCCACCGACGTGCCGACGTATCGGTGGTACGCAGCAGGCCAGTGGCGCGACCTCGCCGACTCCAACCTGTTCGACGACTTCGAGCCCTACACCGGCGGCCTCTACGCGCGCGTCCCCAACTGCGGCGCGGACGAAGCCAAGATCGCGATTGCCGCCGCCGACGACGCCTTCCCGGCCTGGGCCGGCACTCCGCCCGTGGAGAAAGCAAGGCTGTTCTTCAAGGCCGCCGAGATCGTCCGGCGCCGCCGCGGCGAGATCGCGGAGATCCTGGCCCGCGAAACCGGCAGCACCATTCCCTTCTCCACCTTCCAGCAAGACCTGGTCGCCGCCACCCTCGAGCAAGCCGCCAACTGGGTGTACCTGCCCAAGGGCGAGGTGCTGCAGTCCAACCTCCCGGACACGCACTCGATCGGAGTACGGCGCCCCCTCGGCGTCGTGGCTAGCTTCACGCCCTGGAACGGCGCGAACATCCTCGCCTGGCGCGCCGTCCTGAACCCCCTGGCGGCCGGCTGCACCGTCGTGGTCAAGCCGTCCGAGTTCGCCCCGATCTCGGCCGGGCTCATGGTCGCCGAAATCGCCGAGGAAGCGGGGTTCCCGCCCGGCGTGATCAACGTCGTCCCGCACGCCCCCGGTGCGGCCGCCGCGATCGCCGACGAGTTCTTCGCCAGCCCCGACGTGCGGTGCATCAACCTCATCGGCGGCGTCAAGACCGCCCGTATGCTGGCCGAGCGAGCCGGCCGGACGCTCAAGCGCACCGTCCTGGAGCTAGGCGGGTACAACCCGATGATCATCCTCGACGACGTGGACGTCGATTACGCCGTGCGCATGGCCACGTTCAGCTCGTTCTTCCACCAGGGCCAGATCTGCCTCAACACCCGCAAGATCATCATCCAGCGCGGGATCTACGACGAGTTCCTGGAGAAGTTCGTCGAGCGCACCAAGACCCTGCCCTCGGGCGATCCGCTCGACCCGACCACGATCATCGGCCCGCTGGTCACCCAGGCCGCGGTCGACCTCATGGACGAACGGGTCAAGGAGGCCGTGTCGCTTGGCGCCACGCTGCGCACCGGCGGTACCCACGAAGGACTGGTGTACCAGCCGACCATCCTCACCGACGTCCCGTACGAGGCGACCGCATCGAACGAAGAGACCTTCGGGCCGCTGGTCATCGTCGAACCGGTCGACACCCCCGAGGATGCCGTCGCCGTCGCCAACCGCGTGCACTACGGCCTTACGTCCACCATCCTCGCCGCCGACACCTACAAGGCCTTCGAACTGGCCCCGAAGATCCTGCACGGCATCGTCAACGTCAACTCACCCACGGTGAACGACGAGATCCACGCGCCGATGGGCGGCGTACGCGACAGCGGCTGGGGCCGCACCGGCCCTGACAGCCTGGCTGACTTCACCGACGTCATCTGGATCAACACCACCAGCAGCGAACGGCAATTCCCGTTCTGAGCTGCGCCAGCGACATCGGGTGATCGCGGGGGCTAGGCGGCCGGCGCAGGGTTCCTGCGCCGGCTCGCGTGTGCCGGCGCGGCACACGCGAGCCTCGGCAGCCTGGGGGCGTTACTACTCCTTCAGTAGGCGGTCGGTGAGGACGAGCTCGTAAATCGCCGGGACGGTCTCCTGGCGGGCCCAGTCGCGCTGAAGTTCGCAGGCGAGCGAGACCCAGCTGATCGGCTGCCCGCCGGCCTGGGTCACCCGCTCCAGGCCGGCCCGGTGGGCCTCGGACGAGGTGCCGGCGATCGCATCGACGACCGGGTAAACCTCGTACCCATCGCGCAGCGCATCCAAAGCGGTGAAGGCCATGCAGACTTCGGTCCACAGCGCGCAGATGATGAGCTTCCTGCGACCGGTGGCGCGGACGGCCTGGAGGAATTCGGCGTCCTCCCAGGAGTTGACCGTGGTCCTGTCCAGTGGCTTGTCCTCGGCCAGCAGGCCGGCGAGTTCCGGCAGCGTCGACCCCTGACCGGCGGCGACGTTGACGGTCGAGTGCACGACCGGGACGCCGAAGGTCTTGATGGCCCTGACCGTCGAGACAGCGTTCTTCAGCAGGAGCGCGGCATCCATCGAGCGGATCGTGGCCAGCTGCGAGGGCTGGTAGTCGATGAACAGGAACGCCGCGTTCTCCGGCGTCAGGAGATGGTCGGCGAGCGGGTCGCGCACGGGCAAGCTGGTCATGGGAACGGCTCCTTGTCCTAGCAGGGGTTCGGATGAGCCCGAAGCTAGCGGCCATCACGGTGAGGGGCTGTCACCTGATTCCAGTGATTTGCGGTCCGGGGTGAGCTGGCGGACCTCGAGCAGGTCCAGGCCGAGCGCTTCGATCTCGGCCAGCACGCCGTACAGCGCCGACCGGTCCAGCAGGCCGGTGAGTACCGTATGAGCGCCGTGATGGTGCGGGGCCATGGCCGGGAACGCGGACAGCATTGTGACGCCGAGGTGCCCGTTGATCCGGATCAGGTACGGGGCGGGTGCCGGGTCCATGACGCCATGGTCAAGGGCTGGCAGGTGAGACCGCATCACCAGGATCCGGTGACGACCTCCGCCTTACGCCCTTGGCGCGGAGGGCGCGAGCAGGCCCAGGGCGCGGGCGCGGGCCACCGCATCATGGCGGCTGTGGACGCCGAGCTTGGCGTACAGGTGGCGCCGATGAGTGTTGACGGTGTTCGCGGAGAGGAATAGCTCATTGGCGATATCGTGCACCGTGAGGTGGGTCGGCAGGTAGCGAAGGACGCGGGTCTCGCTGTCGGTCAGCGGTGTTGGCCTCGGGGGGAAGATCCCCCCCAGACCCCCCCTTACAGGGGGGCTGCCCGCCCCCCCGTACCCCCCGGGGCCCCCCGCGGGGGGGCTTCCGCGGGTCAGCAGGCGCAGCACGCTGGTGATCAGGGCGGGGTGGGCGGTGCCGCTACGGCGGTGCCGCTCAAGCAGCGCCGGGACGGGGTCCAGGAGGAATGGCAAGAGCATGCCGTTGGACTCGGTGATATCCAGTGCCCGCTCCAGGACACGTCCGGCGGTGGCCTGGTCGCCCAGCGCGTCGCGGGCTTGCGCCTCCAGCAGCAGCGCCGTCACCATCCGTATCAGGCGTACCTTGGAGACCGGGCCGTCCAGGACGGGCGCCAGCGCATCGGCCGCCGCCTGCGGGTCGCCGGTGGCCAGCCGCAGCGCCGCCGCTGCGATGTGCATCTCCGCGCTGACCCGCTCGCTGGTGTCCAGTTCGGCGAGAGCCTGCTCGGCCCGTGCGGTCTGGCCCAGCCGCACCAGCGTCTGCAGCCTCCGTGATCGCATCGACGTCGCAAGAGTGTGCGGCGTGACCAGTGTCGCAGCCAGCTTCTCAGCGCCGCCGAACGCAGCCAGCGCGTCGGCATAACGGCCCCGGGCCAGTTCCAGAACCGCGCGAGCATAACGCAGGCTCATCCCGGCGGCGGGTTCCACCTCGGTGCGGAGGGTGCGCTCGGCCCGCTCCAGCCATGGTTCCGCTTCATCCAGCCGTCCGGCGAACAGCATCACGATGGCGAGTTGAGCGTAGGCCACCCCGGCGAGGGGTTCCTCGCCCCAGCCATGCCGTTCGGCCAGCTCGATCGCCCGCCTGCTCCACTCCGCTGGCGGCGCATCGGGCCGGAACAGCAGCATCCCGTGCGCCCCGTGGGTCAGGCCGGTGAACTCCAGGTACGGCCGTCCGATCAGGCGCGCCAGGGCCACGCCCTGCTTCAGATGCCGATCCGCGTCCGCGAACCGGAAAGCCCAGACCTCGGCAATACCGAGGCTGATGAACGCCGCGGCGCGCAGGTCCTCGCTCAGCCCGAGGTGCATGGCATCGCCATCCTCGGTGAGGGCGAGCAGCCGCCGTGCCTCGTCGGCCACGGCGGGGAAATCGACGAAGCGCCGGGCCAGGAAGAGCCGCAGCACCGCCAGCATGACCTGTACCCGTCCGCGCCGGTCCGCGGGCACGGCCGCCAGCGCGCCGGTGGCCATGGCCAGGTGCCGTCCGGCATCTTCCAGGGCGCCCCGGACCAGATCACCGGCCACCTGCACGGTGGTCAGCTCCGGGCTGGCCGCGACGACCCGGCGGGGGAACGTGGCCAGCAGCTCGACCAGCGTGGCGCCCCTCCCGCTGAGGTAAAGGTCGAGCCAGTGGTCCGACAGCAGCCGGGCGGCCATCCCCCAGTCCTCGGCCGCCCGGGCTTGGCGGACCGCCTCTACTGGGTGCCCGTGCTGGCCCAGCCACTCGGCGGCCGCGCGGTGCAGCGCGGTCTGCTGATTCGGCTCGGTCCGGCGCAACTGCAGTTGCAGCAGGTCCGCGAACAGCTGGTGGTAGCGGAACCACGACCTGCCCGCGTCCAGCGAGACCACGAACGCGCCGGCCTGCTCCAGATCCTGCAAGATCCGTTCCCCGCCCGATCCGCCGGTCAGCGCGTCCGCCAGCGGGCCGGACACCCGCTCCAGCACTGAGGTGCGCAGCAGCAGTCGCCGCACCTCCTCGCTCTGCCGGTCCAGGACCTCGGCCAGCAGGAATTCAGCCACCGTCCGATCGGTGCCGGAGAACTCCGCGGCGAACCGCTCCGGGTCTGGGTGCCCGGCCAGCGACAGTGCGGCCAGCCGCAGCCCGGCCGCCCAGCCCTCGGTCCGCCGGTGCAACCGGGCCAGCGCGTCGGCCGGCAACTCCACCCCGGTCGCGGCGAACAGCGCCCGCGCCTCGGCCAGGCTGAACCGCAGATCGACCGCACGGATCTCGGTCAGGTCCCCCTCCGGCCGCAGCCGGTGCAGCCCCAGCCGCAGATCGTGCCGGGTCGCGAGGACGAACCGCAGCTCCTGCGGCGCACGCAGGAGCAGCAGCTCCAGCTGCGGTAGCACCTCGGATGACTCCAGCACGTGCGCGTCGTCGATTATCAGCCACAGCCGGTCTTCGAGCGGGCCCAGGTCCTTCAGCAGCCGTTCTACCACCGCCCAGCCGTCCAGACCCGGCGCCGCTGTCAGCGGCCGCACCAGCGCGGATCCGGCCGCGGTGCCCCGCAGCCCGTCGGCGACCGAGATCCAGAACTGTCGCGGATCCCGATGCTCGCTGTCCACCGATACCCACGCGGCGCGGGTGGCCAGGCCGGCCTCGGCGATCCAGGACCGCATGAGCACCGTCTTCCCGCTTCCGGCCGGCGCCGACATCTGAACGACGCGTTCCGCTTCGGCCAGCCGTCCGAACAGCGCGCAGCGAGACACGACCCCGGCCCGGACAGAAGGAATGCCGGGAACATCGGGGGCTCCGGGCCCGCCAGCGGACGCCGTGGTGCCGCTGAGCGTCGCCAGGGCAGCTGCGGCGCCGCCCGGCTCGTCAAGACGGACCTGGAAAGGTCTCAGCTCAGCCGGGACTACTTTGACGGTGACTACCTCACGCATGCCGCCGACCTGCTCTGCGTGCCACGTTTCAAGGGAAGCCCCTGGGCCGGACGATGAATAGTGGTCATCTGACGACACTTTTGACGGCACTACGATGCCTGCGCCTTCCCTCAAACGTTCGTCTGCCGGGCGACCGGTGGTCCCTCGGCTGGCTCGAAGGCGGCGGAGAACAGGTAGCTGGTCGCCAGGCTGCGGTAGGGCCGCCATTTCTCGGCGATAGCCAGGACCTCCTCCTGGGTGGGCCGGTGGTCCAGCCGATAGGCGACCTGGACGGCCTTGCGGAGGGCCAGGTCGCCCGGCAGGACGACGTCCTCGCGTTGCAGCGCGATGAGCATGGCGCCCTGCACGGTCCACGGGCCTATGCCGGGAATCGCGGTGAGCTCGGTCATGAGCTCATCGTCGGGCAGGGTGCTCAGCACGCGGGCGTCCAGCCGGCCGTCCGTTAGCCGGGTGGCCAGGTCGCGCAGCGTGTTGATCTTCCGCCAGGACAGGCCGGCCTGGCGGAGCTGGCTGGGATCTACGGCCAGCAGTTCGGCGGGTGCGGGGAGTTGGCCGCCGAATAGGGCCTGGATGCGGGCCAGGGTCCGGCGGGTCGCCGGGACGGACAGCTGCTGGCCGGTGACCTGGAACAGCAGGGCACCGTACAGATCCATCGGCGGCAGCTGGGCCATCCAGGCCCGGGGGTCGAAGTCCGGCCGGTCCTCGATGAGCCGCGCACAGCACCGGGTCGGCGTGGCGTAGGTAAGTGCGGGCCTGCGGCAACCACATAGCACGGCTGGAATCCTCGTTCATCGAGCTCGCTCCCACAAATCACCGGAATCAGGTGACAGCCGGTCACCCTGGCGGCCGTTAACTTCGGGCTTATCCATCATGCTGGCCGAACGCATCTACCAGCGCGTCTACTCGTGCTGACCCGGAGGCTGCCGTGACCTTCACCGTGGACATCCACCACCACATCCTGCCCGATTTTTTCTGGCGGGCCACCAACGAGGGTGACCACCCGGTGGGCGGCATCGCACCGCCGCCGTGGTCACGCGCGAGCGCGCTGTCGTTCCTCGACGACGCGGGCATCGACGTCGCCGTGACCTCGATCAGCACCCCCGGCGTGCACACCGGCGACGACGCCAGGGCCTGCGCGCTGGCCCGGCAGTGCAACGAACTGGCCGCCGAGCTGGCCCGAGGCCGTCCCGACCGGTTCGGCGGCTTCGCCTGCCTGCCGCTGCCCGACGTCGACGGGGCGCTGGCCGAACTGGCCTACGCCCTCGACGACCTCGGGCTGGACGGCGTCGTGCTGTTCAGCAACGCCCGCGGCAGCTACCTCGGGGACCCCCGCTTCACCCCGCTGTTCGACGAGCTGCAACGGCGGCGGGCCGTCGTGTTCGTCCATCCCAACCCCTCGCCCGACCCGGGCGCGCACGCGCTCGGGCTGCCCGACTCGCTCATCGACTACCCCGCCGACACCACCAGGGCCATCGCCAGGCTGCATTACAGCAACACCTTCGCCCGCACCCCGGACGTCAAGTACGTCTTGGCTCACGCCGGGGGCACCGTGCCCTACCTGGCCGGGCGGTTCGGCATCGTCGACAAGATGAACGTCATCCCCGGAGCGGAGGGCCGGGCGACCGCGGCGCAGACGTTCCGCCGCCTGTACTGGGACACGGCCCTGTCCTGGGGCGATCCGGTGCTGCGGATGCTGCGCGAAGTCGTGGGCCTCGACCATGTCTTGTTCGGCTCCGACTACCCCTACCTGCGCCGGGACCTGGCCGTCTCCTGCCGCGAGCACATCGAGGCCAGCCCGGAACTCACCGACAGCGAGCGAACAGCCGTCCTCGGCGTCACGGCGACGAAGCTGATCCCGCGACTGGCCAGCGTGCGGTCCGCAAGCCAGTTGGGTCGCGCGTAGCACCAGGGTCCGTTCCGTCTCTTGAAAAGGCTGGAGCGGGTCGGGACAGGCGGGGTCAGTCGGGAGGTGTGTCGGCGAGGGCGTCCCGGAGGGCGGCGCGGGAGGTGATGCCGAGTTTGGGGAAGACCTGGTAGAGGTGGGTGGAGACCGTTCGCGGAGAGAGGAAGAGGCGGGCGGCGATCTCCTTGTTGGTGTGGCCGGCCGCGGCGAGCAGGGCGATCTGGCGTTGCTGCGGGGTCAGGGAGGCCAGGCCGGTGGCGGCCGCGGCCACGGTGACGCCGGTGGCTCGCAGCTCACGGTCCGCGCGGGCGGCCCAGGGGGTGGCTCCGAGCCGGCGGAAGGTTTCCGCGGCGGCGGCCAGGTGGCGGCGGGCGTCGGTGGTGCGTTTGCTGCGGCGCAGGTGCGAGCCGTAGCTGAGCTGGATGCGGGCCAGGTCGAACGGCCAGCGGTCGTGGCCCGGTTCGGTGATCATCTGCTCGAGGGTCTGGGGGTCGGTGCCGGTTCGGGGTTCGGTGATGGCCTCGCCGGCCAGGACGATCAGGCGCAGCCGTGGGGAGAGCCGGTCGAGGCGGCCGTCGCGGGCGGCGGCGACGTGGGCCGCGGCCTCAGCGCGGCGGCCGGTGTGGATGGCGGCTTCGACCAGGTCGAGGAACACCCACAGGGCGTGCGGGGCGTAGGGGGCGAAGACGCCGGGCGGGCTGATGGCGGCGGCGTTACCGAAGGCGGTCTCGAAGTCGCCTTGTCCCAGGGCGGTCAGGCCGCGGATGTGGGACGCGTAGGCGCCGATGATTCCGGCGCGCCGGGGCGTGGCCCAGGCGTCCATGTCCGTGGCGGTGTCGGTCGCCTTCGCCAAGTCGCCGCGAGCGGCGGCGAGCAGGGCGGCGGTGAGCCGGCCGGGCCAGGTCAGCAGGCCGTAGCCGTGGGTGTCGCACAGCTGCAGCCCCTCGTCGACCAGCCGCTGGGCCTCGTCCCACCGGCCGGTGCTGGCGCGGTCCAGCCACGGCAGGTCGTCGACGATGAGCAGCAGCGGCTGCTCCTTGGCGACCTGCTGCAGCAGCTCCAAGACCGCGGTGGCGACGAGAAGCTGTGGCGGCGGCGGCCCTTCGCCCAGGCACAGGGCCACGTTCAGAGCCCGGGCGGCCAACGGGCTCAGGTGGGGCAGTTCGACCAGGCACGGGCGCAGGAGCTGGTGGAGGGCGGCGAAGGAGATGTCGGCCTCGAACTGCGAGCCGGTCGCCCGCAGCAGCCTGATCCCGGAGTCGGTCGCGATGGCGGCGGCCAGGTCCAGCAGGGAGGTCTTTCCGACGCCCGGGTCGCCCGAGAGCAGGAGCACTTGCCCTGCCCCCTGGGTGATCCGGCTGACGAACAGGCGGAGCTGCTGGATCTCCGGTTCGCGGCCGATCAGTTCCGTTGGCCCGGTGGCCACCTCGTTGGGGCGCGGGCTGATCCAGTCCATCTTCCGACCCTGCTATTTCCGCCGGAAGATGTCCAGCCTGTCATGGTGTCCCGCCCGGCCGGAGCGGCCGGCCGGGCGGGGACGGCGGGTCGTTATGACGGGCGGGAAAGGGTCGCGGCGGCCTGGGCGATGACGGCGGCCACGGCGGCGGGGTTGGACACGTAGATCGCGTGGCTGCCCGGGGTTTCTGTGACGGTCGAGCCGGCGCGTTCGGACATGGCGCGCTGGGCCGGCGGCGGGATCATGCGGTCGTCGGTGGCGACCAGGTACCAGGACGGCTTGCTTCGCCAGGCCGGTTCGGAGATCGCGCCGCCGAGCGCGTCGACGCCCCAGGGCACCTGGGAGTCGGCCATGAACGCGGCCTGCGCTGCGGGCACGTCCGCGGCGAACGACGCCGCGAACTTGTCGCGGTCGAGGAACAGGAACCCGTCCTTAGGCGGGAGGATCGGCGGGACCGGCGCGCCGGGCGGCGGGTCGGCGATCAGGGAGTTGACGGACTCGCCCTTGTCGGGGGCGAACGCGGTGATGTAGACGAGCGCCGCGACGTTTTGGTGGTTGCCCGCTTCGGTGATGACGGCGCCGCCGTAAGAGTGGCCGACCAGGACGGCGGGACCGTCGAGGCCGTCGAGGATCTGATGGGTCGCGGCGACGTCTCCGGCCAGCGACAGGGTCGGGTTCTGCACGACGACGAGGCCTGGGACGGGCTCACGGCGAGTCTCGTGTGGGCTCTGCTCGCCGCCGGATCCTATGAGGAGGCGGCCAGGCGGGCCAGCCGGGCGCTGACGGTGATGACTGACCCAGTGCGGAAGGCCGAGACGTTCAGAGTGCTCGCGCGTGCTCAGGTCAGTGCGCGCCGCAACGATGATGCGATCACGACCATCCGGCAGGCGCTGGCGTCTGCGGACCTGCCCGGCGAGTGGCGGGCCCGAATGCTGGTCGTGCTGGCGATGCTAGAGCGGGCGGGCACCGGCGACCTGGACGCGGCCGACGCGACTGCCCGCCAGGCCTTGACCCTCGCCGAGGAGGCCGGCGATACGTTCGCGACAGCCCACGCTCTGGCCGCTCTGTGGTTTACCCACGGGATCAGGCGCGATCATGCCGCCGCGCTTGAGTTCATCGACCGGGCGCTGCGGGTGCTGGGCGACGATCCCGGCCACCCGGACCTGCGCTCGTACGCCCTTGAGGTCCGGATCTTCACGCTGCAGAATCTTGACCGCTGGCCAGAAGCCGAGCTGGCCCTCCAGCAGACTCGTGAGTTCGCTCACCGAAGCGGGAGCTCCGACCGCGCGACCTGGGCTACCGCGGCGGTGCTGCGGTACTGGCTCGGCCAGTGGGACGATGCGCTGGCCGAGCTGAACTCAGATGACACCGATGCCCCCGGGCTGAGGCATTCATTTCTGCGCGAAGACTGGCCTGCGCTGCTGGTGCACGGCGTGGCCGCGCTCATCGCCGGACGCCGGGATCAGCGCACCACAGCCGGCCACCACCTTCGCCTCGGCCTGGCTCTGCCCATCCAGATTCTCACCGACCGGGAGAACCGGGACTTCCTGCTCGCCGCGCACGCACTCGCGCTGGAACAGAGCGGGGACATCCGCCAGGCCATGCTGAGGCTGGCGGCGATCCTGCCGCGGGGCGACGGTGAGATGACCCTGATCCACCAGTGGCTGCCCGATCTGGTCCGGCTCGCGCTCGCCGCCGGGGACAGGCCGATGGCGCAGGCCGCGGCACAGGCCTGCCAGGCGGAGGCGGCCGCGGAGACCCAGCCGGCCCGGGCGACCGCGGCCAGCCTGCGGTGTCACGGACTGCTCAGGTCTGATCCGGGTCCGCCGCGGGATGCGGTCGCGCACTACCGGTCGGCCGGGCCCGCGGTGGAGCTGCCGGCCGCCCTGGAGGACCTGGCGGTCGTCCTGGCCGAGCGCGGCCGCAGCGACGAGGCCAGGGTCGCCCTGCACGAGGCGGTCAGCCTCTACGACGGCCTGCAGGCGACCTGGGACATCCGCCGGGCCGACAGCCGTCTTCGTCCCTACGGCATCAGGCGCGGCGCCTTGGTCCGTGCCCGGATCGACGGATCTCCCCTGACCGCCACGGCGGCCCTGGTCTGGAGTGGTGATCTGCCGCGCCTACTCCAGCAGGTGCTCTTCGACGCCGCCGACAGCGTCGTCTTCTGAACGAGCAGCCACCTTCGCGGCCTGGGCGTGCTGGACCGCTTCCATCGGATATCGGTACCGGCCGACCGCCGCGATCACCACCTTACGGCGCAGCCCGGACCGGTAGCCGCGGCCGGCCCCGGCGCAAGCTGGTGCGCCGGGGCCGGCTTTCCCGCTGTACCTCCGTCAGCCGGTGATGTACAGGTCGTCGATCACGTCGTAGACGCCGGTGGCCATCCACGCCGCGTCGACCACCGCGTCGTGCTCGGCCCAGGTGCGGACGTTGCCCCTCAGCGTCACCGTGTTCCCGCTGGTGTCGACAGCCACGTCGCTGTCGTCGGGAATCAGCGCGTAGCGGTCCAGGGCGTCCTGGACGTCGAGGGTGACGTCGACCGGGTCCGCGTCGACGCTGATGTCGATGTCGTCCTTGACGTTGCGCACGCCGGTCAGGTACGTCACCGCCTGCTCGGCCGCGGTCCGCTCGCTGCCGTAGCTCACGGTGCCGGCGAGGGTGAGGTTGCCGTTCTTCGCGGTCGCTTCCACGCCGTCCGGCACGGCGATATTCAGCGTAAGCGCATTGTTCGCCACCGTGGTCAGCGTCGCGTCGTCACGGTAATCCTCGGTCGGCAGCACGACCTCCAAGTGGTTCTGCACATTCTTCACGCCGGCGACGCGCCGCGCCGCGGCGGCTGCCTCCAGGTACTGCGGGTAGCTGGGCACGGTGCCGTTCAGCGCTACGTCCCCGTTGATGTTCTTCACCGAGATATCCGAGTCGTCGACGAGCGGGTCGTAGCTGAGCTCGCGTTCCACGGCGTCGCGGATGTCCTTGGTCTGGGTCATTGCGTGTGTCCTCCCGGTAGCGGGCCAGGTACTGCATCTCTTATCCGCCAGTCCACCCGGCCGGCCAGGAATTGAAAAAGCGATGCTGTCTGTGGCGCCATAGGTACGCGCTATCAGCAGGGGATGACCGGATCCGCGTGCCGAGGGCAAGCACCACGGCCCGTTCCGAAATTAAGAAGGTTCGCAGCACCGGAAGTGCCGGCACCTTATTAGCCAGCGTCGGCTGCTGTCGGCTTGGTTTTGCCGTCGGTACCTTTGCGGAGCCGGAGCCGGATGTAGGCGATGGCGCCGGGGATGAGCGGGAGCCAGTAGTTCACGATCCGGTAGCCGAGGACGGCCAGTACCGCCGTGGCGCGCGGCGCGCCGAAGCCGACGGTGACGGCGACCAGGGTGACCTCGATGACGCCCAGCCCGCCGGGGGTCAGCGGGATGGCGCTGGCGATGTTCGCCGCCGCGTAGGCGACGGTCAGTGGGCCGAAACCGGGCTGGTACCTCAGCGCGAGGAAGACCAGGTCGAGGGAGAGCAGGTCGAAGAGCAGGTCGCCGGAGGCGAACCCGAAGCTGACCGCGAAGTCGCGTCCGGTCAGCGCGGTCCGGGCCAGCGAGGCGAGCCGGCTGGCGGTCTGGCCGGCCTTCGCCGGGTCGATGCTGGGCCGGACGTGCTTGGCTATGCTCGCGGCCCAGCGTCCGGCCCGCCCGGCGATGGCGGGGTGGGCGCCTACGGCGAGCACCGCGGCCAGCGCCGCTACGACCAGGAAGAGGGCGACGCCGGCGAGGATGAGGTACTGGTGGGAGACGGGCCGGCCGGCCGTAGCCGCGAACCCGGTCCCGAACAGGACGATCAGCGCGATCGTGGACGTCAGGCTGGTCAGGGCGATGGCTTCGCCGGTCGTGGCGGCGGCGATGCCCTCGGTCTCCAGCGCGCTCGCGTTCACCAGGGTGCCGGTGGCCGAGCCGAACGGGGTGAGGTGGCTGACGAAGAAGGTGGCCATGATGACGTCCGCCGCCAGCCGGAACCGGATCCGCGCCCCGAGCGCGGCCAGGACCCGCCGGTAGAGCTGGGCGTAGGAGCCGAGCGAGATCGCCTGGGCCACGACCGCCGCGGCCAGGAAGGCCGGGCGGGCGTGCCGCAGGCCCGCGGCGTCGCGGGTCAGCCCGCCCAGCCGCGGCAGCACGCCGAAGATGCCCACGGCCAGGGCCGCGAGCAGCACGCCGTGCACGATCCAGCGTACGGCCGGGCGCCGCCGGCCCCTGGGTCGCGGCGGCGCCCGGTGCGCACCCGCGGCCGGCGGGGTGTCCGCGCTGTGCTGAGTCGTCATGCCGGTCCGCTGGTGGCCCCGATCGGCGGTCAGCCGGTGACGTCGAGGTAGTCGCGGACCTGCGCGACGCCCGGCGCCATCCAGGTGGCACCGACCACCGCGTCGTGTTCGGCCCAGGTGCGGACGTGCCCGCCCAGGGTCACCGTGTTGCCGCTGGCGTCCACATGGATGTCGCTGTCGTCCTCGACAATCAGGTTGCGGTCCAGCGCGTCCTGCACCAGCCCGGTTACCCCGGCCGGATCGGCGTCGCCGGTGATCTCGATCTCATCTTTGACGTTGCGGACGCCGACCAGCCCGGCGACCGCCTGCTGCGCCGCCTCGCGCTGCCTGCCGAACCCGGCCAGGCCGGTCAGGGTCAGGTTGCCGTCCCGTGCGGTGGCCGCCACGCCGTCCGGGACGGTGACGTTCAGCGTCAGCGCGTTGTTGGCCGCCGTCGTCAGCCACGCGTCGTCGCGGTAGTCCTCGTCCGGTAGCACGACGGCCAGGTGATTATGCACGTTCTTCACCCCGGAGACGCGCCGTGCGGCGGCGGCGGCCTGCAGGTACTGCGGATAGCTCGGCACGGTGCCGTTCAGCCCCACCTCCCCGTTCATGTTCCTGACGGTGATGTCCGTGGCGTCGACGAGCGGGTCGAAGATGAGCTCGTCTTGAACCGCCTCGCGGATATCCTTAGTGGTTCCCATTTCCGGTCTTTCCCTTCTGGTGATATTGGCGTGCGCTATCGCGGCCGGGCACTGGCCTGCCACAGCTCCCGGGTGATGACCTGCAGGGCGCCCGCGGCCGGGATGGCCAGCAGGGCCCCCACGAAACTGCCGAAGAAGCCGCCCACCCAGTCGCCGATCGACGTCCCGACCAGGAGTGAGAGCAGGACAAGGAGCGGGTTGACGTTGGCCGTGCGGCTCATGACCACGGGGTTCAGCACGTGGTTCTCGATCTCCTGGTAGATGATGAACGCGGCCGCGGTGACGATGCCCGCCGTGAGCGAGTGGCCGAGGGCGAACAGGACGGTGGGGATGCCGGCCAGCGCGCCGCCGATCATGGGCAGGAAGTCGACCAGGGTGACCCACAGCGCCCACAGCAGCGGGAACGGGACCCCCAGGAGGGCGAGGGTTACGAAGACGACCACGCCCGCGATCAGCGACGTCAGCAGGTTGCCCAGCGCGTAGCCGGTCGCCGACTGGCAGATCTCGCGCGCCACCCGGGTGTAGTAGTCCGCCCGTTCCGGCGGCATGAACCCCAGCAGTCCCTGGCGCATCTTGGGGCCCTCGAGCAGGAAGAGCACGATCAGGGCGAAGATGGTCGCGAGCGTGGCCAGCAGCGACGCCGCCCCCTTCCCGGCGGTCAGGGCGGGCTTGGCCAGGGTCGTCCCGAGGCTCGCCAGCTTGGGCGCGTTGCGGTTGACCCAGGCCTGCAGGTGAAAGCGGGTGACCAGGTGGCCGACCCAGCCGCGGCCGTGCTCGGCGGCCTGGACGTAGGACGGCAGCCCGTGGGAGAAATGGGTCACGCCGTGCGCCAGCGGATAGCCGAACGCCGCCAGCAGGCCGGCGAAGACCGCCACCGTCCAGACGGTCACGATGGCCACCGCCCCGCCGCGACGCCGGATCCCCCACCGCTGCAGGGCCACCACCATGGGATTCAGGATCAGGCAGACGAAGCCGGCGACCACGATCATCAGCAGGACATCGCGGATCCGGTACGCGAGCTTGCCGGCGAGATACGTCAGGGCCACGACCGCGACGCTCACCAGGATCGTGGCCAGCGGGACGCCGCGCCTGGCCGCGGCATCCCGCAGGCGTGTGTGCCGGACGGGGGTGTTGTTCGCGGCTTGCGCCAGGGCAGGCTCGCGTGGCCCGACGGCGCCCACTCAGGCGGCGTGGTGCAGTCCGGGCAGCGACTTCACGTCGCCGCCCAGGTGGCGGACGCTGATGCCCGCGGTGATCTGGGAGAACCCGTAGATCAGGGTGTACAGGCCGAACAGCAGCGCCAGCGTGACCGCGCCCACGCCGGGACGGGCGAACAGCAGCACCCCGAACGCGACCGACACCAGCCCGGACAAGACGAACAGCGCCCGGGTGCCCGCGCTCTCCCCGATCTGGAAACCGGCGAAGACCTCAGCGAAGCCGCCGGCCAGCG
>Ga0302314_10009153_pt1 | contig 17553 bp, 14 predicted proteins | sample III_Palsa_N2_3_FD_200533 | JGI IMG/M metagenome (GOLD analysis project Ga0302314, IMG submission 200533) | Peat permafrost microbial communities from Stordalen Mire near Abisko, Sweden - III_Palsa_N2_3 | ecosystem: Environmental > Terrestrial > Soil > Palsa > Peat permafrost | place: Sweden...
ATGTCGGCCGGGTTAAACCCAATGCCCGTAAGGAGCTGATACGCGCGGGTGCAGATCCGGACTTTGGCGGCCTGGTCGGCGGCCTGGCCCTCCTCGTCGAAGGCCATGACCACCGCCGCCGCGCCGTAGCGCATGATCTTGCGGGCGCGCTCCAGGAAGGTCTTTTCGCCGTCTTTGAGGCTGATCGAGTTGACGATCCCCTTGCCCTGGACGCATTGCAGGCCCGCCTCGAGGACGCTCCACTTGGAGCTGTCGATCATGATGGGGACGCGGCAGATCTCGGGCTCGGAAGCGATCAGGTTGAGGAACTGGACCATGGCGGCCTCGCCGTCGAGCATCCCCTCGTCGAGGTTGATGTCGATGACGTTGGCGCCGTTCTCGACCTGTTGGCGGGCGACGGCGAGGGCCCCCTCGTAGTCGCCCGCCAGGATCAGCTTCTGGAACTTGGGCGAGCCGGTGACGTTGGTCCGCTCGCCGACCAGGGTGAAGATCGGGCCGACGCCGGGTCCGAGGGTATAGGGCTCTAGGCCGCTGAGATGGAGGTAGCTATCGGGCGCGGGCGGTTGGCGGGGGGTGATTTCTTCCAGCGCCTTCGCAATCACGGCGATGTGTTGCGGGGTGGTGCCGCAGCAGCCGCCGATGATGTTGAGCCAGCCGTTGCGGGCATATTCGGAGAGGACCTCGGCCATCTGCTCGGGGGTCTCGTCGTAGCCGCCGAAGGCGTTCGGCAGGCCCGCGTTGGGATGGCAGGTGGTGAAGCAGGGGGCGATGCGGGAGAGCTCCTCCAGGTAGGGGCGCATGTCGCGCGCGCCGAGGGCGCAGTTGATGCCGACGGAGAACGGCTTGACGTGGGCGACCGAGTTCCAGAAGGCCTCGGTGGTCTGGCCGGAGAGGGTGCGGCCCGAGGCGTCGGTGATCGTCACCGAGATCATCACGGGGAGGCGGCGGCCGAGCCGGTCGAAGAGCTGTTCGACGGCGAAGAGGGCGGCCTTCGAATTCAGGGTGTCGAAGATGGTCTCGACCAGGAGGACGTCGCAGCCGCCCTCGACCAGGCCCTCGGCCTGCTCGGCGTAGGCGGCGACCAGTTCGGCGTAGCTGGTGGCGCGCCAGCCGGGGCGGTTGACGTCGGGCGACATCGAGGCGGTCCGGTTGGTCGGCCCGATCGCTCCGGCGACGAAGGCGGGGCGGCCCGGATGCTTGGCCTGGAATTTCTCGACCGCGCGACGCGCGACCTGGGCGGCGGCGACGTTCAGCTCCTTGGCGAGGTGCTCGAGGCCGTAGTCGGCCTGGGAGATGGTGGTGCTGTTGAAGGTGTTGGTCTCGATGAGGTGGGCGCCCGCTTCGAGGTAATCGAAATGGATCTTCTCGATCGCCTCCGGCTTGGTCAGGACGAGGAGATCGTTGTTTCCCTTGAGATCGCGCGGCGAATCGAGGAAGCGGGTTCCCCGGAAATCGGCTTCCTCCAGGCCGAGCTGCTGGATCATCGTCCCCATCGCGCCGTCGAGAATGAGGAGGCGCCCGGCCAGGAGCGATTGCAGGAGGGGAAGGGGATCGGCGACCATGGGAACCTCTAGAAATATCGGGTTCTGCCGTCCGATCAAGGATCGGTTTGGCCGATTTCGGGGCGGGACGATTAAAAATTGCCTCCCTTCATGGCTTGGATTGCTTATTTTAATGCCGATCCTACGATGTTAACCGGATGTCCGACGCACCTCTTCCCGCCGACTTCCGGCCGCCCGCCAATGCCATCCTCGGGTTTGTCGATCTGTTGCTCGATTCCCCCCTCACTCCCGAGCAGCGGGATCATCTCGAGACGATCCGCGCCTGCGCCCAGGAGATCCTCCGGAAAGCGGAGCTTATCCCAGCACCGGCTCCGGTGATTCCGGTCCCCGCATCGCAGGAGAAGCCGCCCGTGCCCTCCCTCCGCATCCTGGTGGTCGAGGACAACCTGGTGAACCAGCGCCTCCTGCTCGCCCTGCTCGACCGGTATAATCATGGCAAGCAGGTCGAGGTCGCCCATCATGGGGGCGAGGCCCTCGATCAATTGCGCCGCGCCGCCTTCGACCTTATTTTCATGGACGTGCAGATGCCGGTGATGGACGGCTTCGAGTGCACCCGCCGCATCCGCCAGGGAGAGGGGGGAGACAGCCACCGGGCGATCCCGATCATCGCCGTCACCGCCGGCGCGATGCGCGGCGACCGCGAGAAATGCCTGGAAGCCGGGATGGACGATTATATCAGCAAACCGATTTCCTCGCCGAGCTTGAAGGCGCTCCTCGAGCAGGTGGCGCGGGGGCGGGAGGGATAGAACGAGGGGGCGACCCCTTAGCCTTAATTAAGAGGATGCCTCCGCGAAGCGTGCGCGGGTCTATGGCTCGTCCGCCGGTAGGCGGACTCGGGGGTCAAGGGGGGCGACAGCCCCCTTTGAAGCGGCCTCACCAAGTCCCCCTTGCATCCCGGCCTGCCCGTAATCACCTCGCTAGATCTTCTCCCGATACCCACCACCTGAAACCCAGGAGCCCCCTCTCCCGCGCCCCCGCGTCCGAGCAGGGGCAAGGGGCGCAGCCCCAAAAAGACGTGACCGGGCGCCCCGCCTAACCTCATGCGCCCCAGCCCTTCCGAATCCCACGCTTGGCAATCCCCAACCCCATTGTAACCTGATTCCCTATGAGTTACGCCCATCCCGAAGCCCTCGTCGATACCGCCTGGCTGGCGGATCATCTCCATGACCCCGGTCTCCGCGTGGTCGAGAGCAACGAGGATGTCCTCCTCTACGATACCGGCCATATCGAGGGGGCGGTCCACATCGATTGGCGGGCCGATCTCCAGGACCCGTTGATTCGCGATTACATCACGCCGGAGGCCTTCGCCGCCGTCATGGCGAAGAACGGGATCACTCCCGAGACCACGGTGATTTTTTACGGCGACAAGTCGAACTGGTGGGCGGCCTACGCGCTCTGGGCCTTCGAGCTCTTCGGCCATACCAAGGTGAAGCTGCTCAACGGGGGCCGCGACAAGTGGATCAAGGAGGGTCGCCCGGTGACCCGGCAGAAGCCCTCCTATTCTGCCACGGCTTACCCCGTTCCGACCGTCCGGAATGACGCGGCGATCCGCGCTTTTTACGACGACGCCCTCGCCTTCAGCAAGGCGGGCAAGCCGCTGATCGATGTCCGTTCTCCCGGCGAGTTCAAGGGGACGGTGACCCACATGCCCGAGTATCCCCAGGAGGGGGTCCTGCGCGGCGGCCACATCCCCGGTGCCAAGAGCGTGCCGTGGAAGACGGCGGCGAACGACGACGGCACCTTCAAGTCTGCCGAGGAGCTCCGCAAGATCTACACGGAGAACCTCGGCCTGAAGGCGGACGAGCCTATCATCGCCTATTGCCGGATCGGCGAGCGCTCCAGCCATACCTGGTTCGTTTTGAAATATCTTCTCGGCTACGGCAACGTCCGCAATTACGACGGCTCGTGGACCGAGTGGGGCAACACGGTGCGGGCGCCGATCGAACGCTCGGAGTAGGCGATGAGCTCGTGCCCCGAAGACGATCCCGTGCCGGAGGTGGCGCCGCTGCCGCCCGGTCTGCAGCGCATCGTCGATTTCTTCGTCAGCCTGCCCGAGTCGGAGAAAGTCGATAACCTGATCCTCTACGCCGACTCGGCCCGCAAGTGCGAGCCGCGGGCGGGCGAGACCTTTGCCCTGGAGGATATCCGCAAGGACGAGGAGTGCGCCGATACGGTCGGCATCTTTTTGAAGGTCGATGCGGAGAACCAGCATTCGGCCTTCCGCGTCACCCTCGGGCCCGAGGTGCAGACCTTGACCAAGGCGATGACCTCGATCCTCTGCAAGGGGTTGGAGGGATTGACGCCGACCGAGGTGCTGGAGGTGCCGAGCACCTTCGTGCCGCAGATCGTCGGGACCCATTTGGTCCGGATCCGCAGCCAGACGACCTATTACGTCCTCAGCCGGATGAAATCGGCCTGCAAGGTCTACCTTGATCGGCGGCGGGCCGCCGGGGACAATTAACGTCCCTGCCAGATCGAGGCCATGAGCCAATTCCCCTCCCAGCAGCCGGCGAAGCGGAACGAGCTCAAGACGTACAGCGAGCTCGGGCTCGGCCGCCATTATAAATCGGCCCGGCAGCGCCGGCGCCTCGCGGGGGGCGGTCCCCGGCTCCTCATCGGTGGCGACGATCCGGCGCGGCCCCAGCTGGTGGTCGAGCGGCCGGTCTATACCAGGACCCGGCTCGATGTCCTCCGCGCTCTGCTGGTGCGGGTGCGGGAGGAATTGCCGGGGGTGGGGCGGGAGTTTCTCCTCGATCATCTCGGTCCGCGGGTGGAGCGGGAGACCTACGATCGGCTGGCGGCGGTCTACCATCACGCGCCCCGGCTCGACGCGGCCTTTCGGCGGCTCCACGGGCGGCAGCCGACGCTGCGGGAGCGGGAGAGCTTTGCCCCTCCGGGTCCCCGTTCCGTGAAGGAGGAGCCGGCAGAGTGGGGGGCGGCGGCGGAGGTTCCCTTTGCCCGGTATCGCGGCGGGGTCCTCGACGAATTGATGGGGCAGATCCAGGCCCGGCAGACTCATAATCCCGACCGTTACCAGACGGTCTGGGCCGAGCTGGTCGGCCCGGAGCTGGCGCAGCAGAGTCGCTTGGAGAAGATCGTCCCGGAATCGGCGACCGCCTTCTTTCGTTGTTTCAACAGCGCCCTCTCCTACCAGTTGCAGCGCCGCGCCGATCTGCCGGGGAAGCTGGCCCGCGCCTTGAAGGTGCCGGTGCGGCAGTTGAAGGTATTATACTAGGCAAGGCGTCAGCGACGCCATCGACGCTATTTACACGGCGCGCGCCGATCTCCATAATCTCCCGATGCGAGCGACCGGTTTCCGTCTTCTCCTGCCCTTGCTGGGGCTTTGCGCTCTCTGGGCCTCCCTTTGCACCGCGCGGGCCCAGCTGCAGGTCGGGCTGCAGACCGATCGGTTCAACTATCTCATCTACGAGCCGCTCGCGGTCCATCTCACCATCGAGAATCTGGCCGGGTTCGATCTCCTTTTCCAGGACGGCGCGGAGAAGCCGTGGCTGACCTTTTTCATCACCCGGGCCGACCACTCATTGGTGATGCCCGACCAGAAGATCGCGGGCAAGGATCTCAAGGTGGCCGCCGGGGAGAGCGTCTCGCTCAACGTCGACATCACCCCGCTCTACCGGATGCGGGAGACCGGGGTCTACAAGATCCAGGCGGTGATCGATGTGGCGGGACGGGAATATCTCTCGACGCCGATCCAGATCACGCTGGAGAACGGGCAGCGCATCTGGTCGGAGACCCGCTCGATCGAGGGCTCGCCCCGGACCTATTCGCTGGTCCGCTTCGCCCCGAACATGCAGGGGACCAATCTCTACCTGCGGGTCGAGGACGCGGCGCAGAACCTGGTCTATTCGAACGCTCTGCTCGGCGAGATCGTCGATGTGGCGGTGCCGCAGATCTTCTTCGACAACGCCGGGCAGATCCACATCCTCCAGCTCAACGGCAACGCGACCTACCACTACACCCGCGCCAGCGCCGACGGGACGATCCTCTCCCAATCGGTCTACGATTCGGTGGCGATGAGCCAGCCCCAATTGGTCCGCCAGAGCGACGGCGGCATCCTGGTGGTGGGCGGGCGCCAGGAGAACGATTCGACACGGCGCGAGCGCCTGTCCGACAATCAGGCCCGCATCCCGCAGGTCGAAGCGGCGCCGGTGACCGGGCCCTTTACTCCGGCCCCGGCTCAAGCTCCGTCCGGTTCCGGCACGCCCGGTGGATCGCCACCACCCCTGCCGTCCGGTTCCACCAATTGACGGTGTCGAAGCCCGCTTCCCGCAGCAGCGCCGCCAGCGCCCGCTGGTCGGGGAAGGCCCGGATCGAATCTCCCAGGTAGGCGTAGGCCTCGCGCGGCGCCCCCAGCCAGCCGGCGATCGTGGGGAGGAAGTGGCGGAGATAGAAGTAATAGAAGGGGGCGAGCACCCGCCACGGGTGGGAAAATTCCAGGACGTAGAGCGCCCCGCCCGGCGCGAGCACCCGGCGCAGCTCGCGCAATCCGGCCAGCCGGTCCTCCAGGTTGCGGAGGCCGAAGGCGATGGTGGCGGCGTCGAAGCTCCCGTCGGCGAAGGGGAGGCGGAGGCCGTCGGCCAGGACCAGCGGGCCGAGGCCCTTGGGCCGCGCTTCGGCCAGCATGGGGAGGCAGAAATCGGCGCCGACGCCGAGGCCGGTGTAGGCGCGGGCGTCGCGGAGGGAGCGGAGGACCTCGCCGCTGCCGGTGGCGAGGTCGAGGAGGCGGAGGGGGCGCGGTTCTTGAGCGGTGACCTGGCGGGTGAGGAAGCGGCGCCAGGGGCGGTCCTGGCCGCCGCTCAGGAGGGCGTTGAGAAAATCGTAGCGCGGCGCGACGGCGTCGAACATCCGCCGGACCTTCGTTTTTTCCTGCATCGGCTCCGATTTCATGCAATAATGGGGCGAAGGGAGACCTTAGAGAGGCTCCTCCCTGTTTGGCAACGATCGTGTGACAGCTACCCTGATAGAGACCTTGATGCTTACTTTTTTACTGCCGCCGCTCCGGCGAACTGATAGGTGGGAATGACGTGATCCTGAATTTCGACCTTCATTGCCATTCCAAGTTTTCCTCCGACGGCATCTCCGAGCCCGAGGAGATGGTCGCCGCCGCCAAGGCCAAGGGGCTCCACGGCTTCGCCATCACCGACCATAACACCTGCGCCTGCGTCGATTATTTCGAGAGCCACGGTCTGCTCCGCCCGGATGGGCTGCCGGTCGACGGCTTCCTCATCATCCCCGGGCAGGAGATCACGACCAAGGAGGGCCACCTGCTGGCGCTCGGGGTTCGCATGCCCGACCTCAAGGGGATCGCGGCCCGCGAGGCGGTGGAGCTGATCCACGCCCAGGGCGGCCTGGCGATCCCGCCCCATCCCTACGATTATTTCCGCGCCGGCATCCGCGAGCAGGTGCTCGACACCCTGCCGATCGACGGGATCGAGGTCTTCAACGCCGCCACCACCTTCAAGCGGTGCAACAACCAGGCCTTCGAGTACGCCCAACGGCGCGGCGTGCCGATGACGGCGGCGAGCGATTCCCACCACGTCGAGGCGCTCGGCGTCGCCTACACGATCCTGGAGACGGAGGAATTCAGCGTGGCGGGGGTGCTCCGGGCGATCACGAAATCGACCGAGCTGCAGAAGCGCTATCTGACGCCGAAGGATGCCTTCAAGAAGACCTTCAACAATGTCTTCCGGCTTCGCCGGAAGCGGACGTCCAAGGCCTCTGCCTCCACCCGGACGCTCCCTCCCCTCGCGCAGCCGCCTGCCTGAGCGGCCGCGCCTTTCCTTACGACCATGGGCCGCCGGGTCGTCTTCCTCGAATCGCTCCACGGCGTCGAATCGCTTTTCACGCGGGGTCTCCGCTCGGGCGCGGCGGCGGAGGGGTGGGAGGTCGAGGTTCTTTTTCTGCGCGGTGCCGATAAGACGCTGCTCCCGGAGGCGGAGCTGCGGCGGCGGCTCCAGGCGTTGTGGCCCGACCGGATCTGTTTCCTGATGGACGCGCCGCTGGCGTGGCCGAGGCTCTGGGACGATCCCGTATTAAAGGCTATCCCGAAGGCTTCCTTTTGGTTCGACGATTTTCTCCGCAGCCCCGAGACGCTCCGCGCTCCTGGGCTCTGGACCGAGTGGCAGCGGGAGGCGGGGGTACGGGTCTTCTTCCACGATGGCCATTGGCGCGAGGCATGGGGGAAACATACCGGCGGCATTGCCCATCCGATCGCGCTTTCGGCTGACACCGCCATTGCCGCCGGGCCGGGGGAGCCGCTCTATCCGGAGTTGGCCGATTGCGCGGTGATGCTCGGGACGATTCCCGCGCTCGATTCGCTGGAGGCGGAGGCGGCGGCTTTCGTACCGTCGGTTCGCCAGTGGATCGCGCGGACGGTGGAGGCGATGGAGAGCGTCTCCTGGCCGATCCGGGCCTACGCTCTGGCGGACGAGACGCTGCGGACTCTTTCGGCCAAGGAGCAGGCGGTGATCGGGCGCTGGCTGGCCGATCCGGCGGCGCGGGCCTTGGCGAATCTCCATATTTGGCGGCGGGGCAAGCGGGCGGCGCGGTTGCGCGGATTGCGCGCCCTCGCCCGGCGGGTGCCGGTGGCGGTGCTCAGCGGCCACGGGCAGGAGCGGTTCGCGCTGGAGGAGGAGTTGCGCCGGGAGGTGGCGCCCGTCCATCGCTTCGCCTTTCGCGATACCACCGGGTTGCCCGCCGCGCGGTGGGGCGGTCTTTTTCGGAGCGGGCGGCTCCAGGTCCAGTGGGTCGATCCGCAGAGCATCGAATCGGGGGCGCCTTTCCGGCTCTTCGAGACCGCCGCCGCCGGGGTGGCGCTGCTCAGTGATGCGCGGCCCGGTTTTCCCACGCTCTTTGCGTCCGATCGGGAGATGTTCTATGCGTCGGATGAGACGGCGTTGGCGGAACGGGCGGCGGCGTTGATGGCGGGACCTACGGAGATATTGGAGGCGGTCGGTGGGCGGGCGCGGGAGGCTTTTCTTTCCCGCCACACCTGGGCGCATCGCTGGCGGGAAATCGGCGCTGCCATTGGATCGTGAAAGGGAACCGTCCCTCTCCCGCGCAGCCCGACCTTGGCCCGGCGCTGCGGCTCCATCAGGCGGGGAAGGTGCTCGAGGCGCGCGCTCATTACCAAAAGCTGCGGGCCGCTTTTCCGCGCCATCCCGATGTGCTCCACCTGCTCGGGGTGACCTATTTCCAGACGGGGGAAAGCGCCGCGGCGATTCCGATTCTCGAGGCGGCGTTGGCGGCGCGGCCCGGTGATGCTGAGATAGGGTGCAACCTCGGCAATGCGCTGCAGAAGCTGGGCCGCCATGCGGAGGCGGCGGAGGCCTACCGCAAGGCGCCCGGCTATGCCGCCGCGTTCAGCAATCTCAGCATCTCGCTCAATGCCCTGCGGCGGCATGAGGAGGCGCTGGCGGCGTGCGAGGAGGCCTTGCGGTTGAAGCCCGCTCATGTCGAGGCGCTCAATAATCTCGGAGGCACGCTGCTGGAGCTGGATCGGCCCGAGGAGGCGCTGGCGGCCTGCGAGCGGGCGCTGGCGCTCCGTCCCGACTACGTCGAGGCGCTTAGCAATCTCGGGGCGGCGCTCAAGGAGCTGGATCGGCCCGAGGAGGCGGTGGGGGTCTGCCGTAGGGCGGTGGAGCTTCGTCCCGCTTATGCCGAGGCGCACAATAATCTCGGAGCGGCGCTGAAGGAATTGCGCCGGCCCGAGGAGGCGGCTGCCGCTTATCGGCGGGCGCTGGCGCTCCAGCCCGGCTTTTCGGGCGCGGAGTGGAATCTCGCCCTGGCGAATCTCTGCCTGGGCAACTTCCGCGAGGGTTGGCCCGGTTATGAGCGGCGGTGGGAGCGCAAGGAGATGGTGGCGCGGGCCGGGAGCGGCCTGCCGCTCTGGCTGGGGAGCCCGGAGCTCGGTGGCGGGAAGAAGACGCTCCTGATTGAGTTCGAACAGGGGTTTGGCGACGCGATCCAGATGATCCGCTATGTGCCGCTCCTGGAGGCGCGGGGAATCGCCTGCGTTATCGAGGTGCCGAGTGCGCTGCGCGATCTTTTCCAGCGGAGCTTTCCCCAGGCCCGGGTAGTGCCGCTCGGCCGGATTCCGGGGGGGATCGATTATCGGGTGCCGGTGATGAGTCTGCCGCTGGCGCTGGGGATGGTGGCGGAGGGAGCGATTCCACGGGACGTTCCCTACCTGACCGCCGATCCCGCGCGAATCGCCGCGTGGCGCGACCGGCTGGGCGGCGATGACCGGCGCTCGTTCGGCCTCGCTTGGCGGGGGAATCGGAAACACATCCATGACCGGCATCGCTCGGCGACGCTCGACGATTGCCTTCCCCTCCTCGAACGGCGGGAGCTGCGCTGGCTGATTTTCCAGAAGGAGCTGACCGCGCCGGAGCGGGAACGGTTGCGGGATTATCCCCATGCGGTGATTCTCGACGCCGAGCTGGAGAGCTTCGACGAGACGGCGGCGGCGATGAGGTTGACCGAGGGGATGGTCACGATCGATTCGGCTCCGGCCCATCTTGCGGGGGCGCTCGGGTTGCCGACGCTGTTGCTGCTCCCCTTCCATGCGGAGTGGCGTTGGCTGCTGGAGCGGGACGATTCTCCCTGGTATCCGAGCGCGCGGCTCTTCCGGCAGGCGGCGGCGGGGGACTGGACGGAATTGGTGCGGCGGGTGAACGCGGCGATTTAGAAAACTACACGCCGTAGGTCCAGCGGGTGATCGCGAAGAGGGCGAGCATCGTCCCGAGGATGACCGGCGGGCGGGGGTCGAAGCGGTCCTGATGGCCGGGCGACTTGGCGAAGAAGATCACCAGGAGGAAGGAAATCACCCACCACGAGAGATAGTTCCACAGCGGGATGGCCGGATCGGACCAGAGCCAATAGACCTTGAGCTTGGCGGCGAACGGTTCCATCACCCAGTCGATCCCGGTCACCAGCGTCGCCACGGCCGCCGCCTCCAGGGGGACGATGAAGCCGGGGAGAAGGCTCCGCCAGAGGACCAGCGCGTTGCCGATCAGGACGTACCAGGCGAGGGGGATGGCGAGGGGGAGGACGGGGAAGAAGATGCCGGCGGTGTTGACGTGGGTGAAGCGGTGGAAAAAGAAGCCGACGAGCAGGGTGACTATTTTGATGACGGCGCAGATCGCGGCCCAGCCGAGCCAATCGCGCACGGTCCATTCATCGCGGGCATTGAGCGCCGCGACGACGCAGAGGATGACGAGGGTGGCGATGAAGAGGAGCGAGAGGCGCGGGCCGAAGTTTTCCGTGTAGGCGTAGTGGCCGAAGGGGAGGCCGGTGAGGGTGCCGGCGGTCTCGATCACGGCGGTGATCGCCACCAGGGAGAGGAGCCAGCGGCGGGCGGCGCTCCGTCCCCAGAAGCGGACGAGGACCGAGTGGGTGTTGATCGCCGCCAGTGCGATCAGGATCGGATCGCCGAAGCGGAGGCAGAGGTCGACGAAGGCGATCAGGAAGGGCGGAAGCGGCCAGCCCGCGACGACCTGGTCGTCGATATGGAGGGTTCCGGCGACCAGCCCGATGGCGATCCACAGGCCGTAGAGGCCGAAGAGCGCGCGATCGGAGCTGTGCCACGGTTTCATTTTTTAGGAGGTGGTTTCGCGATGGGGGGAATGTCGCGAAATCACTCTCTCGGCTACCATTTTTGCGCTCAATAAGACAAGCGGTATTCCGCCGCCGGGATGGGTGGTGCCGCCGACGAAGTAGAGGTTGGCGGGCCGCCGCCGCCAGAGCGGGGGGCGGAAGAGCGAGGTGCGGAGGGTGTGGGAGGCCCAGCCGTAGAGCGATCCCTGGTGGGAGCCATCCCGTTGCGCGAAATCGTGGCAGGTGAAGGTGCGGCGGACGGCGATGCGGCTGCCGAGGCCGGTCAGGCCGGAACTTTCCAGCCGGGCGACGATCCGGTCGGCGTGGCGTTCGATCTCGGCGGCGCCGAGCGTGCCGGGCGGGAGGGCGGGGGAATTGGCGAGGACGAAGTAGTTGTCGCACCCCTCGGGGGCGTGGTCGGGATCGGTTCGCGAGGTGGCGGCGATGTAGAGGGTCGGGTCGTCGAGGAAGTGAGGGCCAGGGCGGTCGAAGAGGGCGTCGAACTCGGCGGGGTAGTCGTCGGAGAAGAAGATGTTGTGGTGGCTGAGTTGGGGGGAGCGCTGGGTCACGCCGAGGAAGAGGACGAAGCCGGAGGAGGAGAGCTGGGGACGAAGGAGGGCCTCCCGCTCCCGGCGCGGGAAGTGATCGGCGAGCCAGCCTTGCGCGGCGGCGAGGACGTCCTGGTTGCAGATCACCACATCGGGACGCGCCGTCCGCCCGTCGGCGCTTTCGAGGACGCCGTGATTCCAGCGCTGGGCCGCCGTCCCGTAGCGGAGGGTCACGCCGACTTCCTCCGCCAGCCGGACCAGCGCTTGCCCGAGCGCGGCCATCCCGCCCCGGACGTACCAGCTGCCAAAGCGGGCCTCGACGTAGGGGATGATGTTGAAGGTGGCGGGGGTCTGGTAGGGGGAGGAGCCATTGTAGGTCGCGAAGCGGTGGAAGAGCTGGCGGAGGTGGGGATCGGCGAAGTGGCGGTTCACGGCTGCGGCCAGGGTCTGCAGGGTTGCGACTTTTGGCAGGTGGCGGAGAGCGGGAAGATTCCGCCAGGAGAAGGCTTTCCAGAATTCGGCGGGGGGATGGTTCAGGTAGGCTTCCCCGGAGAGTTCGTAGATTCCCTGGGCCTCGTCGAGGAAGCGGGCGACCTCGGGGCGTTTCCAGAAGGCTTCATCCTGGTCGATCACCGTTCCGTCCCGCCAGAAGTAGCGGCAGCCGATGGCGAGGGGCTCGATCGTGAGATAATCCTCCAGCCGCCGTCCCGCCGCCGCGAAGAGGGAGCGGACCACTTCCGGCATCGTCAGGAGCGAGGGGCCGGTGTCGAAGCGGTAGCCGCCCTCCCGCCATTCCTGGAGCTTGCCGCCTGCGGTGGCGTTTTGTTCCCAGACCTCGACCTGGAAACCGGCGACGGCCAGCCGGATGGCGGCGGCGAGTCCGCCTGCGCCTGCGCCGACGATGACGGCGGTGCCGGTGGTTTCGGAGGACTTGCGCATCGAGGGAGGAATAGCAAAGATCGGCCATGGTGCGCCATCTTCATCGCGCGTGGTCGTGGGCGGTCGACGAGGCCAGTTTTGGCGCCATCAATTTTCTCCATCTCCGCCACGCCGCCGATGCCGCCGGGCTGGCCGCCTATGTGAAGCGGTGGGAGGGGGCGGCCTTCGCCGATTATTACCGGCCCGATCCGGTGGCGGAAGGGCGGGCGCTGGCCGAGTTGGCCGGGGTTGTTCCTCCTTCCGACCGTCCCTCTCAGGTCCGTTTTTCGACTCCGCTGCCGGGACCCGTGGCGGCGAACAACCGGGCGGTCTTCGATCTCTATCCCTCATCGCGGGGTTGGGCCGCGCCGACGTTGTTGGTGGCACACGGCCTGATGTCGGTCAGCGACATCGGCTATCGCCGTTGGGCGGCGACGCTCAACCGGCGGGGATGGAACGTGGTCTTCGTTCATCTCCCCTATCACTACGTGCGGCGGCCTGCCGGGCGCTTTTCGGGCGAGCTCTCGGTCACCGCCGATCTGGTCCGTACCGTCGAGGGGGTTCGCCAGTCGGTGATGGAGATGCGGATTCTTTTGCAGTGGTTGGAGGGGTTGGGCGGGAGCCGCTTCGCTGCTTGGGGGACGAGCTACGGGGCTTGGATCTCGGCCCTGCTCGGCTGCGTGGAGGAGCGGGTCGGACGCCTGATCCTGGTCGAGCCGATTCTCGATATCGACGCCGCCATCTGGCACTCCCCCGCCTGCGCGGCGATGCGCCGGGCTCTGCGCCGCGAGGGAATCGACGCCGCCCACACCGAGTCCCACCTCCGCCTCTGCTGCCCGCTGCAGGCGCCGCTCCGGCTCGATCCCCGCCAGGCGCTGATGCTGGCCGGGACCTACGACCGGATCGCCGCGCCCGCCACGATCCGCGCCCTTCATGAAAAGTGGGTTGGCTCGCATTACTACGAGTTTCCCCAGGGCCACGTCGGTTACCGGCTTCTGCCGGAGAGCGATCGGCTGGCGATGGAGCTTTGGCCCGAGGACTTTGTTCTTACATAGAAGCTATTAGGAGAGCCGCTGCGGGGCTGGAAAAATCAGCTTCGCCGCGTTGACAAGGGGCGCTTCTGTTCGCAAGTTAGTCTTATGCCCCGCGCGCGCGCTGTTTCCCATCTCTTCGAGGGTTCTTACGACGAGACGGCGGCCCGAAACGTGGCGCGGAAGCTCCGCGAGGAATTGGGCGACGAACCGACCTTCGGGCTGGTCTTCGCCTCGCCCGATTATCAGCCCCATCTCGACGATTTCCTCGAGGTGATCCGTCTCCACGGCCATCTCTCGCTCCTGGCGGGATGCTCGGGCCATGGGCTGGTCGGCACCGGCATCGAGCGCGAGGCCAAGCCCGGCTTCTCCCTGATGCTGCTCCATCTCCCCGACGCGGTGGTCCGGCCGGTCCAGCTCAGCGCGGAGCAGGCCGAGACGGTGACCGGCGCCGCCGCCTGGCACAAGCAGACCGGCGTCAGCCCCGATCAGGTGAAGGGATGGTTCATCCTGGCCAATCCCTTCGATTTCCCCATCGAGCGGTGGATGCAGCAGTGGAACCTGGCCTACCCCGGCATCCCCACTTTCGGCGGCCTGGCCAGCGGCGATCCCGCCGCCAACGAGGCCTGGGTCTTTCTCGACGGCGAGCGGGTGGAGGGCGCGGTCGCCCTGGCGCTCGGCGGCGCGATCACGATCGACACGGTGGTCTCCCAGGGGTGCAAGCCGATCGGCGATCCCTACACGATCACCGGCGTCGATCACAACATTCTCTACACTCTCGGTTCCCAGCCCGCCTACAAGATCCTCGACGGGGCCTTTCAGGCTCTCACCGATTCGGAGAAGGAGAAGGCCCGCAACAATCTCTTCGCCGGTCTCGCCATGTCCGAGTATGTCGAGGAGTTCAAGCGGGGCGATTTCGTGGTGCGGAACATCATCGCCGCCGATCCGAGCACCGGGGCGGTGGCGATCGCCGCCAGCCCGCGCGTCGGCCAGACGCTCCAATACCAGCTTCGCGACGCGGATGACGCCTCGGCCGATCTCGACCGCCGCCTCGCCGCCAAGCAGGCCGAGCTGGGCAATACGCTTCCGGTCGCCGCCTTCCTCTGCACCTGCAACGGGCGGGGTGAGGATCTCTTCGGTGCGGTCAATCACGACGCCCGCGCCGTCGCCCGTCATTTTCCGGGCGTTCCCACCGTCGGCTTTTTCGCCAACGGGGAGATCGGTCCGGTCGGCGCGACGACCTACCTGCACGGCTATACGGCCTCGATCGCGTTGGTTGGGTCGGCGCGGTAAGCGGGCGATTTCGTCCGCCTGCCGTTTTTCCGGCGTTCCCCGTATCGACTTTCCTTCCGGAGGGAGTAACCTTCGGGGATGTCGACCGATCCTTCCATCCACTCTTTTCCTCTCGACGAGCTTTTGCGGCGTGTCGGCTACCAGCCGCTCGATGCGGACGGTCTGGCCCGCAAGCTGAAGATCAAGCCCGACCAGGAGGAGGCTTTCTTCACCTTCCTGGCGGCGGAGGAGGCGGCGGGACGGGTGGTTGCGGTGCGCAAGGGACTCTATTGCCTGCCGGAGCGGCTCGGGCTGGTGGTGGGGAAGCTTTTTATGAACGAGCGGGGTTTTGGTTTTCTCACGCCCGATGTGCCCGGCCATCCCGATGTCTATATCGGTGCCGAGGAGATCGGCGTTGCCATGCATCAGGATCGGGTGCTGGTCCGGGTCAATGTGCGCGAGGGCGGACGACGCGGCGGAAAGATGCCGGAAAAGCTCAATGGATCGGTGGTGAAGGTGTTGCAGCGGGCCCGCGCCCAGCTGGTGGGGACGCTGGCCCGTTCGCAACTGGTCTATTACGTCCGGCCCGACGATGTCCGCATTCTCCACGACATCTGCGTCGCCCCGCCGCCGACGACGATTCCGCTCGGCCACAAGGTGGTGGTCCGGCTGAAGGAATGGACCTCGCCCAAGGTGAGCCCGGAGGGCGAGATCGTCGAGGTGCTCGGCGCGCCCGACGATCCCGGCGTCGATCTCCTGGCGATCACCCGGAAGTACGAGTTGCCGGGGGAATTCCCCGACGCCGCGCTGGCCGAGGCCGAGCGGCTCCCCGCCACGGTCCAGCCCGCCGATCTCGCGGGGCGGGAGGATTACCGCAAGGATTTCGTCCTCACCATCGATCCGGACGATGCCAAGGACTTCGACGACGCGCTTTCCTACCGTCTCTTCCCCGGCGGGGAGATGGAGGTCTCGATCCACATCGCCGATGTCTCCCACTACGTCCGGCCCGGCAGCGCCCTCGACCGCGAGGCGCGGCTGCGGGGGAACAGCGTCTATCTGGTCAACCGGGTCATCCCGATGCTGCCGGAGAAATTGAGCAACGGCCTCTGCTCGCTCCACCCCGGGGTCGACCGGCTGGTGAAGACGGTGGTGGTCCGGCTGGGGGCGAAGGGGAATGTCATTTCGGTCCGCTTTGCGCAAGGGGTGATCCACAGCCATCGGCGGCTCACCTATCAGGAGGCTTATCAATTCATCCGCAAGCCGGTCGGGCTGGTCGGCAAGCATCTCCAGGCGCTCGGCAGCATGGCGCGGGTGTTGCGGCAGGCCCGCTTCGCGCAGGGGGCGCTCAACCTCGATTTCCTGGAGGTGAAGGTCCGGCTCGACGAGAAGGGGAAGCCGATCCGGCTGGAGCCGGTGGTGAACGACGAGTCCCACCAGTTGATCGAGGAATACATGCTCCTGGCCAACGAGGTGGTGGCGCGCCATCTCCGCCGCGAGCAGCGGCCCGCGCTCTACCGGGTCCACGATAATCCCGATCCCGAGCGGCTCCGCGATTTCAGCGTCCAGCTCCGGCACCTCGGCATCCAGGTCGGCGACCTGACGCTGCGGGGCGAGATCCAGAAGCTCCTCACCCGCGTCGCCGGACGGCCCGAGGAGCCGGTGGTCAAGGTCAACCTCCTCAAGTCGATGAAGCGGGCGGTCTACTCGGACAAGCCCGACGGCCACTTCGGCCTGGCGAAGAAGAACTACACCCACTTCACCTCGCCGATCCGGCGCTACGCCGATCTGGTGGTCCACCGCTGCCTCTTCACCCGCGCCAGCCGGAGCGATGTGCCGGAGACGCTGGCCGCCGAGCTTTCCGTCCTGGAGCGCCGGGCGAGCGAGGCCGAGACGGAATCGGTGAAGCTCAAGAAGCTCGAATACTTCGCGATCCAGGCGGCGGCGACGGGGGGGAAGAAGGCGTTCTTCCCCGCGCTGGTCCTGGAGGTCCGCAGCGGCGGGCTCCTGGTCGAGCTGCCCGATTTCCTCATCACCGGCTTCGTCCGGGTCTCCGACATGGAGGGGGATCTCTATCTGTACGACACTTATCGCCAGGAGATGGTCGGGGAGCGGTCGAAGGTGAAGGTTCGGACCGGAATGCGGATCAACGTCCAGGTGGTGAAAGTCGACCTGGAACGCCGCCAGATCGACTTCGGGACGGTGAAGCAGAAGCTGGTGGCGAAGAAGGAGTAAGGCGCTGCCGATCCCTTCGCTTCATGATTTATTAAGAGTTGGCACATTTAAGGCTTAGCCCGTAGGTATGAAGATCGACGGCCTCATGCCCAGTTTCCAGGACATCCTGGACGGCATCTGCAGCGGAAGGGATATCCGCGAGGTGCTTCAGCTCGTTCTCGACCGCGCCTGCGAATTGGCGGGAGCCCGCCACGGCTCGCTGATGCGGATCGAGGCCGAGACCCAGACTCTCGTCATCCTCTGCACTTCCGGCGAGGGGTGGAACGAGGAGAACCTGATGGTCCGCCTCAAGATCGGCGAAGGGGTCACCGGGACGGTGGCGGCGACCGGCAAGCCCTATCTCTGCGAGGACACCGAGCACGATGCGAAGTG
>Ga0302314_10009154_pt1 | contig 17552 bp, 21 predicted proteins | sample III_Palsa_N2_3_FD_200533 | JGI IMG/M metagenome (GOLD analysis project Ga0302314, IMG submission 200533) | Peat permafrost microbial communities from Stordalen Mire near Abisko, Sweden - III_Palsa_N2_3 | ecosystem: Environmental > Terrestrial > Soil > Palsa > Peat permafrost | place: Sweden...
ACCGCCGGTTTGAGACGTACCTCCCCTTTACGGCCAAGCTGACGGTCTTCTTCCCCAACGAAGGCAAGCTGCACATCCTGAACATTGCGTCACCGGTTTCGGCCCGCAAAACGCGGCTTTTCGTGCCCATCTGCCGGAACTTCGATAAGGATTCCCCGCTACAGGACACGCTGGACTTCAACTACCAGGTGTTTGCGGAAGATATTGTGATCGTCGAAACGCAGTTTCCTGAGGATTTGCCACTGGATCTCCACTCCGAAGCCCATTTCCCGGCGGATCGCAGCTCGATTGCTTACCGCAAGGGGCTGGCCGCTCTCGGGCTGGGACGCAGTTACACGGCGTAGCGCTCGACCGGGTTTATCGGTAATTGATGTCGGTACTTGGATAGTGGGTGAGTTTCCGAGTACCGACAAACCAGCGATAACTGACGGGAAATGCGCTTCTCGGGATCAATCGGATGGGATTCGACTCGTAGCAGCAGTATGATCCATGGCATGCGGTGTATCCTATCCCGTAGGATATGGAGGTTTTCATGGCCAAAAATGAACTGTATATCGAAAAGCGCGAGCAGGGAGATTATGCGGTAAGAAGGCCAGGTTCGGAAAAGGCCAGTGCAGTACTTCCAACTCAAGCCAGAGCCATCGAGAGAGCTCGCGAGATAAACCCGAACGCAGCCGTTCACGTTGAGCGCGTCCGTGACACTAATGTTGGGGGCAGGGACAAATGGCGGAAAGCCTGACATCTGTATGCGCTAGCGCGGCATTTTGAAAGGCGAACAGACCTGCTGACTCGCAGTATTTCAATTTCCGCTCTTGGCGGCTCGCGAGCTAGTTTTCATCCGGTGTCCTAGCTGCATCGTGTAACTATTCTTGATCCGTGCAGCAGCTTTGTCGATGTCCGGGAAGAGCGTGCTTTCATTGATACCAATATTATCGAGCGCTTCTCGAATAGGCCTCTTCTCACCTTGCGGAATAACGAATTTAGTCTCTTCAATCAGGTATGGAAAGAACATCGTCTTGGGCGGAACAATGCCGTAGAGGATGAAGGCACCGGATTGCGCCAGAATTCGCCTGTTGCTCATCTTGGGATGAACATAATATGGCACAAACAAATCTATGGGATTCATGATTGGCTGGAAGTATGATTTTTCAGCCCTAATAAATTGAAGAAGTCGTTCTATAACACCGTCTTCATTGAATTTTTTGATGTTTCCGGTGTCCGATAAATCTCCGGTTAGCGACTCTCTCAAACGATAAATCTCAGCCTTCTCCTCAGCAGTCATATTGGCCAAGTTGGCAATGCAGCTTACAGAATCGCTGTCATAATACTTTTCGAGTTCCGGCGGAATTGCGAACGCAGTCACCATGCCATCACTCGGTTTGCTATCAAGGGGGCCTGGGTCGGTTGCAAAGAAAAGCGCGACCATTGCATTCCGCGAAACATCCAGCAATCGAGTGGGTAGTCCAAAATGCTGCATCCGGACGAGCTTGTCGAACATTGTCTCGTCGGATGCAAACTCATGAGGCTGAACTGAGATTAGTTTCCGAACTGCCCTTTTCTCATCTGCAAGAAGCTCTTTGAGCTCAGGTCGGAATATACCCGCTACATTTTGCCAAGAGGAGTCCCGCTGGCCTCGATAGCATTTCAAGTGACTAGAGCCGGAAAAGTATCGCGCAAATTCTTCTATGAAGTCAGTTAGGGATCGAGGCTGAATAGATGTTGCCTTGCGTTTCTTAACCATGAGACACCTAATATGCTCCGATGGAGAAAGGGGGGAGTGGCAGCTATATGGGACAGCTTTTTATAATAGAGGGCAAAAACAGCCTCCGCAATGGGCGGCGCGTTACCCAGGGTCAATGTCAAATTTGGCGGGGCTCATCGAGTGCCAGATTAGTACTGATTAGTCGGCTTGTGGGTAGTTACGAACACTCGCGGATGATGGGTTAACCGGGAACTGACCTACTCCCAAAGTTTTGCCTTGATTGACGCGGCCCCTCGTAAGTCCTACCCTTAAAGCTATGTTGATTACGCCTGCACAACTCGTCGACCAACCTATGAAGCTGGATGAAACCCTTCCAGTCGGCCTGATCGACTATGCAGCGGATGTGCGGCAGCTCGGCCCACTTACGCTCAAAGGCGACGCCGCTCTGATCGTCGAACACCGCGGCCCCAAGGATTTTGTGGATGATATTCGCCTGCGGGCGCACTTTGAAGGCAAGTTTGAAGTGCTCTGCGCGCGCTGCATTGACCCCGTAGAACAGCCGCTTTCGGGGGATTTCGACCTCATTTTCCGCCCCGGAGGTGTCGATAACGAGCCCGGCGAGCACGCAATTACGGAAGATGAGACGGAAATCGGGTATTATGAAGACAGCGGTCTGCTGTTGGAGGACGCCGTGCGCGAACAGGTGCTTCTTGCCCTGCCCGGACGGACGCTCTGCCAGGAAGACTGCAAAGGGCTATGCCCGCAATGTGGGGCCAATCGCAATACTGCTCCATGCAGCTGCGAAGAACGGCCGGTCGATATGCGCTGGAACGCGCTAGCCGGAATCACCGCTCCTAAAGCCTAAGTTTTGCCAGCGGCTTGCGAGAGCCGGTGTACTAAAAAGATTCGGCCTGCGTTAACGCTTCGGCGTTGCCGCATGGGCCAAAATGTTCGAGAGGAATTACCATGCCTAACCCAAAACGGCGCCACTCCAAGCAGCGCACTGCCAAGCGCCGCAGCCACGATTTCCTTACGCCCACCGGCGTCTCCAAGTGCTCTAACTGCGGCGAGCAGAAGCTGCCTCATCGCGCTTGCAAGCACTGCGGCGAGTACAAGGGCCGCGCTGTCGTTGCAGTCAAGACCGCCGAGTAACTGAACTCTTCTCTAACCCTGGAATAAGGTCACCCCGCGAGCTTCATGCCGATCGACATCGTTCTTGATGCCATGGGATCCGATAAGGCTCCCGAGCCAGAGATTCGCGGGGCCATCCTGGCCAGCCGCTTGATGGACGTACGCGTCCACCTCGTTGGGCCAGAGGAATTGTTGCGCCCGAAACTGCGTGAGGCCATCCGGCTTTACTCGCGGGGGGTGCGGCCGTCCGTGTTTCTTGTCCAGGCCAGCGAGTGGATCAGCATGGACGACAAGGCGGCACTCGCCGTCCGCTCCAAGCGCGACTCCTCCATGCGTGTCGGCCTCAAGATGGTGCGTGAAGGCCGCGCTGCCGGCTTCGTCACCGCCGGCAACACCGGTGCAGCAATGGCGACGGCCAAGATGGTACTGGGCTCGCTCAGCGGCATCGACCGCCCGGCGCTTGCAACCAGCTTGCCCACCACTACTGGCAACCCCTGCGTCTTGCTGGACGTTGGTGCGAACGTTGACTCCGACCCTGAAAATCTGGTGCAGTTTGCCGTTATGGGCCACGTCTTTGCGAAGAACGTGTTGCACCGGGCGCACCCGCGCGTGGGCCTGCTTTCCATCGGCGAAGAGGATGGCAAGGGCAACTCGCTTACCCGCGATACGCTGCCTCTGCTGCGCGATCTGAAGGGCATCAACTTCATCGGCAACGTCGAAGGCCGCGACCTGTTCAACGGACACTGCGATGTCGTGGTGTGCGATGGCTTCGTCGGCAATGTCGCTTTAAAGACATGCGAAGGCACCGCCAAGTTGTTGAGCGTTTCGCTGAAAGAAAGCCTGAAGTCGACCGTAACGTCACAGGTGGGTGCGCTGCTTTCGCGCAAGGCCTTTGGCGCGTTCAAAAAACGGCTGGACTACTCCGAGTACGGCGGCGCACAGCTATTGGGCGTACGCGGAGCCTGCATCGTGGGCCACGGCTCGTCAAACGAGCGGGCGATCATGAACGGTATTCGTGTGGCCGTGGAGTTCGCGCAGGCGGAAGTGAACTCCGGCATTGAAGCGGCTCTGGCGGCGCGCTAATCAGCCACATCTTTAGGGGCATGCTCCAGACGCGAAGGTAGCGTAATATTCGGCTAGACGCCGCGCAAGACGAGCATATGGCCCGGCGCTGACTGGGCCCTTTTTCCTTTAATTGTCACTGTGAACTGAACCAACTGTATTGAACTGACTCAACTGCACCTGGAGAGCCCCTATGTCTACCAAGTACCTCGAACCGCCGCCGGCAGCCGTGCGGGACAAAGCTTCTTTCGAACTGTTGCGCGTATGGGTCGCGGAGCAGGGCCAGCATGTAAGCCTGCGCTCAGGCACGTGGGAAGACCCGTTTGCGTGGGGAATTGTGCTCGCCGATCTCGCGCGCCACATCGTGAATGCTGAGTCGATGCATCGCAAAGATCTCGATCAGGACGCCTTTTTCGAACGCATGTTGGAAGGCTTCCACGCCGAAATCGAGTCGCCTACAGACGATGCAGAAGGCGAAATTACACAGTAAAAAGTTGTTAGTTCTTAGTTGCTAGTTGTTAGTTTGGACACAGAATCCCCCTCTAACAACTAAGAACTGACAACTAACAACTGCCTTACATTATTCGTGCGACGCTCTCCAACTGGGCCTGAATGTGCTCGGTGGTCGCGCCGGGGATTTCAATATTGGACGCCACATTTCGCGCCTCAAGCGGCGAACAGCCATACCCGCGTCCGGTGAGGAAGTTGGCCACGATTTCGGCAGCCTGAAACGAATCAACGCCGGACTGAAGCAGTTCGCTGCGCAGCGTGAGCAGGTCAGAAGGGCTGAATTTTTCTATACCAAGTGTGACGTCTTTCCGCAGTACGTCTTTCGGATCGTTCAGGTCATCCATGTGAGCGGTCCTTTCGCGGGCGCCTCAAGCGGGCGCATTCCAAGTTAGACGCAGTTTTGGCGCACGAGTTGTTGTGTACCCGACATACATTTCCACCGCGCTTTCATGGCACACCCGCAAAGGTTGCTTTTGTTGCGTATTACCGCAGCCGCCCGACCGCGATACCATGGACGTATGTTGACTGCTCCAGACACCAAACCACGCGTTCTCGATGGCGTCGCAATCGCTGCCGCCATTAAAGCCGAAGTCGGGCTCCAGGTAGCTGCTCTCAAAGAATCGGGCCACACCCCCGGGCTTGCCGTGGTGTTGGTCGGCGAAAATGCAGCGTCGCAGCTCTACGTTCGCAGCAAGGTGAAAACCTGCGCCGAGCTCGGCATCTACTCCGAAATGCACACACCAGCCGCAGATGTGACCACCGAAGAGTTGCTGGAGCTGGTGAACTCGCTCAACCAGCGCGACGAGATCGACGGCATCCTGATTCAGCTTCCGCTCCCCAAGCACGTGGACACCGAACTGCTGCTCGAAGCCGTTGTGCCGGAGAAAGACGTTGACGGTTTTCACCCCATCAACGCAGGCCGTCTGTTGAGCGGCGCACCGTCGGAAAAAGTGCTCGCTCCCTGCACCCCAGCGGGCATTATGGAGATGCTGCAGCGCAGCGATATTCCCGTCGCAGGCCAGCGCGCCGTCGTTATTGGACGCTCCAACATCGTCGGCAAGCCTATCGCCGCCATGCTGATTAATGCCTCCGCAACGGTAACGGTGTGCCACTCGCGCACGAATAATCTCGCGGAGATCACCAAGGACGCCGACATTCTCGTAGCAGCCATCGGTCGCGCCGGTTTCGTAACGCCCGAGATGGTTCGTCCCGGCGCCACGCTGGTCGATGTCGGCATCAACCGCGTCACTGACCCCGCCGAGTTCGAGCGCTTCTTCGCCAACAGCGAGTCTCGCCGCGAAAGCTTCGCCAAGCGCGGTTCGACAGTCGTGGGCGATATCGACCCAGCGGCGTTCGCGCTCTCTGGCGCTTACACGCCTGTCCCGGGCGGCGTTGGCGCGCTGACGATTGCGATGCTGATGTCGAACACCGTGAAGGCCGCGAAGATGAGACGCAAGCTGGACTGAGTAGCATAAGGAGGATTCGCCTGATGCAAAGTCAGAGCCTTTACCCAATGCGCTTTTTTCGTTTCTGTGTGTGGGCCCTGCTGATGTTGGTTGCGGTGCTCGTGACGGTGCACTTCGCTCCGCGCAAGGCGCTGTTTGTTCCTTGCGTCTTCATAGCTCTGATGGTGCCGATGGTGTTGCTACCGCTCGAACCGAAGCGGAAAGGATAGCCCGAAGTGCTTCGCGTTGGCCTCACCGGCGATTTGGGCAGCGGCAAAACAACCGTTGCAAAACTGTTCGCCGCACACGGCGCGATCATTCTTTCTTCCGACGAGATGGGCCGCGAGATGATGCAGCCCGGCCAGTTGGTCTTCAACGCCATCGTCGAACGTTTCGGCAGGGAAGTAGTCGCCGCTGAGGGCTCGCTCGATCGCCGCGAACTGGCCCGGCTTGCCTTCACGGAAGGCCACGCGGAAGAGCTCAACGCCATCGTGCATCCTGCGGTCTTAGGCGAACAGGCACGGCAGATCGAAGCCCTCGCTCAAACGAACCCCGAGGCTGTCGTGATCGTCGAATCCGCCCTCATCTTTTCCACCCGGCACGGCCTCGACGGCCAGCCCTGGAGCGAGCGCTTCGACAAGATCGTGCTCGTAACCGCGCCTGAGGCGCAGAAGATCGAGCGCTTCCTCGCCCGCGTCGCGGCAGGCCGCACGCTGGACAAGGAGGAGCAGGCCAGCCTCGAAGCAGACGCTCGCCGCCGACTCGCCATGCAGACCTCCAACGACGAGCACGCCGCCGAGTGTATCGTCGTCCGCAACGATGACGGCATCGAATCATTGCAGCGGCAGGTTGACGCCGTGTGGCAGCAACTACAGAAGTTCGCGTGGGATCGGCAGGCATCGCCAAACCCGCTAAAATTGTCCTAGCGCATCGAACATCAAGCGCATCCAAAGGTTTGTCGATGAAACTGCGTCCTGTCCTGCTCGTCCTTCTGATTCTTTGCGGTTTTTACTACCTCTCCACGCGCCTTATGCCGGTGGGAGCGCTCGCTGGCCTGCTGCATCACGGTGCCTCGCTCGACGCCCTGAACACCTCCTCCATCAAGGGGCCGATGGGCAACTTTTCGATTACGCAGGCCGATGCCGCGCCAGCCTTCGACGCGGAAGAGCAGCAGAACATCGCCGTCTACAAGCGCGCTTTGCCGTCGGTGGTGAACATCACCAGCACGCAGGTGGCCTGCTGCGACTTCTTCCTCCGCCCCGTGCCGGAGCAGGGCCAGGGTTCCGGCTTCATCCTTGATAAACAGGGCCACATCATCACCAACAATCACGTCATCGACAACGCGCAGTTGGTCGAGGTGACGCTCTGGAACAAGCGCAAGTACAAGGCCACCGTCGTCGGCATCGACCGCAATCACGACATCGCTCTGCTCCAGATTCACGATGTCCCAGACCTCCAGCCCGCAGTGCTGGCGGACTCCTCCAACCTGGTCGTTGGCCAGCGTGTCTACGCTATCGGCAACCCGTTTGGCTTTAGCGGCACCATGACCCGCGGCATCATTTCGGCGATTCGTTCGGTCGCGATGCCTTCGGGCAACAAGATTGAAGACGCCATCCAGACCGACGCTTCGGTCAACCCCGGCAACTCTGGCGGACCGCTGTTGAACTCGCACGGCGAAGTCATCGGCATCACTACGTTGATCGCCTCAAACCCCAACGGTGGCGCCGAACAGTCCGCCGGCATCGGCTTTGCGATTCCCATCAGCACCGCCAAGGCAGTGCTGGACGACTTCGCCAAGTACGGCCGCGCGCGTCGTCCTTCGCTCGACATCGTTACGCTGCCCATCGGCCCTGACGTCGCCGAGCAGATCGGCCTTCCCGCCGACTACGGCATCCTCATCGAGCGCGTTCTTCCCGGTGGCGCGGCAGAGCACGCCGGCTTGCGCGGCGGCAATCAGCAGGCCTTCATGGGCAACACGCGCGTGATGCTCGGCGGCGATCTGATCGTAGCGTTTGACGGCCAGGAGATCACTACGCCGCAGGACCTGCAGAACTCCATGAACTCGCATCACGCCGGCGACGTCGTCAACCTGACCGTCTTCCGCGGCCGCCAGCGTTTGACCATCAAGGTCACGCTGTCTGACGCGAAAGAAGTCATCACAGGCCAGACCGCCTGAGGCTTGTTACAAGCTGTGCGGAGGTTTAGTGCAGCGTCTCGGGAATCACCGCGAACTGTAGCAGGATCTCAAAGGGAACGATCTCCAGCGTCGCTTCATGCGTAGCTTCAAGCACGACAGGGCACGCTGCTCCGGCCTGCTGCACCTGCAGCCACCGAGCGGCGCACACGCACCAGCGGTCGCCCGGCTTCAGCCCCGGAAAGCCATACTGCGGCATCGGCGTGGAAAGGTCATTGCCCAGCCGCGCGGACGCAGCCAGGAACTTCTCCGTAAGTATGCAACATACGGTATGCACGCCCAGGTCGTCAGGACCTGTGTTGCAGCAACCATCACGATAGAAGCCGGTCAAAGGATCGCCGCTGCATGTTTCCAGCGGCTGGCCGAGCACGTTCTTCTGGGGCAAAGGCTTGGATTCGGAAAGCGCCATAGCTTTGATTGTAGTGCCAGTTGTGTTCTGGTTCAGCCTGCTTAGTTCACCAGCATCGGCTTCTCGCTTACTACGGGGATCGCCGGCAGCCTGACCCGGATCGTCGTGCCATGTTTTTTCCCGGATACGCAGGATCGCAGCCGCAGCGTGCCACCCTGCTCTTCCACGATGCCGCGCGTCACCCATAGTCCAAGCCCGGTGCCGCGTTCGCCTTTGGTCGTGAAAAACGGCTCGAAGATGGCGCTAAGGTTCGCCTTCTCAATGCCATGCCCTGTGTCGGAAACCGTTACCGTGGCGAAGCTGCCTGTCACCTTGGCGCGCACGGTCACGCGACCGCCGCTGCTCATCGCCTCCAGCGCATTGCCCACGAGGTTGGCGAAGACCTGCCGCAGCGAAGGGTCATAGTGAGCCCGGTGAATGCCCTCGGCGTAGCGCGTGCTGATTTCGACGCGATGCTGATTGGCACGCGATTGAAACAGTTGCACTACTTCTTCGAGCATCGTTCGCAAGTCGATGGTTCGCCCCGGAAGCTTGCGGTAAAAGCTCAGCGTCGAGCGGGTAATGTGGCCGACGCGCTCAATCTCGCGCGAGGCCACTTCCACCAGCTCACGCGACTCCGGAGGCAACCCCTCGTGCGTCTCAAGCAGATAGAAAATATTCGTCAACGCTTCCAGCGGATTGTTGATCTCATGCGCCAGCGTGTTGGCCATGCGTCCCGCCGCGGCCAGCCGCTCCGAGTTGATCAGCCGCGTCATCAGCTCGTTGGTCTCGCGCTCCGCAGCTTTGCGAGCGGAGATGTCTTCCACCACCCAAAGCACGGTCTGCTCCGGCTGCCCATCCGGCTTCAGCAGAGAAGCCGTCACCTGTGCCGGGAAGGTCGAGCCATCATTACGCAGCAGCGTCCGCTCCGCGCGATAGCCGCTTCTGCGCTCCGCCAGCAACTCGGCATAGAGGGCAGCATCGTTTTCAAGGTCTGAGGGCAACGTGAAGTCATGCAGCCGCAAGGACAGCAGCGTCTCCAGCGGAGAATCCAGCATCTCCGCCAGCCTCTGGTTTACCAGCAGAAAATGGCCGTTAGTGGAGGTATGCGCCATGCCCACGGCAGCCTGGTTGAACGTCGCTGAAAAGCGCTGTTGCGCCAGGCGCAACTCGGCCTCTGTCAGTACCCGCTCCTTGCGTCGTTCAGCATCCGCGAGCTCGCGTTCGATGGCGGGCAGCAGCCGTTCCAGATGCCCCTTCAGTACGTAATCATGCGCTCCGGCACGCATGGCGTTCACGGCGGAAACTTCATCGATCGTGCCGGAAACAATAATGAACGGCAGATCGACGCCGCTGTCCTGGATGATCTTCAGGGCATCGCGTGCGCCAAAGCTGGGCAGCGTGTAATCGGCGATCACCAGGTCCCACTGCTTCGGCTCGGCAAGCGCGGCGCGCAGGTCTAACGCCGTTTCCACGCGACGCGCGTCCACGACGTATCCCGCGCGCGCGAGATGCCGTTGCAGCAACACGGCGTCTTCTTCGTAGTCCTCAATGATGAGGACACGCAGAGAACGCGCTTCCGTAATTATTGAGCTGGTGGGCATTGATTCAGAAGCAACCAGTACATGCCGAGTTGCCGCGTAGCCTCGGCAAAATCGGTGAAGTTTACAGGTTTGCGGATGTAGCTGTTGACGCCCAGCCGGTAGCTCGCAACGATGTCGCGCTCTTCATCGGATGACGTCAGGACAACCACCGGAAGGATTGCGGTCTTGTCTGCCGCGCGAATCGCTCGCAGCACATCGAGGCCATCCACCTTGGGCAGCTTCAGATCGAGCAACACCAGTTGCGGCATCGCATTCTTGCCGCTGGCGATGCCTTCCATAAAGGCGATAGCTTCGGCACCATCGTGAGCCACGTTAATCTCATTCACTACATTCGCTTTGCGGAGCGCGCGAATAGCCAGCGCTTCGTGGTCTGGATCATCTTCCACTAACAGGATCATATTTGCACTCATCGTTTCTCAGTCTGTGACGGAAGGCGCCACGTCCTATCTTCAGGGTTGAAGCGTGAAGTAAAAGGTTGCGCCGCGGCCGAGTTCGCTCTCGGCCCATATCGTTCCATGGTGACGGCGGATAATGCGTGAAACAGTTGCCAGCCCTATACCGGAGCCCTTGAAGTCGCGGTCTCCATGGAGACGCTGGAACGCGGTGAAAAGACGATCGACATACTGCATGTCGAAGCCCGCACCGTTGTCTCGAATGAAGTATACGGTCTGCCCCGCGTGCTGGTCACGACCCGCTTCGCTGCCAAACTCCACGCGCGCTCCTGGCGTTCGTGAGGTGAATTTGACGGCGTTACCGATCAGGTTTTCAAGCGCAATCCGCAGCAGCCGCGGATCGGCCTGGGTCAGCACTCCGGGCTGTGCGATAAGCAGAATGTCCCGCTCTGGATCGTTTGCCAGGGCTTCGTTGAATACCAGCGTTGTGAGTGACGACAGGTCAACGCGGTCGCGTTGCACTTCACTCCGTGTCACGCGAGAAAGCTGCAGCAGTGCGTCGATCAGCGTGCCCATGCGCTGCACGCCATTGCGGACACGGGCGATATAGTCGCGGCCTTCCTCGTTCAGCGTCTCGGAAAAATCTTCCATCAGCGCCAATGAGAACCCATCGATGGTACGCAGCGGCGCACGCAGATCGTGCGACACCGAGTAGCTGAACGCCTCAAGCTCCTGGTTGGAGACCTCTAGCTCTCGTGTTCTCTGCTCCACGCGTTCTTCCAGGTCGGTGTTGAGTGCCGTCAACTCCTCGTTCAGGTTTGAAATCTCAGCCGCGCGCTCTTCCAGCTTGGAGCGATCGCGCGTGATGCGGATGAGGAACTGCGCTGCCGCCAGAATGAGCAGTAGATCGAGCACGGATGCACTAAGGAAGCTCACCCACACCGCGGTCTGCGCGTGAGAGGTCTCTCGGGTGCGTTCCACGAGCAGCCTTTGCTCTTCTGTCTCAATCTGGCTGATCGCATATCCTACGGTAGGCCCATTGTCCGGCGAGTCGCTCATGGAAGGGCCCAGCAGTGCGGGGTCAAGCGGTCCCCCTGAGCCTTTCCGGGCTGCAAGACCTTCATCCAGCGCGGCAAACTTTGCTGTTACCCGCGTGCGCAGATACCTAATGCGCTCCTGCTGCGAGGTATTGTCCGCGGTCAGGCGTTGAATCTGGCTGAGTTCCGTATTTACGTTCCCCACAGACGCGCGATAGCGCTGTTCGTAAACCGGCGAGCCCATCAGGATGTATGCCCGTACAGCGCTATTGGACTTGCTGACTTCGAGTTCCAGAGCCTTGGTATGCGTGATCACTTCAAGCGTGTGCGCCCGCCAGCCCTGCGCCGTAAACAGGGTATGAAGTTCACGCGACGCGAGCCAGGTATTCAGCACGACGAACAGCATCGCGCCGGCCATGGCGAGACGGTACCACGCACTCTTGTTTCTTTCAGGCATCACTACACTGTCAGACTACATCCACGCTCCAGCGGTTGTGTCGGCTCTGCGTTAAACACAGAAGGCGGCCGGTTACCCAGCCGCCTTTGCTTTTGTTTTACTTGGCAGTCATCGCCAACTGTTGCTGATACTCCTCGTACGGCCCCTTGTGGTCGGTAATGCGGAAGTCCGTCGGCCCACCTTCAAAGTGCCAGATGCGGGTTCCGGCTTCTTCGATCAGGTCCTGATCGTGCGTCACCAGGAACACCGTGCCTTCGTACTTCTGGATCGCCTGGTTCAGCGCGTTGATGCTCTCCAGGTCAAGATGGTTCGTCGGTTCATCGAGCACCAGCACATTGGGTTTCTGCAGCATGATCTTGCAGAAGAGCAACCGCGCGGCCTCGCCACCCGAAAGCGCATCGGTCTTCTTCAGACCTTCCTCGCCCTTGAACAGCATCTGTCCCAGAATGCCGCGAATGTCTTCCTTAGCGGCCTTCGGGTCGTACTGGTGCAGCCAGTCCTGCGCCGTCATGCCGAGTTGGATCGAGCCCTTGTGGTCCTGCGCGAAGTAGCCGATCTGTACCTCGTGGCCCCACTTCACTTCACCGGAGTCGATCGATACATCCTTCTCTTCAACGCCCGGCCCATTGGCCAGCAACGCCTTCAGCAACGTGGTCTTGCCTTGGCCGTTACGGCCGATCAGCACAACCTTGTCGCCGCGGTTCACGCTGGCGGAGAAGTTGTTGATCACGTGCTCGGTCTTGCCGTTGGGCTGCGTGTATGACTTGTTGACGAGCTCGAAGTCGAGCACATTCTTACCCGAAGGCCGCTCCATCTTGAACGCGATAAACGGGCGTGCAATGTTTGACCGCGCCAGCTCCGAAGTCGCCAGCCGCTCGACTTCCTTCTTACGCGAGTTCACCTGCGAAGACCGCGTACCGGCGGAGAATCGCGCGATGAAGTCGTTCAACTGCGCAATCTTCTTCTCACGCTGTTCGTTCTGCGATTCGATGCGAGTGCGAACGCTGGTCTTCTGCAAGACCATGTCGTCGTAGCCACCGTTGTAGGTGATGATTGTCTCGTAATCGATGTCCGCAATGTGCGTACACACGTTGTTCAGGAAGTGACGATCATGCGAGATGGTGATGACTGTGCCGTCGTAGCGCAGCAAAAAGTCTTCGAGCCAGTGGATCGATTCAAGATCGAGATAGTTCGTCGGTTCATCCAGCAGCAGAGCTTGCGGATTGCCGAACAGCGCCTGCGCCAGCAGTACGCGAACCTTCTGCCCGCCCTGCAGCTCGCTCATCTTGCGCTCGTGCAGCTCGTCGGGAATGTCGAGTCCCTGCAGCAGGATCGCCGCATTGGTCTCGGCCTCATAGCCGTCTTCATCGCCAACGATGCCTTCGAGCTCGCCCAGGCGGCTGCCGTCAGCGTCCGTCATCTCGGCCTTGTTGTAGATAACCTCGCGCTCTTCCATCGCCGCCCACAGGCCCTTGTTGCCCATGATGACGGTATCGACGACGCGGAAAGCATCGAACTCATACTGGTCCTGCTTGAGCACGCCGAGCTTTTTGGGGCGAACGACCGTGCCCTTCTGGGCGTCGATCTCGCCGGTCAGCACCTTCATAAAGGTGGATTTACCGGCGCCGTTAGGCCCGGTCAGGCCGTACCGGCGGCCGCTGGTGAACGTAACTGATACATCCTCGAAGAGCAACTTCGAGCCATATCGCATCGTGACATTGGACACAGAAATCATTACTACTATTTTCGCACGGCGGCCGAAAATGCGGACATCCATCCTCGCAAGAGGTGTCCAGAGGTGTCGAACATGTACGAAAAAGGCTCCCTATACTTTGCGGACTGGTACAGCCGCGATGGTAAACGCAAACGCAAGTCCTTTAGCACTCCCGATCTCGCACAGGCGTTTGAAGATGCAAGGAAGAGTGAAGCGCGCCCAAAAGCCCGCGTCGCGGAGAGAACGTCCGCGAAGCCTGTCAGGCGTTCCTCGCCGCCCCGCGCGGTCGGCAAGCGAAGTCAGCCGTCGTCTACCTCGTCGCAATCGCGGGGAACAACAACTGCAAAGAACTCACGCACGCCCACGCGCGCGCGTTCGCAGTCTGGTGGCAAAAATCCTCAACGCCCAGCGGCAAGTATCACGCCGCGAAAGCGGCCCAACAACTCCTGCGGTATCTCACGGACGAACATGGCGCACCGAAGCTCTCGCACCTAGTCGGAACGACGCCGCTCCCACGTCCACGCACCACGACGGTCACGCCAGAGGAGTACGAATCGCTCCTGAGCATCGCACCGCCGCACATGCGTTGCTACCTGCTGCTCTGCGGTGTCCATGGCATTCGCAGCGGCTTCGCGGCAAGGCTCACACCGAACGATCTGCAAGGCGGCGAACTGAAAATCCAGACGAAGTACGGAGCCGTTCAAACCATCGGCATCACTCACGATCTCGCTCTACTGCTGCAAACCTGCAAGCTGCCGGACGTGCCGTTTGTCGCGCAACTGCCGCGCGGCCAGCGCACGTATTTCAACATGCACACGCGCGATCTGCCGGTCAACGGTCGCATCACCAAACGCCAACTCCACCACGACTTCCGCAAGCTGTGCGGCTGGGCCGGAATCACGCGCAACATCCGGCTGCACGACATGCGCCGCACCACGGCGCGAAACATCTACAGGCTCACCGGCGATCTCAGAGATGCACAGCACCTCCTTGGTCACGCGGGTCTCGCCTCAACGATCTGGTACTTGCAAGACGAAGTATCGCGAGTGCCAGCGTCACTGCTCGAACTCGCAAGAGTGAAACCAACAACGGAGGTCACACAATGAGAAAGCACTTCCTGCAAGGTGTCCACGGCGGCGCTGTCGGTGCGGGGATCGGCATTGCCATTCACGCGTCGCAGCAACAGCCCGCGCCCATCTCTCCGGAGATGTGGGTGCGGTTCTGCACCAAGGCGGCGGATGAAGCCTACGCCGCCATCATGGACGACGCGCCCATCAAAACTCCAGCCGGGCAAGACACGCTGAAAAACCTGCTCTTCCGCATCGGCGACGCGATACAAGCGGAAGACGTTCGGCGCGGCATCCACAAGCCGGAAGAGCCTCACGCGGTACAGCCAGACAAGGCCGTCCACTTCGCCGGGGCCGAACTCGAAGCCCACGCCTTCTCAGCGGCAAGCGACGCGTTCCGAATCTGTATGCCAGCGCTCACCTCACGCCGCAATGCCAAGGGATACATCGCCTGTGTGGCTGCGGCGGCGCAACGCGGGTACTTCACCGCGCCAGAGGCCAGAGCGATGCTCTACGCCGCACAAATGGCCCTTTCAACGTACCCTCAACGCATCAAAAACCCTCGCCCCGCGCAGAGAAAGACAGGTTTCCAAGCATGACCACCCCCACCCCTACCACCCTCGGACGCGTTCGTCACCAACCCACGCCTCGCGACCCAAGCCTCCCACCAACCATGCGCGTCGCGGTCGAACTGGGCTTCGTGCAGACCTGCCCGGACTGCCGTCGCATCGCCTCGGAGTTCGCCGCATCGTGCGTCTCTGACGCGACCGTGACGGGCTTCCGGCTCGTGCCGGGCCGCAAACATGCCCACGATGTCGCCGATGGCGCTACGGCCCTGCCGGGCCTCACGGCGGTACCGATTCAAGGCGTCTCCGACACCAACGGCGACGACCCGGACGAAGTGCTTGCAACGATGTTCGCAGACGACCCCTTGCTCAACGCTCCCGCGTCGAGCGGCCTCAACGGGTTCGACCCGGAAGGTAGAATCTGAGTCTGGGAAAATCGCAACATCTTGTGGGGTGAGCTTAGGCTCACCCCAATTTGTTGTACTCTGGCGTCACACCGTGAGCAGGCTTCCAACCCTCGGGCCGGGCGGCGAGTGTAGAGGATGAGTGCGGGGCCGGGGATGGGTGACTCGGCTCCGCTCTCGCATCCGGAGGGTGCAGTGAATCCAGTGCAACACGAACGCGGCCACGCACTGCAACGCGCTCGGGAGCGAATCGAATTCGTGCGGCGATGCCGCAAACCCGCGGTGATGTTCTCAATCTTCGCTCCATCTCCAAGCCCAATCCCGATGCTGCAAACCCGCGCCCATCCGCCACGACTGCAACGCGGCCCAAAGCCATCGTCCTGCTTCGTGCCGACACTGCCCACACATCGTCGCAACCCCATGCCACGCCGATGCAGAGTCACGTCGATCACCCAGACATCCGGCGCGTCGTTGCGGGGCTAGGCTTTCGGCTCCGCGCTCCGGGCGCGTCGGGCCTTGCGGCCTTCCCTCGGGCCAAGCCCACTTCACTCCTGCGCCTCTTGCAACTTCAAGCTACGGGCCACGCGTTCGCGTGGCTTTGCCCCACGGCGTGCTCGCAAGCGGCTCGGGGCGGCGATGATGCATCCGCAGTCGCTCAGCCGCGCCACGGTCTTCTGTGTCGCGGAGTCACCGCAGCCAAGCGGCATCGCACGGCTGATCCGCGCATCGTCGGTCGTCACACCTTGGCCTTCACTTCGCACTCCGCGCTCAGCCGCAGCGCATAGTACCGCGCTGCCGTAAGTGCAGCGAATTGTGTGTGCGTCCGTGCTCCTGCGCTGCGCTTCGTCCGCGCGGCACGCACAGGCATCTGGCCGCACGCGTGGCATCGAGCCACGCCGCAGCATGTCACCCGCCACACCTAAGCGCGGCTTCGCCGCAGGTGTGTCACGCGCCATGCTTGCGGCCCTTCGCTTCGCTTCGGTCGTGCGGCCAGTCCCGCCGCCCGCTGGGGCTGCGTTTCGCGCATAGTGCCGCGCTCACTTCGCTTACGCGGGGCGGCGGGTGCGCTGGCCTCGTCGTGTCCGGCACGTCGGCCAGCTTCGCGCGGTTTGCGCTCACCCACCGCTCGGCTTCCCGCTGCGCGGGTGGCGCGGCCCGCATAGCCCGCCGCGCCAGCGTGGGCGAAAATCCGCCCACGCCGGGGCGTGAACAACCGCCCCGCCCGCGCCCACCCGGCAAGAACAAACAACAACGCTGATTAGGGCAAAAACAAAAGCCAACCCGCCCGCGCTCCGCGCGGCGGCTTGGCATCAAACCTCTTAGCGATGGGAAAAAACCGGGCAAAAACGAAGGTGTCCACTTTTCTATGGACACCTGTGCGGACACCTGCAATTATCAGATAATCCGCAGCGTCAGCCGCCTTACATTGGACACAGAAATCATTACTACTATTTTCGCATGAGCGTACGCAAAACCGCTCTGTAAGCCGTTTTGAACTGTGTTTATGCGGGTTTTCCCGCGAATTTTCACCCCCCAAAATGCCCCGCCAGCCAGCCCTGATTTAAAAAGGAAAAAACAGCAAGAAACTCTTGACAGATCTCGATCTCAGTAGTCTATTTAACTCACTGGTTATATAACCAAAGGGTTAAATTAATGACAGACGCAATCAGCTCGACCTTCTCCGCTCTCGCCGATCCCACCCGGCGGGCCATTCTGGCACGGCTGGCACTGGGCGAAACCTCCGTTACGGAGTTGGCTGAGCCGTTTGAGATGAGCATGCCTGCCGTCTCCAAACACCTTCGGGTGTTGGAGCGCGCCGGTCTGATCGAGCGCGGACGCGAAGCCCAGTACCGCCCCTGCAAGCTGAAGGCCGAGCCTC
>Ga0302314_10009155_pt1 | contig 17552 bp, 18 predicted proteins | sample III_Palsa_N2_3_FD_200533 | JGI IMG/M metagenome (GOLD analysis project Ga0302314, IMG submission 200533) | Peat permafrost microbial communities from Stordalen Mire near Abisko, Sweden - III_Palsa_N2_3 | ecosystem: Environmental > Terrestrial > Soil > Palsa > Peat permafrost | place: Sweden...
CGCGCCCGCGTCCTGACTTTGGAGTCGTAAGGCGGCCATTGGCGTAGCTGCCGGAAACTCGGATCGACGACCGTTGGAAGTCGACATCGCGCCAGCGCAGGGCGATCAGCTCGCCTCGCCGCAAGCCGGTGAATGCAGCGGTCAGGAAGACTGCGCCGTCCTGCTCCGATGCGGCGGCGCGCACCAGCGCGTGAACCTCCTCGGGTGAGTAGAAGGCAAAGCTGGTCGCGTCGTAGCGCTCCCGCAGCTTCTCGACGTCGCGCACCGGGTTACTCGCCAGGCCGTAGACCTTGCGCGCCCGTTCCATGATCCCGCCGAGCACCGTCAGCATCTTGTTGCGCGTGCGGTTCGTCAGCTGCCGGTCACGCCCATCGTTGAGGCCCGCGCGCCACTGCTCGATGCGGCTAGCGGTGAGCTCTTCAACACGCAGAGCGCTGAACGCTTCCATGAGCTGCGCCGCGACCGAGCGGTAATCGACCATCGTCGACGGCTTCACCGCGCGATCGTGCTCGACGTAGCGGAGCCACTCGTCCGCAGCGTCAGCGAATGTCGCTCCGGTGCGTGCCGCTCCTGGCAGCGTTCCGCGTCGCGCTGCATCCAGCGTGTCGCGCAGCCAATCCTCGGCCAGACGTTTGGTGAAGTACCCGTTTGGTGGGCGCCCGCGTTCGCTCCATGCGGGTCCGAGCATCTTCTGCACCTGGCGTCCGTCAGGCAGTCGATATTTCGCGTAGAAGACCGGCCCGCGCTTGCGGTCGACTCGGAAAACGTGTCCCGAGGGGCGCTCCGGAAGGCTGCTCACGACCGGAAAGATACACCGGCCCCGGGACATATTCGGGACACGGTTCTGAAAACCACCGCTGTTCCGCAAGCAGAAAAGCTGCGATATGCGGGCCTTTCTGCTAAGCGGGCGACGGGGTTCGAACCCGCGACCTTCGGCTTGGGAAGCCGACGCTCTACCAACTGAGCTACACCCGCACTCTGGCTCGTCATTCTATGAGGAGCGGACGGCCGAAGCAGTCGAGGTACTCTCAAGACGATGCGCAGGTTTGCCTTGCCCGGTGTCGTATCGCTGGTTGTCGTCGGCTTGCTGGCGTTGCTCGCCTTCGGTGTCGCGCACAACGGCCCGAGCAACATGCTGGCCAGCCAGGTCTCACGCGGGAAGCAGCCGGCCGCGCCCAACGCGCACATGCGCCTTGCGCTGCTCGGCTCGTCACGGAAGGCGAGCCTCAGCGAGCTGCGCGGCAAGGTCGTGATGGTCAACGTCTTCGCCGGGTGGTGTGACACCTGTCAGGCCGAGGCGGGCTTGCTCAAGCACGCACAGCGTGTGCTCTCCCAGCATGGTGGAGAGGTTCTCGGCGTGACCTACGACGACTCGAGCAGCGACGCCCAGAGCTATATGCGCACCTATGGGCTGCGTTATCCGGTGCTGCTCGATCCGGCCGGTAACTTCGTCGCCCCGTACGGCGTCAACGGCGTACCCGAGACATTCATCATCGACCGCTCCGGTCGTGTGATTGCTGCCAACACCGGTGAGATGACAAAGGGCTGGATGGACCGGACGCTGAGCCACGTGCTGGGCGCCCAGGCATGAGACTGCGCGGCCTGATCGCGACGACCGCGCTGGTACTCGCGCTCTGTGGCGGCACCGCCGCCTCGGCGTCGGCAGCGCAGAGCTTCTACTCGGTCGTCGGCCAATTCATGTGCACGACCTGTCACGAGCCGCTGCTGCAGGTCGACTCGCCACAGGCGATCTCGGAAAAGCAGACGCTGCGGGCGCTGATCGCCAGGAACCTGACGCTGGGCCAGATCAAGACAGCGATGGAGGCGCAGTACGGGCCGCAGGTGCTCGCTCGCCCGCCCGCCAGCGGCTTCAACCTGACCGTCTACATCCTGCCGCCGGCGGTGTTCCTCGGCGGCCTGGCGCTGCTCGCCTACACGCTGCCGAAGTGGCGTGAGCGCTCGCGGCGCGCGGCTGGAACAGCTCTACCCGGGGCCGGCCCGCTCGACTCAGACGACGCCAAGCGGCTCGACGACGAGCTGACGAACTTCATCTGAGCTACATCGAGTCGGGCGCGCTGACGCCCAACAGCCCGAGCACGAGCGCCAGCTGCGCCTTGCTGGCTACGCACAACGCGATGCGGAACGACTCGACCGACTCAGGCTCCGCGCCGACCACCTTGCAGTCGCGATAGAACGCGGTGAACTCCTGAGCGAGCTCGAGCGCGAAGGCCGCGATGCGGTGCGGCGCCCGCCGGTCGGCGGCCTCTGTGATCTCCTCGGGCAGCGACAGCAGCTTCTTGATCAGGTCCCGTTCAGAGCTGTGGAGCTCGCCCGCTGGCGAGCTCCAATCGGCTCCGGCCGATACAGCAAGACCGACGCGCGCCTCGCCGAGCCGTGTGAGCATCGAGGCGATCCGCGCGTGCGCGTACTGGATGTAGTAGACCGGGTTCTCCGAGGACTGCGAGCGAGCGAGGTCGAGGTTCAGGTCGAGCGTGCGCTCATGCGAGCTCTGCAGCATGAAGTAGCGGGTGGCATCGACGCCGATGTGATCGAGCAGCTCGTCGAGCGTCACGAACTCGCCGGCGCGCTTTGACATCTTCGTGCGCGCGTCGTTCTCGATCAGGTGCACCAGCTGCATGATCAGCGTCTCGAACCGCTCCGGCGCGCCGCCGAGCGCCTGGAACGCCGCCTTCAGCCTGGCCACGTAGCCGTGATGATCGGCGCCGAGCACCAGGAGCTGGCGTTCGAAACCGCGCTCGCGCTTGCTTTCCATGTAGGCGATGTCGGAGGCGAAGTAGGTCGGCTCGCCGCCGCGACGGACGAGCACGCGGTCCTTGTCATCCCCGAAGCTGGTGGTCCGCAGCCACAGCGCGCCGTCGTGTTCGTATATGTCGCCGCCCTTGCGGATGTCCTCAATGGCGCGATCAACGGTGCTCGGCGAGCCATCGTGGAGCGAGCGCTCGCTGAAGTAGGTGTCGAATTTGACCCCGTAGCGCGTCATCGTCGCCTTGATCGCCTCAACCATCGCCGCCACCGCGCGGTCGGCCAGCTCGCTCACATCCAGCGACTCGTCGGCGGCGCCCGGGATCTGCTCCGCGATCTCGGTGACGTAATCGCCCTGGTAGCCATCCTCGGCCGGTGCCTGTCCGAGCGCTCGCGCCCGCACCGACTCGCCGAGGCGCAGCACCTGCGAACCAGAGTCGTTGACGTAGTACTCACGCGCGACCGTATGCCCGTGAATTTCGAGGATCCGCCCTAGCGAGTCGCCGTAGGCGGCATGGCGGCCGCTGGCCGCGACGATCGGCCCGGTCGGGTTGGCCGAGACGAACTCGAGCAGAATCCGCTCGGGCACCGTCGCGCCGCCCGCGCCGAAGCGCTCGCCGGCCTCGAGCAGCTGCCGCAGCGCGCCGCGGTGCCAACCGTCGGAGAGGAGCAGGTTCAGGAAGCCCGGACCTGCGACCTCATAGCCGGTGAGCGCGTCGCCGAGGATGGCGCCGAGCCGGTCGCCGAGTTGAGCGGCGATCTCGCGCGGGGGAGCGCCCAGCGCTGGCGCGAGCAGCATCGCTGCGTTGGTCGCGTAATCACCCTGCCCGGCGCGCTTTGGCCGCTCGAGCCGCATCCCGGAGCTGAGGTCCGTCTCGCTGCCGCTGCCACGCAGGGCAGCGGCGGCAGCGCCCAGCGCCGCTCGCAGCTCTGAGACCGGATCGCTCATGAACTGACCTCAGGGCTCAGCGCGAGTCGCGCCATTTCCGCTCCGGCCATCAGGTAGGGAGAGATCACCTCGTCGGCGCCGGCATGCAGGAGCTTGCGCTTCGTCTCGGGAATCGCTGCGCGGGCGATGACCCGCACATTGCTCGAGAGCTCGCGTGCGGTGAGTGCGATGAAGATGTTGTCTGCGTCGGAATCCACGCACGCGACCACTGCCGCAGCGCGTTCGATCCCTGCCTGCAACAGGACCTCGTCGTGCGTCGCCTCGGCCTCGATGTAGGTGACGCCGTTGTGCTGGGCGACCTCACGATTCCGCGGGTTCTGATCGATCACGACGACCTCGGCGCCGCCCGTGAGCAGGTCGCGGGCGACCTGCTGGCCGACGCGGCCGTAGCCGCAGACGATGAAGTGGTCTGTGTAGGAGTCGATCATTCTCTGTATGCGGCGCTGTTCCAGGAGGCCGCTGAGCTGACCGGAGACGAAGAACTCTGCGACCGTCGCCAGGCCATAGAAGAGCGTACCTATCCCGAACAGCTCGAGGATCGCGAGCAACACGCGCCCACCGACGTTCGCGGGGGTGTGCAGGTCCCCGACCGTCGTGACCTTGTCCAGCGCCCACGCCAGACCGTAGGCCACAGACGTTCCCTCAACGACTGCGAAGGCAATCCCGCTACCGACAACGATGCCGGCGAGGACCGCAAACAGGAGCGCGAGGCGGCGGGCGAAGTGGCGTTCTGCCATCAGCTAATGATCCACTAAATAAGGCAGCCCAGCGGGGCTGGCCTTAATGGTGATAGGGCTCGCCGGCGAGGATCTTGTGCCCGCGGTAGATCTGCTCGAGTAGCACGACGCGCGCGAGCTGATGGGGGAGCGTGATGGCTCCCAGCGAGAGGTGGTGGTCGACGCGCTCGAGCTCGAGGTTGCCGAACGGCCCGCCGATCACGAAGCAGAGGTCGCGGCCGCTGGCACGCCGTTGCTCCAGGAAGTCGCTGAAGGCGAGCGAGTCAAGAGCCTTGCCGCCGACGTCGAGCATCGAGACGAAGGCGCGCTCAGGGATGCGCGCGGCAACACCTGCGTCCTCACGAACTTCAATCAGCTCGAGCCGCGCATAGCGCCCCAGCAACTTGGCGTAATGGGCCACATCGTCAACGAAGGGTGGCCGCAGACGACCGACCGCGACGACGATAACCCGCACCGATGGGATACTAAGTGCATATGGATCAACCGCAGCAGCCAGAGCGCCACATCAACATCCACTTCTCGCCGGAGTTGATGGCAGGCCACTACTCGAATTTTGCGAACGTAAGCCACTCCGACTACGAGTTCACGATCACCTTCGCCCGCGTCGATCACGAGATCGAGGATGAAGAGGTGCCCGGCGTGGTCGTTGGACGGGTGAACCTGTCCCCGAAGTTCATGGCCGAGTTGATCGAAGCGATGCAGGACAACTACGCCAAGTGGCTGACTCGCGAGAACATCAAGAGCCTTCCCGAGTTCGGCGGTACCCGACCCGTCGGAGAGGAACCGCTCGATAGCGGGGAGTAACTCCCCCGGAGATCGCTGCGCGCGCCACAACTGATGCCGTGCGGGTAGCGATAGTCACTGACATACACGCCAATCGGCAGGCGCTCGAGGCCGTCCTCGAGCAGATCCGCGCCGCCGAATGCGACGCTCTCTGGTGTCTGGGGGACGTCGTCGGCTACGGCGCGGATCCCGACGCCTGCGCCGAGTTGGTGCGTGAGCATGCGGACATCTGCCTGGCGGGCAACCATGATCTGGCGGTCACCGGCGGTCTGTCCGTCGCCGACTTCTCCGACATCGCACGGCGCGCCGCGGAGTGGACAGGAAGCGTGATCTCGACGGAGACGCGGCTGTTCCTGGAGTCACTCTCGCCCTCGGACGAGAACCAGGTAGTGAGCCTCTACCACGCCAGCCCGCGAGATCCGGTTTGGGAATACGTGCTCTCGCCGTTGCAAGCCGAGCTCTCCTTCGACGTGCAGCCGCAGCCGATCAGTGTCGTCGGACACACGCATGTGGCGCTGGCGTTCCACCGCTTTGACGGCGAGGGCGCGACCGGCGAAACACGGCACGAGGGCGATGAGCTAGACGTCGGCTCCGGATACTGGTTGCTGAACCCCGGGAGCGTCGGCCAGCCCCGTGATGGTGACCCGCGGGCCGCCTGGCTCGAGCTCGACACGGAGGCCTGGACCGCCTCGTGGCGGAGGGCCGAGTACGACATCGAGGGCGCCGCATGGGCGATCCGCGCGGCACGGCTACCTGACGCGCTCGCGGAGCGCCTCAGCTTCGGGCAATAGGTTGCAATCGGCCGCCTGGACGGCCGATCGTGGCGTTTTGGCCGCAACACTGGCTAAAGTCGAGCGCGGATGGGCTTCGCACACAGGGCATTTGTCGCTGCAGGCGTTGGCTTTGCCGTGTCCGCGATCGTGGGCTGCGGCAGTAGCGGGGGGTCGTTGCTTTCCGCATCGCAATCCAACAACCTGGGCGAGCAGCTGAACCGCGTCACACAGGCGTTGGACGAACAGCGCTGCTCGGACGCGCGCCAGTACCTCGCTGACTTTCAGTCCACCGTGGACAGTCTCGATGGCGTCAACTCGACTCTGATCTCGAACCTCGATCAGGGCGCCAGCACGATCCAGTCACTGGCCGACCGGGACTGTCAGACGGTGACGACGACCAAGCCGAAGAAGACGCATCCCGACACGACGACAACGGCCACGAACACCGCCACGCAGACGACGTCGACCTTCACAGTGCCGAGCACGACGACGACCTACTCGACGCCCTATACGACCACCACGTACTCGACGCCGTATACGACCACGACTGGGGGCACGTGCCCGACCTGCGGCACGACCACTACCACCACCACCAGCACGGTCAACTCGACGACAACGCCGACCGGCGGTACCGGCCTCGGAGGCTCCAGCAGCACGGACACGTCCACGACCGGCGATACGACGACCACCAGCACGACCGGCACTACCGACACGACCGGCACCACCGGAGCGGGTTTCTGATGGCCGCCCCCTCGGTCATCAACGGTCGCTACAGGGTCGAGGGCCGGCTCGGGGTAGGTGGCATGTCGACGGTGCTGCTTGCGCTCGACGAGCGTCTGGAGCGCCATGTTGCGGTGAAACTTCTCGCCGAGCACCTGGCCGACGACCCCACGTTCGTCTCGCGCTTCAGGCGTGAGGCTCTCTCGGCAGCGCGGCTCGTGCACCCCAACATCGTGCAGGTCTTCGACTCGGGCTTCGACGAGTCGGCTCACCAGCACTTCATCGTGATGGAGTACGTCCCGGGACAGTCGTGCGCGGAGATCCTCCGTGATCGCGGTCACCTCGACGTCGAGCAGGCGGTCGACATCGTCTCGCAGGCGTGTCGGGGGCTCGACTACGCACACCGCAACGGCGTCGTCCACCGCGACGTCAAGCCCGGCAACCTGCTGGTCTCCGAGAGTGGCGTGGTGAAGCTCGCGGACTTCGGCATCGCCCGTGCCACCGGCCAATCGAGCATCACGCAGGTGGGGTCGGTGCTCGGTACGGCGGCGTACCTCTCACCGGAGCAGGCGCGCGGTGAGGAGGCAGGACCACAAGCTGACCTCTATTCGCTGGGCGTCGTCACCTACCAGCTGCTTTCGGGCCGGCTGCCGTACGAGGCCAACTCCCTGTCAGAGCTCGCGCTCAAGCAGCAGCGCGAGTCCCCGATCCCGCTCCAGCGGATCAATCCGAACGTGCGCTTGACGCTCTCCGAAGCGGTGGCCGTGACCATCTCGGTCGTGCCCGAGGAGCGTCCGCGCAGTGCCGGGGAGCTCGCGGAGCTGATCAGTGATGGAGCCGCGGGCATCTCGCCCTGGGCCGATGACGCACCGACCCGTCACATGGGGACGAGCAGCGCGGCGACGCGAGTGCTGCCAGCCAAGGATCGCAACTACCCGACGCAGGAGACCATGGTCGTAGCACAGGCGCCGTCGCGAGCTGCGGCTGCGCGACCTCCGCGAACGGTCCCGGCGCGTCGGCCGGCGGCACAGCAAACTGAGCCGGTGCGTGCCGAACAGCGCGGCGGCCGCAGCACGGCGCGCCGTGTCGCCTGGCTGTTCGCGCTGCTGGTGGTGATCGCCGTGATCGTGGTGGTGGTCGTGCTTGCCATGCACCAGAGCTCGTCCTCGATCGTGCAGGACAAGCGCGTGGTCGCCAACGACTGGCGCAGTGCCGTCAATCAGGTGCAGCAGATCATCTCGAAGTACACGAAGTAAGGGTCCTGCTCAGCGCAGCGACGGGGCGGCACCCGCCATGAATTCGGCGACCCGTTCCGTCAGCACACCCTGATCGATCGCGTCACGCAGATCGGCCATCAGTCGCTGGATATAGCTGAGGTTGTGGAGCGTCAGCAGACGCGGACCTGTCGTCTCTCCGGCCTTGGCGGCGTATTGGATGTACCCGCGCGTGAAACCCTCGCTACAGGCTGGGCAGGGGCAGCCTTCCATGATCGGCTCCTGCGAGCCGCGGTGGCTTGACTTCGCCAGGTCAACGCGCCAGCGGCCTTTCGGGTCGGGCACGATCGCGACGCCGTGGCGCGCGAGCCGCGTCGGCATCGCGCAATCGAACGTGTCGATCCCGAGTCCGACGCCGATCAGTAGGTCATCGATGTCACCGATGCCCAGCAGGTGCCGGGGGCGTTCGGGGGTGACGCGTTCGAGCGCGGCCGTCGTCCAGCTGACCACCTCGTGCATCTGCGGTTTGTCCTGGCCCAGCGAACCGCCGATCGCGATGCCGCCGCAGCGACTCGCCGCGACGGCCTCGGTCGAGGCGACACGCAGATCCTGTTCGACCCCGCCCTGGACGATGCCGTACACGAGCTGGTCGCGCGGGCCATGCTGCTCGTGCCAGTCCAGGCAGCGCTCGAGCCAGCGGTGCGTGCGCTCGGTTGAGCGCGCCGTGTAGTCGCGCGTGACGTGAAATGGTGTGCACTCGTCGAGCACGAGCGCGATGTCCGAGTGCAGGGCCGCCTGTACCTCCATCGACGTCTCGGGGGCCATGAAGCGCTCGTCGCCGTCGATGTAGGAGCGAAAGCGCACACCCTCCTCGGCAATCTCGAGGATCGCGCCGCCCGAACCAGCCGCGGTGCCACTGCGGCCACGTCCTTTGATCTCATCGGCCACGCCGCCGTGGCCCATCGAGAAGATCTGGAAGCCGCCGGAGTCGGTGATGATCGGGCGCTGCCAGCGCATGAAGGAACCGAGCCCTCCGTAGCTGTCGATCATCTCGGGCCCGGGGGAGAGGAAGAGATGGAAGGTGTTGCCGAGAACCATCTCGTAGCCGAGCGCCTCAACGTCGCGCGGCTCGAGTGTCTTGACCGCGCCGCGCGTGGCCAGCGGCACGAACGCGGGAGTCTGGACGTCCCCGTGCGCGAGGCGAAGTGTGCCGGTGCGAGCGCGGCTGTCGCTCGCGCGGGTGCGAATTTCGAACATGGCTCGGAAACTAGACGTTTGCGCCGGCTCTACGCTGCTCGCCATGCACTGGGGGTCGAGGACAGCTCTGGCGACGGGCGTGCTGGCGACGCTCGGGCTCGGCCTTGGCGGCTGCGGCAGCACGGACCGCACCGTGCCCGGCCGCAGCGCGCACGGTGGCAGCGGCGCCAGCCGTGCGAGCTTGAAACCGATTCCGGTCAGCGACGGGCCGTCGCTCAGCTCGCGGGCTCCGGCATCGCTGCTGCGCGGAGTCCTCCCGCAGCCTGGCGCCAGACAGCGAGTCGACGCCGGGGGCGCGTTGCTCTCGGTCACGCTCCGCAGCGTGATCGATCCACTGAGGGGCTCGGGGGCGGAGCTTCCGCCCCGCACACGGGCGGTGGGCGTGATGATCCAGATCCGCAGCTCGGGGCCGAAGCTATACGACAGCTCGGCGACGGGTGACATCGGGCTCGTCGTCTCGAGCGGGCTCGTGACGCCGGTGCTGGCGACCCGGGGAGTGTGTAAAACGCCGCTTGAGGACTTCGACCGCTACATCACCGCCGGAGAGGATCGGATCGGCTGTGTCGTATTTGCGGTGGCGGACGGCGCTACCCTCGACGCCGTGCGGTTCTCACCGCACGCTCACCGTCTTGGAAGGCTGACGTGGGCGCCCTGATCTGCCGGCGAAGGACCGCTGCCTGACAGAGGCGTGTAGGGTCACGGGCTCAACGCCTGTCAGCCCGCCTCAGCAAACAAGCTATAGCTTCACGTCCCAAAAGGAGCAAAGATGCCGCAGGCCCGTACAGCCGGATCCAGCACAAGCAAATCGACGGCGGCCAAGCGTACGCCGGCAAAACCGGCCGCTGCCAAGAGCGCGGCTGCATCCAAGCCGACGGCGGCCAAGCCCGCAGCCGCGAAGTCTGCCACTGCGAAGTCTGCCGCTGCCAAGCCCGCAGCTGCGAAGTCCGCTGCGAAGCGCCCGGCGGCCAAGCCGGCAGCCAGGCGGTCCGCCGTGGCCAAGCCCGCTGCCGCCAAGACGACCAGCGCCAAGAGCGCTGGTGCAAGCAAGGCCCGCTCCGCTTCGGGCCGGCCGCGCGTCAACATCGACGGCGCCCAGGTTGAGGCGATCGCCGAGCGGCTGCGCAAACTGAACGAGAAGATCATCGACTTCGGGCGCGAGGCCGGCGAGAACACGCTGGCAAGCTACGAGAAGGCGCTGAAGACGATCGCCACCGGCGTCCAGGAGAGCCCGGCCAAGGATGAGCTCGAGTGGATCTCGCACCTGGCGGCCTCGCAGGCCAAGTTCGTGCGCGAGATCACCGACAGCTGGGTCAAGGCCGCGCGCGACCGCCTCAAGTAACGGCGTCACGCGGTTGCGACAGAGCGCACAAGCTGGTTAGAACTCCGTAAGAGAACCGGGTCAGGGACTGCCTGACCCGGCCTCTGTGGGACAATCACAGCCGCATGGACCCGAATCGCAAACGTGCGATCCGGCTGACGGTCGCCCTCACCGCAGCCCTGCTGCTGGCCAGCGCGCTGATCTACGTCAGCTTCAACGCAGGTCGCGACGAGCTCGACGCGCCCCAACTCCTCAAGAAGGCCAAGCCCGGCGGCCAGTACATCCTCGCTGGCACGGTTGAGAACGGCTCGATCCGCCGCATCGGCGGCGAGACCGACTTCAGCATCCTTGGCCCGCACCGTGAGGTGGCTGTCCCTGTGAGCTACAGCGGTGAGGTCCCCGATCCGTTCGCGCAGGGGCGCGCGGTGATGGTCAACGTCACCGACCAGGACGGCAGGTTCGTGGGCCAGATGAACACGCTGACGACCAAGTGCCCGTCGAAGTACCAGGCGGCGTCGGGCGCGATCAAGGACACTGCCGGCGTACCCGCCGGTCCCGCGGTGGTCAAAGGCTGATGGCGCAGCTCGGGCGCGCCATCCTGCTGCTCGATCTCGGCGTCTGTATCTACGGAATCGCAGCTTCGGTCTACGGTGCGCGTAGCCGGCGCCGCGACTGGGTCGACTCGGGCCGGCGCGCCGTCTACGCGCTAGCGGCGCTGAGCGTCATCGCCTTTGTGCTGCTGGAGATCGCGTTCGTCCGCAACGACTTCAGCTACAAGGTCGTGGCCAACACCTCCTCGACCACGATCCCGCTGTTCTACAAGCTGACGGCGCCGTGGTCCTCGCAGCAGGGCTCGCTGCTGCTGTGGGTCACGCTCTCATCTCTGTGGTCGACGCTGGCGCTGTATGTGACGCGCCGCCGGTTGCGGGAGATCGCGCCGTATGCGACCGCCGTGCTGCTTGTGATGGACGGATTCTTCGTGTCGCTGGCGAGCTTTGCGGCCAACCCGTTCCAGACAACGCCAGCGGCGTCGACACCCAGCGACGGAGCAGGGCTCGACCCGCTGCTGATGCACCCGAGCATGATGTTCCACCCGCCGATGCTCTACACGGGTTACACCTTGATGGCGATCCCGTTCGCGTTCGCGATCGCGGCTCTGATCACCGGGAAGCTCAGTTCGGAGTGGATCCGCGATACGCGCCGCTTCGCGCTCGCCGCCTGGATGTGCCTGGGGCTTGGCATCGTCCTCGGCGCGAGATGGTCCTACACAGAGCTCGGCTGGGGCGGCTACTGGGGATGGGACCCCGTCGAGAACGCCGCGCTGATGCCGTGGATCATCTGCACGGCGTTCATCCACTCGATCCAGATCCAAGAGAAGCGCGGGATGCTCAAGATCTGGAACGTCTCGCTGGTGCTGCTGTTCGGAACGCTCTCGATCTTCGGCACGTTCCTGGTTCGCTCCGGCGTGCTCGACTCGATTCACGCCTTCGGCGCGTCAACTCTAGGTGTGCCGTTCGTGGTTTTGCTCGCTGTCATGGTCCTGGGTTCGGTGGGACTCGTCGTCTGGAGGCGCGATCAGCTGCGATCCGATTACCGGCTCGATTCGCTGATCTCGCGTGAGGCGATGTTCCTGCTCCAGAATCTGATCCTCGTTGCGATCACCTTCGTGATCTTCTGGGTGACGCTGTTCCCGCTGATCTCCGAGGCGATCACCGGCACCAGTGTCTCGGTTGGCCCGCCGGCGTTCACGCCATTCGTCGTGCCGCTCGCGTTGCTGCTGGTGCTGATCACCGGCATCGGCCCGCTGATCGCCTGGCGCCGGGCGACGGTTGCGAACCTTCGTAAGCAGTTCATCGCTCCGGTGGCCTTCGGTCTGCTGGTGACGATTCTTGTACTGACGCTCACGGATGCTGCGCGCAAGCCCCTGGCGGTGGTGATGTTCGGCTTTGGCGCGTTTGTGATCGGCACCGTTGTTCAGGAGTTCTTCCGCGGCACCGCGGCGCGTCGCGCGCTTACCCGCGATGCGTGGCCGGTCGCGCTGATCGCGCTGGTGCGCCGTAACCGCCGGCGCTACGGCGGCTACACCGCCCACCTCGGCTTCGTGGTGATGCTGATCGGAGTTGCCGCGTCTTCCTCGTTCCAGCATGCGCGCCAGGCCGTGCTGCGCCCTGGCCAGACCGTCACCGACGGCGGCTACGTGTTCCGCTACGTCCGCCCGACCGAGAGCGTCTCACCCGAGAGGATCTCGTTCGGAGCGATCATCGATGTCACGAAGAACGGTGGCCAGGTCACGCGGCTACACACGATTCAGAGCTACTACCGGGCGACCAATGCCCAGGATGGGTTCATTGGGCAGTTCTTCGACGTCAACAACGCCGACAGCACGATCGGCCTCGACGCCGGCCCGCTGCGCGACATCTGGACCGTCGCCGCGGTCGACCGCACGCCCCTGGTCCCCCAGATCAACAAGGACGACAAGTTCTTCGAGACGCACTACAACGAGATGCTCAGAGCAGCACTGAAGCTGCCAAAGCCCGAGCAGGAGAGCGCGCTCAACACCGAGCTGGCTAAGACGGATTTTTGGACCGCCCGTGACCTCGCGGTCGAGGGGATCGCCGCGTCGTACACCAAGCGCCCCTACCCGATCGAGTTCCAGCTGATCGTCTCGCCACTGGTGACCTGGCTCTGGACCGGTGCGTTGATCATCTTCCTCGGCGGGTTCATCTCGGTGGTGCCGCCGGGGCTGTTTGGCGGCCGTCGTAGCCCGGCGCCCGAGCGCTCGCGTGTGGCGGTGCGCGAGCTCGTCTAACCGCTGCCCGAGCCGGTCAATGCCGTACGCAATCCTCCTACTGTTGCTGGTGGCCGTGGTCTGGATGGTCAGCGCACCGCTGCGCCGTGGCCTCGCGGGGCAGTCCTACGAGGACAGCCACGAAGCGGCCGCAGTGATGCGGCACATCGATCTCGAGGCAGCCCGGGACGCGAAGTACCGCGAAATCCGGGATGCCGAACTGGATCACCAGACGGGGAAGCTCTCCGACGAGGACTTCGACGCGATCGACTCGACACTGCGCGCCGAGGCTGTCGCACTGCTGCACGAGCTCGATGCAGTTGACGAGTCGGAAGAGTCGCCGTAGGACACACAGAGGCGCGGGCCGGAAACGGCGCGTTTCAATACAAAGCGGCTACCATCACCGGCCGAGATGACTTTCGTCCTCGACGTGATCCAGGTCTTCATTGCCGTGATGCTGGTGTTCCTCGTGCTGATGCACTCCGGAAAGGACACCGGTCTGTCCGGTTTCGGCACGGGCGGCGGTAGCGGTCAGAGTCCCTTTGGCGGCGGCTCGCTGGTCGAGCGCAACCTGAATCGCTGGACAGTCCTGTTTGCCGTGCTGTTCGTGATCAACACAATCGTGTTGATCAAGGTCGACTGAGCGCCGGCACCGCCAAATCGGCGCCGGCGGGCTCTGTGCACGACACTAGTCGGCGAGTCGTGCCGACAGGATCCGTTCGCGATCGGCGAGGAAACCGCTGAACACGCGAACCAAGTCGGCCTGCTCGTACTCAATCGCCTCCAGACCGTGCTGGCTGCACTCGTAGATCGTCGCGTCGGGGTAGGCGAGCATGATCGGCGAGTGCGTGGCGATCACGAACTGCGAGCCCTCGCCCACAAGCTCATGAATGCGACGCAGGCAGGTGAGACAGTTCTGAGCCGACAGCGCCGCTTCAGGCTCGTCCATGACGTAGAAGCCCTCCGGCCCGAAGCGATTCAGCATCACAGCGAGGAACGATTCGCCGTGGGACTGCTCGTGCAGTGACTTGCCGCCATAGGACGCAAGCACGTCGCGCTCACCGGGGGAAGCTGACGCGGAGAGCTCGTCGATGTAGCTGGCCGAGGTGAAAATGCTCTCGGCCCGCAGGAAGAAATCTGTGCGGGGCCTGCGCGCGCCGCGCGTGAGCCTGATCGACTCCCACAGTTCGGAGTGTGAAGCTCGCGTCGAGAAGGCGAAGTTCGAGGTGCCGCCCTCCGCGTTGAGTCCGGCCGCCACTGCGATCGCCTCGAGCAGCGTCGACTTGCCGCTGCCGTTCTCGCCGACGAAATAGGTGACCTTCGGATGCAGCGCAACACCCTGCTCGAGCGCCGTGATCACCGGGAGGTTCCACGGGTGCTGGCCGGCCACACCTTGTTCTGGTGGTGCGGCCAGCCCAACGGCCCGCACCAGTGGCTCCCCCGATCGCTGCCGTGCTCGGACGGCAGCCAGGCGAGGATCCACCGGTGTCATGCGGTCAGTCCATGTTGATGGCGACGTACTTCGTCTCGAGGTACTCGCTGATGCCCTCGTGGCCGCCCTCACGGCCGAAACCGGACTGCTTGATGCCGCCAAAGGGCGCTGCGGCGTTGGAGACGATGCCCTGGTTGAGGCCGATCATGCCGGTCTCCAGCGCCTCGGCGACACGAATCGCGCGCTTTAGGTTCGTGGTGAACATGTACGCTGCGAGCCCGTACTCGGTGGCATTGGCGGCGCGGATCGCCTCTTCCTCGCTTGAGAAGCTGATCACGGGGGCCACCGGGCCGAAGATCTCCTCGGTCAGCAGGCGCGTCCCGTCCTCGACGCCGCCGAGCACGGTCGGCTCGTAGAAGTAGCCTGGCCCGTCCACCGCCTTGCCGCCCGTGAGCGGCTTGGCACCGCGCTCGAGCGCGTCGCCGACGAGTTCCGCGACCTTGTCACGTTGCTTGGCGTCGATCAGCGGCCCGAGTTCAACTTCGGGTTCGGTCCCGCGCCCAACCTTCATCGCTCCGAGGCGCCGTGCCAGCCGCTCGGAGAAGTCCGCCGCGACGGACTCGTGCACGTGGAAGCGATTGGCCGCTGTGCACGCCTCGCCGCCGTTGCGCATCTTGGCCAGCACTGCCCCTTCGACCGCGGCATCGAGGTCGGCGTCGTCGAACACCAGGAAAGGTGCGTTGCCGCCGAGCTCCATCGAGAGCCGCAGGAGCGTCTCCGAGGCCTGCGACATCAACAGACGCCCGACCCCAGTTGAGCCCGTGAACGAAAGCTTACGCAGGCGCTGATCCGACAGCAACGGCTCGGTCGTGGCACCGGCGTCACTGGAGGTGACGACGTTGACGACACCCTTGGGCAGACCTGATTGCTCGAGGATCTGCGCGAACGCGAGCGTCGACAGTGGCGTCTGCTGTGCCGGCTTCATGACCACCGAGCAGCCGGCGGCAAGTGCCGGAGCGACCTTGCGCGTGCCCATGGCAAGCGGGAAGTTCCAGGGCGTGATCAACAGGCAGGGGCCAACCGGCTGGCGCATCGTCATCAGGCGCCCGCTGCCGTTCGGCGAGACGCTGTAGCGCCCGTCGATGCGCACGGCTTCCTCGGAGAACCAGCGCAGAAACTCCGCCGCATAGATGATCTCCGAGCGCGACTCGGCAAGCGGCTTGCCCATCTCGAGAGTCATCAGCAGCGCGAGGTCGTCCGCGCGCTCGACGATCGTCTCAAACGCGCGGCGCAGGATCTCACCGCGCTCTCGCGGAGCGCGCGCGGCCCACTCGGGACCGGCCGCTACGGCGGCGTCGAGCGCGGCAACCGCGTCGGCTGGAGAGGCGTCGGCAACCTCGACCAGCAGCTCACCAGTGGCCGGATCTTCTACTTCCAGGGTTCCGTGCTCACCACCGCGCCAGTCACCGCCGATAAGGAGCTGATGCGGGACAGATTCAACAACGCGACGTTCGTCGCTGGCAATGATCGTGCTCATGGGTAGAACGTACATCTTTCGACGGGCGCGCATAACGCGGACGCTGGCCGTGCTGGCCGCGTTGGCGGCGAGCATGCTGCTCGCAGGCTGCGGATCGGGCGGCAGCGGCGGTTCGGCGACCCCTGATGCGTCCAATGCTCCCGCCGTCTCGAGTTCCGCCGCAGCTGCGCCGGCCCAGACCAGCGGTATAGCCGTTGGATCGATCTCAGACGCGGTCGCTGGGTCGGTTGCGAGCGCGTCGGCGGGGTCGGTGTCGAACGTCTCCGTGGGGTCGTTCAAGCACGCCTCGGGGTCCTTCGGCTCGACACGAGCGACATTTAGCCAGGGCTCGCAGACGGTGGAGAGCGCAGCGCAGGCGCAGCAACAGAGCTCGGCGAGCAACTCTTCGACGACGCCGGCGAAGACCACGACCCCGCCTAAGACCACCACTCCGCCGAAGACCACGACGCCGCCTAAGACCACCACTCCGTCCAAGTCAACCGCGACGAAGAAGACGCAACCGTCGCAGACTCAGACGGCCACGCATGCGAAGACCATCGTCCGCTACGTGACCAGGTACAAGACCCACATCATCTATCGCACGCGCACACAGACCGTGACCAAGACGGTCGTCAAGAGTGTGCGGCCCGACGTACCCGTCGGCGCATTCCTGCCGTCGAAGCATCCGGAGCTCGCGCAGAGCAGCTTCACGATCACGGGATCCAACATCGGCTGTGAGATCGGCGGCGGAACGGTTCGCTGTGGGATTCAGAGCCGCGCCTGGGCCGCCCCCGTGCAACCGTCTCGCTGCAAGGCCAGCTGGGGCGACACGATCGAGCTGGGCAATCACGGTTTACCGAAGTTCGCCTGCGGTGGCAGCAACGCGATCTCCACGAGCGCCACGGTGATCCCCGCGGGCTGGGATGACAAGGTCGGCAACGTCACCTGCCAGATCCGAAGGTTCGGCGTCGGCTGCTTTTCGACCAGTCACAGCGGCTTCATGATCAGCCGCACCGGCTACTCCCTGTATTGAGGGGCGCACAGGTGCCGGCGCTGGCCGGCACCGACGGGGCTACCGGTCCGCTGACCGGTAGCCCCGCTACGCGTTGCCTGGAGGAGAGGGTGCCGCTTGACGCTCAGGCGGCCGAGGTGATCGGCGCGGGTTCGAGTGCCACGGCGAGGACCTCATCGACCGTCATCGCGAAGTGGAAGCCCATCGCCTCGCGCACCTCCTGAGGCACCTCGTCCATGTCGCCGCGATTGCGCTCGGGCAGGATCATGTCGGTGAGTCCGGCGGCGTGG
>Ga0302314_10009157_pt1 | contig 17551 bp, 12 predicted proteins | sample III_Palsa_N2_3_FD_200533 | JGI IMG/M metagenome (GOLD analysis project Ga0302314, IMG submission 200533) | Peat permafrost microbial communities from Stordalen Mire near Abisko, Sweden - III_Palsa_N2_3 | ecosystem: Environmental > Terrestrial > Soil > Palsa > Peat permafrost | place: Sweden...
CGGGATTCGGCGGCACATCCGCCTCGCTCGCTCTGACTTCCATGGTTGCCGTTGCGGTCATCGTCGCGCCGCCCTGCGCGCGAGCCAACCAAGAACTGGCCGCTGCCGCGAAACGCGAGTCGGACATCGTGAAGCTCACCGACTCGCAACTCCACTCCATCGCGGTCGCGCGCGTCACGGAGCGGCAGTTCCTGCAGCAACGCGAGGCCGTGGGCAACATCGATTTCAATGGGAACGCGAGTGTGCAGGTGTTCCCGCCTTATCAGGGCCGCATCATCCGCGCATTCGTGGATCTCGGCGATGAGGTGAAGAAGGACCAGGTCCTGTTCACCATCGAAAGTCCCGATTTCATCGCGGCCGAGTCGAGCTTGATCTCCGCCGACGCGACGCTCGTGCAGACCAATAGCGCGCTCGCGCGCGCAAAGAAGCTCTACTCGGACAAGGCCATCGATCAGAATGACTACGAGACGGCGGTGGCCAATCAGCAGAGCGCGGACGGCGCACTCAAGGCCGCGCGCGACGCGGTCGCAATCTTCGGACGCACGCAGGCGCAGATCGATCATATCGTCGCCAGCCGCGAAGTCGACCGGGCGCTCATCGTGAAGAGCCCCATCGCGGGTCACATCACGGCGCGCAACGCCGCTCCCGGAATGCTGGTACAGCCGGGCAATACGCCTGCGCCGTACAGCGTCGCCGACGAGTCCACCATGTGGATGGTGGCTGACGTACCCGAGACGGATACCATCGAGATCAAGGTCGGCGCGCCGGTCTCCGCATCGGTACTGGCGCTGCCCGGTCGCGTGTTCGGCGGCAAGGTGACCGCCGTCGGAGCGACCGTCGACCCGAATACACGCCGCCTCAGCGTGCGCTCCGAGATCAAGAATCCGGCCCGCGAGCTGCGTTCCGGCATGTTCGCCACGTTCTTGATCCAGACCGGCGAGCCCGTAGAGTCGGCCGGCGTCCCCCTCGACGGCGTCGTGCGGGAGGGGGATGGCACCCTGTCGATTTGGGTCGTCGGCAGCGACCCGCACGTGTTCACCCACCGCTCGGTCAAGATCGGGCTGCAACAGGACGGTTACGATCAGATCCTCGAAGGCGTAAAGCCGGGCGAAACCGTCGCGGTAAACGGCGCGATTTTCCTCAGCAACATTCTGTACGGCGGCGCGACCTGACTTAGAGGCCGCAGCGGAAAATCCAGGTGTTCAGAGCCGTCATCGGATTCGCGCTCAGCCGCCGGGCCATCATCCTGCTCGGCTTGCTCGTATTCATCGCGGCCGGCGTTGCCGCCTATATCAAGCTCAACATCGAGGCATACCCCAACCCCGCGCCGGTCATTCTCGAGATCACCGCGCAGGCCGCCGGCCTCTCGGCCGAGGAAATGGAGAAGTACTACACAACGCCGATGGAGGTCGGGCTGTACTCGACGCCCGGCATCGACAACATCCGCTCGACTTCCTTCTACGGACTGTCGTTCGTGCGGGTGACATTCAAGTACGGCGTCGACTATTACTTCGCCTATACGCAGGCCGCGCTCAGCCTGCAGCAAAATGTGAATCTGCCGGGCAGCCAGGTCCCGCAGATTCAGCAATCGAGCCTGGTCGGCGAGGTATACCGCTACCAGGTCGTCGGACCGCCGCATTTCGGCCTCACCAATCTGCGCACCGTGCAGGATTGGATCGCATTGCGGCGACTCTCCACGGTGCCCGGCGTGGTCGCGGTGAACAGCTGGGGAGGCACCACCAAGGAATTCGAGGTACAGGCCGACCTCGCCAAGCTCCAGGCCTACGGCATCACCGTGCCGCAGCTTTTGAGCACGCTCGGCAACTCGAACAGCAACGTCGGCGGCCGCGAGATCACCGTGGGCCAGCAATCGGTGAACATCCGCGGCGTGGGGCTCATCAACGACGGCGGCGACGACGATCTCACGCAGGGCTATCACGTCGACGATATCCAGAACGTCGTGCTCGGCCAGCACAACGGGGTGCCGGTGCTGGTGAAGGACGTCGCGCGGGTGTTCGTCGGCTACGTGCCGAGGCTCGGCATCGCCGGCCGCGATCACGATGACGACGTGGTGGCCTCGATCGTGGTCATGGGACGCACCCAGCACACGAACGACGTCGTGCCGCGCATCAAGGCGGCGGTCGCCGCCCTGAACAGCGACGGCTCGCTGCCGCCGGGCGTGAAGCTGGTGCCTTATTACGACCGCACCACGCTCGTGGACGTCACCACCCACACCGTGTTGCACAACCTCATCTTCGGCTGCCTGCTGGTGTTCTTGATCCAGTGGATCTTCCTCGGCGACTTGCGCAGCGCCGTGATCGTCGGCGTGAACATTCCCTTCGCCTTGTTCTTCGCCATCATCTTGATGGTACTGCAGAGCCAAGACGCCAACCTCCTGTCCATCGGCGCCGTCGACTTCGGCATCATCATCGACTCGGCCGTGATTCTGGTCGAGAACATCTTCCGCAATTTGCAGTCCATGCCGAGCGTACAGCAGCAAATGGTCGAGGCTCTGCGGCAGGGCACGTATGGCAGGGATCCCACGGCCTCGGGCTCGGGCCCGACCTGGACCACACGGCTGCAGATGATTTACGTCTCGGCCCTGCAGGTCGACAGAGCCATTCTGTTCTCGACAGCCATCACCATCGCCGCCTTTGGGCCGCTCTTCGCGATGCAAGGCGTCGAAGGGCAGATTTTCGGGCCCATGGCGCGTACCTACGGCTATGCCCTCGCGGGCGCGCTCATCGCGACGTTCACCGTGACCCCCGTGATGTCCTCGTTCCTGCTGCCGCAGCAGTTCAAGGAATCCGAAACGATCGTCGTGCGTTTGCTGCACCGTGTTTACCGGCCGGTGCTCGAGTTCGCCCTCGCGCGTCGCGGACTGGTGGTCGGAATCGGCTGTGCGCTGCTCCTCATCGTGGGACTGCTCACGCCGTTCCTCGGATCGGAGTTCCTGCCGGCGCTCGAGGAGGGCAACTACTGGATCCGCGCCGCGATGCCTCAGTCCATGTCCCTCGACGCGGGCACCGAAGCGACCCGCAAGATGCGCGAAATCCTGTTGCGTCATCCCGAGATCATCACCGTCGTGTCCCAGCACGGGCGCCCCGACAACGGCAGCGACGCCTCCGCTTTCTCGAACGTCGAGCTGTTCGCGCCGCTGAAACCCTATGACCAGTGGCCGGCGGGCATGACCAAAGACAAATTGACGCTGCAACTCCAACAGGAGTTCGACGCGGCTCTGCCGGGAGTCGTGTTCAACTTCTCGCAATACATCCAGGACAACGTCGAGGAGGCGCTGTCGGGCGTGAAGGGGGCGAACTCGGTCAAGATCATCGGGCCCAACCTGCGTGTCCTGGAGGACTACGCCGGTCGCATCTTGAAGGATATGGAGCGCGTCAAGGGTATGGAGGACGTCGGCATCTTCCACATCGTCGGCCAGCCCAATCTCAACATCCGGGTCGATCGCGTGAGGGCCGCGCGCTACGGCCTCAACTCGGGCGATGTGAACAACGTGGTTCAGGCCGCCATGGCGGGCTCGGTCGCGAGCACGGTGCTCGAAAGCGACCGTCAATTCAACCTGACCGTGCGGCTTGCGCCGAAGTACCGCGACAGCGTGGCAGCGGTACGCGCGGTGCCGGTCGCCTATCAGACGCCGGCCGGAACGACGGCTTATATCCCGCTGCGCGAGCTGGCCGACATCAGCGTCGACTCCGGCGCGTCGTTCATTTATCACGAAGGAACGCAGCGTTATATCCCCATCAAGTTCAGCGTGCGCGGCCGCGATCTCGGCAGCACGGTCGCGGAAGCCCAGGCGCTCATCGCGAAAAACATCCAGCTGCCCAACGGCTATCGCATCGTCTGGGCGGGCGAGTTCCAGGACCTGCAGAATGCCAAGCAGCGGCTCATGGTGTTCGTGCCCATCAGTCTCGGCTTGATCCTGGTTTTGCTCTATAGCCTCTTCAACTCGACGAGGGATACCTTGCTCGCGCTCGCCGGCATACCATTCGCCGTGGCCGGCGGCATTCTGGCGCTGCTCGTCGCGGGACTGCCGTTCAGCATCTCCGCGGCCATCGGGTTCATCTCGCTCCTCGGCGTGTCGGTGATGAACGGCATTCTCGTGCTCACCTATTTCAACGAGCTCAAAGTGCAGGGTATGACGCCCTTCGATGCGATGGAAAGGGCCGCCGAGAAACGCATGCGTCCCATGTTGATGACTGCACTGTCCGCCTGCATCGGCCTGGTGCCGGCTGCTTTGTCGCATGGCATCGGCAGCCAGGTGCAGCGGCCGCTCGCGACTGTGGTGGTCGGCGGCATGCTGCTCGGGCCCATTATGCTGCTGGTGGTCGTGCCGGCGCTGCAGCTCGTCTTCCTGCGCAAGACGCACGATCAGTCGCTGGAGCCCGCGACCGAGTCGAACGGGCCGGACTCGGCCGACGTATGATGCGCGCACAGACCTTAGGAGGCCTTCGAGCCCATGTACCGCTTCGCATTCCTCGCCGCGCTGATGATGAGCGCCGCGTCCTTCACGGCACTCCCCGCAGCGCCGGCTGCCGCACCACCCCCATCCGGCGCTCCCGCGCCCTGGCAAACGCTCCCGCCGACTCCCTCATTGCCCGCCGGAACCGTCGGCCGCCACGCTGAGGTCGGCGGCGCGCGGATTTGGTTCGCCGAATGGGGGCCGAAATCCTCCGGGATACCCGTCTTGCTGCTGCACGGCGGATTTGGCAACTCCAACTACTACGGCCATCTGATCCCGGTGTTGGTCGCGCACGGCTATCGCGTGATCGCGATGGACAGCCGCGGGCATGGCCGCAGCACCCGCGACGACGCACCGCTCACCTACGATCTCATGGCACAAGATGTGCTCGGATTGCTCGACCAGCTCAAGATCTCGAAGGTGGCCGTCGTCGGCTGGAGCGACGGCGGCATCATCGGGCTCGACCTCGCCATGACTCACCCGGACCGCCTGGCGGGACTGTTCGCGTTCGGAGTGAATGCCGATGTGACCGGGCTCCAGGAGGGAGCCGGAACGACTCCGGTCTTCGGTGCCTACCTGACGCGCACCCAGGAGGAGTACCAAGGCCTCTCGCCGACGCCGCGGCAATGGGAGCCGTTCAGCGCCGCAGTGACCAAAATGTGGGAGACGCTGCCCGCCTACACACGATCCGATCTGGCCTCCATCAAGGTGCCGACCACCATCGCCGACGGCGAATTCGATGAAGGGATCAAGCAGACGCATGATGAGTACATGGCGCAGGCGATTCCCGGTGCGCGCTTGGTTATCCTGCGCAACGTGAGCCACTTCGCCATGCTGCAGGATCCCCGCGCATTCAATGCGGCGGTGCTGCGCTTTTTGCACGAGACCCGCTAGACGCGTCGATCGCATGCCGCCGACCCTCGAGCAACTACGCCGCTACGCCATCGCCCGCTCGCTGTTCAAGCCGACTACCCTCGGCCGCGCCATCCGCAAATTGGGTTTCGTACAAGCCGATCCGATCCGCGCGCCGGCCCGCGCTCAGGACCTCACGCTACGCCACCGCGTCATCGGCTATCGCGCGGGCGATCTCGAGCGTCGTTACGCGCGCCTGGGGCTGGAGGAGGATTATTTCGTCAACTATGGATATCTGTTGCGCGAGCATCATCGGCTGATGCATCCGCGGACACCGCCCAAGCGGTGGGGCCGCGCGCGTGCGGCACGGGCACAGGAGCTGCTCGCGTTCATCCGCGAGCAGGGCACAGCTCATCCGCGCGTCGTCGACAGCCGCTTCGCGCACGGCAAGATTCTCAACTGGTTCGGCGGAGCGACCAACGCCACCACACGGCTGCTCGATGAGATGCATTATCGCGGCCTGCTGCGGGTGGCGCGCCGCGACTCGGGGACGCGCGTCTATGCGGCTAGCGAGGCGGATCCGGAGCCTGCGGCAGGCGAAGAGATCCCGGCGCGTATCGACACCCTGGTCGACGTCATCGTGGGCAAGTACGCTCCGCTTCCCGCCCGCAGCCTGACGCAGCTCCTGCGCTTCTTGCGCGGTGGTATCCCGCAGTGGTCGATACACCGCGCCGCGTCCCTCGAGCGTGCGAAGCAGCGCCTCGCCGGCGCCCGCATCGACGGTATCGACTGGTACTGGCCGGCGGCGGAGGCCCCGGCCTCACGCCGCTGGCGCGTCGAGCCCGTGGTGAGGCTGCTTACCCCGTTCGATCCGGTGGTCTGGGACCGGCACCGCTTCGAGCTCTTCTGGGGCTGGCAGTATCGCTTCGAGGCGTACACACCGGCGGCGAAGCGCAAGCTCGGCTATTACGCATTGCCGCTACTCTGGGGAGAGCGGATGATCGGCTGGGGCAATCTCACTTGCACGGCGGGCTCGCTGCAGAGCTCGTTTGGCTATCTCGCCGGCCGGCCGCCGCGCGAGGCCGCGTACCGCCGAGCCCTCGAGGCGGAGCTCGAGCGCATGCGCATTTTCCTGAGCCCCGCGGGCGATTAACCCCGCCAGGTACGGACCCGGCCGGTATCCAGGTGCACGAAGTCGGACTGGCGGTAATATCCAACCCCGCCCCGCTTCATCCCCAGCGCCTTATCCGCCAGATCGGCGCAATTCACTTCAGTGAGGCGCACGTCGATCGCCCGCCCCTCCATGTGCAGACTGTGGCTCGCCACCCCAGCCGAGCGCTCGTGGAGCATGGCGTTGGTCTGCGGCGAGCGATACCCTGAAATCACGCTGAACACGGGGTCGACGCCGATGTCCTGCGCAACGTCGTAAAGGACGTCGAGCAGCTGGGGGTCGATCGGATGCCGGTCGCCATTGCGGTAATCGCGCAACAGCACTTCGACCTGGGCGAGTGCCTCCGGCACATACTGATCGCCGCGCCGGTACACCACGTCGAGGACCTCGGGCGTGTGCAAATTCTTGAGCGTGAGGCGCCTCACACCCTGCTTGTCCGCTCCACCCTCGGCACCCGCGCCGGCGAAGGCACGCGGCAGCAAGCCGAAGGCGGCCGTGGCGCCGGCGAGTGCACCGCCGGACAGGAGCAACCGGCGCCGGCTAAAGGTCTTGGGCTGTCGGCTCATGGGGCATCTCCCTCGCTGATGCGGCGTCCTCGGTCGAGAGCCAGCACGGTCGCGCGTGGGAAAAAATTGAAGTCCGATGCGGAGGCCCAGGTATAGGCACCCATCATCCGCCCGACCACGAGATCGCCTTGCTCGAGCCTGGGCAGCTCGATGTGCTCGCGGATCACGTCAATGCTGTCGCACGTGGGGCCGGCAAGCACCGACGGGTAAGTGGGACCGCCGGCCGTCAGCGCCTCGATCGGGTAGGTCGCATGATCGTACATCTGCCCGCTGTAGCTGCCGTACACGCCGTCGTCCAGGTAATACCACCAGCGCCCGTCGCGCTGCGCGCGCCCCATCACCGAGGCCACCGCCACGGCGGACGGCGCCGAAAGGTAGCGACCCGGCTCGGCGATGATGCGCACTCCGCCGCCGAGGGCCTGCAAGGTCCGGCGAATGGGTGCGCAGAACTCCTCGATGGGCATGGGCGCCGGGCCATTGCCGTAGTCGGCCGGAAACCCGCCGCCGATGTCGAGCAGGGACAGGTCGTGTCCGCACTCGCGCGCGCTGCGCATGAGCTCGCTGCAGACCTCGATCCCCCGCACATGCATCTCGGGATTGGCCGCCTGCGATCCGGCGTGGAAAGAGAGACCCACGACATTGATGCGCAGCTCCGCCGCGAGGGCGAGCAAAGCCGGCAGCACCTCCGGCTCGCAGCCGAACTTGCGCGACAGATCGACCACGGCATCGCTGCGGAATGCGAGACGGATCAGGAGCGTGGCGCGGTTTCTGTAGCGCACGAACTTGCGCAGCTCGTCCTCGTTGTCGACGACGAAATGCGTGACCCCGAAGTTGAGCGCCGTGCGGATGTCGCAGTCGCGCTTGATGGGATGGGTGTGGATGCAGCGGTCGGGCGCGATGCCCAGCCGGCGCACCAGTTGCACCTCGCCGTTCGTGGCGAGATCGAAACACGCGCCCTCCTGCTTGAGCACGGCGACGATCGCGGCATGCGGCAAGGACTTGATCGCGTAGTAGAGAGCGACGCCGGGCAACGCCGCGGCGAGCGAGCGATATTGGGCGCGCACGCGCTCGGCGTCGATCAGGAACAAAGGCGAGCCGAAGCGGCTTACCAGGTGCTGGATCGAGTCGCGGGCGAACGGGTCCTGACCTGGATCGAGCTCGAGCTCAGGTTCGTTCGATAAACGCCGGATTCGGGAGGTCTTGGCCACTCGTTACGCCCTACGATTAAAGCGACAAAGGGAAACCGCTAGCCCGCGGAAAGCTCGAGGAGATCCTCGCCCACGCCGCCGCTGGCGCGCTGCAATCGATCGAGGATCGCGGCCCAGCGCTCGTCCTTCGGCAGCTCCTGCACGAGAATTCGAACGCACTGGGCACGATCCAGAGTACGCAAATTATTATAAAGATTGTGTGCGTACGCTTCGGGTTTTTTGCCGGCATTGATCCAGGTCATGTAGCGGCGCGTGAGCAGCGGCGGGCGCATCGCGAGTACCGCCACCTTCTCGTCGCGCTCGAGGATCTCAGCCGCTCTCGCCTCGAGGAGCTCCCAGGCAATGATCTCGAGCGGCGTGGACGGCGCATAGTGCTGCGCGCGATCGCCGGGCACGCGCGGTGCCTCGCCGCCCTCGGTGAGCTCACCCACGACTTGCTGAATCTGCGAGCGGGTGATGAAGCCGGGTCGCAGCAAGCGCACCTCGCCGTCGAGACACGAGACGATGGTGGATTCGAGGCCGAGCGGTGAGTCGCCGCCGTCGAGCAGCACATGTACCGCATCGCCCAGCTCGTCGCGCACGTGCTCCGGCTTGGTCGGGCTCAATCGTCCGTAGCGGTTCGCGGAGGGCGCGGCGATGCCGCCGCCGAACGCGGTCAACAGCTGCTGCGCCATGGGATGGGAGGGAATCCGGATGCCGACGCTGTTCTGCCCGCCGGTGACGATGTCGTTGACGCTTTCGCCTTTCGGCAAGATGAGCGTGAGCGGACCGGGCCAGAACATCGCCGCGAGCCGTTCCGCCTGCGGCGGCATCGCCGAAACCCAGCGGTGCAGATAGCGCGGGTCGTCGAGATGCACGATCACCGGATGATCGGCCGGGCGTCCCTTCACCTCGAATATTTTTCGCACCGCGGCTGGATTCGAGGCGTTGGCCCCGAGTCCGTAGACCGTCTCCGTGGGAAATACCACCAGATCGCCCGCACGCAGCGTCTCTACGGCTTTTTCGATCTCGGTCTGTGAAGCTCTTACCACGCCACCATAATATCAAATGAGCCGCTGCATGAACTTAAGGTCGAGCCAACGGCCGAATTTGAAGGCGATTTCCGGAAGCGTGCCGACCGTTTTGAATCCAAGTTTTTCGTGAAGCGAGATGGACGTCACATTTTGCGCATCGATTCCGGCGATCATGACGTGCTTCTGCAGGCGTGCCGCCTCCTGCAGCAGGGCCTGCACGAGCGAGCGTCCTACACCGCGGCCCCGGTAATCGGCGCGCACGTGCACGCTGTGCTCGACGCTGTGGCGATAGCCGGGCCAGGAGCGGAACTCGCCGAAGGTGCCGAATCCGACGACACCCGAAGGATCAATCGCCGCAAGCACCGGAAAGCCGGCGGTGCGCTTCGCGTCGAGCCACGCCTCGCGGTTCTCGAGCGTCACCTCCACGTCGGAGAAAACAGCGGTCGAGTTGCGGATGACCTCGTTATAGATCTCGCGAATCTCGGGCAGCTGGGCTCGCGCGGCCGCCGAGATCGTGAAGCTCATGGCTTCGACCCGATGACCGGCGCGCGCGCCATGGCGACCTCCGCATCGAGGTCGACCCGCCGCCAGCTTCCGTCGCTCTGGCGATCGAGCTCGTACGCCGGCCAATAATGGTTGTCGAGCTTCAAGGTGATGACATCGGTCATGCCGTTCCAGCTGACGGTCTTCAGCCTGAGCGAAGCCCGGTCCGGCTTACCGCGCACCGCCTTGATGAAGGCGTCGAGATCCGGCGTCGGCTGTCCGTCCACCTCCGTGATGCGCCGCCCGGCATACAGACCATAATGCGTGGCAGGTGATCCGTAGAAGAAGAACGAAACGAACACCCCGTAGGGGGCGATGCCACGCTGTGCCGCCATGGCACGATGCGGAGCCTGCAGCGTCGCGCCGGCCCAGATCAACACCCGGTCGATGTCGCGTCCGTTGAGCGCGACCGTCTTCATGCTCAGATTCTTCGCGGCCCCATCGCGCCAAACGGTGATCTGCACATCGGGCTTCTGCACCGCGCGCTCCACCTCGCGGAAGCGGTTGACGACTTGGCCGTCGATCGCCAGCAGCAAGTCGCCGGGCTCGAGCAAGCCGGCGGCCGGGGAGCCTGCCACCAGCCGGTCGATGCCGAGGACTTGGCGGCGCTGACCGTCATGCTCCTCGAAGCGCTTCACCCACTCGTCGTTCAGGCCCAGCTTGCGGGCGCTCGCCAGGGACTGCACGTTGAACTCCGCCTCGAACGAATACAGCTCCCGCTGTGCGCTCACGACGTTGATCATTTCGGTCACGAGTTCTGCCGGAATGCCGCGGTTCACCTGCTCCAGCTCGCGCTGCGTCTCGAAGGCGAAGCTCGACCAGAGCGCGAGCACCTCGCCCTTCTCGTTCGCGATCACGCCATCGACGTCGCTCGGCGCGTTGACCAGATTGATCGCCTCGAGATTGCTGTCGCGGAAACGCAGGGTGCGGGACAGCGGGAACGCGACGGGGTCGACGCTCGCGACTTCGGTGCGCTGCGACATGACTTTGGAATCACTGCGCTCCCCCACCACCCAGACATCCTCACCGGGCACGAGATCCTTGGTGACGAACGTCGCGGCGCGCACCGGCGTGCTGCCGATGGACCGCGGATCGTAGGAGACCAGCGCGAGATTGTGCAGCGGGTGGATGAACTCGACCTTGCCGGGCACTTCCACGGTGCCGTTGAAGGTGATGCGCACATCACCCATCGCGAGCGGCACGGTGTTGCGATCGATGGCCACGAGGCCGCGCTTGGCATCGACGATCACCCCGGTGCCGTGATAGTTCTTCTCGGTCACGCCCGACACCGAGTAGGGCATGTCGAAGGTGATCATCACCAGCGAGGGCGCCAGGCGATCGATGCGCGGATCGCCCGTCTTGCTGAACGCGGTGGAAGCCGGCTCGAGCGGCGGCGCGGTGGGTCCGGCGGCGAGCGTCACGCAGGGCCACACTCCAAGCGTGTCGTCGCGCTTGCACTTGCGCGCCGGAAACCAGTGCCGGTCCATGCGAATCACCTTGAGCTGCGGCGTGCGCGGATCCTCGAGCGTCACGTAGCGCACCGGGGCGCGCGCGCCGTCGGCAAGCTCTCCGAGGGCGGCCTCGAAGTCGGCTAGATTGTCGGTCTTCTTGCCGTTGAAGGAGCTGATGAGCGCGCCGTGGGGAATGCCGGCGGCGCTGAACACGTAGCCGGGATTCGCGACGTATACACCCTTGATGGGCAGGCTGTAATGGCGCGCCTGCTGATAGGACAAGGTGTGCACCACGGCCTCGCCGAATTCGATGTACTCATCGGCGGTAATGGAGTTCAGGGACTCGACGTCGAGCGCGTGGCGCAGGGTGTCGTTACCGCGCTGGATCTCCACCTTGATCGCATCGCCCACGTGATTGTCGAGCACGTCCTCGAGCGCAAAGAACTCGGGAACCGGCTTGCCGTCGATGGCCACGAGGATGTCCCCGGGGGCGAGTACCCCGTCGGCGGCCGATCCGGGCTGCACCTCATCGACCACGAGCATGCCCGTAAGCTTCGGGTACGCCGCGCGCATGCGTGCCTCGGTCTGTGCGCTCAAGCCCAAGCGGCGCAGCTCGTCGTACGGGGTGTACTTGAACACGGTCTCGAGCGTGCCGCGCGGCACAGGCTTCCCCGCATCGATGAACTTGAGCGCGCGCGTGATCGCCGGCAGCGGCAGATAGAAGCTCGACGCGGCACCGGTGGCACCGCCCGCGTTGAGGGCAACCACGCGGCCCTGGATGTCGATCACGGGAGAGCCCGACGAGCCGCCCGAGGTGCCCGATGCGGCCTGGTAATAGAACGTGTTGAAGTCGTTGTACTTGCCGTAGCCGTATTCCGGGGCCTCGCGATCCAGGCGCGCGAGAGTCCCCGCGAGGATCGACAGCTGCTCGCCGGCGTCGTTGCCGACCACGCGAATTTCACGTCCGATGACGGCGCCCGCCGGATAAAGAGGAAGCTCCGCCGGCCGGATGAAACGCAGCTTCGTCGGATCGTAATGATAGATACCGAAGTCGTGCACGGGATCGCGGTACACCGGGAAGAGCTGCACTTCCTCGCGGTTCTGGAATATGGCCTGCGCCGTGACCGGACCCGGAGTCACCACGTGGCGATTGGTGAGGATGAGACCGCGCTTCGCGTCGATCACGAATCCGGTGGCTTGCGCGGTCGTATTCCACTCCGTGTCGAAGGCCCGCGTGCTGTCGATCTGAATGGTGACCACGCCGGAGGCGATGCGCTCGAGGGTCTGCGCCCAGTTCTCGGGCGTGCCGACGGTCGTGGGTGCCGGTACCGGCAGCGCCGTCGGTGGCGCGGGAGCCGCAGGGGTCGCCGCCTCCGGGGGCGGCTCCGTGGACGGTGGGTTTTCCGCGGGAGCGGCCCCGAGGCGCACGGACAACAAAAGAGCCGACAGAAGAAGCAAGGTGCTGCGAAGCATGCCGATCCTATAAGATTAAGTGATAGCTCGTAGAGCTAGTGGTCGGACAAGATGAGGAGCCACACGGTTCCTAACATCCCAAAACTCAGCAGGACGGCGGCCGACCCCATGTCCTTGGCCATGCCGGCGAGCGGGTGACGCTCCATGCCGCTGCGGTCCACCACCGCTTCCACCGCGCTGTTCAGGATCTCGACGAGCAATATCTGCAGCATCGGCCACACGAGCAGCGCGCGCTCCACGCCGGAACGACCGAGATACAGCCCGGCCGGGACGACCGCCAGGGCGAGGGTGAGTTCCTGTCGAAAGGCCGCCTCTTCCCGCCAAGCGTGGCGAAAGCCCTGCAACGAATACCCGAAGGCACGCACGACTCGCGTGAGTCCGGTGGGTTTGTCTCGATTAATCATTCATTCGGGAGGCTTCCAGGCCAGGTCGAGCTGCTTCACCGCCCGCACATCGTCCAGCCGACGGACCGGCATTGTATGGGGCGCGGATTGCAATTTCTCGGGATCCTGTGCCATTTCTCGTCGAATTGCGATCATTGCATCGCAAAAATGATCCAACTCTTCCTTGGTTTCGGTCTCGGTGGGCTCGATCAGCAGGCATTCCGGCACGAGCAGCGGAAAGTAAGTGGTCGGCGCATGCACGCCATAGTCGAGCAGCCGCTTGGCCACATCCATGGCCGTGACCCCGAAAGTCCGGTTCTCCTGCTTCAAGGTGATGATGAACTCGTGACTCGCCCGGCGTTTCGAATAGGCCGCTTCGTAGCCGGCCTGGGTCAACCGCCTCATCAGATAGTTCGCATTGAGCGTCGCGAATTCGGCCACGCGCACCATGCCTTCGCGACCCAGCATGCGCATGTAGATGTAGGCACGCAGATTCACGCCTGCATTGCCCATGAATCCCGACAAGCGGCCGATCGAGCTCGGTAAATCGGACTCGGCGAGCCAACGGTAGCCCGCCTCGGTCTTGCCCACGAGCGGGATGGGTAGAAACGGCAGCAAGCGCGGCCCGACGCCCACGGCGCCGGATCCCGGACCTCCGCCGCCGTGCGGCGTCGAAAAGGTCTTGTGCAAATTCATGTGGATGACGTCGAAGCCCATGTCACCCGGGCGGACTTTGCCGAGAATCGCATTGAGGTTCGCGCCGTCGTAATAGAGCAAGCCGCCGGCCTCGTGCACGATGCGCGCCACCTCGGCGATCCTGTGCTCGAACACACCGAGCGTCGAGGGATTGGTGAGCATGATCCCGGCCGTGCTCGGCCCGACCGCGGCCTTGAGCTCCGCGAGATCGATGTCGCCATTCTTGTCGCAGGGAATCTCCCGCACAGTGCAGCCGCACATCGCCGCGGTGGCCGGATTCGTGCCGTGCGCCGCCTGCGGCACGATGATGTCCGTGCGCGCGCCGTCGCCTCGAGCGCGATGATAGGCGCGAATCATGGCCACGCCGGCGAACTCGCCTTGGGCGCCCGCCATGGGGGTGAGGCTTACGCCCTGCATGCCGGTGATCTCCTTGAGCATCTCCTGCAGCTCGTACATACAGGCGAGGAACCCTTGAGGCTCGGGAGCGAGCGGATGGCGCGCCAGGAACTCCGGCAGCATCGCGTAGGTGTTGCAGGCCTTCGGGTTGTACTTCATGGTGCACGAGCCCAGCGGATAGAAATGCGAGTCGATGGAGAAGTTGAATTGCGACAGGCGCGTGAAGTGGCGCACCGCCTGCAACTCCGACACCTCGGGAAGTGCGGGGGCGCGGGCACGACGCAGGTGCGCCGGGATGTCCGTCGAGCGCCGCCCTCCCGGGTCGGGCGTCGGCGGAATCTGGCTCGGCGCGCGCCGCCCCGGCTTGCTGAGCTCGAATATCAAAGGCTCGCGTAGATTGAGTTCTGCCATGGTGGATCTCGTTCAGGCGGCGCCGCGCACATCGTGCGGCATGGCGAGCACGTCACGTAGCGCGCGCTCGTAAGACTCGATGTCGGCGTGGGACTTGGTCTCCGTGGCGCACACCAGCATCGCGTGGCCGAGCTCGGGATAGAGCGGCGCCAGATCGAGGCCGGCGGCGATGCCGCGTGCGGCGAGGGCCGCGAGTACCGGTGCGACCGGCCGATCGAGGACCACCACGGCCTCGTGAAAGCGTGGGGCATCGAACAGGCCGCTCACGCCGCCGACCCGCAGGAGCGCATTGCGCAGCTCCGCCGTGCGCTGCATGCTCGCGGTCGCGACGCTCGCGAGTCCCGCGGCGCCCAAGAGCGACATGTAAATGGTCGCCGCGGTCACGGTGAGGCCCTGATTGGTGCAGATGTTCGAGGTGGCCTTGCTGCGGCGAATGTGTTGCTCACGCGCCTGCAGAGTCAGCGAGAAGCCGGGACGTCCCTCGGCATCGAGCGTGCGCCCGACGATGCGCCCCGGCATCTGTCGCACGTATTGCATGCGTGTCGCCATGAAGCCGAAGTAGGGTCCCCCCGAGGCGAGCGGTACGCCGAGGGGCTGGCCTTCGCCGCACACGATGTCGGCGCCCCAGCGGCCGTCCTTGCCCGAACCCCATTCGCCCGGCGGCTTCAGCAACGCGAGCGATGTGGGATTGACCACCGCAATCAGCAACACTTTGTTGGCGTGCGCCCAGTCGGTGAGCGCGTCGACCTCCTCCAGAGAGCCGAAAAAATTCGGCTGCTGCACCACCAGCGCCGCACAATCCTCGCCGGCGCGCGCGCGCAGTGCATCGAGCGACACGCACCCGGAGGTGCGATCGAAGTTCACGGTGTCGAGCTGCAGGTCTTGCTGGCGGGTGATCGACTCAACCACCTTGCGATATGTCGGGTTCACGTTGCGCGGCATGAGGATGCGGCGCGACGTCGAGCCGCGGTTCGAGCGCACCGCCATGAGACACGCCTCCGCGAGCGCCGAGGCGCCGTCGTAGAGCGAGGCGTTTGCCGCCTCCATGCCGGTGAGGGCGCAGATCATCGACTGAAATTCGTAGATGAGCTGCAAGGTGCCTTGGCTGGCCTCCGCCTGATAGGGCGTGTACGCAGAATAGAACTCGCCGCGCGTCGCGATGGCCCAGACAGGCGCCGGGATGTGGTGCTCGTAGGCGCCCGCGCCGATGAAGTTGAGCAGGCGGCCATCGATCGCCGCCCGCTCGGTGACGAGGCGCGCGATGTCCATTTCGCAGAGCGCCGGCGGAACGCCGTCGAGAGGCTTTGCCTTGAGCGCTGCCGGGATCTCATCGAAAAGCGCATCGATCGAGGGCGCGCCGATGACCGCGAGCATGTGCGCGATGTCGTCGGGAGTGTGCGGAATGAACGGCATGGCGGCGCGCTACTCGGACTCTTTGAGGAACTGCTGGTACTCGCCTGCGCTCAACAAGGTGGGGGCTTTGGCATCGAGCTCGATGCGCATCAGCCACCCCGCTCCATAGGGGTCCGAGTTCAGCAGCTCGGGTTTTTGCGACAGATCTTCGTTGCCCGCGACCACTCGCCCGGCGACGGGGCTGTACACGTCAGAGGCCGCCTTGACCGATTCGACGACGGCGCAGGCCTCGCCCAAGGCGAGCTTGCGATCCACCTGCGGCACTTCGACGAACACCAGATCCCCGAGCGCCGATTGCGCATGGTCCGTGATGCCGACCTCGACCTGTCCGTTTGGCAACGCGCGCACCCACTCGTGGCTTTTGGTGTACTGCAAGTCTTGCGGAACCTGTTCGCTCACTGACATCTCCTTTCACTGGATCTCGATCAAGGGTTTCCCGTTGCGCACGAAGGGCGGCTTGACCACGCGCGCCGCGTGCGGCTTGCCGCGGATGTCCACCAAGACTTGCGTGGCGGACTGGGGTGCGAGGCGGGCGAGCGCGATGGCGCGATTCAACGTCGGGGAAAAGGTGCCGCTGGTGACCTCACCGAGCGGAGGAGCGCCCGCCGCGGCATCGGCAGCGCTCACGAGCTGATGACTGCGCAGCACGCCGCGCTCCTCGAGCACCAGCCCGACTTGGCGGTGGCCGCCGCCTGCGCGTGCCCGCGCGAGCGCCTCGCGCCCGATGAAGTCGCGCTCCTCGGGCTCGAAGGCCACCGTCCAGGCGAGGCCCGATTCGAGGGGATGGCGCGTCTCGTCCATGTCATTGCCATAGAGATTCATGCCGGCCTCGAGGCGCAGCGTGTCGCGGGCACCGAGTCCCGCAGGCCGCGCGCCCTGCGCGACCAGCGCGCGCCAGGTCTCGGCCGCATCCGTCCCCGGCAGCATGATCTCGAAGCCGTCCTCGCCGGTGTAGCCGGTGCGCGCGACGAACCACGTGCCCGAGCGCACGTCAATGGCGGCGGCGGCGAATCGCGGGATGTCGAGTGCCGTGGCCCGATGCGCCGCGGTCAGCAGCGCAGCGGTCTTCTCCCGCGCGGCGGGCCCTTGCACCGCTAAGATGGCGAGGTCCGAGCGCTCGCGCACCTCGACGCCGAAGGGCGCCGCGTGCTCACGGATCCAGGCCAGATCTTTCTGGCGCGTGCCCGCGTTCACCACCAAGCGGAACCACGACTCCGTCAAGAAATACGCGATGAGGTCGTCGATCACGCCGCCCGTCGGCAGCAGCATGCAGGAATAGAGTGCGCGGCCGGGGACGGTCAGCCGGGCCACGTCGTTGGCGAGGAGACGGCGCAGAAACTCGCGCGTGCGCGCGCCGGTCAAATCGACCACGCACATGTGCGACACGTCGAACACGCCCGCCTCGCGGCGCACCGCGTGGTGCTCCTCGATCTGGGAGCCGTAACTCAACGGCATGTCCCAGCCGCCGAAGTCGACGATCTTGGCGTGTGCCGAGATG
>Ga0302314_10009159_pt1 | contig 17550 bp, 12 predicted proteins | sample III_Palsa_N2_3_FD_200533 | JGI IMG/M metagenome (GOLD analysis project Ga0302314, IMG submission 200533) | Peat permafrost microbial communities from Stordalen Mire near Abisko, Sweden - III_Palsa_N2_3 | ecosystem: Environmental > Terrestrial > Soil > Palsa > Peat permafrost | place: Sweden...
GGTACATCCGTACCGCACGCTCCCGCAACTCCAGCGGGTACTTCCTCGGAGCAGCCATGGTCTGGGTTCCTCTCATGAGAACCATCTGACCTGCTATCACCTCTCCCCGCATCCCGGGGGAACCTCACGGTGGAGTGCGGCATCAACCGGCTGAAACGACACCGCGCAGTAGCCACGAGGTACGACAAGTTGGCGGTGCGCTACGAGGCGACAGTGCTGGTCGCAGCCATCAACGAGTGGCTTTGACCAGAGCTTTCGCAACAGACCCTAGTCGACCAGGTCGCGGGCCGGGGAGGGCGCGGCCGAGGGCGCGCACGGGCGGGGTCCGCCGACGGTGCCGTGGGCCCAGGCCACCACGTCGCGACCGGCGGCCGGGGCCGGTCCGTCCGGCCAGACGACCAGGCCGGAGACGGCGACCCGGGTGCCGTCGTGCAGGGTGGAGAGGTAGAGGATCCGGCAGGCCCGGGCGTGGCGCGGGGCGTCGACCCGCCGGGCCCAGACCAGGTCCCCGTGCGGGCCCTTCGGCAGCGGCGACGGCGGGTTGTAGAAGGCGTTCACGCCGGGACCGACCCGGACTCCGGGCGCGCACTGCGCCGTGGCCCCGGCACCGCTCACCCGGACGGCCTCGGCCGTGCCCAGCCCCGCCAGGGCGAGCAGGGTGGCCAGCGCGGTCGCGACAACTACCCGTAGCCAGGCTCTCATCAGCGTTCCCCTCACTCGACGCCCGCGAACCACCGGCCGACCGGCCGAGGCGGCACACAGCGGGCTCCCCGCACCCGGGGTGACGTTACTATGTGTCGAGCAGATGATTACTGATGGTGACCACACCCGCGTGCCGGACGCCGGACGGCGGTGCGCGCCAAGGCCGCTGACGACCGGTCGGCCCGGGCCACGGCGTCCCCCGGCACCGCGCTGACCTGCGGCGGCGGCCCGGCGGCTCCACAATCGTGGCAACACCTCTGCTCGTCGAAGGGAGCGGTGCGGTGAGCCAGTGCGCGTGCGCGCGTCTTTCCCGGCGTCAGGTCCAGATGCTGGCCGGGGCCGCGCGGGGCAGGACCAACGAGCAGATCGCGGCCGCGCTGGGGGTGAAGCACGCGACCGTGTCCAGCACGCTGCTGCGCGCGGGCCGGGTGCTGGGGACCGGCAGCAGGGCAGGGATGGTCCACCGGGCCTACCAGGAGGGCGTGCTGACCGGGCTGGTCCCGGAGCAGCGTCCGGGCCTGCAGGTGTCGCCCGCGCAGTCGGCGGTGCTCTGCGGGCTGGCGCAGGGCTACTCGGTACGGGAGATCGCGGACACCCTGGTGGTCAGCGAGAACACCGTGAAGACGCACCTGCGCAAACTGTTCCTGGCCCTGGGCGCGACCAGCCGCTCCCACGCCGTAGCCCTCGGCTGGCAGCACGGCCTGCTCGGCCCCCACAGCGCCCTGCCCCCCGCCATCCGCCCAGGCCCCCGAGCGGCATGACCCAGCCCGCCCGGGCCCTGACGCCGGTCTCCTGTCCCGGCGTTGCAGGGTCAGAGCAGCGTCTCCCAGGTCACCACCCGGTCGACCGGTTGGAAGCCGAGGGCGAGGTTGATCCGGTGCATGGGGCGGTTGCCGACCGCGTTGAGGGTTTCCACCGTGCACAGGCGGGGTTCGTGCCGGAGCGCGTAGCGGAGGTTCTCCAGTTTCATCAGCAGGCCCAGGCCGTGCCCGCGGTGCCGGGGGTGGACCACAGTGGTGCCCTGGAGGGCGGCGGCGCGCACCGAGTGGGTCATGGTCAGGCTGGTCCAGGCGACCACCCGGCCGGTGTCGCGGTGGCGCACCGCGGTCTGCCAGGCGTGCCGCTGGCGGACGGCCCGCATGGTCTCGAACGCGCGGATCCGGGCCAGCGCCGGGGCGCCGGGCAGCGGCGGCTCCGGGTCGGCGTCGGCGCCCGGCCGCAGCACCGCCTCCAGCACGGCCAGGTCCGGCAGGTGCGGTTCCGGGACGGCGCTGCCCCAGTGCACCACGGCGTACCCGGGGTGGTGCGGCAGCTCGGTCGGAGGCCGCGGGGCGGGCTCGTATAGCCGGCTGCGCAACAGCGGCGGGACGGTGGTGGCGCGGCGCAGGCCGACCGCCGCCGCGAACCAGACCGGGGCGGGGCCGCGGGCCGGGCCGTCCGGCAGCGGTTCCACCAGCTGGGCGGTGAGCCGGACCCCGGAGTTGGCCCGGGCCCGCAGCAGCGCGTGCCGGTACAGGGCGGAGCCGATGCCGCGCCGCCGGTGGTCCGGATGGACGGTCAGCTGGTCCAGCCGGACGGCCGGTTCGGCGGTGTCCAGCGGCACCAGCAGCCGGAGCAGGCCGACCGGGCGCCCGTCCAGGCGGGCGACGTAGTCCTCGCCGCGGGTGCCGGGCCAGGCGAAGCGCAGCGAGCCGGTCAGGTCCAGCGGGCAGGGCGGCGGGGCGTCGGGCTGGTCCACCGCGGCGGCCTCCGCCACCAGCGTGTTCACCTGCGCGATCAGCGCCTCGTCCAGCGGGTCGACGGCGGTGATGCCGTCGGGGCGGAGGCCGCCGCCGGGGACGCTGCGGGCCCGGTTGATCAGTGCGTCGGTCACCGCCGTCCACCTCCGGCGGCCGGGGGCCGGGCCGGTCCGCGGTCAGGCATCGGGCACGACCCCGAGTCTGCGGCAGATGTGGTCGACCAGGGCCTCGCCGACCCGGGAGCGGTCGGGCTCCGGCAGGTCCTCGAAGGCCGCCGAGACGGTCATCCACTCGTTGAAGACCGGGCCGTCCGGGGTGAGCAGCCAGTCCACGCAGAGGTAGTCGGCGTCCAGGCTGACCGCCAGCTGCTCGCTGTACTCGGTCACCTCGGGCGGGGCCTGGAGCAAGGAGCCGCTGCCGCCCTGGCTGACGTTGGCGAGGTAGTTGCCGGGTTTGGGGCTCCGCAGCAGCGCCGCCACCTGCCGCCCGCCGCGCACGTAGACCCGGACGTCGCCGTCGTTCTGCCGGTACGGCTGGACCAGGCAGCCGAGGTCGCCGGGGGCGAGCAGGTCGACGGTGCTGGAGAGCTGCTCCAGGGTGTCCACCTTGAGCACGCCGAAGCCCATGGCCATCTCCCGCGGCTTGACCAGGTAGCCGGTGTCCGACGGGAACTCCCGGCGGACCGCGGCCAGCGCCCGCCGCGCGTAGCGGCCGAAGGGGACGGTCACCGCGGGCAGCACCGGCAGTCCCAGCGAGCCCGCGTGGTGGTACATCGCCAGCTTGTCGGTGGAGAGCCCCTCCGGGCCGGTGATCCCGTCGGTGAGCAGCACCGCGTCGGAGGCCCGGATAGTGCGGGTGATCGCCTGGAGCTGCTGGGCGATGCCGGGGTTCCAGGTCCAGGAGGAGACTAGGAAGCCGCGGCCCTTGGCCAGCAGGTCCTGCCCGTCCAGCCAGAGCCTGGGCGCGCCGTTCCAGCCGGGGACCACGTCGCAGGAGTGGACCATGGTGACCTGGATCCCGTGCGACTCGAAGAGGTCGAGCCGTTCCGACCCCTCGCGGCGCAACTGCCGGTGGTGGACCGGGTCGTAGTTGTCGGGGTTGCTGATCCAGATGATCTCCGGACCCGGGTTCGGGGGCACGGGCACTCCTTGGCCTGGTGGGTGGACGCGGTCCGGGGTCGGGTCCCGGCGGGGGTGGATCAGACCGTCACGGTGTCGGCACCGGCCACCGGGGTGCTCACCGGCAGCGTGCGCATACCGCGCAGGGGGGACAGGAACAGCCAGAGAAAGGCCAGCGAGGTACCGGCCGCGCCGATCCACACCGAGTCGCGGACCCCGGCGAACTCGGCAATGACGCCACCGGCGAGGCTGCCGAGGGGGCGGACGCCCCAGGCGAAGAAGCGCACGGTGGCGTTGACCCGGCTCAGCAGCTCCGAGGGCACGCTCCGCTGTCGGTAGCTGACCTGGGCCACGTTGTAGAGCACCACCCCGGCGGCGAAGGCGAAGTTGGTGACGCACACCAGCCACAGCCGCCAGCCCGGCTCGACCAGCCCGGCCAGCAGGGTGCACGGGGCACTGACGGCGACGCTGAACTTGATCACGCTGCTGTCGCCGAGGAGGCGTATCAGCCGCTTGGCGGCTCCGGCCGCCAGCACCCCGCCCAGGCTGCCGACGGTGAGCAGCAGCCCGATGGTACCGGCGGGGACGGACAGGTTGCGGGCCAGCAGCACCAGCAGCATCGCGTAGGCCATGCTCCAGCAGAAGGTCATGGTGGTGGAGCAGAAGACGATCGGCCGCAGCAGCCGGTCCTTGAGCACGTACCGTACGCCTTCGGCCATGTCGCGGTAGAAGTGGGCGTTCTGCCGGGGCTCGGGCTTGGCCTCGCGGTCGCGAATGAGCAGGATGCACACCGCCGACCAGAGGTAGCCGAAGGCGGTGGCGATCACGGCCAGCGGGGCGGTGGCGATCTGGATCAGCAGGCCGCCGACGCCGGGTCCGGCGATGGCGGCCAGCTGCTCGACGCCGGTGAGCCGGGAGTTGGCCATCACCAACTGCTCGCGGCCGACCAGGTGCGGCAGGTAGCTCTGGTCCGCGACGTCGAAGAAGACCGACAGCACGCCCACGACCAGGGCCACGCAGCAGAGGTAGCCCACCGACAGCAGGCCGGTGGACCAGGCCACCGGCAGGCTGGCCAGGGCCAGGCAGCGGCCCAGGTCGCACACGATCATCACCGGGCGTTTGCGGCTCCGGTCGACCAGTGCACCGGCGGGCAGTCCGACCAGCAGATAGGCGACGGTCTGGCAGGCGGAGACCGCGCTGACCGCGAACGGCGAGGCGTGCAGCGTGGTCACCGCGAGTATCGGCATCACCAGGGTCATCAGCCGGAATCCGAGCTGGCTGAACGACTGGGCGAGAAGTAATTGCCGAAGTCCGCGGCGCCCGCGGTAATCTTTCGCGCGGTAATCTTTCGCTGAAGGTCCCGTGAGCACTGGTCAGAATTCCTGTCCCTATGGGGAGGCGTATTCCAGACGAGCAGTCTTCCGGCATCTCGGTCCGGGGGTTGCGCTGGAAACATAGCAGGGACATGACAGGTCGACAAGGGGGTCAGGGGCGGGGACCGGCTGGTCGGCGCGCCGACTCCGGTTCCGAGCAAGTCGGCTGACGATCATTCCGCTCACTGCTCGGGGACGGACTGGTATAATCGCGACGTTCCACAAAAGGGACGGCAATCGGCGAGGAATCCCGGCGGGCCGGTGGCGGCCGGGCGGATCCCGGGGCCGACGGCCCCCCGGGTTGCGCGCCCTCGCTCTCCGCGGCCGCGGCGAAGGGCTCACTCCATGGACATCCGCACCCCGCGAGGGTTCCGCTCCAGCACGGCTCATGTGGGGCTGAAGGAGACCGACAAGGACTTCTCGGTCCTGGTCTCCGAGACCCCCGCGACCTGCAGTGCCGTCTTCACCCGGTCCCGTTTCGCCGGTCCCAGCGTGGTGCTCAGCCGGGAGGCGGTCCGCGACGGCTCAGCCCGGGGCGTGGTGGTGGTGGCCAGGAACGCCAATGTCGCCACCGGCAAGCAGGGCGAGGAGAACGCCCGCGAGGTGCGCCGGGCGGTGGCGGCCGGGATCGGCGTGGACGAAGAGGAGCTGCTGATCGCCTCCACCGGCGTCATCGGCCGGCAGTACCCGATGCCGCTGCTGCGGGCCCATCTGTCCACGCTGGACTGGCCTTTCCCGGAGGCGGACTTCGCCGACGTGGCCGGGGCCATGATGACCACCGACACCCGGCCCAAGGCCGTCAGCGTGGCCTGCGGGGACGCGGTGATCACCGGAGTGGCCAAGGGCGTCGGGATGATCGAACCGGACATGGCCACCCTGCTGGCCTTCTTCTGCACCGACGCGCGGATCGACCGGGCCGAGCTGGACCGGGTGTTCCGCGCGGTGATGGACCGCACCTTCAACGCGCTGAGCATCGACACCGACACCTCCACCAGCGACACCGCCGCGATCTTCGCCAACGGGCTGGCCGGGCCGGTGGACCCGGAGGAGTTCGCCGCCGCCCTGGAGACCGCCGCGGTGCACCTGGTCCGGGAGATCGCCCGGGACGGCGAGGGCGCCAGCAAGCTGATCGAGGTCCGGGTGACCGGCGCCAGGGACGACGCCCAGGCCAAGCGGGTGGGCAAGACCGTGGTCAACTCGCCGCTGGTGAAGACCGCCGTGCACGGCGCCGACCCCAACTGGGGCCGGGTGGCCATGGCGGTCGGCAAGTGCCAGGACGACCTGGACATCGTGCCGGAGCGGGTCCGGATCGCCTTCGGCGAGGTCGAGGTGTACCCGACCGGCCAGGCGGACGGCACCGACGGAGCTGACGGCGGCGGCGGCGCGGACGGCACGGACCAGGCGCTGGAGCGGCTGCGCGAGCACCTGCGTGGCGACGAGGTGACCATCCGCGTCGACCTGGGCATCGGCGCCGGGGCCTTCACCGTCTACGGCTGCGACCTGACCGAGGGCTACATCCGGCTGAACGCCGACTACACCACCTGACCGAGCGCGGGCGGCCGGTCTCCGTGCCCCCGCACCCCCTGACGGCACCTCAGCGGCCGCCCGTACCGGATTCCGGCGGGCGGCCGTTTCGCCTACGGATGTGCCGTGTCCGTTCTCCGCCGCTGGTAAATCCGCCAATGCGCCCGGCACCGGAGGGTCTTGCGTCGCTCATCGATGGTGGTCTAGTTTTCTTGCGGGCATGTGGGCCCACCGGGAAATCCCGGGCAATCGTCCGCTCCACCCCTTCAGGCCATCTCTGCACAGCAGTCCCGGAAAGACCTCCGGACTGGTTCCGCTCCTCCTGGTAATGCCGCCCCGGCAATGCCGCGGAAGCGGACCGCCGCCCCACCCGAATAGTCCCGGCAGTGGTATCGCCGGGGAGTCGCAGACCGGTATTCCGGCTTCCCCGCGGAACCGGCCGACTCACGCCGCTGATCGAGCGCCGTCCCCGGCCGTGCTTCGGCGCGCCGCCGGGCGTCCCCGCCTGCCCGTGGTCCGCGCGACCCGCCGACCCGGGAAGACCGACCCACCCATGGTTGAGGAGATCGAAGGCAATGCCGGTGAACCACACGGACACGGAAAGAGTCGCGACCCAACTGCTGCGCCGTCTGAGAGAGGCCGGGGTGAGCCAGGTCTTCGGGGTGGTCGGCCGGGAGGCCTCGGCCATCCTCTTCGACGAGGTCGACGACATCGAGTTCGTGCTGACCAGGCACGAGTTCACGGCTGGGGTCATGGCCGACGTGCTGGCCAGGCTCACCGGCCGGCCGCAGGCCTGCTTCGCCACGCTCGGCCCCGGCATGACCAACCTGTCCACCGGGGTGGCCACTTCGGCGCTGGACCGGAGCCCGGTGATCGCCCTGTGCGCGCAGTCCGAGTCCTACGACTACTTCCCCAACGAGACCCACCAGTGCCTGGACAGCGTGGCGTTGATGCGCCCGCTGGTGAAGTACGCCGCCCAGTTAGAGCGTCCGGGCGAGATCGGCGACCTGATCGACTCGGCCCTGTCAGCCAGCACGGTGGAGCCGGTGGGCCCCAGCTTCATCAGCCTGCCGGTGGACCTGCTGGGGGCGGAGGTCCCGGTCGCCCCGGCCGCCCCGGTGCGGGTGCCCCGCTACCGGTCGACCGTGGACGCTGACTGGCGCGCCTCGGTCCAGGAGGCCGCCGCGCTGCTGGCCGGGGCCGAGCACCCGGCGCTGATCGTGGGCACGGCGGCGATCCGGGCCGGGGCGGTCGAGGGCATCCGGGCGCTGGTGGAGCGGCTGCGGATACCGGTGATCACCACCTACACGGCCAAGGGCGTGCTGCCGCACGCGCACCCGCTCAACTACGGCGCGGTCACCGGCTACATGGACGGCATCCTGGGCCATCCGGCGCTGGACGACCTGTTCGGCCCGGTCGACGTCATCGTGGCCCTCGGCTACGACTACGTGGAGGACCTGCGGCCGTCGATGTGGACCCGCGGTGTCGAGAAGCAGGTGGTGCGGGTGGCCCCGGTGCCCAACCCGGTGCCCCGGGTCTTCCAGCCGACCGTGGACATCGTCGCCGACACCGCCGAGGTCGTCGCCGAGTTGGACCGGCTGACCGCCGAGCTGGCCCCGGCGGCCCCGCACGACATCAGCTCGCTGCGGCAAGCCGTCCGGCGGCTGCTGGACGACCCCGCCGAGTACGCCGACGGGATGCGCGTGCACCAGGTGGTCGACTGCATGAACACCGTGCTGGACGGCGCCGGGACCTTCGTCAGCGACATCGGCTTCTTCCGCCACTACGGCGCGCTCTTCGCCCGCTCGGACCGCCCGTACGGCTTCCTCACCTCGGCCGGGTGCTCCAGCTTCGGCTACGGTCTGCCCGCGGCGATGGCCGCCAAGCTGGCCCACCCGGACCAGCCGGTGGTGCTGATCGCGGGCGACGGCGGCTTCCACTCCAACAGCTCCGACCTGGAGACCGCCGTCCGGCTGGGCCTGGGCATCGTGATCGTGGTGGTCAACAACAGCCGCAACGGGCTGATCGAGCTGTACCAGCACATCGGCCACCAGCGCGGGCACAAGCCCTCGGTGGCCTTCGAGAACGTGGACTTCGTCCAGCTGGCCCAGGCCAACGGCGCCACCGGGATCAAGGTCGCGGACCGCGGCGAGCTGTTCTCCGCGCTGCACAAGGGCATCGAGACCGACCGCCCGTACCTGATCGAGGTCCCCATCGACTACGACCTGCGCTCCGACGCCTTCGGCGCGCTCAATGTCTGAGCGGCCCGGCCCGGTAACGGCCGGGGTGCCCGATCAGACCCGTCCGGCACCGGCCGGGCTGCCCGCCGTCGTCGGGTTCGCGGTGGCGGTCGGCGACTCCGCCGCCGCGGTGCCGCCGCCGCGCTTGGCCATGGCCGGACCGCGGCTGCCGCTGACCGGGGCCGGGGCCGGACCGGCCTGGACCGGCTGGGTGGTCGCCGGGTCGGCCGGGTCCGGAGCGCTGGCCGCGGCGGGGGCGCAGGCTGGGTTCGCCCCGGCCCGGGACGGGGACGTCCGGGTGCTGCTCGCCGGTGAGCTGTACAACCGCGAGGAGCTGCTCCGGGCGCTGGGCGAGGACGCGCCCGCCACCGGGACCGACGCGGAGCTGCTGCTAGCCCTCTGGGCCCGCTACGGCGAGAGCGCGCTGCGGCTGCTCAACGGCCGGTACGCGCTGCTGCTCGGGGACGGCCGCCGACTGCTGGCCGCCGCCGACCACGCCGCCAGTGTGCCGCTGTACCTCGCGGTCCGCACCGGCCCGGGCGCGGGTTCCGGCGGCCGGTCGGCCGGTGCGGTGGCCGAGCTGCGGGTGGCCACCGAGGCCAAGGCCCTGTACGCGCTGGGGCTGACCCCGCGCCGGGTACCCGCGGGCACCGCGCTGCGGCTGGACCTCGGCGCCGCGGACCCGGAGCCGGTGCCGCTGCGCACCTGGACCCCGCCGCTCTCCCGGCTGCTGCTGGACGGCCGACGGGCGGTGGACGAGGTCCGGGCCCGGCTGAGCCGGGCGGTGGAGCGCCGGGTCCTCGGGCCGGGCGCGCCCACGGTGGTGCTCTCCGGCGGCATCGACTCCTCCGCGGTGGCCGCGCTCACCTCCGCCCGCCGGGACGGTACCGGCACGGTCACCCTGGGCACCGACGCGGCCGACGAGTTCGCCGCCGCCCGGCTGGTCGCCGACCACCTGGGCACCCGGCACGAGGAGTACACCCTCGACGCCGAGCAGCTGGTCGCGGACCTGGCCTGGGCGGTCTGGGCGGTGGAGATCACCGACCCGGACGTGCTGGAGTACCTGCTGCCACTGGTGTCCCTGTACCGGACCCTGCCCGGGCCGCCCCGGCGCATCCTGACCGGCTACGGCGCGGACATACCGCTCGGCGGCATGCACCGGGACACCGTGGCGCTGGCCGAGCTGGACCGGGTGCTGGCCGACGACATGGCGACCTTCGACGGCCTCAACGAGCTGGCCCCGGCGCTCTCCGGCATCGCCGGGCACTGGACCACCCACCCGTACTGGGACCGGGAGGTGCTGGACCTGCTGGTCTCGCTGGAGCCGGGGCTGAAGCGCCGGGAGGGCACCGACAAGTGGGTGCTGCGGGAGGCGTTCACCGGGCTGCTGCCCGCTGAGACCGTCCGGCGGCGCAAGCTGGGCGTGCACGAGGGCACCGGTACCAGCAGCACCTGGACCCGGCTGCTGCGCGAGTCGGGGGTGCCCGGGCCGGAGGTCCGCCAGGCCAAACAGGCGGTCGCGGGCCGGCTGCACCGGCTGCTGGTGGAGGCGGACGGCCATCCGGCCGACGCCGGAGCGGCGGTGCCGGTATGACGGACACTCAGTTCTCGGATCCGTACCGGGGTTTCGCCGGAAAGCGGCTGGCCCTGGTGGAGAGCATGCTGCACGCGGTCTTCTACGACGAGATCGCCGCGGCCCGCAAGCTCGGCCTGCGCGTCCATCTGCTGCTGCGGGACCGCGACTGGTACGCCACCGAGGAGGAGTGGGCGGACCATCCGCTCACCCAGGTCGACGAACTCTCCTTCGTGGACACCCACTCGGCGGACGCCGTACTCGACCGGCTGACCGACGCGGACGGGTGGCCGCTGGTCGACGGGGTCACCACCTTCTCCGACTACCACACCGAGGTGGCCGCCGAGGTGGCCGAACGGCTGGGACTGCCTAGCCCCGGGCTGCGCGCGATCGCCACCGCCAACCACAAGCCCTCGCTGCGGGCACTGCTGGACGGCGGCCCGTACAACATCCCCTTCGCCGTGGTCACCGCTCCCGGCCAACTCCCGGACGTGGCCGCACGGCTGGGCTTTCCGCTGGTGCTCAAGCCACCCGCCGAGGCGATCAGCCACGGCGTGGAGCGCGCCGACGACGAAGCCCAACTGGCCGCCGCCTACCGGCGGGTGGCCGCGATCCGGCAGAGCCTGCGCGGCCAGGAGCGGCCCGGGCACGTGCTGGTGGAGCAGTACGTCGACGCGCCGGAGGTCAGCGTCGAGTCGATGACCATCGCCGGGCGCACCCACGTCTACGGCATCACCGCCAAGCGGCTCTGCCCGCCGCCGACCTTCCTGGAGGCCGCGCACAGCTTCCCGGCCCGGCTGGACCCGCCGGAACAGGCGGCGGTGGAGCGGGCGGTGGTCGAGGTACTGGAGCTGATGGAGTATCAGCAGGGGCCCTGTCACACCGAGTTGAAGCTGACCGCCGACGGTCCCCGGATCGTCGAGGTCAACCCCCGGCTCCCGGCCGGGTGCCTGACCACCATGGTGCGCGACGTCACCGGCGGCAACATGCACCTGGACGCCAAGCTGCTCGCGGTCGGCGGCACGCCGGTGCCGCCCGGCCCGGACCGGCACGGCGGCGCGGCCGTGGTGATGCTCTACCCGCCGCCGGGCGAGGCCGAGTTGGTCGCGGTCGACGGCGCCGGCGAGGCCGAGGCGGTGCCCGGGGTCCAGGTGAGCCTGTTCGCCCGGCCCGGCGACCACCTCTGGCACCGGGTCGACAACTCCGGCCGGGTGGGCCTGGTCTATGCCACCGCCGACGACCCGGAAGCCGCCCTGGCCGCCGCCGAGCGGGCCGCCGCGCTGATCCGGACCACCGTCCGCCCGCTCCGGCACGCCGAAACGCCCCACACCGAGGCCCAGCCAGCCGAAACGCAGAGCACCGAAACGCAGCACGCCGGAACACAGAGCACCGCAGCCGGGCCGACCGCCTCGACCGGCCCCGAGCAGCCCCCGAGAGCGAGGTAGCCGCATGGCCGAACCCTCCGCCCAGATCCGCACCACCGGATCGCCCCGCTACGCCCAGCCGGCCACCTTCATGCGGCTACGGCACGATCCCCGCCCGGTCGACCGGGACGTCGTGGTCGTCGGCGCGCCCTACGACGGCGGCACCAGCTACCGCCCCGGCGCCCGGTTCGCCCCCCGGGCGATCCGGCACGAGTCCAGCCTGATCCACGGCACCGGCATCGGCCGGGGCCCCAACGTCTTCGAGCTGATCAGCGCCGTGGACGCGGGCGACCTCGACCTCAGCCCGTTCTCCATGGACCTCGCCATCGAGACCGCGACCAGCGGCCTCACCGAACTCCTGCGGGAGAACCGGGCGTTCCTGATGCTCGGCGGGGACCACTCGCTCAGCCTGGCCGCGCTGCGCGCCGTGCACAGCGTGCACGGTCCGGTGGCGGTGCTGCACCTGGACGCCCACAGCGACACCTTCCCCCCGGTCTACGGCGGCACCTACCACCACGGCACGCCGTTCCGCTGGGCCATCGAGGAGGGCCTGATCGAACCCGGGCGGCTGGTGCAGCTGGGCATGCGCGGCCACATCCCCAGCCCGGACGCGCACGACTACGCGCTGGAGCGCGGCGCCCGGATCATCAGCACCGCCGAGTTCACCGAACGCGGCCCGGCGGAGCTGACCGCCGAGATCCGGGAGCTGGTCGGCGACCGACCGCTGTACGTCTCCTGCGACGTGGACGTGGTCGACCCGGCGTTCGCCCCCGGCACCGGCACCCCGGCCCCCGGCGGCCTCAGCTCCCGCGAACTGCTGGCGCTGCTGGACGTGGTGGGCGAGCTCAACCCGGTCGGCTTCGACGTGGTCGAGGTCTGCCCGCAGTGGGACCCGGGCGCCATCACCGCGCTGCTGGCCGCCGAGATCGGGGCCGAGCTGCTCTACCAGTACGCCCGCGCCCACGACCGGGTCCCCGGCGGGGCCGGGTCGGCGCGCGTCACCCACTCCACGACGCGCGACTCCCGTCCGCGCCCGACCGAACGGAGGCCCGAGATGAGTTCCCAGACGAGTTCCGAGACGACGCCGGTGGTGTCCTGCGACGGCTGGCAGGAGGAGCTGCTGAGCCTGCGCACCGGCCTGCCGACCACCCCGCGCCAGGACCTGCCGGGCTTCTTCGCCGCCGCCCGGGAGACCGCCGAGCGGCTACCCGAGGAGTTGCTGCACCGGCTGCTGGACTTCCGGGCCCACGGCAACGAGAGCGGCTACCTGCTGCTGCGCGGGCTGCCGGTGCTGCCGGAGGAGCTGCCGGACACCCCCACCGCGACCCCGGCCCCGGTGGAGCGCCCGCTGCTGGCCATGGAGGCGTGGCTGGCCCTGGTCAGCCGCTCGCTGGGGCTGCCCACCGGCTACCGCGAGCTGCGCGAGGGCACGGTCTTCCAGGACATCTACCCCTCCCCCGGGGCGCACCACCTGTCCTCGGAGACCTCCGAGACCCAGCTGGAGTTCCACACCGAGATGGCCTACCACCGGGAGCAGCCGGACTACGTGCTGCTCGCCTGCTCCCGGGCCGACCACGAGCGCCGGGCGGCGACGCTGGTGGGCTCGGTGCGCCGGGCGGTGCCGCTGATCGGCGAGGCCGACCGGCGGCTGCTCTGGGAGGAGCCGCTGCCCTGCCTGGTGGACGTGGCCTTCCGCAACGCGGACGGCTCCAGCCCGGTGGCCTCGGTGCGGGTGCTGCACGCCGGGGCGGAGGACCCGTGGCTCGGCTACGACCGGGAGCTGCTGGCGCCCGAGTCGCCGGAGGCGCAGCGCAGCCTGCAGAGCCTGTCGGACGCCCTGGACAAGGTCACCGAGGCGGTCCGGCTGGAGCCGGGCGACCTGCTGATCGTGGACAACAACCGGACCACCCACGGCCGTACCCCGTTCAGCCCGCGCTGGGACGGCCACGACCGGTGGCTGCACCGGATGTACGTCCGGGTGCCGCAGCGGCTGCGGGAACCGGCCCGGGCCGGGGACGTCGTCCCGTTCACCGCCCGCTGAGGCCGCGGATGACCCGGCACACCGCGCCCGCGACACCGGCGGCCCCGATACCGGCAGCGTCGACACCGACGGCCCCGGTGTCGACGCCCGCGACACCGGCGCCCGCCCCCGGCCCGGACCCCCGGGCCGGGATCCGGCTGCTGGACACCGCCCGCTCGATCCCGGCCGCGCCCTGGGACGCGCTGGTCGGCTCGGCGGACTACTACCTCTCCTCCGGCTGGCTGCGGGTGCTTGAGGAGACCGCCGGTGCCACCATGGGCTACCTGCTGGCCGGTCCCCCGGACCAGCCAGCCGGCGCGCTGCCGACGGCGCTGGCCCTGCCGTCCGCGCCCTGGCTCTCCGGCCGCCCGGACACCCTGCTGGAGCGCGGCGTCCGCGAGCAGCAGCCGGGCGCGGCGGAGCTGCGGGCGGCCCTGCCCGAGGACCTGACCGGCACCCTGCTGCCGGGGCTGGTCTGCGGCGGGCGGCACCTGGGCCGTACCCGGGTACTGACCGACGAGGGTCCGGACGCCGCGGCGGTCACCGACGAGCTGGTCGCCGCGGCCGAGGCGCTGGCCGGGGAGCGGGGCGCCCGCAGCACCTCCTTCCTCTACGTGGACGAGCGCGACCAGGAGCTGCGCCGGGTGCTGGCCGCGCGCGGCTACGCCTGCTTCCGCTCCGGCCGCTACTGCTGGCTGCCGCTCCCGGCCGGGGGCTTCGACGGCTACCTGGCCGGTTTCTCGCCGCGGCACCGGCGCAGCATCCTCGGCGAGCGGCGGCGGCTGGGCGCCGCCGGGGTGGAGGTCGCCATCGAGCCGCTGTCCGCCGGGGTGATCACGCGGATGGCCGAGCTGGAGGCGGAGCTGCTGGTCAAGTACGGCCTGGCGTGGACGCCGGAGCAGTCCGCGGCGATCTTCACCCGGGTGCTGGCCGAGGTGGGCCCGGCCGCCCAGGTCTCGCTGGCCCGGCGGGACGGCGCGGTGCTGGGCTTCGCGCTGCTGCTGCGGCACCGGGACAGCTGGTTCGCCCACCGGGCCGGTTTCGACTACGCGGCCCAGGGCCGGTTGCCGGTGTACTTCGAGACGCTCTTCTACCGCCCGATCGAGGTCGCCGCCGGGCTCGGGATCACCGCCGTGCACTACGGCACCGGCACCTCCCAGGCCAAGCTGGCCCGGGGCTGCGTGGAGGCCGAGCAGTTCGCCTATCTGCGAACGGCGGCGGGCCCGGCCGCGACCGGACCGGTCGGATGAGCCGCACCGACGACCGGGCGACCGGTCCGGCCGGAGGCGCCCGGCGCCCCGGCCGCGGGCCCCGGCGCCGTCCGGACTGGCTGCCCACCGGCCGCGGCGCGGGCTGGTTCGGCACCGCCGGGCTGATCAACGCCGTCGGCACCGGCTTCTTCTACCCGTACCAGCTGCTCTTCTTCCGGGCCGTCACCGGCCTGGCGCTGACCCTGATCGGCCTCTGCCTGACCGTGGCGACGCTGCTGGCGCTGCCGATAGTGTTCCAGGTCGGACGGGTGGTGGACCGGTTCGGCCCGCGGACGGTACTGGTGGCGGCGGCGGTGCTGCGAGCGGGCGCCTTCGTCGGCTACGTGCTGGTGCACCAGTTCGCCGCCTTCACCGCGCTGGCGGTGCTGGTGGCGGTCTGCCAGCGGGCGGAGCAGACGGCGTCCCCGGTGCTGGCCGCGGGCGCGGCGCCGGAGGGGCAGATGGCCCGCTGGATCGCGCTGACCAAGGTCACCTTCAACGCCGGGATTGGCGCGGGCGGGCTGATCGCCGGGGTGGTCATCGCCACCGCGCACAGCCGCAGCGGGTTCGTGGCCGTGGGCCTGGTGAACGCGGCCAGCTTCGCCGTCGCCGCGCTGCTCTACCTGCCGCTACCCGCGGTCCGGCCCGCCGCCGGGGCCCGGCTCAGCCGCCGTGGCAGGCCCTGGCGGAACGCCCTGTTCCTGCGGGCCGCGGTGGCCAACTTCGTGCTGATGACCGTGATCGTGGCCACCGAGACGGCGGTACCGGTGTACCTGGTGACCGTGCTCAAGGATCCGTCTTGGGTGATCGGGGCGCTGTTCGCGGTGAACACGGTGCTGATCGTGGTGCTGCAACTGCCCGCCGCGGAGCGGATCAGGGCCCGCAGCCCGCTGCCGGTGGTGGTGGTGGGCACCCTGCTGCACGTCGGCCTGCTGGTGGTGCTCGGGTCGGTCGGCGGACTGTCGCTGAGCGCCCAGCTGCCGCTGCTGGCCGCGGGCATGGTGCTCTACACGATCGGTGAGCTGCTGGCCACGCAGACCCTGGCGGTGCTGCTGGTCGACCTGTCGCCGCAGTCCGAACGCGGCGCCTACCAGGCCTTCAACCAGGTGCTCACCGGCTGCTCGCTGGCGCTGGTGCCGGTCCTGGTGACGGCGTTCCTGGCCCACCGCCCGGCGGCGCTGTGGTGGACCCTCACGGCTGTGGTGCTGCTGCTCGCCGCCGACCTCCGGCTGCTGCACCGCCGCCGGACCCGCGCAGACATCCCGGCGACCAGAGAGGCAGCACCGTGACCGACCCCGGGCCGGACGACCGCGCCGACTCCAGCGGTACCGACACCCCCAGCACCACCGGCAGTACCAGTACGAGTGCCCCGGCCGGGTTCAATGCGGCGGTGACCGGCGTGGTCAACCCGTCCGACCGGCGCGGCGGCACGTTGCGGCTGGTGACCTCCGCCGACGTGGACTCGCTGGACCCGGCCCGCACCTACTACGTCTGGTGCTGGCTGCTCCAGCGCGCCCTGCAGCGCACGGTGATGGCCTTCGCCCCGGCGCCGGGCCCGGACGGCCGCCGGACCGTGCCGGACCTGGCCCTGGCCCCCGGCCACACCGAGGACGGCGGCCGGACCTGGACCTACCGGCTGCGGCGCGGGGTGCTCTTCGAGGACGGCACCCCGGTGACCGCGTACGAGGTGAAGTACGCCGTGGAGCGGGTCTTCGCGCAGGACGTACTGCCCGGGGGGCCGACCTACCTGGTCGGGCTGCTGGACGACCCGGCCGCCCGCTACCCCGGGCCGTACCGGGACACCCATCCGGAGCAGCTGGGCCTGGCCTCGGTGACCACCCCCGACCCGTACACCGTCGTCTTCCACCTGCGCCGCCCGTTCGCGGACTTCGACTACCTGATGGCGCAGCCCACAACCGCCCCGGTGCCCCGGCACGCCGACACCGGCCCCGGCTACGGTGCCCGGCCGCTGGCCACCGGACCGTACCGGATCGCCGACTACCGGCCGGGCAGCCGGTTGCTGCTGGAGCGCAACCCGCGCTGGGACCGGTCCGCCGACCCGGTCCGCAGCGCGCTGCCGGACCTGCTGGACATCACCATCGGGCCCGGACCGGACGAGGTGGACGCGCGGGTGCTGGCGGGCGAGTTCGACGTCAACCTGGAGGGCCGCGGCGTGCAGCGGGCCGCCCAGCTGCGGATCGCCGCCGACCCGGAGCTGCTGGCCCGGGTGGACAACCCGGTCACCAACTTCCTCCAGTACATCGCCGTCCAGCCGCAGGTGCCGCCGTTCGACGACGTCCACTGCCGGCGCGCGGTGCACTACGCCGCCGACCGGATCGCGCTGCTGGAGGCCCGCGGCGGGGCAGTGCTCGGCGGGGACCTGGCCGGGGGCGTGCTCACCCCCGGGCTGCCCGGACACCGGCCGTTCCAGCGCTACCCGGCCGGTCCCGACGGCCGGGTTGACCTGGACCAGGCCCGCAAGGAGCTGGCCGCGGCCGGGCTGCCGGACGGCTTCGACACCGTCCTGGCCACCCAGCGCGGCAAGTTCCGGGTGGTCGCCGACACCCTGGCCGCGTCGCTGGCCCGG
>Ga0302314_10009160_pt1 | contig 17550 bp, 12 predicted proteins | sample III_Palsa_N2_3_FD_200533 | JGI IMG/M metagenome (GOLD analysis project Ga0302314, IMG submission 200533) | Peat permafrost microbial communities from Stordalen Mire near Abisko, Sweden - III_Palsa_N2_3 | ecosystem: Environmental > Terrestrial > Soil > Palsa > Peat permafrost | place: Sweden...
CTATTGTTCGAAGTTCCCTCGACGCCCCAGTCACCGCTTAGGGTCGTCCCGAGGACGCCGTCGTTGTTGCTGATGTAGCTTTGCGAAGTCCCGTCTTCGCCGAGGACGCCGGCCGCGGTCGAGCCGCCGTGTGTCGGATCGTTCGTGATCCCGACGATAGAATTCGAGTCGGCTGACGTGCCAACGATCGAGTTGCCGTTGGAAACGCCTTGAATAGCGGGCTCTGCGGCAGAGCTGTAGTTCTGCGCGTAGATCGCCGCATATGCCCCGCCGAACGTTTCGGCAACGATCCCCGTGCCGTTGCTGGCGAAACCAAGCACGCCTTCGCCCACGCCGCTGGGGGGGTTGAAGACGCCGTACAAACCGGCTCCGGTTGCGGCGCCGATCTCGCTCGCTCCGACTTGACCGATGACCGCGCCGCCGGTACCCAGGTTCAGAACCTGTAATACGGCGGCTCCGCTTTCGGTGCCGACGATTATCGTTTGTTGTGGTCGCGGCGCGACGACGGTTGCCGCGGTGCCCGACGGTGCCGGCATGAGCGAGACGATGCCCGCCAGCATAGCCCCCGAAACGAGCAAAAGTTTGCGTGTCGGAAATAACATTCCAGGACCTCGCTTTCAAGACGTGTCAGGTGGGGGATTTTAAGTTGTAGCAGGGGGTTCCAAGTGGTGTCAGGGGATTCTTAGTAATATCAGCGGTTCGCCCACGGTGTTCCTTTGCCGTCTCACAAACATTGCAGTGTTCCGCCGCACAGTCCAGCAGCGCGGCGGCTTTGCATCCGCCGAATCGTCGACCGGCAACCGAGCAGGCGAGCTAGCGATCCTCGGGCCGAATGTACGCCGTCAGGAGTCCCGCAAGCCCGGCGCCGTACTGCGTGAGCTTCACGAGCACGAAGCCCGCGGTCTCGGCGGCGTTTTGCGAGAAGAGGCCGCGGTTGCGCACGAACGCGTCGCGCCAAGGCATGATCTGCGCGAGGCCGCGCCGCCCGTTGGTGCGCAGGAAGCGGCGCATCGTGCGACCGTAGAAGAAACTCTTGCGCGCGATCTCGCCAAGCGTGCGGGGTTCCCCCAAGTGGAGTTCGCCCGGCTCGATGCGCCGGAACGCGTAACCCTTGCGCAGCAAACGGTTATGGATGTCGAAGTCCTCGCCGGCGACGAGCGTTTCGTCGAACCCCCCAACGTCGTCGAAGGCGTGGCGCGAAAAGAAGCGGACGCCGACGACCAGATCGTCGTCGCGGTACATCTGGCGCTCGAGCCGCCGCACGCGGCTCCAAAAACTCACGTCGGGCGAAGAATCGTTGTGAATAGCGACCAGTTCGATGCCGTCGCTGCAGGCGGCCACCGCCGTCTCGATCACGGTGCGATCGAGGACGAAGTCGCCGTCGACGCGATAGACGTAGTCGCCGTGCGAGCGCCGTACCCCCTCGTTGATCTGCGCGCAGCGTTCCGGACCATAACTAGCCACGACGTCCGCATAGCGTCGCGCGATCTCGACGGTCGCATCGGTCGAGTGATTGTCGACGACGACGATCTCGACGCGCGAATAGCTCTGAGCGCGAATGCTCTCCAAACAGCGTTCCAGATAGGGCGCGCTGTTCTTCGTTGGTACGACCACGCTAACGAGCGGGAGAGGCTTCGCCTCCGAAGCCGCTGAAGGGGCGGACATGACGGCGATGTTCGTCGCCTGCCTCGCTGTTTTCCCGGGCCTGCCGCTCGCATACATCATAAGAAAACCGCAATCGCTTGCGGGATGGGTAACCGACTCACTGATTTGGAGTTCCGTCCTGGTCAGTGCGATCGCCTGGTTTCCTCCGCTGTGGGCCCTCCCCTTGCGCGCCTGGATCGTCGTCTGCACCGCGCTCGGCATCGCCGGCCTGACCATTGCCTGCCGGCTCGCCCTCTCGGCGACAAGGGGACGGCGCTGGATTTCCGGCGATTGGTTCGACCGGGCGCTCGTCGCCGGCATCGCGCTGGCGCTGGCGGGTTACGTCGCGATGGCACTCGTCCGCGCAAACGTCGATTGGGATGCGATCGATTACTACCTCTTTGCCGCGGTCGACATCGCTCTCGCCGATCACTTCGTTCCGATCTTCAGCTCGCACGTCACGCTCGTGTCGGGCGCACCGGATACGGTCGCCCCGCTGCTGCCGGTATTCTACGCCTTTGCGTTGCGGCTCAGCGGGACGAGCTATGCGCTCGCCGATGCGGCGATCCGGCTGGTTCCCGTCGTGTTCGTCGCGGGCATCGGGGCCGCGACCTATCGCATAGCGCGCAACTTCCTCTCGCCGCGCCTCGCACTGGTGACCCTCTTGGTCGCCCTGACGCTGCCGGGATGCGTCGGCTACTTCGGAGCGACGGCACTGCTGCTGGATTTCCCGTCCGCGTTCGTTCTGGTCGCACTAACGGCCGAGATCTTCGAGCGCGGCGTCACTTGGCGTCGCGCCGCGGTCTTCGGAGCCCTCGTTTCACTGGCGGTTCTCACGAAGGTGACCGGCCTCGCCGAAGTCTTCTTCATCGCCTTGACATGGGCTAGCGCGCGGGTTCTGCCGGCAAACGTGGCCCGCGCCGTGATCGCACTGGTCTGCGTCGCAATGGTTGCGGCCGCTTGGCGATTGGCCTTCTTCGCGGCGGTCGCGAGCCCGTGGCTGTGGGCCGCGATCGCCGCGACGTCGCTCGGCGCCGTGTGCAGCGCCGGCACGGCCCAGACCCCGCGTCTGCGATTCGATCTCCCCGCCGTTGCAGCCCTGATCGTCGCGAGCATCCCGGGCGGCTTGTTTCTCGCCCGCCTGACCGGCGCGACCGGAAGTCCGATCGGGATGTACGTCCCGAGCATGATGCACGCCCTGAATGCGAACTGGTCCTGGGCGCTGGCCGCCCTGCGCGGCGGCGATCTCTACCGGAACGTCTTTCAACCCGGCTTGCCGGATGATTTTGGTCCGGGGCTGGTCCTGTGGTGGGGCTTCGGACCGCTCGTCAACCTGTGTGCGCTCGCCGGTATCGTTCTCGCGATTCGCGAGCGCACGGCGCTGCGCAACGTGGCATTGCCGATCTTCCTGTTCGAGCTGGCGTGGCTGACCGTCTTTAAGCTCGACGACTTCCGGCATCTCTTGCCCGTCTTGCCGCTGTTGGCCGTTTGCGCGGTCGCCGGCATTGCTCGCCTCAGCCGCGGCAACGAGCGGCTCGCGGCGGCGGCGGCACTTGTGTTCGCGGCGCTCGACGCGCCGTTTGCCTGGACGGGGCTCGAGACGATCTTCAGAACTCCGATCGCGTTCTTGCAGCCGCTGGCATGGAACCAGTGGAACTCACTGTCGACGATCGCGCTGCGAAACATCGCGCTGTACGCCGCTCTGGTGCTCGCGATCGTCCTAGCCTGCCGAAACTGGCTCGGACGCGCTGCCGTCGTGCTGCCCTTCCTCGCCGTCGCGTTGCCGTTCTCGCCGGTGCTCGCGACCGGAATCTCGCCCGGGTTCGCCGCCCAGCGAGCCACCGTGATGGACGGCGAGTACTACGGCTACGTGCGCGCACTGCGGGTGCTGATGGGGAGCGTGCCGGGAGCGGTCGTGCTGAGCTACCAAAACTACGGCGTGACCTGGTTCTCGCTCGGCTCGCTGCGCCGCGCCGACATTGCCGACGCGCTGGATTTAGGGGTCGTGCGGGCCGCGCTGAGCGCGCCCGACAAACGGGCCGCACTGCGCGAGTTCGCAAGGATCGGGGTGCGCGGCGCGATCTTGCCGGTGCCCGACAGCGATTCGGGCCGCGCGATGCAGCGGCTGGCACGAGCCGGCGGCTTACGCCGGCTCGACCTCTTCTTCGATCCGCAGCTGGTCGATACAAAGACGTTCGGGACCTGGTTCGTCGCGGTGATTCGGAATCGGCCGGCGACGACCGCGGTGCGCTGAGCATGCAGCGCTCGATCGCGATCGTCGCGCTCTACGATCTCAGCAAACGCGACGGGTTCACCGGGCACCTCAGCTATTTGCGCAATCATCTTGAAACACGCGGCTTCGACGTGCGAACCTTCGGGGTCGCCTCCGCGCCGCCGATCGTCCCGGTCGACGGGGCCCTCGAGCCGGGCTACGATCTCGGCGCCCAGTCGCGAGCCGCGTTGCGCGCGATCGGATATGTGAAATCGGCGCGGCCCGCGCTCGCGATCTTGACCCAAGCGGGGTCGCTCATCAACGCGCCGCTCGCGGCACGGCTTGCGGCCGCTCGCTGCCCGATCGTCTACGATTGCCTCGATCCCGCCGTCGAGTTCATGCGCAATGCCTACGGCAAGAGTTCCCTGAACGCGATCGTACAGCCATACTTGCGTTTTTCGGAGCGCGTCCTGGACCGGTTCGCCAAGTCGACCTGGTCGGTCAGTCCGGGGCTCGACGCACTGCTGCGCGGCCGGGGCTGGCGCGGAACGATCCGTCGCTTCTACAACGTCCACAACACGGCGCAGCTCGGGACGCCGGGCGCATCGGCACTCAGAAGGCAGCCCGGCTGGGAGCGCGCCTGCATTCTCGTGTACGCGGGCGCCTTGCAGCCGCGCTTCCGCGGTATCGAGACCCAGCTCGAAGCCGTCGCTCGCGTGCGCGCCCGAGGGATCGACCTGCGTTTCGTCGTGCTCGGCTCGAGCGGAAGCGACGAGCCTTTTCGGGCGCACGCGCGAGATTTGGAAATCGAAGACTTCGTCCGGTTCCTTCCGGCGGTCGCGCCCAACGAGCTGGCCGACATTCTGCGCGATTGCGACGTCGCCGTTTCGAACAGCTTGGGTTACGCGCTGCCCTCGAAGATCTTCGAGTACATCCGCAACGGCGTGCGCCTGATCTCGATCGATGACGGCAACGACGTCAATGCCCTCTGCGGCGCCTTCGTCGAACTCTACGACGGCTCGCTCGAGTCGCTCGTGACGGGCCTCGCGTCGCTTGCCCGACGGCCGCCCGAGCCCGAGCGGATCGAACGCGCCGATCGGTTCTTGACGGACCTACGAGCGCAGAACGACCACGCGATCGACGAAGCGATCGAAGAAGCCGCCGGCGGCGGCGATCAAGCCGATCGTCCACAACGCTCCACAGACCTCCGCCAACGCCTGGAAGAGCGCGACGAGGTCGACGATCAGCACGCGCGCCGTTCCGCTACGCGTCCCGAGCACCCAGCCGTTCGAGGTCGCATCGACGCGCACGTGGTGTAGCCGCGACATTCCCGCAAACGCCTGCCAGGCGTCATCAAAGCGCGCGTTGAGCCGCAGGAGCGAGTCGCCGGCCGCGGGGACGTCGACAACGGCGAGCCAAGGCGCGATGAAGTTCGCGGCAAGCGGTATTTCGCGCACCGGGGTCTGCGCCGTGCGTTCCGGAAGCCGCTCGGCGAACGCGGCCACCCCGCATGCGCCGTCGCACGCGAGCGCCGCCGTGCCGGCAGGCAATCGCAGCCAGCGCAGCGGCGCATCGGCGCCCCGCGCGACCGTGCGGCCGTCCGCGGTTGCGATCCGTCCGTCGACCGCGGCCAGGACGAATTGCTCGCCGGGCTCGACCGGCAGCTGTTGGTTGCGGGCTTGCGTGTACGTGCCCCCGAGCGCAAACGCGGCGCGCGGGTGCGCGATCGTTTGGAGGCGCAGGTCGACCCAACCCACGGCCGGATCGATCGCCGCGTTCGACGCCATCGGCAGCCGAATCGCCGGCGCCACAGTGCTGTCGGCGAAGAACACGCGGCCCGCGCCGACCTGCGGCAGGAGGGCCGGCCAGCGCGGCAGCGGCTCGACGCCGACCAGCGGAGTGACGTCCGTAGAAAGGATGCGCGAGGCGCTTCGCGGCGCGGGGACGGCGCGCGAACCGAGTTGCGCTCGCAGTGAGGAAGAGTCGGTCTCGAACCCTGGCCGGTCGACGATTTCACGAACGCCGAGCGCGGCGAGAACGGACACGTCCCCGTAGCGTTCGTAGCTTGCCAGGGCCGCATCGACCGGATATGACGGCACGTATTCGTTGAGTGAGGAGCGCCCGTACGCCCGCAGCCCCGCATCCGGATCGGCACCGCTGCCGCGACCCTCGAAGCTCAACGGCTGGAAAGCCGGCTCGAGCGCAAAACGTTCGCCCGCCGGCCCCAAGAGCGCGATCGGCGGGATCGCTCGCGCGTCGACGAAGTGGCGCGCCGGCGGAATCGAAAACCACAGCACCGGCAGGCACGCGGCGATGCCGATCAAGGCGAAGCGGAGAATGCGGCTGCGATTTGCACCGACGAGCGCCAACGCCAGAAATCCGAGCGCCGCAAAGCCGAGCAGGTCGTAGAGTTCTCGATACAGCCCCACGAGCGGCGTGCTCAGCACGAGTTTCGAGAACCCAAACGCTAGCGGTCCGTTCGCTCCGCTTGCGGCGACGATCGTCGTGAGCGTGGCTGCCAGCACGCCCAGAACGCGCGGCGAACGGCGGCCCACGATCGCGCCGGCGACCGCTAGCGCGGCGAGCACAGCCAGCGGCAGTTGACCGAAGCCGTCGAACTGGCTAGCGTAATCCGCAAAGTAGCCGCCCAGCACGAGCGCTTGCAGCGGTTGAACCGACTGATTCTCTTCCCAGGGCAGCGTGATCGGTGTGCGCGCGAGCCCTCCGAACTCGCCGGCGATGCCGATCGCAGTAGGAAGCGCGACGACGACTACCGTCGCGACCGCAAGCCAGCGCCGGCGCTGCAGTGCGATCACCGCGAGCACGCAAGCTAGGACGAGAAAAATTTGCAACTGCACGTAGGCCAAGACGGCCAGCAGCGATGCGCGGATCGAGGTTGCGTCTTCGCGGGCTGCGAGCAGCGCCAACAACAACCCGGCGGCAGCATAGGCCACGATCATGTACGTGTGGCCAGCGACGATCTGGTTGTACACCCAGGGGTTGAAGGTCGCGACCACGGCCGCGGCTGTAGCGAGCAGTTTTCGATCCCGGCCCGCGATCGCGCTCGCGAGCGCCCAGCCGGCGGCTGCGCAGAGCGCGCCGGCGACCGCGAGATAGATCCAAAGCGCAGCAGACGGACCAACCGCGAGGCCGGCCGCATCGATCAGGGGCGATGCAAGGTAGCCGCTTGGGTTCGGGTGCGGAAAACCGAAACCGATCGGAAACCAGCCGCTCGTCGAAAGCGTGAACGCAGAGAAAAAATCGAGCCGCGTGCGCGGCCAATTCCAATCATGGCGCAGCGCCGGGATTCCGGCGTACAGCACGCTAGCCGCGAAGGCCAGGCCCAGCCCGCCGCAAACGAGGCAGGAGGAACTACGCTCGCTTAGCGGGTTTCGATGGATGGCACGATCTCTCGCGCATCCGAAACGCGCCGCAACTCGCGCAACTCGCCCTGCGGTTCGCGATCGTAATAGTGGATCACGTGCATGCGATAAAAAATCGCCAAGGTGTCGCAAAGTACGTAGTAGGTATCCCGAAGACTGATCCGGCCGAACTTCCGAGTGAACGTCAGCGTGACCGGCGCTTCGCGGATTCGATAGCCGAGCCGGTGGGCGTTCGCTAGAACCTCGATGTCGAAGGCATAGCGCTTCGAGAGCAGGCGGGGGAACACGCTTTCGATGACTTCGCGCCTGAAGATCTTGATGCCGGTCTGCGTGTCGCGCACCGGCAGACCGAACAACAAGCGGATGATGCCGAAATAGACGGCGCTGACGAACTTGCGCCGGAGCGGATAGTTGATATGCGAAAGCGGGTGGCGTTTCGAACCGATCACGACGTCGGCTCCGGTCGCACTCATCACGCCGAATAACACGGGCAACTGCGCGGGGTGCAGATCCATGTCCGCGTCGAGCAGGGCGACGTAGTGCCCCGTCGCGTAGCTCGCGCCGCACAGGACGGCGTTACCCTTGCCCGCGTTACGCTCGTACCGGATGACGCGGACGTGGTCGGGAGATTCGGCGAACACTTTCGTCGCTTCGACGTGCGTCTCGTCGGCCGATCCGTCATCCACGATGATTACTTCGAAATCGTAGCCCAGTCGCAACAATGTCGCGACCGTCTCGCGAACGTTGCGTACGATGTGCTGCGATTCGTTGTAGGCCGGCATTACTACCGACACCTTGCCGCTGACCACCGTTAAATCGCCTTCGAACCGAGCATGGGCATTCCTCCCGAACGAGGAACAATCGGATCGTCGTAACGTCGAGTCGGTGAAGCCCGCATCATTCGCTCCGCTGCGTTCAAAGGACCGTCTTAGCGGACCCCTGCTTGACTGCTTCAGCCCTTAACGACGGCGTGAACCTACGCGCAAGTGTTGCTTTGCACCTGCGACTACGAACGAATAACTCCTTATGCTTTTTCGGCGACCGCGTAGATGGTGGCATAGCGAGGAATCGGTACGTGCACGGACCGGATCGCCTTCATGATGCGGTCGGAATAGGGATTCGGCGCGCCGTCCACACGCAACATCTTGAGGCGAATCATGAGGCGCATTGCCAAATCCGACAGCGGATAGGTCAGGGGAATCGAATGCACGTCGGTTACCCGGAGCCCCGCCGATCGAAAAACGGAGGCGTAGAGATCGGCGCTGCCATACTCCCGCAGATGGGTTGGGTCCAGCCTGCGTTGACCATCTACTTTATAAATATACCAAGCGCCGGGTCGACGCAGGACCGAGCCCACCACGGCGCAGCCGCTGGGTTTGAGGACGCGCGCTATTTCGACGGCCATGGCGTGATCGCTCGGGACGTGTTCGATCACTTGGTCGGAGTACAGGAGGTCGACGCTGGCATCGGGGAGCGGGATTGCGCAGGCGTCTCCAACGATGCAGGTGACGTCGGGCAGGCGCGCCTGCAAGCGCTCGATCCGCGTCGGGGACAAATCGATCCCAATCGTCCGCTGGAACGATGATAGCAGGCCCTGGCCCACGAGCGCGTCGAGTCGCGCGCCGTCGCCGCAACCCAAGTCTACGAACGTACCGCCCTTTCGAGCGAGGGCGTTTCGCAACACCGGAACGACCGCCGTTCCGCCGTAGAACTGCGGATGCTCGCGCGAATAGGTGTCGAACTGCATGCCGGCGCCTATTCGACGGATGCCTTTCGAGCCACTTTCGTGGCTAAAAGGAATCACGCTTCGCACTACCGGAAACGGTCGCTGTTCATGCATTCTCAAGCGCGAACCCCGGTGCGAGTGGGCGTCGTCGGTTATGGGGCGTTCGGGCGGCATCACGCCCGAAACCTCGCCGCGCTCGAAGAAGCCGCTCTGATCGGCGTCGTCGACCCCGATCCGGAGGCACGCGCGGACGCGGAGCGCGCCGGCCTGACCGCTTTCGCGGATGTCGAGGGACTGCTGGCCGCGGGCATCGAGGCGGCCGTCGTGGCCGTTCCGACCGCATTGCACGAGGCGGCGGCGGACCCTCTGATCGACGCATCCTGCGCGTTGCTGGTGGAGAAGCCGCTCGCTTCGGATCTCGCGGCGGCGCAGCGCATCATCGCGCGCTGCAGGCGTGCCGGCGTTCCGTTGATGGCCGGGTACGTGGAGCGTTATAATCCGGCCGTCGTGGCGCTGTGCGCGTTCGTGCGGGCCGGCCATCTCGGACGGATCGTCGCGATGAGCGCCAAGCGCGTCGGGGTCCTGCCGCCACGCGTTCGCCGAGCCAACGTTCTGATCGACATCGGCGTGCACGACCTCGACGTGGTCGCGCTGATCACGGGTGGCCCGCTCAAGTTGCTCGTCGCTCGGGGCGGCATGGCCGTTTCGAACGACGAGCTAGACTACGCAACCTTGGCGGTCGAGTCGGCGGGTTGCGCGGTTTCGCTCGAAGTCAACTGGATTACGCCCGTCAAGCTGCGGCAGTTGACCATAACCGGCACGCACTGCTATTGCCATCTCGACTACATCAAGCAGACGGCACGTTTCGCTCCAGGGCGCACCTTCGACGCAACCGCGACCTACGAGGCGCTGCTGGCGCAATACGTCGACGGAACGATGATCGATTTGCCGGTAAAAAAGCGCGAGCCGCTGGCGCGCGAACTCCAGGTGTTCCTCGACGGGGTGCGCGGCGGATTCATGCCCGACCCGAGCGTGACGCTCGAGTCGCTGCGCATCGCGCAGGAAGCGACGCTAGCGATCGCGGCGCAAAATAGTCTCGAAGCGCGAAATGAACCGCTCGAACGTGAACAGTTCGAGATACGCGGCGGCGCCGCTGCCCAACCTGGCCCGCAGGGCGCGATCGGTTAAGATCGCGACCAATCCAGCGGCGAGCGAGTTCGGCGTCGCGCGCGGGCTGACGATGCCGGTCTCGCCGTCTTGAACAGCGTCGACGAGCCCCGGTACCGGATATACGACGGAAGGAACCCCGAAGCGCGCGGCCTCCGAAACGACTAGGCCCCAGCCTTCGCGCATCGATGCCAACGCCAACACCTCGAACCGCGCTAAGCTGCCGTCGCGTTCCTCGTCGGAGAGACGTCCGCTGAACGTTACCGCGTCGGCAACCGCGCAGCGCCGGGCGAGCCGGAGCAGCGCTTCGACCTGACGCGGGCTGCCATTGCCCACGATCGCCAGGCGCGCGTTCGGCACCGCTCGGCGGACGATCGCGAGCGCGCGGATCAGGTGGTCGATGCGCTTCGAGCGCGTGATCCTTCCCACGTAACCGATCGAGCCCGAGTCGAACTCGGGCGCCGTGCCGTTCACGGCCGGAGCGAGCGGACATTCGACGACCGAGATACGGCCGCGCAACCCGATCTTGACCAGCGTCTCGGCACTCGACGCCGAGATCGTGACGACCGGCACGCGCCGGTAGATCTGCAGAAACAGCGGTTCGATCAGATAGCCGACGATGGCAACCGGCAGCGGGCTCTCCGCGAACCAGATCTCGCGCGCCAATTGATGGATGAGCAACGTCACGCGCCCGGGTGCGATCAGCGGCGAGAGCCAGGGAAGGGTGTTGACCTCGTCGACGACCGCATCGACCGCGCGCCGGTTCCGAAAGAGCCACGCCGCCGCGAACAATCGGCAAGTTAACGCGCTGCCGCGGCGCAGGATCGTATACCCATCGCGCTCGCTGTGAGCCGGCGCACCGCGTGGACGGCTGGTCACGAGCGTGACTGCGTGTCCGCGCGCGGCCAACCCTGAGGCCAGCGAATGCGTGTAATACTCCGCGCCGCCGGCCCGTGGGTGCTCGAGGTCGCGCCAATTAAAGATGACGACGTTCATCTCGCCACCGCGTTCGCCGCGCCGAAGCGGGCGCCCGCGCCGCACCGATCGGCCCGCGACCGGAAGCTCGGCCGCGCAACCGCCGCCATGTGTTTGCATTTTTATGCTTTTCATGCATAAATATACGAGACATGCTTGCTTCGGTGCCGGCGGAGCCGCTGCTCCAGGGCCGTAACGTCCTGACCGTGACCGACCTGGCGCCTGAGGAAATCGGGCGCGTGCTGCGGCTCGCCGTACACCTGCGCGAGGCGCGGACGGCCGACCAGCTGCCGCTCTTGCGCGGCAAGACGCTCGGGATGCTGTTCGAGAAGCCGTCGCTGCGGACGCGGGTCTCGTTCGAAGTCGGGATGACCCAGCTCGGCGGCCACGCGATGATCGCGCACGGCAACGATTTCATGGTCGGCTCGCGCGAGACGCCCGAAGACGCCGCGCGCGTACTGTCGCGCTACGTCGATGCGATCGTCGTGCGCACCCACGCGCACGAACCGCTGCGCCGCTTTGCGGGCGCAGCGACGGTGCCGGTGATCAACGGCCTGTCGGCCGCCGCGCACCCCTGCCAAGCGCTGTCCGATCTCTTGACGATCCGGGAGCGGTTCGACACGCTCGCGGGGCTGCGGCTCGCGTACGTCGGCGATGCGCGCAACAACGTCGCGGCCTCGCTGGCGGAAGCGGCCATGATGATGGGGATCTCCGTCAACTTCGGCGCGCCGCCGTCGCACCGCCCGAGCGAAGCGTTCCTGGGCCACCTGCACGAACTCGGCAAACCCCAGGGCGCGAACGCGCGCGCGTTCTCGAGCGCGGTGCGCGCAGTGCGCGACGTCGACGTCGTCTACACCGACGTCTGGACTTCGATGGGCGAGGAACACTTGGCGGAGCGCAACGCTGCCGCGCTGCTGCCGTACAAAGTCGATGCCGCCCTGATGTCCGTCGCCGCGAAGCACGCGATCTTCATGCACTGCTTGCCCGCGCATCGCGAGGAAGAAGTTGCGGCCGAGGTGATCGACGGACCGCAGAGCGTCGTCTTCGACCAAGCCGAAAACCGGCTCCACCTGCAAAAGGCGCTGCTCGTCGCGCTGCTTACCGACCTGCGAGGAATGCCCGAGTGAAAACGACCCGTCAACGCGCGATCCTCTCACTGATCGCGACCCGTCCCGTCCATTCGCAGGAAGAGCTGGCGCAGTTCCTCGAGCAGCAAGGCTACGAGGTGACCCAGGCCACCGTTTCGCGCGACATCAAAGACTTAGGCCTCGTGAAGGTGCCGCTCAAGAACGGTAACGGCCACGGCACCCAATTCAAATACGTCGAGCCGGGACTCGGTAAAGGGTACGCGAGCCGCCTGCACCGCGTGATTGCGGAACTGGTGCGAAGCTGCCGCGGCAGCGTGAACCAGATCGTCCTACGCACGCCGCCCGGCAGCGCCATGCTCGTCGCCTCCGCCATCGACGAAGCCGAGTGGCCCGAAGTGATGGGCACGATCGGCGGCGACGACACGGTCCTGGTGCTGCTGGAGGACCCGGGAAAACTGCCCGTCGTCAAACAACGGTTCGAAGACATGCGCTCGGAGGATCCGCTGTAGTGCCCCGCCTCCGAAATGGCACGACACAAAGCGAGAGCGATTTTTCGGCGCCGCGAGGCGCGAGGAGCGTAGAATTGCAGAGCAATTTAAGCGACGAGCAACGAAGCGGCGGCGGAAAAGCGCCGAGCGACTGTCGCGGCATTTCGGAGGCTGTGCACTAGTGACGATCGTCCTGGCTTATTCGGGGGGGCTCGATACCTCCGTGTTGTTGAAACGGTACGTGCTCGAGGGACATCGCGTGATCGCGATGACGCTCGATCTCGGCGAGAGCGACGGCACCGCCGGCGCCGGCGCTTCGGCAGCGTTGAACGAGGTGAAGGCCAAAGCGCTCGCGCTCGGCGCCTACGACGCGCTCTTGATCGACGCGCAGGAACGCTTCATCAATGACCACGCCTTGCCGGCGCTGCGCGCGAACGCGCTCTACGAAGGCGTCTACCCGCTCTCGGCCGCACTGTCGCGGCCGCTGATCGCGGCCCTGCTCGTCGAGACGGCGCACCGTTACGGCGCCGATGCCGTCGCTCACGGCTGCACCGGGAAAGGCAACGACCAAGTCCGCATCGAGCTGGCCGTGCGCGCACTCGATCCCGATCTCAAGACGCTCGCGCCGCTGCGCGATCAGCCGCTCTCGCGGCCCGACGCGATCGAATACGCGCGCATGCACGGCGTGCCGGTCAGCTCGACGATCGAACGGCCGTATTCGGTCGACGCCAACCTTTGGGGCCGCTCGATCGAGGCCGGCGCGCTCGAAGACCCGTGGGCGGCGCCGCCCGAAGACGCGTATGCGTGGACGGCGTCGCCGGACGACCAGCCGCAGCAACCCGACTACGCCGTCATCGACTTCGACGCCGGCGTGCCGTCCTTCGAGGGGCGCTGGGGCGCACCGTTGGTCGGGACGCTCAACTTCCTCGCCGGCCAACACGGCGTCGGCCGGATCGATCTGGTCGAAGACCGCGTCGTCGGCGTCAAGTCGCGCGAAGTGTACGAGTGCCCCGGTTCGATCGCACTGATCTGCGCCCACAAAGCGCTCGAACGCCTCGTCTTGACGCGCGACGAACTGCGCTTCAAGGCGACGGTCGATCAGAAATACGCCGAACTCGTGTACGACGGGCTCTGGCCCTCACCGTTACGCAGCGCGCTCGACGCCTTCAACGCCTCGCTCGCGCCGCGCATGAGCGGCAAGGTGCGCTTGAAACTGCACCGCGGGCAGGCGATCTGCGACGGCAGCCGTTCGCCGTTCGCACTCTACGACGAGAGCTTGGCGACCTACGGTGCGGGCGACCGCTTCAAGCACGATGCGGCCGAAGGGTTCATCGCGCTCTGGGGCCTGCCGCTCGAAGTCGAAGCGCGTGTCGCTCGCGGCCCGATCGAGCCGCGAAACGGCAAACCTGCACCCGCTCCGGTCACCGCCACCTAGCGGTCAAGCGTGAACGACCAGTTGCAATGGGGCGGCCGGTTCACGGGAGCGCCGGATGCGGCGTTGCTCGCGTTCGGCTCGTCGCTGGAGGAAGACCTGGTGCTGGCGCCGTTCGACGTCGCTACCTCGCGCGCTCACGTCAGCGCGCTCGAAGGCGGCCATGTGATCGCGAGCGCGACCGCGGACGCCTTGCGTTCCGCCCTCGACACGGTGTCCGGCGAGATCGCGGACGGAACGTTTGCCGCGGCGGCGATCGCGTCGCAGGCCGAGGACGTGCACGGCGCGATCGACGCGCGCGTCCGCCAACTCGCACCCCAGGCCGGCGCCTGGCTGCACGCCGGGCGCAGCCGCAACGACCAAGTCGCGACCACGCTCGCACTCTACGCTCGCGACCGGGCCACGCGCGGCTCCGCGCTCGCGGCCGCAACCGCACGCGAGGCGCTCTCGCAGGCGCGCCGCGCGCTCGATGCGGGGACGCTGCTAGCGGCGACGACGCACTGGCAGCCGGCGCAGCCGATCCTGCTCGCCTTTTGGCTCGCAGCAGTGGCCGAAAGCTTCGCGCGCGCGGCGGCACGTTTCGATCGCGTCGCCGCCGACGCAAAGCTCGAGTGCCCGCTCGGCTCGGGCGCCTGCAGTGGCACGACGCTGCCGCTCGATCGCGAGGCGGCCGCCCGCGAACTCGGCTTCGCGGCGCCGTCCCGCAACGCGCTCGAGGCGATCGGCAACCGCGACCTCGCACTCGATCTGTTGCATGCGGTCGCGCGCGCGCTCGGCGCAGCTTCGCGCGCGAGCGAAGAACTCGTGCTGTGGAGTGCACCCGCGTTCGGTTACGTGCAGCTGGCCGACGAAGCGTCGACCGGTTCGAGCCTGATGCCGCAGAAGCGCAACCCCGATCCGTTCGAGCTGGTGCGCGCGCATGCAGCCGGCGCCACCGGCGCGCTTGCCGCGGCGCTCGGGACGACGACGGGCCTCGGCCTCTCCTATCATCGCGATCTGCAGGAAACCAAAGCCATCGTCATTCGCGCGACCGAGCGCGGCCTCGCTGCGCTCGCGGTCTTCGACCGCGCTCTGGCCTACGTGCGCTGGAACGATGCCCGCATGTCGGCGCGCGCGGGCGACGGATACACCGTGGCAACCGACATCGCGGACGCCCTCGTGCTGCGCGGCGTGCCGGCTCGCCGAGCCCACGAACTCGTCGGCGCGAGCGTTGCTCGGGCGGAGCGTGAAGACCGCGCGCTCGGCCCAGCCGATCTGGCGGCGCTTGCCGCGGCTGCCGGCCTCGCGGAGCCGCTCGATGCGCCGCTCGACGCCGCCGCCTCGGTGCGCGCGAAACGCACCAGCGGCTCGACCTCGCCGGCCGAGGTGGCGCGCGCGATCGGCGCCCTCGAAGCGGTGCTCGCGGCGCGCGAACGAATGGGAACGGCATGACGCGCGTTCACGTCGCCGGCGCCGCAGGCTATGCGGCAAGCGAAATCATTCGCCTGGTCCACAATCATCCGCAACTCGAGCTGGGGGCGCTTGAAAGTGCCTCGCATGCCGGCTCGCCGATCGCCGAGCACGTGCCGTCCTTGCGCAGCTTCGAGCGGGCTTTCGACCCGCCCGGCACGCTCGACGCGACGGTTGCGGCGGGCGACGCGGTCGTGTTTGCCGGTGGCGCGGAACTGGCGCGCGCGACGATCCCGCCTCTGCTCGGCCGCAACGTTCGGGTGATCGACCTTTCCGACGCGTTTCGTCTCCACGCGCACGCGAACGGTGCCGTCTACGGGCTGCCCGAGCGCTATCGCGACGCGCTGCGCGGGGCGAGCTTCGTCGCGAACCCGGGCTGCTATCCGACCGCCACGCTGCTCGCGCTGCTGCCGCTGGCCGGTTTCGCCAGCGACATCGCGCAACTGATCGTCGACGCCAAGAGCGGCGTGACCGGCGCGGGCCGCACGCCCGTTACGGCCAACCTGTTCGCCGAAGTGGATGGCGACGTCCGCGCCTACGGTCTCGAGGGCCATCGCCACGAGCCCGAGATCGTGCAAGAACTCGCCGCGGCCGGCATCGGCGCGCCGCTGGTCTTCACGCCGCACGTGGTGCCGCTTCGCCGCGGCATGCTAGCCGACTGTTACGTCCTCTTCGAGCGCGTCCCCGATGACGACGCGCTGCGCGCCGTCTACGAGCGCGCTTACGGCGCCAGCCGCTTCGTGCGCGTTCTGCCTCCCAAGCGCGCGCCGAGCGTCGTGGGCGTCGCCGGAACCAACGACGCCGAGATCCACCTATCGCGCAAGGGCCGCGTCGTGCGGGTCATCTCGGCGATCGACAACCTCGGCAAGGGCGCCGCCGGAAACGCGCTGCAAAACCTCAACCTCATGCTGGGCTTGCCCGAGGAGTCTGCTCTCGATGATCGCGCCGCGCGGGTCTAAATCCAACGGAGCCGCGAGCGGTTCAGCGACGCGTTTGATCGAGTTACGCGGTGGCCTCGGTGCCGTGCCTGGCGTCAAACTCGCGGGCGTCGCAGCCGGGATCAAGAAACGCAAGCCCGATCTGGCGCTGGTGACCTTCGACGAGCCGATGGCGTGCGCGTCGGTCGTGACGACGAACGAGATTAAGGCTGCGCCGTTGCTGGTGAGCGAACAGCACATCGGCGCGAACGGCACCGCGCTGCGGGCGATCGTCTGCAACTCGGGCTGCGCCAACGCCTGCACGGGCGAACGCGGCGAGCGGGACGCGCGTCAAACCGTGCGCCAAGCCGCGGTCCTGCTCGGCATCGAGCCGTCGCAAGTGATCGTCGCGTCGACCGGCGTCATCGGCGTCTATTTGCCGATGGATCGCGTCGCCCGCGGTCTCGAGCGCGCCGTCAAAGATCTGGAAGAGGGCATGGAAGCCGCCTACGATGCGGCCGAGGCGATCATGACGACCGACAACGAGCCCAAACTCGCGGCCTTCGCCTTCTACGAGGGCGAGACGCGCTACGTCGTGGGCGGCATCGCCAAAGGCTCGGGCATGATCGCGCCCAACATGGCGACGATGCTCGCGTTCGTCGCGACCAACGCGCCGATGACGCGCGAGTCGCTGCGCGACGAACTGCGCGCCGCCAACGACGCGAGCTTCAACATGATCTCAGTCGACGGCTGCCAATCGACCAACGACGCATGCTACGCCTTTGCGCCGCCCGGCGAGGGGCCGGCCCCGGAAGGATTCGCGGCCGCCCTGCGCGCCGTCACCCGGCAGCTCGCGATCGCGATGGTGACCGACGGCGAGGGCGCTACCAAGACCTTAACGGTCGAAGTGACCGGCGCCCGCAACGAAGCGCAAGCGCAGACCGTCGCGCGCGCCGTGATCAACTCGAACCTCGTCAAGACGGCGCTTTACGGCGAGGATCCCAACTGGGGCCGCATCATCGCGGCGGCCGGTTCGGTCTCGGCCGGGATCGATCCCGATACGTGGTCG
>Ga0302314_10009161_pt1 | contig 17549 bp, 6 predicted proteins | sample III_Palsa_N2_3_FD_200533 | JGI IMG/M metagenome (GOLD analysis project Ga0302314, IMG submission 200533) | Peat permafrost microbial communities from Stordalen Mire near Abisko, Sweden - III_Palsa_N2_3 | ecosystem: Environmental > Terrestrial > Soil > Palsa > Peat permafrost | place: Sweden...
GTCGGCGGGCGCCGTGCTGCTGGCGCTGGCGGGCGGGGTGGCATCGGCCGGGGCGGCAGCCGGCGCGGTCGCGGCCGCCGGCGCGGGGGCCGGGGCGGGGGTGGGCGTCGTCGAACCGCAGCCGCTGAGGGCGACCAGGAGCAGCGTGGCGGACAGAACCTGAGACAGCACCTTCATGGGGACTCCCGGACGGCAGATGGTAGCGGTGTTGGGAGTCTGCCAAGACCCACTCCGCTCCAGCCTCAGCGCAGCCCGACCCATTCGACCGGGACCTCGAGCCGCACCCAGGCGCCGGCCTTGGGCAGCGGGCCCATGTTGTAGTCGCTGACCGTCCCCCAGGTCCCCCAGGGCAGGCGGTTGGCGCCCCAGGCCGCGCGGTGCTCCCAGCTGCCGTTGTCGTTCCACTGGACCACCACCTCCTCGGGGAGATGCGCCGGATCGAGGTAGACCCAGGCGAAGACCTTGTCCTTGGCACGCAACGGCTCGGGGGCCATGCCGGCGAAGTAATGCTGGTGGCCGCCGGCGGCGGTCGCTGAATCATGTGCTTTGCTTGCACCCGGTGGAAGGTTGCCGGCGACCCAGGTCCAGGCGTCGCCGCCGTCCGCCGCCGGACCGGCGCCGGGCGGCAGCGCGTCGGTGATCCAGTTGTGGGCCTTGTGGTCGCGGGCCCGCAGCACCCCGGCCGGACCCCAGGTGGCATGGCCGCCGAACAGCGAGAAGGCCACCCCGTTGACCGAGCCTTCCGCCGCCGTGGTCAGCATGCAGGGCTGCCACAGCGACTTGTCGAAGCCGCCGGCCAGGCCCCAGCCGAGCTCCAGGGCGCGCGGCAGGTCCCCGGGCACCGCGGTGGTGGACAGGAGTGCCACGTGCAGGGAGCGCTGGCCGCCGGGACGGTTGTTGGGGTCGGCGCGCAGCGTCGCCCAGGGGATGGCCAGCTCATAGGTGATGCCCTGGGGATCGACCGCCGCGCGCAGCCGCGGCTGATCGGGCGCATCGCTCATGACCACCCCGTTGAGCGCCAGGCGCGAGATGCCGTCGCGCAGGCTCAGCGAGAGCAGGACCGGGGCGCCGGCGCGGAAGTTGTCGGCATCCGGATCGATGGCCAGGACCAGGCCGTCGCCGAACAGCGCGCTGCCGCCGGGGATGATGTCATGGTGGGTGGGTGCGACGACGCGGACCGCGACCTTGAGGCCATCCGCGTCCCAGCACATCTGCACCCGCGCATGGCCGCTCTGCGGCAGGGCGGCGCCGCCGCCGCTGCGCGCCGCGTCTGGCGCGGTGAGCTCGATGGCATCGATGTCGGTCCAGTCGTCGAGATGGCCGTCGATGACCATCGGTGAAGCCGGCGCGTTGTAGATCGCGTAGGGTGTCAGGGTGCCGAGGCTCGGCACGCTCGGATCGGAGGCGGCGGCGCCGCTGGCCGCGACGGTGGTCGGGGTCAGCACCACCAGGCCCTGGCTGGTGCCGTAGACGACCTGGGACCCGGCGACGGCCACCTGGATGATATCCGGCGGCGGCTCGCCGGGCAGCGGGCCGCTCGCGGCGACGGTCCCGTTCTGGGTGTCGACCAGCTGGTAGGTGAAATCGCCCTCGACATTGCTGATGAACAAAAGCGCGTAGCGCTCGAGCATGGCCATGCCGTTGAAGCGCTGCGACCAGCCCCCCTGCCGCTCCTTGAGGTACCAGGCCTCCTTGCCGGTGGCGAAGGAGCGGGCGACCACCCCCAGGAAGCCGCCGCGATCCCAGTCGAAGCGCAGCAGGTGGTCGCCGTTGGGATGGTCGACCCAGCACGCCCCGCCGGCGGTGCCCTCCTTGAAGAGCATGGTGCCCTTCTCGTCCCAGATCGCGCTCCACCACTGGTTGGCCTGGTCGTAGCCGAGCATCGCCCATTTGCCCTGCTCGTGCCAGAGTCCGCAGTTGATCAGCGGCAGGTCGAAGGGCTTGAAGGTGCGCGACGCGCAGTCGAACCACGCCGCCTGGGTGTGGCTGTGCAGCAGCATGGCCGGCCCCAGGGCATAGCCCACGTCGCGGTCGCTGATCGGGATGCCGCTGTTGTACAGCCCGTGGCGGGTCCCGAGGTTGTCGAGGGTGCGCTCCTCGACGTAGAGGTTGTCGCCGCGCAGCAGCAGGAAGACCGAGTTCTGGTACTCCATGATGGCGATGCCGTTGGCGTCGGTGGTGAAGCTCGCCAGATGCTGGCCATCGCTGAGGCTGTAGGCGTCGAAGGTGTTGGTGACCCCGGGACGCGAGGCGTACAGCGAGTTCGCGCCGAGGGTGAGGGTCGGGGGGCTGTCGCTGTCGCGGACCGCCTGCACCGGGCCTTGCGAGAGGTCGAGGGTCCAGTGCGGCGTGCCATCGGCGCGCGCGTAGGTGGTCAGGCCGGTATGGTGCACGGCGATCACCAGCTGCGCGCTGTAGATGATGGCGCGCACGTCCGCGCCGAGGCGCACCCGCCATACCACCTGGTGCCTGGGGATGTCGATGAGCGCGAAGGAGTGCGCGAAGCGCACGAAGCACTGCGTCGCACTCAGGCCATCGGGCTGGTCGATCTGCAGGACCGCATCGCCGCCGATGCGCATCATCACCGCGAGCGGTCCGCCCAGCGGCGCCGCCGGCCAGCTCGCCGCCGGCAGCACCGTGCCGCGCTCGATCCCGGCCAGGGGCGGGTCCGAGCCGGCGGCCGGGGCCGGTCCACCGAAGCGCACCACCAGCCCGTTGCCGACCCCGATCAGGCCGCGCGCGCTCATGATCAGGTCGCCGGGCACGGCGTTGGCAACACCGAGCTCCTTCCAGGTGTGGTATTCGAGCTCCCGGCCGGTGGCCAGCTCGAGGCGCGCGATGCCGAGCTGGCTGCACGCCAGCACCTGGTCGCCGACCACCAGCGGGGTGCCGGTCAGCTGCGCGCCGTCGTGCGGGGTCCAGGCCCAGCGCAGCCGGCCGTCGCTGGTTGCGATCGCCTCGAGACGCAGCCAGCCGAGGATCGCCAGACTCCCGTCCGGGCTGATGCAGCCGAGCTCGCGGCCGGTGTTCAGCGGGCGCTGCCAGAGCAGCGTTCCGGCGCGGTTGAGCGCCAACAGGCTCATGCTGTCGCGCGGCGCGGCCAGCAGCAGATCGGGTCCGGCGGCAAGCACGCGCGGCGGTGCGCGCAGCGCCTGCAAGGCGGTTGCCGCCGCGCCCTGCACCGGATCGAGGTGGCCATGCGCGTAGGGCGTATCCCACAGGATCGCACCGGTGCCGGCGTCGAGGCACAGCACGGTGCCGAGGTCGGTGCTGATCACGACCTCGCGCCCGAGCACGGTGGGCGGGGCCAGGTAGCCGTCGACGGTGATGTCGCCATCGCTCAGGCCGGGCACGAAGGGCCGCTGCTGGGAGGTCGTGGTCTGCCACAGCACATGGCCGTCGCCGAGTGCGAAGGCGATCACCAGCGAGGTGTTGTTGGCGCTAAAGCGCGCGAAGACGCGGTCCTCGCCCACCGCCGGGGAGGAGGTCGCCGAGGCTCCGGGCAGGGTGCTCTCGGTGGTCCACACCAGCTGGCCGTCGCTGCGGTCACGCGCCTCGATGGTGCCGGACGGCCCGCGCAGGGCGCGCGCCACAACCAGGTCCGGGGTCAGCGCGACCTGGCACTGCGGCGAGCCGAGGAAGCCGTTCCAATGCTGGGGGAAGCGCAGCGCCGGGAACTCCGGGTAGTCGCGCCAGCGCACATGCCCGCTCGCAAGATCGATGGCCCGCGTCCCGGTCAGCGCGGTCAGGTAGAGGGTGTCGTCCTGCAGGGTCGGCGCGAACATCACCAGGGGATTCAGCCACGGCACGCGGACCAGGTCGAAGGCGTCATCGGGCGGCACCGGGAAGCTCGACAGGGTCGTCGCGGTGCCGATCTCCACCGCCGGCTCCGGCGCGGCGCTGCCGTGCAGCAGCGCCTGCAGGGGCGCAAGCCAGGTTGCGGTCGCCACCGGCTGGCCATTGAGCACCACCGGGGAGCTGAGCGCCTGCGCCAGGGCCTGGGCGCGGGCGAAGGCCGGCGCGTCGTTGGCGTGCGCCGCGGCGAAGGCGCAGCGCGCCACCAGCGCGCCGTAGGCCGGGCTTTGCGCATCGGCCATGGCCAGGCAGCGTTCGCAGGTCGCACCGCCCAGCGCATAGGCCCCCTGCAGCAGGTAGCAGTCGGCGGCATGGGTCAGGGCGCTGAGGGCCGAGACCGTGACCGGATAGGTGAAGGCCAGGGTCTCGCAGCGTTCGGCCGCGGTGGTCGGGTCGCTGGTCGCCAGCGCCGTGGCCAGGGCGGCGGCCGCACGGCTCTCATAGCGGCCACGGTAGGCCCTGATGCCGTCCGCGCCCAGGGCGCGCAGGCGCTCGGCGACGTAGGCGCCGGCCGACTGCAGCTGGCCGTCGCTGCGCGTGGCCAGTGCCAGGCTGTTCTCCTCGAGCACCTTCTGGAAGCCGCCGATGGCGCTGATCAGATCGCCGGCCGCGACCGCACGCTCGGCGGTGCGCAGCTGGTTGTCGACCTCGAAGGAGGTCGAGCTGACGTGCGCCTTGCCGGGGCGGCAGGCCTGCAATCCGGCAGCGACCTGCGCCTGCCAGTTGCCGTCGGCGACACCCATGCCCTGGGCCTTGGTATAGGCCAGCGTCGCGAGGTGCGTGAAGCCGGTGAGGCGGTACAGCTCGCCGTAGCGGCGCAGGGTCTCGGCCTGGTCGTAGCTGGCGTAGCAGCTGGTCTGCACGTCGGCGAGGGTCTCCTCGGCGAGCGAGAAGCGCGCCCAGCCGCACTCAAGCTCGGCCAGGCGCCAGCGCTGGTCGCGCATCCAGGGGTCGCGCGCCGGGTCGATGGAGAGCGCGCTGGACTCGAAGAACGGCTCGAGCGCCATCAGCAGGTCGCCGTCGCCGTTGGTGCGCGCCTGGGTCTCCATCTGCCAAGCGCTGTTGAACTGCACATCCGGGACGTCCGGATAGCAGCACAGCAGGATCCGCTCCAACAGCGCGGCCTGCGCATAGGACCCGGAGCGGACCAGCTGGTCGATGCAGCCGGCCAGGCTCGAGGCCAGCGCGGGGCGCGGCAGGGCCTGGGCCAGCTGCTGGCGCAGGCAGTCGCCGAGGTTGGCCCCGCCCGAGCCGCCGAGGATGCGGAACTGGAAGTCCCACTGCCCGCCGCCCTGCTGGACCATGGCGAGGATGTGGTTGACGCCGGCATGGAAGGTCACCGGCGCGCGGATGCTGTCCGGCGAGATGCCGCGCTGGGTCTCGTCGGAATGGACCACCACGCCATTGACCCAGACCTTCAGGCCGTCGTCGGAGCCCATGCTCAGCTCGGTCGGGAACTCGCGCGGGGAGGTCACCTCGGTGCTCAGCAGGGCCACGCAGTTGTTGCCGTGGTACATCGCGAAGAGGTCGAGGATGCCGTTCGGCCACGCATCGCGGCCGACGGTCGTCCAGGGGATCTTCTCGACCGGCTTGGTGGTGTCGACGTGCGCCAGGTCGACCCCCTCCTTGGCCAGGAAGTCGTCCTGGTAGCAGCGGAAGCCCGGGTTGTCGATCGGACCGACCACCGCCCACACCGGCGGTTCCGACGGGATCTCCGGGGGCGCCTGCTGCGCGAGCGTGCGCAGCAGCGTCCGGCCATCGCTGGTGGCCAGGAGCAGCCCGCTGATCGCCTGGGCGCGCGCCGCCGCCAGGGCCTCGCGTGGCACGGGCGGCAGGGCCGGGACGGGGTCGGCGCCCGGATCGTTCGCGGCGGCCTGGCGCGCCGCCAGGGCGAGGGCCGCCTGCAGGCGGGCATAGTCCTGCAGCGCACTACCCGGCTGCGCTGCCGCGGCCAGCTCGGCGTGGGCGATGAGCGGGCAGTCCAGGGTCTGGCCGGCCGGCTCGAGACCGGCAAGCCGTTCGAGGGTCGCGAGGCGGCCGGGGATGTCGCCCTGCAGGATCTGGATCGCGCCGATGCGGCGCAGGCTGGGCAGCCCGCCCTGGAGCGCGGCCTCGCGCAGCAGCGCGGTGGGATTGGCGCCGGCGCGCAGGCGGCGCAGCGCGAGCTGGACCTGGAACTGGCTGCGGCGCGGATCGCCTGGGGGCAGGGCGGCCAGCAGCGCCTGCAGGTCGGAGGCGACACCGGCGGGGTCGCTGGCATCCTGGTGCAGGCGCAGGCGCTCCAGGCCGATCTCGATCAGGCGGTCGGGGTCGTGCGCCGCGGCCGCGGAGGCGGCGGCCAGGGCGGCGGCGGCCTTCTCGCCCTGCCCCATGCGCTCCCACATGTTGGCGGCCTTGAGGTTCGCGGTCACGCTGTCGGCGCCCTCGGCCCAGCGCTTGGAGAGCTCATCGACGTCGGCGGTGACGCGCTCCTCGTCGCCGAGTTCGCGGTCGAGGCGGGTGCGTTCGATCAGCGCATGGTCGATCTGCTCGGGGCTGGCGTCGGGGGATTTGGCGACCTCCTCCTGGGCGCGCGCGGCCTGGGCCTGGTAGCCGAGATCCTCCCAGGCGGCACTGATCTCGATCAGGGCGTTGAGGTTGTCCTCACTGTCGCCGGCGAAGTCGATGGCCAGGCGCTGGTCGAGGGCGATCTGGTAGAGAAGGCTGCCCTGGTCATGGCGCAGCGTGTACAGGGTCTTGCCGCCCGGTCCCGAACTGAGCTTGAGCACGATGCGGTTCGCTCCGGCATGCAGGCTGCAGACCGCGCTCAGGCGGTCGATGGCCAGGGCGCTGTTGGGATGGGTGGCGAAGGCCAGCTGGTGGGTATTGACGTAGAGCGTGACATCGCTGATGCCGTCGAAGTAGAAGCGCTCCAGGCGCGGCTCGGTGAGCGTGACCGTGGCCACCGCATAGCGCAGCGCATGCTCGCCGGCCCCGGGCAGGACCTCGCTAAGGACGACGATGCGGTCGGTGGGGCTGTCGCCCGGAGTGAAGGTCGTCCAGGGCGCGCCGGGCAGCGCCGGCAGCGCGGCCGTGGCCGGGGTGGACTCCACCGGATAGGCGCGCGCATCCAGCGGCCCGGCGACCTGCCACTGCTTGACCGCCCCGGCCGCGGCCGCGGCGTCCTGGGTCTCCTCGCGCGAGTCCTTGCGCTCGTAGTCCTTCATCAGCGCGGCCGGGACCTCGGCCGGGTGGTTGGAGAGCAGGAAGTCGCTGAAATGGTAGCCGGCTAGGCTCGCCGGCGCGCCTGGCGCGGCCGGACGCTGCGGCGGGTCGTTGTCGAGCTCGGTCTTGGGATGGGTAGCACTGGTCCAGGCGCGGCCGACGATGACCTGCGCGGGCGGCCCGCTGAAGGACGGGGCGCGGGTCAGGCCCGCGAGGCGCGCCCAGTTCCAGCCATCGCCGGAGGCGTAGACGCTGACCATGGCGGTGGTCACCACCAGGCGCAGGTGCGCGACGGATGCGCCCTGGTAGAGCCCGATGTCGGTGGGCGTCAGCGTGGTGGTGGCGCCATCGACGCTCATCACCACCACGGCATTGTTCCAGGCCGCGGTGGTGCGGTCGCCCGGGCCTGCACCCAGCCCGACCGTGACCACCGCCTGCGGGCCCCAGTACAGCCCCAGCAGCGCCGGGGCATTGTCGACCGCGGCGGCGGCATCGACCGCGACCGCGACCTCGACGCGCAGCGGCGCCTCGTCGCTGCCGTCCAGCCCGGCCAGGGGATGGTCGAGGTGGCAGTAGTGGTTGGGATCGCAGCTGAAGTTCAGCCGCCCGTCCTGGAACTGCACCGTGGCCGGGTCGGTGACGCTATGCAGCGTCCAGCCGGCGGGCAGGGCGCCATCGGCGGTGCCATCCCAGGTGAGATCGGCCCCGAGCAGGCGCGGTGCCAGCATCCCGAGCAGCGCCAGGCCACCCAGCAGGCTCCGGACGTGGTTCCATCGGGTGCGGCGCGACATGAGCATGCGGCTGACGATACGGTGGCTCATCCGGGGTGCTCTACGATAACGCGGCCCGGTCGGCTTCGTGACCCAGCCAGGTCACGGCGGGAGCTCTCCGGCTACTTGACCAGGGTCGGCCAGCTCCAGATGGCGGTGCCGCCGCCCAGCGCCGCGGCGTCGGTGTGGCGCACCTGCAAGGCCAGCGCGCCCGCGCCCGCCAGCGGCACGTTGACCAGCCGCGGCGCGCTGCCGGGCGGCAGCGGGCCGCTGGAGAAGACCTCCTTGCCATCGAGCAGCACCGCGGCGACCACGCTATCGGTGCCCGGACCGGGACCGACCTCGGCGATCAGGCTGGTCGCTCCGCCCAGCGCCGCCCAGGTCAGGGTGGTGCCGACCGGCATGACGATGCCGCGCCGCACCTCGTCCCGCGGGATGTCGGCCGGGGGGCCGGCCCCGGCCAGGGTGATGGCCATCAGCGGCTCCTCGCCCTGGCGGGCGGTGAAGTCCTCATCGAAGCTCGGGATGCGGCTGGCCACGGCCGGCAGGCGGTCGAGCGGCTGCAGGGCGGGCGACTCGCTCCACAGTCCGGCCAGCGCCGAGCCCGGCAGGTGCAGGGTGCCGAAGGTGCTGTCGAGGCTGGCGCCGTCATCAGTCAGGGAGCTCACCGTGGCGCACAGGCGGTCGCCGCTGGTCAGCTGCACCCAGGTGCCGGACTGCGGGACGCAGCTGTGCAGGATGACCAGGCGGATTCTGTCGCGCGGGATGGTGCGCACGCGCTTGCCGACGGTGATGCCGACCGCGTCCCGATCGACGAAGCGGACCTCACCGGCGATGTGCTCGCCATTGGCCAGGACCACCCCGGGGGAGGCGCTGGTCGCCTCCAGCGGGCGGCCGGCGTTGACCGGGGAGAGCACGATCGCACTGAGGGTGGCGGCGGCGAAGGTCTGGCTGCCGAGCAGGTCGGAGGCGAAGGCCAGCTCGCCGTTTTGGAACTCGTGCACCGCGCCGCGCAGCACCTGGCCGTCGGCGAGGATCACGCCCTGGTCGAGCCAGTGCAGGCGGCTGCCGCTGAACTGGCAGTCGATGATGCGCTCGACGGTGGTCGAACCCGCGCCGATCGACAGCGTCCCGGTGGTGATGCTCGGGGTGCCGCGAAGCAGCTGGCCATCGCTGACCAGCACCAACGCGGTCCCCTCGGGGTCCTGCGCGCCGGCGAGGCGGCTGGCGCACAGCGCCGCGGCGCCGGCCAGGCCGAGCGCGCGCAGCAGGCCGGGCGCGTGGCGGACTAGCGCTGGTAGATGGGCAGATACCGGCATGGGATCGCCAGGATCAGAAGGGCGGTGGCGGTTGGGAACTGGTCATGCGAGCCGGTCCAGTGGCCGTCGGCCTGCTGCGTGGCGACCAGCGAGCGGGTCACGGCCGGGTACCACGAGGTCCAGGCCTTGCGGCCCCACGAGCCGATCGACTGCGCCTGGTAGATGCCCATGGTCGCATAGTACAGGCCATAGGCGTAGAAGCCCTCCTCGACGGTCTGGGTGCCGAGCGGCTTGAACTTCAGCAGGTAGTCGACGCCCTCGGAGACCTCCGCCGCCTTGTAGTTGCCGGCGACCTGGAGCGAGGTCACGCCGGCGGCGGTGCGCGCGAATCCCGAGTCGCCGCCTGGGGAGTAGGCGAAGCCGCCGTCCTTGCCCTGGCCGCGGCCGTTGTGGCAGCTTTTGACATACTCGATGCCGGCGTCGATGACGTCCTTGGGGACTTCGATGCCGGCGTCCTTGGCGGCGCGCAGCGCCATCAGCATCATCACCGAGGCGGAGAGGTCATCGTCGCCGATGTGCGGCTGGTAGCGCCAGCCGCCGCGCTGATTCTGCGAATTGCAGATCAGTTCGACGGCGCGCTTGAGGGCGTCGCGGATCTGCGGCTCCTGGCTCTGGCCCCAGGCCTCGGCCAGGGCCAGGGTGGCCAGGCCGTGGTGGTACATCGGACCACCCTCGCCGCCATTGAAGATGAAGCCGTTGGGCTGGGCGTTCTTGAGCAGGTAGTCCAGGGCCTTGGCCACGACCGTGCCGTACTCGCCCTCACCCGGCACCTGGCCGTTGGCCAGGAAGGCGACGCAGCAGGCGCCGACGATGCCGGTCGAGGGGCCGTTGCCGGACGACCAGGCGCCATCCGGCCGTTGGGTGGCGGCGAGGTAGGCCAGGCCCTTCTTCATCGCCGCCTCGTTCTCGGGCTGCATCTCGTCGCTGAAGTCGCTGGCCAGGGCGCGGCCCAGGGTGGCCAGTAGCAGCAGTGCCGACAGAGCCCAGCGCATGGCTACTGCGCCTTGCCCTGATCGTCGCCGGCGGCGAGATCCTTGTAGTACTGGCTCAGGGCCGCCTCGTACTTCTTCGGGAAGTTCTCCTGCGAGGAGGAGTTCAGCTTCTCGCGCTCCTGCGGCTGGAGCTGGACCTGCCAGCCCGAGCCGTTCTTGCTGGCCAGGGCGCCGTTCTCCTCGTGCCCGGCCTGGGGCGGCGCGGCCTTGGGATGCTTGGCGGCCTTGGCCTGCATCTTGCTGAGCTTCTCCTGCAGGTCCTTCTGCTCGTTGTCCAGCGACTGCATCGCCGCCTGCTCCTCGGCCAGGGCCTGGCTCTGGTTCATCTTGCCGAGGTTCTGCGCGGCCTGGTCGGCATGGGCCTGGGCCTGGGCGGAGAGCTTCTGGTCCGCCATCTGCGCCGAGAGGTCCTGCTGCTGCGCCTGCAGGGCGTTGAAGGCCTCGGGGCTGGCATCGGGCTTCATCGCCTGGGTGCTCGACTGCAGCTGGCTCTCGGCCTGCTGCATGGCGGCGACCTGGGTGAGCTGCTGGTCGAGGGCCTGCAGCTGCTGGTTCTGCAGGTCGTCCATCTTCTGCTGCAGGGCCTGGCTGGCCTGCGCCAGCTTGTCGAGGGCCTGCTGCTGCTGCTGCTCGGCCTGGGCCTGGTCGTTCTTGGCCAGGTCCTGCTGCGCCTGGTCGGCATGCGGTGCGGCGTCCGCCGCCTGCGGATTGTCCTGCATCTGCTTGGCCAGGTCCTGCTGCTGCTGGGCGAGCGGCGCCAGGTTGTCGGGCTTGGCGTTCTGCGTGTCATCCTTGAGCTGCTGCTGCTGGCTGGTGAGCTTGTCGAGCGCCGCCTGCTGGTCGGCGAGCTGGTCCATCGCATTCGGCGCATCCGGGGTCTGCGGCTGGGTCTGGCTGAGGGTGTTCTGGGCGTTCTGCAGCTTGTCGAGCGCGGTCTGCTGGTCCTGCTGGGCATCCTGCATCTTGTTGTCGCGGATGCTGTCGGCGGCGGCCTGCTGGTCCTTGGTCGGATCCTGCTTGGCGAGCTGGTCGGCGGTGTCCTTGAGCGCCTGGGCCTGGGTCGGATCGGTGGCCTGCGCCGCGGCCTGCTTGAGCTCGTCGGCGGCCTGGGTGATCTTGTCCTTGAGCTGCGCCTGCTGCGCGGCGATGCGCTCCTGGTCGATCTTCTGCTGCGGGGTCAGCTCGCTGTTGTCCTTGCCGAGGGTCTGGTCGGCGAGCTTCTCGGTGTCGGACTGCAGCTTCTGCTGGGCCTCGATCACGTCCTGCAGGTCGCTGCGCTGCTGCATGGCGCCGAACTGCTTCTGCGCGCCGCTGATCAGCGCGTTCATGGTCGAGAGGATCTCCTCCTCGCCGGCCGCGGCCTTGGTCAGCTCGCCCTTGGTGTCCCCGCTCGAGCGCGCCGCGGTGAGGCGGTTCTCGACCCACGGCATGTTGCGGCTCTTGCCGGCCTGGGTCGGATCGGAGATCTGCGCGAGCTGGTCGGCGATCGCGGAGAGCGCCGCGACCTGCGACTGGTCGCCGATATGGTTGTAGGCGTACTCGTCGGCGATCTCCGAGATGTCCTTGGCGGTGGACCCGGTCTGGGCGGTGACGCTGCGCTGGTCGGACTCCTGGGTGCGGATCTCATGGTTGACGCCCGGGTCGTCGGCGGCCATGCCGGCGCCGGCCAGGCTCAGGCCGATGAGGATGCGCAGGGCGGGGACGGGTTGGTTCATGAGCTCTCCGAGGATGTGCGACGATAGCAGTCGGTGGGCGTGGTTCACGTCGGAAGTGGCTGGTTAGCGCGTCTGTGACTTAATGGCCTGGATGGTGGTGTCGATGTCGGTCTCTTTGCCCTTGAGATCCTGGAGCATCTTCATGGCATCGGCGCGCTTCTTGGCGTATTCGGCCTCAATGGTCGCCGGATCGAGGATCGTAAAGGTATAGTGGGCGCTTTCGGCATGGTTCGCCAGGGGCTGGTCGTTGTCCTCGACCGCGACCCAGTAGGTCACCCGCTGCCCGACCGTGGCCCCGGTCTGGCTGAGGTCGAAGGGCACCTTGGCGAGCTCGACCTGGGCCTGGGGGCCGTCGGGGAGCGGGATGTCGAGCGACTTGACCGCCGGCGCCACGGTGGCAGTCGCCGGGGCGGCGGCGTCGGACGAGGATGCGGCGGAATCACTGCCCCCCTGGTCGACGTCGGTGACGGTCCACTGCAGGGTGGCCTTGGTCACGGCATGATCATCGCGGGCGATGAAGTGGATGGGCCAGGTGGCGTACTTGACCGCCTCGTGGTCCTGGGCCGGGAAGAGCACATCCACGGTCGGCGCGTGGTCGGGGATGGCGGTCATGGTGTAGCTGATCGGATCGGCATTGGCGAAGCCGGCCTGGTCGGTCAGGGCCAGCGACCACTCGCCGTCATGGGTGACGGTGAGGTGCGCGGTGCCCTGGCTCTGGCTGGCCGCGAGGGTCATGGGAGTGGTCTCGACATGGTCATCCGCCTTGCCCTCGGGGGTGCGCCGGTGCTCGGTGCTGGTGATCACGGCGTGGGTCAGGGCCTTGGTGAAGTCGGCCTGGATGTCGACCGTGGTCCCAACCGGAACGCGCAGGTCGCCGACCAGTGACACCTCATCCGGCCGGCCGAGGTAGGCCGGGTAGTGGGCGGTGAGGCGCACGTCCTTGACCGCGGGGCGCTGGATGATGTGCACCTGCTCCCAATGCGGCCAGCGCGCATCCAGGACCAGCGGCCGGTAGCTGAAGTCGTCGATGGCCTTGGGGATGAGGGTGCTGTATAGGGTGCGGTGCGCGGGATCGTCGACGACCTTGGCCAGGGTGATCTCGGTGATCTTGCCATCGGCGCCCTTGAGCGACAGCGTTGCGGTCGGCGGCACGGTGCGGGCGGGATCGACCACCACCTCGATGGTCAGGTCATCGCCCCGACCGATGGTGGCGCCCGGGGTCACCGAGAGGATGGTGGCCGCGGTCGGGTAGGTGGTCGCGGTCAGGGCCAGGCGCCCGGCCAGGGCGTGCAGGTAGTCGCGGCGCGTGCCGCCGAGGATCAGGCTGGTCGCCACCACCACCAGCGCCGCGATGCCGAAGCGCGTCAGGGTGCGGCGGTTGATGATCGCCCCGAAGTCCATGGCCTGGGTGAAGGACACCGTCTCCTCGGCCAGGGCCTCGATCATCTCCTGGGAGATCATGGTGTCGGAGGTGCGCTCCTCGCGCGCCAGCTGCACGGTCGAGATCAGGCGGCCATGCAGCCTGGGATGCGAGCGCTCGACGCGCATCGCGATGTCGTCGTCGGAGCGCGTGGTGCGCAGCTCGCGCACCACGGTGCGCATCACCACATAGCCGGTGATGCCGAGGATGCCCAGCAGCAACAGTGCGCGGATCGCGACATCGATGACCCCGTAGTCGACGGTGCGGCTGAGCACCAGGTAGTCGAGCAGGAAGAAGGCGACGATCAATCCGATCAGGGCCAGGACCGACTGCGCCAGGCCGGCCAGGAGGTGCACGCGCCGCAGGCGGTGGCGGACGGCGTCGAGGCGTTCGAGCAGGACGTCGCTCATAGCATGTCCGAGCGCTTGCGCAGGAACCACTCGCAGCCCAGGCACAACACCAGCAGCACCATCACCCCCGGCGCATTCCACAGCGTGCGCTCGGCATGGCGCTCATTGGCGGTCTCCTGCTTGGCCTCGAGCGCCTTGGTCAGCTGGTCGATGTCGCTGAGCTCCAGGTAGCCGCCGGAGCTGGCCGCGGCCATGCGCTGCAGCAGCTCCTGGTGCTGGCCGATGTCCTCGAACTCGATGCGCGGATTGACGACGCTCACGGTGCGGTCGGCGGTATCCCCGCCGGAGTCGACGCTGATCGTCACCCGGCCCTCGGCGGTCGGCACCCATTCGCCGGTGAAGACCCCGGGCTGGTCCTTGGCGGCGCTGAGCGTGACGGTCTCGGCCGAGAGGTCGTGCTTGATGGTCGCCTGCACCGAATCGGCGACCACCGGGTTGTAGTTGGCGTCCAGGAGATGGGCGATGAGCTGGGCGCGGTCGCCGACCGCGTACTCGGAGCGGTCGGTGTCGATCTGCGCCTTGTCGGAGGAGCCCAGCAGGCGCGCCATGGCCAGCGCGCTGACCATCTGCTCCCACAGGCGGCGGTGCTCGGCCGCGCCGGGATGGAAGCGCCAGCGCCAGATCTCGTCAGAGGCGAAGTACAGGACCTGGCCCTTGCCGTAGCGCTCGCTGACCAGGATCGGCATCTTCGCGCCGTCGGCCATGGTGTGCTCGGGATGGGCCAGCAGCACGGTCGCGCCCGGCTTGACTTTCAGGGTCGGATAGAACCAGAACAGGCCGTTGCAGCTCTGCCAGTCCTTCTCGTTCTCGGCCGCGTCCGGCGCGAAGCGCAGCGCCTGCCAGCGCTCCCCATCCGGGGTCAGGAAGGGCCGGAAGGCGGTCTTCAGGGTGTGCGCCAGGTCATCGGTGACGCCCGGGGCCGCGAGCGCCTCGACCTCGACCGGCAGCATGCCGGCCAAGGGCGTGCTGATGTAGCTGGCCGGGAAGTGGTTGCGCCCGGCGATGGTGATCAGGCCGCCCCCCTCCTTGTGCACGAAGTTCTCCAGCACCTTGAGCTCCTCGGCGTTGAAGAAGTCGGAGGCGATGTCGCCGAGGATGACCACGTCGAAGGCGTGCATCTCGGCGTCGGTGGCCGGGAAGTGGTTGGTGGTGCGGCTGCCGCGCGGGGTGTCGCCCTGGCGCAGCAGGAAGGTCGGGCTGATGCGCTGCGGGTCGGCCTCGAGGATCGACTTGACGAAGCGGTAGCAGTAGCGCGGGCTGTCATCGATCATCAGCACGCGGATCTTCTTATCGACGACCTTGATGCCGGACTTGGCGCGGCGGTTGTTGAGCTGGTCGGCCTCGTCGGGGAAGGGATCGATCTCGGCGACGTAGGTGAAGGTGCCCTCCTTGTCGGGCAGCACGTCGACCGTGACCATGCGCTCCAGCGCATCGTCGAAGTCGACGGTCTGGTCCTTGACCGTCTCCTCGTTCTTGTCGGCATCGATGCGCTTGATGTGCAGCACCACCTGGCGGCCGGTATAGCCGCGCTGCTTGATGCGCACATTGAGCGGGAAGCGGTCGTTCTTGAAGACCACGTCCTCGCAGTAGACGAACGGGATCTCGATGTCCTTGGCCTGCGGCGGACCGACGCCGACGGTGTAGACCGGGGCGCCGACCTGCCGGGCGGCCTCGACCGGATCCTCGCCGCGGTTCGAGCCGCCGTCGGAGACCACGACGATGGCGTCGACCTTGTGGCCCTTGGACTTGTTGGCGGCGTCCAGCAGCGCCGAGCCGAGCTGGGTCGCATCCTCGTTGGGAGTGCTGTAGTTGCCCAGCGGTCCACCGCCGGCATCGACGCTGGTGTCGGCCGGCTGCAGGTCGAAGGGTGTGACGGTCGCGGCCTTGCCGAAGGTGTAGGCCTCGATGTGGAAGTTCTTCTCGATCGCCGCCAGGGGCGAGAGCGCCGGGTTGGCGAAGGCGCCCTTGACCAGGTCGGCGCGGGTGACGGTGCTGAGGTCCTGCGGCTTGTTGGGCCCGAGGATCTTGTCGACCGCGGCCAGGTCGGCGGCCTCGGTGCGGCGGTCGCTGATCGACATCGAGGCCGAGTGGTCGACCAACAGCAGGATGCTGCCCTTGGCGTCCTCGGCCCGGGTCAGCTCGAGGTAGGCGCCCGAGAGGATGAACAGCACCACCGCCCAGCTGCCGAGGCGCAGCCCCGCGAGCAGGCGCTTGCGGCCCTGCGAGACGTAGGACGCCTCCTGCTGGTAGAGCCACCACGCCCAGTAGCCGGCGCCGGCCAAAAGCAGCAGGAACACCAGCTGCATGAGCGGCGTCTGCAGGCGCGGGAAATGGACGCCGTGGATCGCGCCCCCGCCATTGGTGGGATCGCCGAAGCACAGCAGGGTCAGGAGCAGCCAGGTCATCTCAGGCGCCCTTCGGAGCCCAGTGCATGGCCAGGAAGGACTCCAGCCCCAGGCAGATGATCGCCAGGGCGATGAGCACCGGCCAGATCTCGCGCCCGACGCGCGCATGCGCGATCTGCGCGCCGATGTCGGCGTCGGCCGTGAGGTAGCGCCAGTCCAGTCCCGCCGAGCGCGCCTGCACCCCGGCATGGTCGAGGCTTGCCAGCTCCGACTCCTCGGCCGGTCCGTTGGTGGCGTAGCGCATCGCGGTGGGACCCTGGCCGATCTGCCAGAAGCCGGCGAAGGGCGTGTCGGCGACCTCGACCTGGGCGGAGCGGCCGTCGCTGGCCAGGGTCGCGGTCTGCTTGGTGGTGGTGCCGCGCGGATCGAGCACGTCGAGCCGGCTGTCGGCGTCGCGCGCCGGCAGGCGGTCGACCAGGCTGTCATTGACCATGACGGTCGGCTTCATGCGCCGCGACAGCACGGCGTGCTGCACGGTGCGCCGCACCAGCATCAGGAAGGCGGGCCGCAGCGGGAAGTCCGACCACTGGCGGTCGGCGGAGGTGGCGAACTCCAGGACCGTGCCGGCTCCGACCAGGCGCTCGACCAGGGCCGGCTTGCCATCGGCGAAGTGCAGGACCACCGAGGCCGGACTGACACCGCCGTCCTTCGCGGGTGCGACCTCCAGGGGATAGACCTGGTAGAAGTGCGGCTGGACCAGGAAGGGCAGGTTGTCCTTGTCGGCGAAGAACGAGACGATCGGGTGGGTCAGGGCGCTGGTGGCGAAGGTCGTGCCATGATCATCGCCGTCGCCAGGGTACTCGAGCGGATGCGCCGCGAGCTTGGCCGGCAGGATCGCGGCACGCTCGCCGAGCATGGCGTTGTAGTTGTCGGGATGGACGTTCGCGCCCAGGAACAGGATCAGCGCGCGCCCTGAGGCGACGAAGGCCTTGAGGCCGTCGGCCTCGCCCGCGCTGAGCTCGTCGACGTCGGAGAGGATCACCGCCTGGTAGCTGTCCAGGGACGTGTCGGCCAGGGCCGAGGGCGTGGTGATCTCGGCATCGATGAGGTTGCCCGCCACCCCCTCCTGGGGCTGGGCCAGGCCCGGGGCCAGGGCCGCGCGGATGAAGCCGGCGCCGCCGCTGAAGCCGCCTTCGCTCGAACCGTCGACGATCAGCACCTTGAGCTTGTCGATGACGTCGCAGACCAGGTAGCGGCTGTTGTCGGCATCGAGGTGGTCGACGCCGATGCGCGCCTCGATGCGGTGGCGTCCGCCATGCTCGAAGCGCGCCTGCAGCACCACGTCCTGGACGGTGGCGAGGTGGTCGATGGCGGCCGAGGCCACGGCGCGCAGATCGCCGCCCTCGCCATCATCGACCAGCAGCTTGACCTCGACGTTGTCGACCGGCGCCAGGCCGTGGTTGCGCACCTGGACGGTGAAGCTGGTGTCGGCGTCGCTGGTGACCAGCGGATCGACCGG
>Ga0302314_10009163_pt1 | contig 17546 bp, 11 predicted proteins | sample III_Palsa_N2_3_FD_200533 | JGI IMG/M metagenome (GOLD analysis project Ga0302314, IMG submission 200533) | Peat permafrost microbial communities from Stordalen Mire near Abisko, Sweden - III_Palsa_N2_3 | ecosystem: Environmental > Terrestrial > Soil > Palsa > Peat permafrost | place: Sweden...
GTCACCTTCAGCCTCACCGCCAACCGCCTCGTCCTCGGCGCGGTCATTTGCGACACCGTGGTGGGCCCGGCGCTCGAGGAGGTCGGTGCGTACGTATCCTACCAGCCGCCCGCGAAGCTTAGCGTCGCCGTGCCGGCGACCGTGGAGGTGGGGGCGCCCTTCAATGTCACGGTCACCGCGCTCAATGCCGATGGCACGGTCGACGTGGGGTATAATGAGCCCGTGGGAGTCAGAACCCCCGATGTCACGGGCCCCGGCGAGGTGACCCTGGTGAACGGCACCGTTACTTTCAGCCTGACGGCCAACCGCCTCGTCCTCGGCGCGGTCATTTGCGACACCACGGTGGGCCCGGCGCTCGAAGAGGTGGGTGCGTACGTATCCTACGAGCCGCCGGCGCCCGTGATCAGCATCGAGCCGCAGTCCCAAACCGTAACCGCGGGCCAGTCGGCCACGTTGACCGTGGGCGCGGCGGGATCAAATACCTACCAATGGAACTTCCACGGCGCCCCCATTGCCGGGGCGACGGCGTCCTTCTACACCGTTCTCTCGGCGACGACCGCGGAAGCCGGCTCCTACACGGTGACGGTCAGCAACCCGAATGGATCGACGGCGAGCACGCCGGCCACGCTCACGGTCAACGCCACCGGGCCGACGGCACCGGTCATTCAATATCAGCTTGTTCCCTACCACGTGATGGTGGGAAGCACCGTGGTGCTGACCTTTGGCCTCGCGCCCGCCGGAGCCGCCGGAGCGTCCTCGGCGAGCCCGCGAATCGCGAACGCCGCCGGATCCAGCAAGGGGTCGCAACGGACGGCCGCGCCCGCCGGAGTCACCTACCAGTGGTTCCTCAATGGCTTGCCCATCCTGGGCGCGACCAATGCGAACTTGGTGATCGCCGGATTCGGCGCGACGAATGCCGGATCCTACACCTGCCTGGTGACCAATTCGGGGGGCGCGGTGATGACCGAAGCGGCGAATGTCGACGTCGCCTCCACCCAGGATCCCGGCCGGCTGATCAATCTTTCAGCCCGGTCGACGGTGGGCGGCGGCGCGGAAGCAATGATCGCCGGCTTCGTGATCGGCGGACCCGGCACCGCCGGCTACCAGGACGTCCTGATTCGGGCCTCGGGTCCGGCGCTGGCGCCGTTTGGCATCGCCAGTCCGCTGCCGGATCCGTCGCTGGCATTGAACGCCGGAACTGAGCTCCTCGCGAATGATACTGGGTGGGGAGGGAACACCTTCATTGCGAGCACGGCGGCCACCGTGGGCGCCTTCGCCTGGACGTCGGCCGGCAGCCTCGATTCTGCGCTCATTGAGGGTCTGGCCGCCGGTCCTTACACCGCCGAGATCGTCGGGGCCAGCGGGGACACCGGGGTTGCGCTGGCGGAGGTATATGATGCGACGCCGGCCGGCGCCTACACGCTGTCTTCCCCGCGGCTGATGAACCTTTCCGCCCGGGCGCAGGTTGGCTCCGGATCCAATGTCGTCATCGCGGGGTTCGTCGTCGGCGGATCGACCGCCAAGACGGTGCTGATCCGAGCCTCGGGACCGGCCCTGGCTTCGTTTGGCGTCACCGGGGTTCTTGCGGATCCCGCGCTCCAACTCTTCCAATCGAACAGCGACGGGAGCACCACCTTGGTCCAATCCGCCACGGGGTGGGGTGGAGATCCCGAGATCGCGGCGACGGCCGCGACGGTCGGGGCCTTTGGCTGGACGAACCCCTCCAGCCTGGACTCGGCCATCCTGGTCACGCTGGCGCCCGGCGCCTACACGGCGGAGGTGTCGGGAGCGTCGGGCGATTCGGGCATAGCGCTGGTCGAGGTCTACGATGTACCCTGATTTCACTCGAGAGGATCATTGCGCCTCCCACTTCTGACTGGGGGGTGAGCCCGGAGTCGTCGGCTTAGCGCTGGGCCGCGGATTGGGTCGGGCGGGGATGATGGGCGCGGTCACGCCCGGATCCGGTCGCGCATCCCCCCGAACGCGAAATTCGTCACCATCGGGCTCGCAAAGAAATCGTGCGGGAAGCCGAGGGAGATGGCGCTCGCCTGGTCCAGCCGGCCCACCTGCGCGGGCGTCAGCGCCAGCTCGAGGCTCGCGAGGTTGTCCTGCAGCTGGGACAACTTCCGGGCCCCGATGATCGGGATCACCGGCACCGCGCGGTAGCGCAGCCAGGCCAGCGACACCTGGGCTGGCGACGCGCCCAGCTCCTTGGCCAGGGCGACGACGGCCTGGACCACGGCATGGTCCGACTCATGGTTCGCCTCGAAGTCCTTCATCATCTCGCTGGTCAGGCGCGCGCCCTCCTCCTTGGCCTTCGCGGCATTTTCCTTCGTGTACTTGCCGGAAAGGACCCCGTGGCGCAGGGGCGACCACGCCAGCACGGTCATGCCCTGGTCGCGCGCCATCGGGATCAGCTCCCGCTCGACCGTGCGCTCGAGCAGGCTGTACTCGATCTGCAGGCCGACGTAGCGCGTCCAGCCCCGGAGCTCGGCCAGGGTGTTCGACTTGGCGACCAGCCAGGCCGGGGCGTCGGAGATGCCGACATAGAGCACCTTGCCCGCGCGCACCAGGTCGTCGAAGGCGCGCATCACCTCCTCGGCCGGCGTCAGCTGGTCCCAGATGTGGAGCCAGTAGAGGTCGAGGTAGTCGGTCTTCAGGCGCTTCAGGCTCGCCTCCACCGCCTGCACCATGTTCTTGCGGTGGTTGCCGCCGGCGTTCGCGCCGTGCCCCGGCAGCGAGTTCGTGTACTTGGTGGCCAGGACCACCTCGTCGCGGTGCCCGGAGATGAAATCCCCCACGAACTGCTCGCTGGTCCCGTTGGTGTAGAGGTTGGCGGTGTCGACAAAGTTGCCGCCGGCCTCGCGGTAGGCGTCGTAGATCTTGCGGGCCTCGTCCTTGGCGGCGCCCCAGCCCCAGTCGTCGCCGAAGGTCATGGTGCCGAGGCAGAGGTCGGAGACGCGCAGGCCGCTGCGGCCGAGGAGCTGGTAGTTCATGGGCTTCATGGGTCGACTATAGCCCGGGTGGGCCGGTTCCGGAAGGGGCGCCGCCGGTTTTCCGCCGGCGGTCGGCGCCCTTACCAATCCAGTCCGCGGGACCTCAGCTCCGCGCGCAACCCCTCGAGGTCCCACATGGTGAGGGCGCCGGTCTCCCACAGCAGGGCCAAGTGGGTTCCGTCGGGCGAGTAGGCGAGCCCGGGAATATAGGATCCGCCCTGCGCGCCCTCGAGGTGCGCCAGGACCGCGCCATCGGCCGCCCGGACCAGCCAGACGCGGTTGCCGACCCCGAAGGCGATGGCCTGCGCGTCCGGGGCGACGGCGCATTGCTCCTCCCGCCCCTGGACGGGCGTCGGCAGGCCGGCGCCCCGCGACCAGTCGGAAGGACGCAGCTGCACCGTTCCGTCCGGTCCCACGCCCAGGACCAAGAGGGAGCCGTCGGCGGACTGGCTGGCGTGGGCGCCGTGGGGGTAGGGCAGCGTCCGCTCGACCGCGCCGGTTTGGGCGTTGCGCACCTGCAGCTTGGCCCCCCCCTCGGATTCCAGGCTGTTGGCCAGGACGTCGCGGCCCTGGTTCAGGAAGACCGCGCCCGCGGCCCCCGGCAGCTTCCAGCGCACCGGGGACGGGGACCCGTCCAGCTGGATGACCTTCACGACTCCTTCCACGAAGTTGGTCTCGAGCGCCCGTGTCCCGTCGCGGGAGATGTCGGTGATGAAGAAGCCATTCTCGGGGTCCACCACCCGGGGCGGACCGAGTTTCCTCCCGCCGCCGGCCGCTTCGACCAAGGGAAAGCGGAGCAGGCCCTCCTCTTGCGTGCCCGCGAGGATGGACTGGCCGTCGGGGGCGAACCGCACCGCCACGTAGTTCGAGAGGAGGCCGCGCTTGGCGCTGTCGACAAGCCGGCCGGTGCCGTCGCGCAGCTGGATGTAACCCCAAAGCGCGGTGGCGAGCCAATGGCCATCGGGGGAAAAGTCGACGACCGGCACCGCGGCGCTCAGCACATTCTCGTGCTCGCCGCCCGGACCGCTCGGCCAGGTGCGCGCCACCCTGGACATCTCAAGGCGGAAAAGCCGGGCGTTGTCATCGCCGAGGCTCTTTGCAATCAGCTCGCCGGAGCGGTCGACCGCGATCTCCGGGTTTGAGCCCAGCGGACCGGCGAGCAGGGGGCGGCCGCCGGCCTGGTCCCAAAGCGTCATCGTGCCGCCAAGGTCCACCCCGATCAGCGTGCTGGCCTGCGGCCCGAAGAAGCCGTGGACCGCCCCGGGATCGTTGATCGAGCGCACCAGCTTGCCGTCCCGCCCATGGTAAAGGTCAAGCCGGTCTCCGGCGACCAGCACGAGATCGCCCTCCGGCGCCCAGCGCACCGTTTGAAATCCCTTTTCCAGCCGGAGCTGGCTCACGAGCTCTCCCGTGGCGACGTCATGGATGTGGACGAAGGCGACAAAGCTGCCGTCGTGGGCGAGGAGGCCGCGGCCGATCGCCAGCCATTTTCCGTCCCCGGAGAACTCCACGTGGGTCGCCTCCGTGTCGGTGGCGATCCTCCGGATCTCCTCGCCATTGTCCGCCCGGTGCAGGGAGACCCCGTGGGACGGGAGGGCGCTGGCGAGGATCTCGCCGTCGGGGGAGAAGGCATCGGGCTGGCCATAGCCCCGGAAGCGCCCGGTCAGCACGTAGGGCCGGTTCACCAGGATGAAACGGGGCTCGGCCTGCCCCGCCTTCCAGACGATGACGTCGCCCTTTTCATTGCGGGCGACGAGGCCGAGGCCGTCGCGGCTGAACGTCAGCGCCGACCAAAGGGGCTGGGGCGGACCGGTCCAGGTCTGGAGCACCTTGCCGTCATCCATGCGCCGCACCTCGACGGTGCCAGGCTTGGTATCGAGGGCGAACTGGCGGTGGTCGGGGTCGAACGTGAGGGAACCCTGTCCGTTCAGCCGGGTAGTCCAGCGCAGGACGGGCACCGCCTCGGGACGGGTGAGGGCGGCGATCGCCTCATCGCGGGCGTCCAGGCCGGGACGGATGCGGGCGGCCTCCGCCGTGGCGGCCAGCGCCTCGTCGCGCCCGCCGACCTGCGCGGCGATTCGCGTCTCCCGGCTGCGGGCCAGCAGGGCCTCGCGCAGCCGATCCTCGGCGGCGGACTGCGCCCGCGAGAGTCGGAACGCCATGACCGGGCCTCCGATGGCCAGGGCGAGGAGGCAGAGCACGGTGGCGGCGACCGAGGTCGCGAAGGCCGGGTGGCGGCGGCAGGAACGGGCCAGGCGTCCGTGCCAACCGAGGGGCCGGGCGGCAATCGGCCGCCCGTCGAGGTAGGCCTCGAGGTCCGCCTCCAACCGGGAGGCGGACGCGTACCGGCGTTCCGGGGACTTCTCGAGGCACTTGAGGCAGATGGTCTCCAGGTCGCGGGGCACCGCGGGGCGCAGCAGGTGCGGCGGCGGCGGCTCGGCTGCGGGAAGCTGCGCCAGGATCGAGCCGGCGGATTCGCCGACGAACGGCGCGCGGCCGGTGATGCAGGCATACAGCACCGCGCCCAGCCCGTAGATGTCGGATGCGGGGCTGGCCATGCTGGCGCCGCCCAGGATCTCGGGCGCCAGGTAGGCGGGCGTTCCGACGACATGTCCCGGCAGCGTCAGGTCCCCGGAGCCGGCGACGTGCGCGGCGAGGCCGAAATCCGCCAGGTGAGGCTCACCAAGCTCATCCATCATGATGTTCGACGGCTTGACGTCGCGGTGCAGGACGCCGGCACCGTGGGCGAAGGCGAGCGCGCCGGCCAGTTTCTCGGCGATGGCCGCCGCCTCGCGAAACGGCATCGGCTGCTCGCGGAGGCGCCCATCCAGCCCGCCGCCCTCGATGAACTCCATCGCGAGGAAGGGTTGTGATTCCTCCCCGCCGCTGGCGAAGACGGCGACGATATGCGGATGCCGGAGGCTGGCCGCCACCCGGCCTTCGCGCAGGAGGCGTGCGCCCCATCCCGCGGCGGCGCCGGGGGCCGAGATTTTGAGGGCCACCAATCGATCGAGGGCCCGCTCACGGGCGAGCCAGACAACCCCCATCGTGCCCCGACCCAGCTCATGGAGCAATTCATAGGCGTCGTCGGGCGACATCGGGTGGCCTTCGCCGCGCCCGCCGGCACCGGCGGGCGCGCCGAAGAGGGCGTGTTCGAAGGAACACCGGGGGCACCAGGCGCCGGTAGGATCGTCCGCGAGGGGCGCGCCGCAGGTGCGACAGACCATGGGATTCAGGCGGCGGTGATCTGCAGGAGGTGCCGGAGCTCCGACTCGATCTCGGAGCGGTCGGCGAGCGTTTCGGCCACTTCCGCCCGGATCAGGTCCGCATACCGACGGGACAGTCGGTGGACGAAAACGGCGATCTGCCCCCGCTGGAGGCCGAGCAGCGGAACGAGGCGATCGTAGTCACCCGACGATGCCGGCTGCGTGACAAAGGGCCGCAGGGTGTCGAACAGGCGTCCCTTGCCGGCGGTGGCCTGCTCGCGGGCGAGACGTTCCCAGGCCGCCTGCAGGACCGTCCGCGCCCAAGTCAGGTCAAATGCGAGCATCGGATTGCTGGCCCGCGCGGCCGAATCCGCGAGCGCCCGCTCGCCCTCCTCGGTATCGATCGAGATCTGCGCGCGGATGCGCTTTTCCGCCCGCTCCGCCCGCTGGTGGTTCGAGAGATAGTTGTTCAGGAGGGTGCGCAGGAAGGCGCGGAAGCTACCCCGGTTCGGATCCGCGTGGCTGATCCAGTCCTTCTCGATCAGATAGACGAAGAACCGCTGGGTCACGTCCTCGGCATCCGCGCTCGGGATTCCCATCCGGCGGATATGGACGTACATGGGTCTCCAGTATTTTTGGCAGAGGCTGTTGAGCGCTTCGGAAGCGCTGTCCCCCCTCCCGGCCGCGAGGACCAGGCTCCATTCCGTGCTCCCAAACCCACTTGAACCCCGATTTGGTTCGGGGATGGACGAGGGGTGGTTCACCGGGAATGCAATCTATTGGCTTCTGGCTGGTTGACGAGGCTTTTGTGGCCGCCTGTCGCCCATTTTCGTTCGTGCCGAGCTGTTATCATGAAAGAATGGGGCCGGCTGGGCGCGCCGCCCGCCCTGTTGCCATCGTACTCCGCATACCGTTCGCTCGAGGCCGACGGCCTTACCGCCATGCATCCCACGCCCTTTACATTCCCGCCCGGCCATGACTGAAGCGCGCCACGTCCGCACGTTTCTGGTGGTGGCCGACGCGCTCAACATCTCGGAGGCAGCCCGTCGCCTCAACGTCACCCAGCCCGCCCTCAGCCGCCAGATCCGCGAACTGGAAGAAGCGGTGGGCCATCCCCTCTTCGTGCGCCATCCCAAGGGCCTGCGCCTGACCGAGGCCGGCGAGACCCTCCGGGTCGAAGGTCGGAAAGCCGCCGCGGCCATGGAGGCGGCCCTGGCGGCGGCGCGGGACGCGGGGGAGCAGCAGGCCTCGTCGCTGAGCGTCGGCTACTACAGCAATATTTGCGTGTGGGCCAATGTCCTCGGGCCCGCCTTCGAGAAGCTTGGGCGCCGCTATCCTCGGATCACCACCAGCCTGACCGAGGCCCCGAGCGCACAGCTGGTGGCGGACGTTGCGGCGGGCCGCCTCTCCGTCGCCCTCCTGGGACCGGCCGAATATCCGCCCGTACCCGGCGTCACGTTTGAGGTCGCGTGCTCGGTCCCGGCGATCGTGATGATGCCGCTCAACCACCGCCTGGCGAAAAAGCGCCAGCTGGAATTGGCGGACCTGCAAGGGGAGGAGATCGTCGGCCTCACCCCCGAGATGTCCCCCGGCCGGAACCGGCCGCTCCTCGCGGCCTGTGCGGCCGCCGGTTTCACGCCCCGGGTCTCGGCCGTCGCCTCGGGCGTCCCGGAACTCATGGTGGCGGTCAAGAAACGGATGGCGGTCGCGATCCTCGACGCGTTTGCCCGCGTTGCGCCGCTGCCCGGCGTGGCGTTCGTCGGGCTGAAGCCACCCCGCGTGATGCTCGACATCCAGGTCGCCCGCTCCAGCCAGCCTTCCCCGGCCGCGCTGCTCCTCAGCGAGCTCATGGTCGCCGAGGCCCGCCGGGTGGGGAGCATGATCTGAGGCGGAAACCGGCCATGCCGGCCCGGCATGGCGCTCCCGTCGACACGGCATTGGTCGGCCGTCGCCGGACCTGATATCTTCGGAAAGTTCCCCATGTCTCACCCTCAACCCAAATCCAACATGCCTAAGTTTGTCATCGAACGCGAAATCACCGGTATCGGCCAGTCCACCCTCGCCCAGCTCCAGGGCGCCTCGCAGAAATCCTGCGAGGTCCTGAAGAAGCTCGGCACGGAAATCCAGTGGATCCACAGCTACGTCACCGACAACAAGCTCTACTGCATCTACATCGCGCCCAATGAGGAGCTGGTCCGCGAGCACGCCCGGCTCGGCGGGTTTCCCGCCAACAAGGTGTCCGAGATCCGCGAGATCATCGACCCCACCACGGCGGAGGTCTGAACCAGCGGAGAGAATTCCTCGGCGCGGCCGCCGGCCCCCGCGGGCCGGCGGCTTGCTTTCGGGGTCCGGCGGACCAGGAGCCCGTCCGCATTCGGCAGATTTCCTGAAATCGGGACCTCCCTGCTTATCACTGTTAGGAACGAGGGACTGCGCGCAAATCCTCACCGCGAGTCACCAGGACGCAAGTGGCGTTCGCCGTCGGGCCCGGACCCGACGGCAGCGCTCCGTACCCACCGCGTCCCGGCGCGTCCCCGACGCCTCGGAACGGAGGCACCGCTGGCACCTGGGCAAGTTGGCTCGTTTCAGTAAGTAGTTTTACCGGTTTTTGGCAGCCCTCCGCCCGCAAATGGGGTTGCGGGGCGGGTTTTCTGCTGTTTTAACTCTGGCATGGCTATATTCTCCCCAGCTTCTGCCCCCGGTACCAGCGCGCGCACCCTGGTGGGAGGAAAGCCCAGCTCCAACGTCCAGCAGGCGCAGGCCCTGGCGAAGCAGAAGTCCCTCGAGAAGAGCGCGAAGAAGTACAAATTGCCGCTTGGCGAGCTGACGATGTTCACGCAGCAGCTGGCCTCGCTGCTGGTGGCGGGCCTGCCCCTGGTGCAGTGCCTCGAGGCGCTGCAGGATCAGACGGAGGACCCGCGCTTCCGGATCATCATCCGCGACGTCCGCCTCGACATTTCCCAGGGCAACTCGTTCTCGTCCTCGGTGAAGAAATTCCCCCGGGCCTTCCCGAGTCTCTTCATCTCCATGGTGGAGGCCGGTGAGGCGAGCGGCGGCCTGGCCGAGATCCTGGGCAAGGTGGCCGGCTACTTCGAGTCCACGCTCAAGCTGACCAAGAAGGTCAAGTCGGCCATGGCCTACCCGATCGGCGTCATCTCGCTGGCGATCGTGCTGGTCAACGTCCTCCTCATCTTCGTCATCCCGGTGTTCGCCGCCATGTTCGCGGACTTCGGCGCCAAGCTGCCGGTGCCGACCCAGATGCTGATCGACCTCAGCCATTTCATGGGCAAGTACTGGTGGCTGATCGCCATCTGCTGCTACGGCGCCTACTGGCTGGGCAGCAAGTTCGTCGCCACGCCCAAGGGCCGCCGGCTGAAGGACCACGCGCTGGTGCGCGCCCCGATCTTCGGCAACCTGATCCACAAGATCGCCCTCTCGCGCTTCTGCCGCACCTACGCGACCCTGATCCGTTCGGGCGTGCCGATCCTGCGCACCCTCGAGATCGTCGCCTCGGCGAGCAACAAGGTCCAGGTCGAGGACGCCTGCGTGGAGATCGCCAAGCATGTCAGCCAGGGCGGCCAGGTCTCGGAGATCCTGGCCTCGAACGAGTTTTTCCCGCCGATGATGAAGCACATGGTCAAGGCGGGCGAGGCCACCGGCAACGTCGACGGCATGATGAACAAGATCGCCGACTTCTACGACGTCGAGTGCGACGCCACCGTGAGCGCGCTCACCTCCCTGATCGAGCCCCTGCTGATCGTCTTTCTCGGCATCATCGTCGGCGGCATCGTCATGGCGATGTTCCTGCCCATCTTCCAGCTGGGCGCCGTCGCGGGCGGCATGGGTTGATCGGCCCCGGCGCCCTCCGCGGGCGCACGCGCGGTTGACTCGACTCGGCCGGCGCGGAAGCTATCCGTTCCCCGCCCTGCCATGCCTTCCGTCCTCATCGTCGACGACCTCATCTCGATCCACGAGATGCTGGACGCCGTCATCCAGCCGACCGGCTTCTCGACCGCGTTCGCGACCGATGGCGAGAAGGCGCTGAACCGCTACAAGGCGGAGAAGTTCGACATGGTGCTGGCCGACATCGACATGAAGCCGATGGACGGGATCACGCTGCTGCGGCAGCTGAAGCAGTACGACCCGAACTCGGTCACGGTGATCATGACGGCCTACGCCAGCACCGAGAGCGCGGTCCAGGCGCTCAAATTCGGGGCCTTCGACTACCTGCAGAAGCCCTTCCGGGTCGACGAGCTGATCGCGACCCTGCGCCGGGGCATGGAACTCCGCACCCTCCAGATCCAGCGCAGCCAGGCCCCGGCCGCGACCGGCGCCCAGACGGTCGACATCGAGGCCCGCCTGCTCGGGACGAGCGAGCAGATGCGCAAGGTGATCCAGCAGGTGAAGAAGCTCGCGGCCGTCCGGACCCCCGTGCTCCTGATCGGCGAGAACGGCACGGGCAAGGCGACGGTGGCGCAGATTCTCCACGGCGTCACCGGTGCGGACCAGGCCCACTTCGTCGGGATCGACTGCTCCCTCAGCTCCGAGGAAAATTTCCGCGAGGGCCTGATGGGCGTGAACGGGGAGGGCGGCCCCTGGGTGAAGGCCGCCAAGGGCGGCACGCTCTTCCTGCAGCACCTGCAGTGCCTGGGGCTCCCGGTCCAGAAGGAGCTGGTGAGCGTGCTCCGCAACACCGCCCACGGCTTCCGGCTGGTCTGCACGACCACCGAGGACCTGGAGAAGATGGTCGACGAGGGCCGCTTCAACGACGAGCTCTTCTACCGGGTGGCGTCGCTGCCGATGCAGCTTCCGGCCCTGCGGGACCGCCCGGGCGACATCCCGCTGCTGGCCAAGTATTTTTCCGCTCGGTCGTCCAACCCTCTGATCGACACCAACCTGATCGAGTTCACGGACGACGCCATGGCGATCCTCAGCGCCTACCACTGGCCGGGAAACCTGACCGAGCTCTTCCAGCTGGTCTCGAAGATCGTCTCCACCACCGAGACCCGCGTCATCACGTCCGAGCAGCTGCCCCTGCGGATGCAGGAACTGGCGAGCTGGCCGACGCTGGCCGAGTTCCGGGCCGGCCAGGAGCGCCAGTACATGGACCGGGTCCTCCGGGCCTGCCGCGGGGACCGGGCCGAGGCGGCCAGGGTGCTGGGCATCGACCAGGCGCAGCTCGGTTAGCCCAATTTCCCTTGCGACGGGTTTGGGCGGTCCCAATGGTCGGAGGAGTCCACGCGCCCAGACAATGCCCAAACGTTCCGACCTCGAGTCCATCCTGATCATCGGCGCCGGCCCGATCGTGATCGGGCAGGCCTGCGAGTTCGATTACTCGGGAACCCAGGCGTGCAAGGCGTTGCGGGAGGAGGGGTTCCGCGTTATCTTGGTCAACTCGAACCCGGCCACGATCATGACGGATCCGGAGTTCGCGGACGTCACTTACATTGAGCCCCTGACGGTTGAGATCCTGGAGAAGATCATCGCCAAGGAGAAGCCCTCGGCGCTGCTCCCGACCCTGGGCGGACAGACCGCCCTCAACCTCTCGATGGACCTGGACCGGCTCGGCATCCTGGCCAGGCACGGGGTGGAGATGATCGGCGCCAAGCCGGCGGCCATCGCCAAGGGCGAGGACCGGGAGCTCTTCAAGCAGGCCATGGTGAAGATCGGGCTCGACGTCGCCCGGTCCCGCACGGTGAAGAGCTCCGAGGAAGCCCGGGCGGCCGCCGAGGAGATCGGGGCCTTCCCGCTCATCATCCGGCCGAGCTTCACCCTCGGCGGCCAGGGCGGCGGCATCGCCTACAACCGCGAGGAGTTCGAGCGGATCGTCGCCAACGGCCTCGACATCTCCCCGGTGAAGGAGGTCCTGGTCGAGGAATGCCTCCTCGGCTGGAAGGAATTCGAGATGGAGGTCATGCGCGACCACAAGGACCAGTGCGTTGTCATCTGCTCGATCGAGAACTTTGACCCCATGGGCGTCCATACCGGCGACTCGATCACGGTCGCCCCGGCGATGACCCTGACGGACAAGGAGTACCAGGCGATGCGCGATGCCTCCTTCGCGGTCATCCGCGAGATCGGGGTCGAGACCGGCGGATCCAACATCCAGTTCTCGGTCGATCCGGCCACCGGCCGGATGATCGTGATCGAGATGAACCCCCGGGTCTCGCGCTCGTCGGCCCTGGCGTCGAAGGCCACCGGCTTCCCGATCGCCAAGATCGCCGCCAAGCTCGCCGTCGGCTACTCCCTCGACGAGCTCCGCAACGACATCACCCGGCTGACGCCGGCGAGCTTCGAGCCGACGATCGACTACGTCGTCACCAAGATCCCGCGCTTCACCTTTGAGAAGTTCCCCGGGGCCGACCCGACGCTCACCTCGTCGATGAAGTCGGTGGGCGAGGCGATGGCGATCGGCCGCACCTTCAAGGAGTCGCTGCAGAAGGCCCTCCGCTCGCTCGAGGTCGGCGCCCGCGGCTTCGGCGGCGGGGGCAAGCTGGGGGGCCGCGAGCAGCCCGACGACGCGACGATCAAGACGAAGCTCGGGACCCCGAACGCCGAGCGCATCTTCTACCTCCGCTACGCCTTCAAGGCCGGCTACACGGTCGAGCAGATCTTCGAGTTGACCAAGATCGACCCGTGGTTCCTGCACCACCTGCGCGAGATCCACGAGATGGAGGACGCCCTCGCGGTCCATACCGTCGCCACCTTGCCGACCGACCTGCTGCGCCGGGCCAAGCAGTTCGGCTTTGCCGACGCCCAGCTGGCGCACCTGCTCAAGTCCGACCTCGCCGCCGTCCGCGCCGACCGCAAGCGCCGCGGCATCCACACCACCTTCCGGCTGGTGGACACCTGCGCGGCGGAGTTCGAGGCGTTCACGCCCTACTACTACTCGAGCTACGGCGACGAGAACGAGGTCATGCCATCCGCCAAGCGCAAGATCATGATCCTCGGCGGCGGCCCGAACCGGATCGGGCAGGGGATCGAGTTCGACTATTGTTGCGTCCACGCGAGCTTCGCCCTGCAGGAGCTCGGCTTCGAGACCGTGATGGTGAACTCGAACCCCGAGACGGTCTCGACCGACTACGACACCAGCGACCGCCTCTACTTCGAGCCGCTGACCCTCGAGGACGTGCTCGAGGTCTACCAGCAGGAGGGCTGCGAGGGCGCGATCGTGCAGTTCGGCGGCCAGACCCCGCTCAACCTCGCCTCCGCCCTCAAGGCGAACGGCGTCAACATCATCGGCACCTCGCCCGAGTCGATCGAGATCGCCGAGGACCGGAAGCTCTTCGCGGCCGTGCTGACGAAGCTCGGCCTCCGCCAGCCGGCCAACCGCACGGCGCTCAGCGAGGGCGAGGCGGAGGCCTTCGCCGCCGAGGTCGGCTATCCGGTGCTTCTGCGCCCGTCCTTCGTCCTCGGCGGCCGCGGCATGTTCGTGGTCTACAGCGAGGACGAGCTCCGCGCGGTGGTCAGCCAGGTCTTCGAGGTGATGCCGGGCAAGCCGGTGCTGATCGACAAGTTCCTCGAGGACGCGATCGAGCTCGACGTCGACTGCCTCGCCGACGGCGAGACCAGCGTCATCGGGGGAATGCTGGAGCACGTCGAGTTCGCCGGGGTGCATTCCGGCGACGCCGCGATGGTGATGCCCCCGCACACCCTCAGCCCGGCCATGCTGGCGACCGTCCGCCAGGCGACCCACGCCCTCGCGCGGGAACTCAAGGTGGTCGGCCTCATGAACGTCCAGTTCGCGGTCAAGGGCGACGAGCTCTTCATCCTCGAGGTCAATCCGCGGGCCTCCCGCACCGTGCCCTTTGTCGCCAAGGCGATCGGCGTTCCGCTGGCCAAGCACGCCGCCAAGGTGATGGCCGGCCGGAAACTGCGGGACCTGGGCTTCACCGCGGAGCTCGTGCCCCGGCACTGGTGCGTCAAGGAGGCGGTGTTCCCCTTCGTCCGGTTCCCGGGCGCGACGATCGCCCTCGGCCCGGAGATGCGCTCAACCGGCGAGGTGATGGGCCTCGACGCCGACCTCGGCATCGCCTTCGCCAAGGCGCAGGCGGCGGCCAAGCCCGGCCTGCCGACCGGGGGGAACGTGTTCCTGAGCGTCAAGGACGCGGACAAGCCCGAGGCGGTGAAGCTGGGGCGCGCCCTCGAGGAGATGGGCTTCACCATCTACTCCACGAGCGGCACCGCCCGGACGCTGGCGGAGGCCGGCGTCACCGTGAAGCGGATCGCCAAGATCAGCGAGGGCCGGCCCAATGCCGTGGACATGATCAAGAACGGCCAGATGCAGTTCGTCATCAACACCCCGGGCGGGATGATCCCGCGGCGGGACGAGAACACGATCCGCGCCGCGGTCTACGCCCACAACGTCTGCATCATGACCACAGTGATGGCGGCCAAGGCCGCGGTGGACGGAATCCGGGCGCTGCGGACCAAGCCCCTCACCGTGAAGCCGATCCAGGACTACAAGGGTAACACGGTTCCGGCCTGAGCCAGCGAGGTCGCGGCCGCTCGGGTGTTCCCGAGGGACTTGAAGGATTACGGCGAGCGTTTGCTGTCCGTGGCGGAGGTCGAGGGTGTGATATTCTCCACCAAGATGCCGCCTTGGGGATTCTTCCAGGCGTTGAGGTCCCTGAATGCGGCTTTGGACTTGGCGGTAGCTTTTTTCTTGGGACGGCTCATTGGGGGCAGGGCTTGAGGTTGAGGATTCTGGCGGAAAACGGTCGAGCTGTTCGCGAAGGCGATCGGGCGACCGCCGATCCTGCCGCGGCTTGGGATGGTCAGTCGATGGTTGTGCTACCTACTGGTAAGCGACGGAAGTTATTCACCATGAGATAATTAAATGATCCATTTCGGAGCTTGAGGGTCCCGGATTGCCCCGAAAGGCGCCGGGGATGCTGGGGCACCCCCGCTTCAGGGGCCGGGACGGACCTTCCCGTTTCCGGGTTTACAGTCAGGCGCCCTTTTGCTTGTGTCGACCCTCCCTGAATACGAACCCATCGACCATGACCACGCCCGCCAGCCCGTCTGATCCCATCCCCGCCCAGGTCCCGTCCTCGCCGGAGGAGAGCCTGAAGCGTGCCTGGGACCGCTACGGCTCGCTGGTCTACATCTTCCTGGCGGTGGTGATCGTCGGCATCCTCGGCAAGGGCGGCTGGGACTACCTCAACACCCAGAAGGAAATCGGGATCAAGAAGGAGTTTGCCGAGGCCGCGACGCCCGACGCGCTCAAGTCCTTTGTCGCCAACCACCCCGGCCACGTGCTGACGGGCGTGGCCGAGCTCTCGATCGCGAACAACGCCTACTCGGTTGGCAAGTTCTCGGATGCGGTGACCGCCTACACCTCCGCCGCGGCCGACCTCCCGGCGGGGCCCTTCCAGGCGAACGCCAAGATGGGCCTCGCGATGTCGCTCCTGCAGACCGGCAAGTCCGGCGATGCCGAGGCGGACCTCCACCTGCTGATGAACGACGGCAGCCAGCTGAAGACCACCCGGTGCGAGGCCGGCTACCACCTGGCCGAGATCGCGCTGGCCGCCAACCGCGGCGAGGAGGTCCAGAAGATCGCCGAGCAGGTGATGGCGATCGACCCGTCGAGCCCCTTTGCCGAGAAGACGTTCACGCTGCGGCCGCCCACCCCCGGCGCCCTCTCGGTGCCGGCCCTGCCGGCGGTGGCCCCCAAGTCCTGAGTCAGAAGTGGGGCTGGCCGTTTGGGCTGGCCTGGACCTGGAAGGTCAGCGTCACCGGGGCGGCCGCCTCGTAGCTGTCGTCGCCGGGCTGGGTGGCCTGCACGACCACCATGCCGCCGGTGGGCGTCAGGGTCCCCCCGCTCAGGCTGGCGGTGCCGCCCACGACCTCGAAGTGCACCGGCAGGCCGGATGAGGCGGAGGCCGAGAGCACGAGCGGCTGGCCCGCGTTCGCGTTCGGGGGCGGCATGAAGACAATCATCTGCCGGCGCTTGCCGACGGTCACCCGCGCGGCGGCGCTGTGCACGGAGCCCAGGCGGTTGGTCGCCACCACGTCGTAGCTGCCGGCGTCCGCCATGGTGGCGCTCGCGACCGTCAGGTTGCGGCCCGTGGCGCCCGAGATCGCCTGGCCGTTCTTGCGCCACTGGAGGTCGGGAATCGGCTCCCCGCTCGCCTGGACCTCGAGGATCACGGGCTCGCCGAGCGCCACCGCGGCCCCCAGGGGCGGCGCGACGATCGCCGGGGCCACGGGCTTGGCGCCGACCGCGAAGACCCGCTCGGTGGTCGCGGCCGGCAGGAAGGTGTCGTTGCCCTTCTGGCTCGCGCGGATGATGACGAGGCCCGAACCGCCCGTCAGCTTCACCAGGCGGCCGTCGAGCGTGGCCGGACCATCGACCAGCTCGAAGGTCACCGCCAGCCCCGAGGTCGCCCGGGCCGAGAGCAGGAATGGGGCGTCGCCCGACGACCGCGGCGGCAGCTCGCCGAAGATGATCTCCTGCCGGCGCCGGGCGTCCTGGGCGGCCGCGGGCCCGGCGAAGGCGGCGAGGAGGGCCGCGGCGGCGAGGCCGGCCAGCCAGCGGCGGCGGGAGAGCGGCGAGGGGAGTCTCATCCGGCCTTGACGTTCACGTGCACCACCGTGGCCGGGGGGAACCCGTTGAAGTGGGTCGAGGAGGCGTGGCTGTAGGCCCCGATCATCTCGCTGTAGACCAGGTCGTCGCGCGCCAGTTCGGGCAGGTTCTCGGCCATCGAGACCACGTCGAGGGCGTCGCAGGTCGGGCCGTAGACCGCGCTCAGCTTGGTCGCGCCCCGCTTGAACGACCGCACCGGGTACTTGCAATGGTCGAAGATGACGCCGGAATAGGAGTGATAGACGCCGTCGTCGATGTAGTAGCTCGGCTTGCCGTCGCGGACGGCCTTGCCGATCACCTTGGAGACGGTATAGCCGGCGTTGGCGACCAGGAAGCGGCCCGGTTCGGCCAGGATCTGGATGTCCTGCGGGAAGAGCCGCTCCAGTTCGTTGTTGATCACCTTGGCCAGCTCGCGGAAGGGTTTCACCGAGTCGTCGTACCGGGCCGGGAACCCCCCGCCGATGTCGACCAGGTTCATCTTGTGGTAGCCGCGGTCCCGGGCCTCGTGGAAGAGGTTCGAGCAGAGCGCCAGGGCCTGGACGTAGTTGTCGAAGTTGGTGGTCTGGCTCCCGACGTGGAAGCTCAGGCCCTCGCAGGTGAGGCCGAGCTTCTCGGCCATGAGGATCAGGTCGACGGCCTCGCCGGGGGCGGCCCCGAACTTGGACGAGAGCTCCACCATGGCGCCGGTGTTCGCGACCTTGATCCGCAGCGCGACCCCGGCCTGCGGGGCGTACTGCTTGATCTTCAGCAGCTCCT
>Ga0302314_10009165_pt1 | contig 17545 bp, 19 predicted proteins | sample III_Palsa_N2_3_FD_200533 | JGI IMG/M metagenome (GOLD analysis project Ga0302314, IMG submission 200533) | Peat permafrost microbial communities from Stordalen Mire near Abisko, Sweden - III_Palsa_N2_3 | ecosystem: Environmental > Terrestrial > Soil > Palsa > Peat permafrost | place: Sweden...
CAGGAACCGCGCGTAGGGGGTGACGGCAAGGAACAGGGTCAGCGGGTCGTCGGCAGCCTCGCTCATGGCGGCGGGCTCGCGGGCGGCGCGCCGGCGAGCACGAAAGCCCCCTGCGCGGTGGCGATCGGATCCTCGGGATTGTCCTCATAGGCGATGGCCCGCAGGAAGGCGATCGTGCGGGTCAGCTTGTAGCAGTCTGCTCGCGCGAAGACGTCGCGCCCCGGCTCGGCGGAGCGCATGTAGTCGATGCGCAGGTCCAGCGTCGCGGAACCGCCGCCGGTCCGGCGGCCGACCGCAAGTCCGCAGGTGTGATCGAGCAGAGTGGTGATCACCCCGCCGGCCAGCACGCCGGTCTGTGGATCGCCGACCAGATCCGCCCGATAGGCGACCTTCATGATCCCCACGCCCGGTTCCGCCGACACGAACTCGATGCCGAGCGCGGCCGCCTGCGGCGTCTCGCGAACCATCCTGTCGGCGATCTCACTCAGATATGTCTCGTCCAAACTCATGGGGCCTTTATAGGGAGATCGTCGGCGACGACTATATCCGTTATCGTGATCAAGCCCGAAACCCTCCTGCATCCCCGTCCCGCCGGTCTCTACTGCCCGCCGGGGGACTTCTACATCGATCCCGTGCGGCCAGTGGACCGCGCCGTGATCACTCATGGCCACGCCGACCATGCGCGCGCCGGCCATGGCGCGGTCGCCGCCACGCCGGAAACCTTGGCGATCATGGACGTCCGCTATGGCGGCGCGTTCGCGGGCGCGACACAGGCGCTTGGCTATGGCGATACCATCGATATCGGCGGCGTCGAGGTTTCGCTCGCGCCCGCTGGTCATGTGCTGGGCTCAGCTCAAGTCGTAGTCCGCTGGAAGGGCATGACAATCGTGGTCTCCGGCGATTACAAACGCCGGCGGGACCCGACCTGCCCGCCGTTCGAGCCGGTCGCGTGCGATGTCTTCGTCACCGAGGCGACGTTCGGCCTGCCGGTGTTCCGCCATCCGCCTGATACCGGCGAGATCGAGCGGTTGATGCAATCGGCCGTTCAGTTCCCTGACCGCGCGCATGTCGTCGGCGTCTATTCACTGGGCAAGGCCCAGAGGGTGATCAAACTGTTGCGAGAAGCGGGCTGGGAGAGCCCAATTCCCGTTCATGGCGCTCTGGAGCGCCTCGACGAACTCTATGAACGCTTCGGTGTCGATCTTGGGATCTGCACCCCCGTCGCCGCGGGCGATGCAAAGGGTTTTGCCGGGCAGATCGTCCTGGCTCCGCCGTCGGCGATCGCGACGCCATGGGCCCGGCGTTTCGCCGACCCCGTGGACGCCTTCGCGTCCGGCTGGATGCGCATCCGCGCCCGCGCGCGCCAGCAGGGGGTGGAACTGCCGCTGGTGATCTCCGACCATGCCGACTGGGACGAACTGACCGAAACGCTCTCTGAACTTCACCCTGGCGAAGTCTGGATCACCCATGGCCGCGAGGAAGCCCTCGCCCGCTGGTGCTCCCTTCAAGGCCTGCCGGCCAGGGCGCTCGACTTGGTCGGCTACGACGAGGAAGGGGAGTAGGGATTCCCAATGAGCGCCGAAACCGCCGCCAACATTCTTTGGGTTGTCTGGTACGTTACCTGGATCGCCGCCGTCGTCTGGTCGGCGAGGACCAAGGTCCAGATGAAGACCGATATGTCCGGCCCGCATCGCTGGCTCGCCGGGCTCGGCTCGCTTCTGTTGTTTATGCCCGCCCATCATGATCAGTCCGGCTGGAGCCTTGGTCGTTTCGATTGGCTGGCGAGGAAATATTGGATTGAGCCGACCTGGGTCGCCTGGAGCCTCTTCGCCCTGACCGCAACCGGCTTCGCGTTCTGCTGGTGGGCGAGACTGCACCTCGGTCGGCTTTGGTCCGGTTTCGTCACCGTCAAAGAAAATCACCGAGTGGTCGACACCGGCCCGTACGGTCTGGTCCGCCATCCGATTTACGCCGGTGTGATTTTTTCCGCCTTCATGATGGCATTGCTTCGAGCCAGTCCGGCTTCAGTGGTGGGGTTCGGCCTTTTCGCCGCAGGCTTCTCGATGACCGCGGCTATTGAGGAGCGCTTCCTGCGTGAGCAGCTGGGCGCGGAAGCCTACGACGCCTACAGCCGCCGGGTCCCGATGCTGATTCCGATGACTCGGTGAGACATCAGTCAAATCATGCGCGCCTTCGCCCATCTACTCGATCGCCTGTCGTTCACGGCGTCCCGCAACGCCAAGCTGACGCTAGTCCGTGATTTCCTGCGTGAGACGCCCGACCCTGAGCGCGGCTGGGCGCTGGCGGCGCTCTGCGGTGATCTGACCTTCAATGCGGCCAAGCCGGCGGCGATCCGAGCGGCGGTCGAGGCGCGCGTGGACGCTCAGCTGTTCGCCTGGTCCTATGATTTCGTCGGCGATCTGGCGGAAACCGTGGCGCTCGTCTGGCCAGCGAAACCCGGCGCCAACCGCGAGCCCGATCTCTCGGACGTTGTCGACGCTCTGGCCGCCGCGACCCGCGCAGAGGTTCCCGGCCTGATCGAGGCCTGGCTCGATGCGCTCGACGCGGATGGCCGTTGGGCTTTGCTGAAACTGCTGACCGGCGGCCTTCGCGTCGGCCTCTCGGCGCGCCTGGCGCGGCAGGCGGCGGCTGACTTCGGGAGTGTCTCCGTCAGCGAAATCGAAGAACTCTGGCACGCTCTGAGCCCGCCCTATGGCGACCTGTTCGCCTGGCTGGAGGGCCGCAGCGAGCGCCCGTCCGCCGACACGCCGGGCCGTTTCAGGCCGGTGATGCTCGCCCAAGCCATCGACGAGGCGGTCGACTTCGCCAAGCTCGATCCGAACGACTATTGCGCGGAGTGGAAGTGGGACGGCATCCGCGTCCAGGCGGTCAACGAGCGGGGGCAGCGCCGGCTTTACTCACGAACGGGCGACGAGATCTCGGCGGCGTTTCCCGACGTGGTGGCCGCGCTGGATTTCGCAGGTGCAATCGACGGCGAACTATTGGTCCTGCGCGATGGGGCGGTGGCGTCGTTCGGCGACCTGCAGCAGCGCCTCAACCGCAAGACGGCCGACACAAAGCTTATGGCGGCATATCCCGCGGGCATCCGGGCCTATGATCTGCTGCTCGACGGCGAGATCGATCTGCGATCCGCGCCTTTTGCCGAACGGCGGGCGCGGCTGGAGGCTTTCGTAGCGGCGATCCCGTCGCCGAATATCGATCTGTCGCCGCTGCAGCCGTTCGCCACATGGGAAGAGCTCGCCTCTCTGCGCGCCAATCCACCCAAGGGTGATCCGTCGTGCGCCGAGGGTCTGATGCTCAAGCGCCGGGATTCGGCCTATGTCGCCGGGCGCCCGAAGGGGCCGTGGTTCAAGTGGAAGCGCGATCCCCACCTGATCGACGCCGTACTGATGTATGCCCAGCGTGGCCATGGCAAACGCTCGGGTGTCTATTCCGACTACACCTTCGGGGTGTGGCGCGAGGACGGCGAGGGCCATCGGGCGCTGACGCCGGTGGGTAAGGCCTATTTCGGGTTCACCGACGAGGAGTTGAAACAGTTGGATGCCTTCGTGCGCGCGAACACCACCGAACGCTTCGGGCCGGTCCGCGCCGTGCGCGCCGACCATCAGGTCGGCCTGGTGCTGGAGGTCGCCTTCGAGGGCCTGCAGCGCTCGACCCGCCACAAGAGCGGCCTCGCCATGCGTTTCCCCCGTATCCACCGCATCCGCTGGGACAAGCCGGCGCGCGAGGCGGATGAACTCGCGACGCTGGAGCGGATGCTTCCAGCTTAGCCGTTGAATCCCCGAACCCCGTCGATGATCCGGTCCTGCACGGCGGGGGTGAGATAGGGGTGCATGGGTAGCGCCAGCACCAAGTCGGCCGCCGCCTCGGACACCGGCAGTCCGCCGGGCCCCTTCGGGTAGCCGGCGTACGGGGCCTGACGATGCATCGGCACGGGGTAGTAGGCTGCGGTCGGGACGCCCAGGCCCTTCAGGTGGGCAGCGAGGCCATCACGGTCCGCATGCTCGATCACATATTGCGCCCAGGTCGAGCGGCCGCCGTCGATGACCCGGGGAATCGACAGACATGATCTGGCAAGGCCCTCCGCGTACCGATCGGCCACCCCTTGGCGGCGGTTGAGTTCGTTCTCAAAAATTGTCAGCTTTTCGAGGAGGATCGCCGCCTGCAGCGTGTCCAGCCGCGAGTTCATGCCGATCCTGGCGTTCAAGTATTTCGGATCGTGGCCGAACTCCCGGCCGTTGGTGTCGTTCGCCGTCGCCTTGCCGTGGATCCGCAGCGAGTCCATGCGTTCCCAAAGCGCCGGATCGTGGGTGAACACCGCCCCGCCGTCGCCGTAGCAACCCAACGGCTTGGCCGGGAAGAAGCTGGTCGTCGCCACATCCGCCCAGGCGATCGGATGGCGGCCATCGAGCGTGCAACCGAAGCTCTGCGCACAGTCTGCGATAAGCTTCAGATCGTGCTCATCGCAGATCGCCTTCAGCCGCGGATAGTCGGCCGGCTGCCCGAACAGATCGACCGCGATCACTGCCGACGGCTTCAGGGCGCCTTGCGCCAATACCGCGGCGATCGACGCCTCGAGATGGTCGGCGTCGAGATTGTAGGTGTCGGGCAGGATATCCACGAAAACCGGGGTCGCGCCGGTCCAGGGAATCACCTCCGCGGTGGCCGTGAATGTGAACGACGGGCAGAACACGGCGTCTCCGGACCCGATTTCCCAGGCCATCAGGGGCAGGGCGAGGGCGTCGGTGCCGTTCGCGCACGAAAGAGCGAGCGGGGCATCGCAGAATTCGGCGAGGCGGGCCTCGAGGTCCCGGACCTCTGGGCCCATCACATAGGCGCCGTGCGCCAGGACGCGCGCGATTGCGGCATCGATCTGGGGTTTGAGGCGCGCCTGCTGCGCGGCAAGGTCGATGAAAGGGATCATGCGGCGCGCCGATAGTGGGCGCTACGGCCTGACGCGACACAAACCCTGTATCGATTCATTTCGGTATCTCAATGCCGGCCATGAACTGGGCGAGGTCGCCGCCGTCGAACCGGACGCCGGCGACGCCGGCGCGGCGGGCGGCTTCCAGGTCGCTGTCCTTGTCTCCGATCATCAGCGCTCTGCCGGGGTCGATGCCCCAGTCGGCGATCGCCCTCAGGATCATGCCGGGGTTGGGTTTGCGATCGGGATGATCGGGATGGCGGAAGGCGTCGACACGCGCTTCGGCATGGAAAGGGCAAAGGTAGAAGGCGTCGATCCGACCGTCCTCGGCTGCCAGGTCGGCCTGCATGCGGGCGTGCAGCGCCTCCACGGCCGCCAGGTCGTAAAGTCCGCGGGCGACTCCGGACTGGTTGGTTATCACGATCACCAGCACCCCCGATCGATTGAGGGCGGCGACCGCCCGGCGCGCGCCGGGGACCCATTCCAGGCGTTCCGGCTCCGCGACATAGCCATGGTCGACGTTCAGGACGCCGTCGCGATCGATGAGCACGGCCGCCCGCAAGGTTTTATCGACTTCCCGCATGGCCTCTCACGCCCTAGAGTGGGCCGATGGTTATCCAACCACGGTATAGCGGCTTAGAGTCTGCGCAAAAAGGTTCGGCCAAACCGGACCACATCGCGGCGGCGATCCGCACCGTGAGGGCAGAGATCAACGGACTGGAGGCCTTGGGGGAGGCCTTCGCAAATGGCCTCCGCGCGCCCTTCGACGCGGCTGTGGAAGCGATCCGGGAAGCCGCCGGGCGAGTGGTGGTGACCGGCATGGGCAAGAGTGGGCACGTCGCCCGCAAGATCGCCTCGACCCTGGCGTCGACCGGCACGCCAGCCTTTTTCCTGCATCCTGGCGAAGCCAGCCATGGCGATCTGGGCATGGTCACGGCGGGCGACGTGGTCCTGGCCATATCATGGTCCGGAGAGACGCCCGAGCTACGCCCGGTGATCAATTTCTGTACGCGATTCGGCGCCCCGCTGATCGCCATGTCGTCCGATCCGACCAGCGCTCTGGCCGACGCCGCCGACATCGCGCTCATCCTCCCTCAGGCGGAGGAAGCCTGTCAAAACACCCGAGCGCCTACAACCTCGACCACCATGCAGCTGGCGTTCGGAGACGCCCTGGCCATCGCTCTGCTCGAGGCGCGAGGGTTCTCGGCGGCGGACTTCAGGAATTTCCATCCAGGCGGGAAGCTCGGCGCGCAACTGATCACCGTCGGCGATCTGATGGCCAGGGGCGACAACCTGCCAAAGGTGCGGCTCACCGCCACGATCTATGACGCGATCGTGGAAATCACCCGCACCCGCTACGGCGGGGTCGCAGTCGTCGACGAGGACGACCGTCTCGTCGGTGCGTTCACAGATGGGGATCTGCGCCGGGCGCTCCCTGACGCCGACCTGAGCGTGCCGGTCACCGAACACATGACCCGCGCGCCGGTGTTCGTGCATCCTCACCTGCTGGCGACCGAGGCGTTGCGGGTGATGAACGAGCGTCCACGGCCCATATTGCTGATCTTTGCCTGCGAGGACGATCGGCTGGTCGGCGCCGTCCACATGCATGATTTCCTCCGCGCCGGGATTGCTTGAGGCCTCCCGTTTCGACGGCCTGCTGCGACCTCACGCTTCGGCGGCCAAGCGAGCTGGGTGGCCGGCCATCGTGTGGGCCCTTCGCAGAAGTTGAATTTCCGTCTATTGCACCGCCTCCTTGTCAAACGCGCATCCCATGACCCTCACCCTAGCCGACATCAAGGCCGCCGCCGCGCGCATATCGGGGCATGTCGAACGCACCCCGTGCCGCCGGTCGCGAACCCTTTCGGAGATCACCGGGGCCGACGTCTGGGTGAAGTTCGAAAACCAGCAATTTACCGCATCCTATAAGGAGCGTGGTGCGCTCAACCGCCTGGCGCGCCTCACGGAGGATGAACGGCGGCGAGGAGTCATCGCCGCTTCGGCGGGCAATCACGCCCAGGGTCTGGCCTACCATGGCGAGCGCCTCGGCATTCCGGTCACCATCGTCATGCCGCAGGGCACGCCTTTCGTGAAGGTCCAGCAGACGCGCGCCTTCGGCGCGACGGTCGTCATCGAAGGCGACAGCTACGACAGCGCCTATGGCGCCGCGCAGATGCTCTGCGACGAGCGCGGCCTGGTATTCGTTCCGGCCTTCGACGACTACGACGTCATGGCGGGGCAGGGCACCCTGGCGCTGGAGATGCTGGAGGACGCGCCCGACATCGAAGTCATGCCGGTGCCCATCGGGGGCGGAGGTCTGATCAGCGGCGTCGCCACCGCCGCCAAGTCGATCAACCCCGATATCAGCATCATCGGCGTGGAACCAGCGATGTACCCGTCGTTCACGGCTCGGATGCGGGGCCTGAACGCGCCGGTCGGCGGCCAGACGATCGCTGAGGGGATCGCGGTCAAGTCGGTCGGGAGGCTCACCTACGGCGTCGCGCGTCCGTTGATCGACGATGTCCTCCTGCTGGAGGAACCCTTCTTCGAGCGCGCTATCGCGCTGTATTGCAACGTCGAAAAGACCGTCGCGGAAGGCGCTGGCGCGGCCGCGCTCGCCGCCCTGCTGGCCTATCCCGAGCGGTTTCGGGGCCGAAAGTGCGGCCTGATACTGACCGGCGGCAATATCGATCCGCGTCTTCTCGCCTCCGTGTTGACCCGCGAACTGGTGCGCGCCCAGCGTCTGGTCTCGCTTCGCATCATCGGCGATGACCGGCCCGGCCTGCTGGCGACCGTTTCGACCACGATCGGCAATCTCGGCGGCAATATCCTTGAGGTCGCCCACAATCGTCTGGCGCTCGACGTACCGGCCAAGGGCGCCGAGTTCGACGTCATGATCGAGACACGCGACGCCCAGCACACCCAGGAAATCATGGACGCCCTGCGCGACCGCGGCTATCCGCCCAGGAGCGTATGATGACCCTCGTTCGCTCGTTCGCTCTCATGCTCGCCACCGCCTTGGTCCTGACGGCTTGCCATCGCTCGCCTCAATCGGCGCCGGATGCGGGCAAGGCCTTCCTGGCTCAGAACGCCCACGCCGACGGCGTGCACGTCACCCCCTCGGGCCTGCAATACCGGATCCTGCGATCCGGCCCGGCCACTGGCATCCGCCCGAAGCCCGCCGACGAGGTCAAGGTCAACTACGAGGGCAAGCTGCTCGACGGCGAGGTGTTCGACTCCTCGTATCAGCGTGGTGTGCCGGTGGTGATGACCGTCCGCGATCTGGTGCCGGGCTGGATCGAGGCGCTGCAGTTGATGCGCCCGGGAGACGAGTGGTTGCTCTATGTGCCCCCCTCGCTCGGCTACGGCGACAAAGGCGCTGGTCCGATCCCGCCGAACAGCGTTCTGGTCTTCAAGCTTGAACTGATCGACGTCGCCCCGGACCCAAGTTCGGTCCAGAAGGCCTGAGGCCGCATAAGTGAGCGACATCGTGATCCGGCCCGCGCGATCGGACGACGCCGGCGTCGTCCTCGCCTTCGTCCGCGAGCTCGCCGAATATGAGAAGCTTCTCCACGTCGTCAAGGCGACCGAAGACGACGTGCGCGCCCTGTTGTTCGTTCCCAATCCGCGCGCCTTCTGCGACATCGCCGAGATCGGCGGGGAGCCGATCGGCTTCGCGTTCTGGTTCTACAATGTGTCCACCTTCGAAGGCCGTTGCGGCCTCTATCTCGAGGACCTGTACGTGCGACCCGCGGCCCGGGGCGTCGGCGCCGGGAAGGCTCTGTTGGCCCACCTCGCGCGCCGCTGTGTGAGTGAGGGTCTTCGCCGCCTCGAATGGTCCGTCCTCGACTGGAACGCGCCGTCGATCGCCTTCTATGACAGCCTCGGCGCCACCGCCAAAACCGAATGGATCACCCGCCAGCTGGCCGGGGAAGCGCTGGAAAGACTGGCAGAGACAGCCGCCAAGTAGCGCAGCGGGTGCTCAGGATTTCGTCCTGAATTCTCCTCTGTTCGCCTATTCCGCCGCCCAGCGCCTCGGATTGATGGCTTCGGGATGCTCCAGCGCCATGCCGTCCCAGTCGAGGTCCGGAGGCGGTTTCGCCGAGGCGGCGATCACCGCGTTGAGTTCGCCGATCGTCGCGGCGCCGACGATCACTGCGCTGGCCTCGGAGCGCGACAGCGCGAATCCCAGGGCGGCCTGAAGCGGGTCGCTGCGCCCTTCGGCGATGAGGCGCCGGGCGCGCGAAAGGCGGCTGATCGTCGCCTCTCCGATCTGGCTGGGCGCGCGATCGGGCGGCAGGAACAGCAGGCCGTTGAGGAAGATCGAACGCAGATGAACCTCTACGCCCATGTCGCGAACGGTCGCCAGGCTACCGTCGACCAGCAGTCTCTGGTCGAGCAGGCTGGCGGGGGCCTGGATGAGGTCCGGCTGGAAACGACGCGCCAGACCCACCGGATCGTCGGACGCATAGGCGGATATGCCGACCCGGGCGAACATGCCGTCGTCTCGCATGGTCTTCAGGCATGACCACCAGGCCGAGCCATAGGAGGTGAACAGGTCTCCCGCCGATTGCACCATGATGGCGTCGGCGCGGTTTAGACCAAGGCGAGCGAGCGAGGCGCGCGCTTCGGATTCGACGAACATCGGGCCGCGGTCGCCGCGCGGCGCCTTGACCGTGACGCGAAGGCCGGCAGGGCGCGGCATGACCGCGCCTAGGACAGCCTCCCCGTGCATTGATGCGGCGCCGGTGTCGAGGACGCCAAGGCCGGCGCGCGCGGCGATCGCCAGCATCTCGCGCACTTCCGCTTCCGGCGAACGGCCGCCGCCGCGAGGGCTGTCGAGGCCGAATTGCGCAGTGCCGAGGCCGAGTTTGCTGGTCAGGGCCTGTGTGTTCTGGGTTGCCATTCGGGCCGCTTTTCGCCAATCCTGCCCCGATACTGCACTCGAAGACGTAAAGAACCGGTATCGACAATCTTGCGCGTTGGTTAACTGGGCGCGGGCGAGGCCAGGCAAACTACGAGGCGGATTTGAACGAATCCTCCGTGCAGCCCTCGGCGCGCGCGCGGTCCAGAGCGTCATCGAGCCGGTTCACTTTGAACGCTGTCGGCGCCATCTTGGTCGACGCGCGGATCCATACCCGGTCGGCGTCGCGCAAATAGGATACCGGCAGCGCCACATCGCCGCCCGCCGGATCGTCGACCCACCCGCGACGGGGAAAGAAGCCATGCATCTCGACCGTGTGGAAGGCGTCGGAGACCGGCGTCGCCGGACCATCGTCGACCCGGTAGAACGCGTGGGTCGTTTCGAGGCCACTCTTCAGATGAAAGATCAGGGTCTCGTTGCGATAGTGCATCGTCCGGGCCTTCAATGAGCAGGTCACCGCGTCGGTGAAACGGTCGTGGCCCACGGTCAGCAGCCAGCCGCCAGCCCTGTAGCGATGCTGCGAGACCTGAGGTCTATGAAGCTGAATCGGATGTAAAACCGAGGTCAGAGCCAAGGCGACCGCCACCAGCATCTATTCCAACTCCGTCCCGCCGATCCAGCCTCGTAACAGGCATGGCCACCCGGCTCCACTGGTCTCGCGCCGCTTGCCACGCGAGACGAAGCGGCGATCACGCGTCAGCCTGATCATCCGCCGCTCATTGCCGGCATGAAGGCGACCTCGCAACCGGCGCGCAGACCGACATTTCCGCGTTCGAGCACTCGGTCGACGGCGGCCTGGACTCCTGGCGCGGCCAGCGCCGCGGCCAGCGCCGGATCATCCTCGCAGATCATCGCCTTGAGATCGGACAACGTTCCTGGCGGCGGATCGCACACCCGCTCGCGCCAGCCGGCGATGTCGCGCAGCTTCCCGAACAACAACACCCGGACCATCGATCAGCCGCCCGTCGTCTTGGCGAACGTCGGCATACCGCGGCTGTCCGTCTCGGTCACCGCCTGTTTCCAGCGTGCGAAGTAAGGAGAGGCCATGACGCAGCGGGCGACACCATCGGCCACGAACACGGACACTTCATGGCCCAGGCCAGTTTCGAAATAGAAGGCTCCCTTGGCGGTGACCACGGACAGCACCGCCGGACTCGAGAACTGGCAGAGGTGTTCGTAGCCATTGCCGAGCAGGCTCTTGCGGGCGATCGCGCTGCATTCGGCCTCGCCGAAGCGACGGCCGAATTTGATCCCGTTCCAGTCGAACACGTTGATCGCCGAGAGAGGTTGCTTGAATCGGGCATTGGCGACTTGCGGGCAAGGTGGTCCGACGATCTCTTCGGCATGAGTGTCGGCGGTGGCGTCGGCAATCTGCGCAGATTGCTGGCGGACCGACCAGACGGTCGCGGCGACCGCGACGGCGGCCACACAGGCGAAAAAAAGCGGCGTCTTCAGCTGAATGCCGTCTCGTCCGGCGCGCGAGGCGCCGAAATCCCGAGATGTCTGGGTCACCATGTTCCCCTTCCACTTTGCACGTCTGGCGCGATGTCCGCACGCGCCCGCAGCGGGGCATCGTAGCACAACGGCGGCGCTTCATCGAAGGGGCTCCGGTAGGTGTCCGGCGTGGAATGTCGCGTCCGCGGCCAACGCGCGCTAGACTGTCGGTGATGGAGACCTTTCCAGCCTTCTTTCCGCTGCGAGGCGCGCGCGTGATCATCGCCGGCGCGGGCGAACCGGCGGACGCCAAGGCGCGGCTGTTCGCCGGCTCGCCGGCCGATGTGGTTCGCCTGAACCTGACCGAGGCGGTCGACCCCCAAGCGTATGAAGGCGCCGATCTGATCTTCGTCGCCAGCTTTGATGCGGCGTTTCGGACAGCCGCGGCCGCCGCCGCCCGCTCCGCCGGCGCCCCGCTCAACGTCGTCGACGCGCCCGACCTGTCGGATTTCCACACGCCGGCGATCATTGACCGCGGCCAGGTCGTCGCGGCTATCGGCACCGCCGGCGCGTCGCCGCTGATGGCGTCGCTCGTGCGCTCAGAACTGGAAGCCCTGCTGCCGGAGGGCGCGGGCAAGATCGCCGCCATGCTGGGTGCGCGGCGCGAAGCGGTCCGCGAGGCCTTCCCCGATCTCGTTCGGCGTCGCGCCTTCCTACGCAAGGTGCTCGTCGGCCCTGCCGCGATCGCGGCGGCAGCCGATGACATGAAAAGCGCCTTCGAACACCTCGATCGCGCGATCGCTGGTGGTTGGTCGGCGGGAGGCCGGATCAGTGTCATCGAGACGGCGTCGGCGCCCGACCTCGTCTCCTTGCGCGCGGCCCGCGTTCTGGCAGTGGCCGATGTGATCATCGCCACCGCTGACGCCGAGCCGCTCCTCGCCAACCACGGCCGCCGCGACGCCGAACGCTTGGGGATGGAGTGCGCCACGGTCGGATACCTGACGTCGGCCGCTGGTGAAGGAAAGATCGTCGCGATCGTCGCGATGTCGATGGACGCATCTCTGGTCGACGTCATGCGCGCCAACGGTGTCGTGGTCGAGGCGCTGGGACCAGCCTCGGCATCGTAGGGCGTTGTACGGCAACCTCTTGTGGAATGAAAAGCGCGTCTCCCTCCCCATGGTGGGGAGGGAGGAAAGTTTTTAGTCTGACCGACTATTTGCCCTTCTTGCCGTAAAGAGTGCCGACGCCGGTGCAGTAGTCCCAACCCACCAGGTTGGTGCTGCCGTTGTTGCACGTCCCCGTCGTAATGTCGGTATAGTCTTTCGCGTTGCCGAGGTTCGCGTAGACGGTGGTCAGCTCTGCAAGGGAGCTGTCGGCGAAACTGCCGACGTTGTTGACGAAGGCGGCCACGGATGGGCTCGCGATGCTCGTCCCGATACCGGTCGCCCAGTCGAGAACCCTGCCATTGTACGGCGTGGTGTCGTAGATCCACACGCCTGGAGGGCCGGCGACGAGCGCGACGTCCGGAACCCCGCGGTTCGATCCGACGATGTTGCTGATCACCGACTGGTAAGGCGGGATGGGAACGTAGGGGCTGAGGCCGCCACCGGTCGAACTCCACACGTTCTGGCCGGTGAAGTTATTGTTCTTGTCTCGGAGAATGACCGTCCCGCCGACCGCCACGACATTCTGCAGCACGGAGGGCAACTCGGTTCCGGGTTTGTCGCCCGTTGACGCGAAGAATACCACTCCAGCGCCGGTGAAGTCGCTTTCATATTTTTCTTCACCGCTGGATTCGCCGCCTCCGTAGCTGTTGGAGACCTCGCCGCCGCCGGCCTTGACGGCGAGTTTGGCGCCGACCTTCACGGATCCGAAGAGGTCCGCGAAGCTGTTGGAGTTGGCTTCGACGAGGATGATCTTCGCTTTCGGCGCCAGCGCGTGCGCATATTCGATGTCCAGGGACTCTTCGAATTCCCACCCGCCGGTGGGATCCACTTGCGGCTTGGTGCCCGTCTGGTAGACAACCTCGAAGTTCTTCTTGGTCGGCGCCGGAAGGCCGTATTGCTTGCTGAAGACTGTGAGGTCGTTGAGGGCCGTCGGGTCATCGTATGCGTCGACGAGCACGATCACGTTGCTCCCGCCCGTGGGTACGACCGTCAGGGTCGTCGGGTTGCATCCCGCGGTGACTTTGACGAGCTTGTAGATGCAGGCCATCGAAAGCGGCGTGTCACCTGGGCCGGTCGGCGAGGTATTGCTGGGCGATGCTTTGCCGTTAGGTATGTAAATCGCGATGTTCGTATGCATGCGATGTCCGATATCTTCCGGCCTCTCGATGCTCGAGCCCGGCGTGATGATCTTTCCGCCAGGGACGGTCTCCACCGTGGCGCGGGTGTCGAGCGCGGCGTGAGCGACTCCCGAGATCGCCGTACCGCTCAGCAACATGGCGGCGAGAGCGCACGCCCGTGAAATTCCTGATCGAGTTTGCATGATGCCTTCCTCTCGCCTCCGGTGTCTGTCGGGGCGCAAAAACGGACCACCAACCGGCCCGCATAGCCCCAACCCTGTCGCAAACGGGTCGCAATTTCAAGCGCACATTGTCGTGATGGCGCCCCATGTTTGGCCAAAGCGAGGCCGTGCCTTTTCGCGATAGGTGGTGCGCACAATCGAGCCGATGAAGTGCGGGGGGAAACACCGGCGGCTCGCTGCCCGAGCCTCGTCAGACCGGGCGATATGACCTAAAATCCCACGCATGACCCAGACACCCGAGACGTTGCGGCGCCTGATCGACCTGCCGGGCGTGGACGCCCTGGAATATCAGGCGCTGCTTAAGCGGGATTTCGCGGAACCGCAGGCGCGGGCGGAGTTTCCGCAGATCGACGCGTGCGTGAAGGCGCTGTTCGGGCTGACGGCCGGCGAGGCCGAGGAGGCGCCCCGGCCCGAAGGTTGGGACGACATCGAATGCAAGGCTCCCGCCGTGCAGGTCGCGGCGTTGGAGGCCGAAGGCTGGGACGTCACGGACAACAAGCGCCGACCCCTGCGCGTGCTCGGCCATTTCAGCGGACCCTTGTGGCTGGCGGTGCGCGGCGTGGCCGGGACACTGCCGTTCCAGGTGGAAAGCCGCGAACCCGAAGCCTGGGTATCGAAGCTGGAAGCCGAAGCAAGACGCTTCCGCAAGCGCTAACCTCACTTCTCCCCACAAAAGGGGACGGAAGATTTTCTCGATCGCTATCACAAGAACAATCGATTTTACAAAGGACGCGCGCGGCGCCTTAACTCTGTCCATGTCAGCCGCTAAGCGGGATCGCGCAAGAGCCTTGCGCCCGGAGCGGGACAAACAAGAGCCAAGGGAGACCAGCTATGGATGCGAAAGTCGAAGACAACATGAGTGGACAGTGCCCGATGGGCCACGGCCGCGGCGGCCGGGCCAATCGCGACTGGTGGCCGGGCGCCCTGCGTCTCGAGGGTCTCAACCAGCATTCGCCCAGGTCAAATCCGATGGGCGAGGCGTTCGACTATGCTGAAGAGTTCAAGACTCTCGATTTGAACGCGGTGATCGCCGATCTGAAAGCGTTGATGACCGATTCACAGGACTGGTGGCCGGCCGATTTCGGCCATTACGGCGGCCTCTTCATCCGCCTGGCGTGGCACAGCGCCGGCACCTACCGCGTGAGCGACGGCCGCGGCGGGGCGGGCGGGGGCCAGCAGCGCTTCGCGCCGCTGAACAGCTGGCCCGACAACACCAATCTCGACAAGGCGCGCCGGCTGCTGTGGCCCATCAAGCAGAAGTATGGCCGCAAGATTTCCTGGGCCGACCTCTACGTCCTGGTCGGCAACGTGGCGCTGGAGTCGATGGGCTTCAAGACCTTCGGCTTCGGTGGCGGCCGGGCGGACACCTGGGAGCCGGAAGAGCTGTATTGGGGCCCCGAGGGGTCGTGGCTGGGCGACGAGCGCTACAGCGGCGAACGCCAGTTGCACAAGACGCTGGGCGCGGTTCAGATGGGGCTGATCTACGTCAACCCGGAGGGCCCGAACGGCAACCCCGATCCGGTGGCCTCGGCATTCGACATCCGCGAGACCTTCGCGCGCATGGCGATGAACGACGAGGAGACGGTGGCGCTGATCGCCGGCGGCCACACCTTCGGCAAGACCCACGGCGCGGGCGACCCCTCGTTCGTCGGTCCGGAACCGGAAGGCGCTCTCATCGAGGACCAGGGTCTGGGCTGGCGCAGCAAGCACGGCGCCGGCCTCGGACCGGACGCGATCACCGGCGGTCCGGAAGTCACCTGGAGCCAGACGCCCACCAAGTGGAGCAATCACTTCTTCGACAACCTGTTCAACTTCGAATGGGAGCTGACCAAGAGCCCGGCCGGCGCACAGCAATGGCAGGCCAAGGGAGCCGAAGCCGTCATTCCGGACGCGTACGATCCTTCGAAGAAACGCGTCCCCACCATGCTGACATCGGACCTCGCGCTGCGGTTCGACCCGGCCTACGAGAAGATCTCCCGCCGTTTCCATCAGCATCCGGATGAGTTCGCCGACGCCTTCGCACGCGCCTGGTTCAAGCTGACCCACCGCGACATGGGCCCGATCGGACGCTACCTCGGTCCGCTTGTCCCGAAAGAGACGTTGATCTGGCAGGATCCCATTCCGGCCGCGGATCATCCGCTCATCGACGCACAGGACATCGCCGCCCTCAAAACCAGGATCCTCGGGTCGGGGCTATCGGTGTCGCAGCTGGTCTCGGCGGCCTGGGCGTCCGCATCGACCTATCGCGGCTCCGATAAGCGCGGCGGGGCCAACGGCGCGCGCGTCCGGCTTGCCCCGCAGAAGGACTGGGCGGTCAACAACCCGTCCGAACTGGCCAAGGTGCTGAGCAGCCTCGAGGCGATCCAGAACGAGTTCAACGGCTCGGCGAGCGGCGGCAAGAAAGTCTCGATCGCCGACCTGATCGTCCTGGGGGGCTCTGCGGCGGTCGAAAAAGCGGCCGCGGACGCCGGCACACCGGTCGAGGTCCGGTTCACGCCCGGGCGCGGGGACGCGTCCCAGGACCAGACCGATGCGGACTCCTTCGCTCCGCTCGAGCCCAGCTCCGATGGTTTCCGCAACTATCGCGACGGCGAACAGTTCATGGCGCCGGAGGAAGCCCTGGTCGATGGCGCCCAATTGCTGAAGCTGAGTGGGCCGCAGATGACGGTGCTTGTCGGCGGCCTGCGCGTGCTCGGCGCCAATGCCGGCGGATCCAAGGACGGCGTCTTCACGCACCAGCCGGGCAAGCTGACCAACGACTTCTTCGTGAACCTGCTCGACATGAGCACGGAGTGGAAGCCCGCCAGCTCCGAAAACGCGTTCGAAGGCCGTGACCGCAAGACCGGCAACCTGAAATGGACGGGCACGCGCGTCGACCTGATCTTCGGATCCCACTCGGAACTGCGCGCTCTCGCGGAGGTCTACGCCTGCAGCGACGCACAGAAGAAGTTCGTGGCCGATTTCGCGGCCGCCTGGACCAAGGTCATGAACGCCGATCGGCTGGATCTGAACTGACACTTCCTCGCAGGGAGAAGGAGGGGGCCAGGGCCATGCCGTGGGCCGCTCCTTCTCCCTCACGAAGACGGGTACGGCGAGCCATCCTTGTGCAGGAACCGACCGTCCGCGTTCGTGCTCATCAGGTCGACGTCGGAGCAGATGGTCACGTCGGCGGCTTGGCGGGAGCCGACTTCGAGATAGACCGCCGTTGCGTCCGACCTGTTGATCAGATGATGGCCGTCGCCGGAATTCTTCAGGAAAGCCGCGCATTCCCCCGCGCGCAGCACCGTTTCTCCCGCGTCCTCGATCAGGGTCAGTTCGCCTTCCAGCACATAGACGAACTCGTCCTCCTCGGAATGCCAGTGGCGCTGACTTGACCAGGCGCCCGGCGGCAGGCGCATGAGGTTGACGCCGAAATCCGTCAGGCCCCCGGCATTGCTCAGGCGCTGGCGCACGCGCTGGGCGCTGAGTGCGGCGAATGGCTGCGGATAGCCGACGCCCGTGATCCGAGCCGTGGCGGCGATGTCGATCTTGGGCATGTCGCGCTCCTCTAGGCAGAAACAAAGCTACATGTATCTGTTCAATAAGAGAAATTCAGACAGTTTTCCGAAGGTGCAAGCCCTCCCGGCCCGATGGCGGCTCGCACTAACAGTTTCTGCCAGGGAAGTCGGGCGCCCGGCCGGTGGGGCAACTAAGATAAGGTGATCGCTCGCTCCATCCGC
>Ga0302314_10009167_pt1 | contig 17545 bp, 18 predicted proteins | sample III_Palsa_N2_3_FD_200533 | JGI IMG/M metagenome (GOLD analysis project Ga0302314, IMG submission 200533) | Peat permafrost microbial communities from Stordalen Mire near Abisko, Sweden - III_Palsa_N2_3 | ecosystem: Environmental > Terrestrial > Soil > Palsa > Peat permafrost | place: Sweden...
GCTCCCGGCTCGCCGGGCGGTGCGCCTCCCGGATCGGGGATCGATGCGCTCGGGTCGCTCGGGTCGCGCTCGTTGACGCCCGGCTGGTTGGGGCCCAGCCATCCGTAGCACGAGCGGAAGCTCGAGCCGTAGAGCTTCAAGTTGCTCGCGACCGTCGCCGGGGTCTGGTAGCCGGAGCAGTCGTTGACGAACACGTCGAGCGCAAGGAGATGCCCGAACTGGTCGAAGTAGTCGACTGCGTTGGTCTGGTTGAAGACGTACTGCAGCAGCGCCTCGAGGCCGGAGTAGCCCCGGCCGCCGGGGCTGCGCGGGTCGGGCTCGACCGCCTTGCCCTGGGTGTCGAGGTCGTGCAGCACAATCGACAGGTTCTGCGCCAGCTCGGGCGTCGGCTTGGCGAACTGGTTCAGGTCCGCGACGGTCGGTCCCGCCGCGATGACGGCCTGGCGCCCGGTGACCGACGCCTGCCCGAGCGACTTCACCGCCGGCTTCGCCGCGTGCGAGAACGGCACCAGATCCGTCAGCAGCCGGTCGATCTCCCCCGAGCTGGCGTTGAGGTTGCTCAGCACCGGCACGTTGGCGTCGGCGGCCGCGCCGAGGTCCGCCAGTGCGGGGCGGAGCTGCTGTAGGAAGCCGGGGAGATCGTGGAAGGTCGCCTGCAGGTTCGTGCGCTGCGTCGCAGCGTCCACGGCCGTGTTGTTCGCCTCGACCACGAAACGGCGGATGTTGCGGCCGTTGTTTGCCAGCGCCGTGATCACCGAATCCGCGGTCGCCGTCAGATCTGTGAGCGTATGACTGTCGTTGGCGAGCAGCGACAGCAGGTTGTCGGTCTGCGTCAGCGCGGGGACGGCCCGCTCGAGCGCCGACTGGAGGTTGGCCGGATTGCCGGCGACCGCCGCACCGAGCTCGTTGATGATCAACGTCAGCCGCTCGCGGTAGGGCATCCGCAACACGTTCTGCAGCAGGTCGGCCGGAATCGTCGAGAACGTGTGCGAGACCGGGATCACGCCGCCGTTACGCAGCACCGGGGTGCCCTTGGTGCCCGGATTGCAGTCGATGTAGTACTCGCCGATCAACGACTGGGGTCGCGACTCGCAGGTCGCGTCGGTGTGGAAGCTGCCGTACCCGGTCGCGCTCAGCTGGATCGTGACCAGGGCGTTGAGGCTCTTCTGGTCGAGGTTGATCGCGCTGATCGAGCCGGCGGGGACGCCGGCCACCTTGACCTGCTCGCCGGTGACGAGCCCGAACGCGTTGTTCAGCGCCACCGTGTAGGTCGGATCGCCGCCGCCGCTCCCACCACCCTTGGTGCTGCCGAGCAGGATCAGCACGACCGCGACCGCCGCGAGCACGACGGCGGCGCTGAGGAGGATCCGCCTCATGGCCCCGTCGGCACCTCGCTCGGAGTACACGGATAGCCGGACTCGGGGTAGTAGAGACCGCCGCGCTCCATCGACCCCGGGCAACGATCCCCCTGCCCGGAGGTGAGGAGACTCTGTATCAGCGGCAGCCGAAGGATCGGGTTGAGCAGGCTGAGCGTGCCCGTCTGGGCGGAGAACGCGCCGACGTCGATCTCTGCCCGGTTGTCGGCGCCGACGGCGTCCTGCGTGCCCGGATGGCTGTAGCCCTCGAACCAGCCGGTCAGATCCACCGCGTAGGGGCGTGCGACGGCCAGCTCCGGAGTCGTCGAGTTCAGCGCACTCGTCGACTGCGTGAATGCGCCGGGGCGGAGCTTGCCGTCGACGTTGACGTTCCTGACCGTGATGTCGGCGAGCGGGACCGCGAGCTTGACGAGGTCGGTCAGGTCGTTGTTCGGCCCCGGCCGGCTGACGATCCTCGCCAGGTCCTTGACCGTCGGCACCGCGTCCTGCGCCAGCGGCCGGAGCTGCTCGAGCAGCTCCTGGAGCTTGGGAGCGACCGGCTTCGCATCATTGACCAGCGGCGTCAGGTCATCGAGCGCGCTACGCAGGTCGACGAACGTCGTGTCCGCAAGGGCCATGAACCCGGGCAGCCGCTGGATCGACTCTCCCAGCGCGGTGCGCTGACTCGCCAGCGCCTGAGTTGTGGTCGAGAGATGCGACACGAGTCCGGACAAGTCGGAGCTTCGCTGCGAGATGTCGGTCATCAGGTTCGCCGTCTGGACGATGAAGTTCGTGAACTGGCTCGTGTTCTTGTTGAGCTCCGCGAACAGCATGCTCGAGGACGCGATCGCCGGGTTCAGGTACTGCCAGGCCGTGTTCGCGAGCCCGCCCTTGCCTGCGTACTCGGCAGCCGAGCCCTGGATCACGTTCTGGAGCGCCTTTCTGGTCGGCCCGTTGAGCGTGTTGAACAGCTCGTCGAAGTCGACCGCGCTCGTCGTGTCCTGGGTCGGGATCGTGCCCCCGTTGGGGATCGCCCTGGTGCCGGCGGGCGGCATCCGCAGCTCGATGTAGCGGTTGGCGATCCCGGTCAGCGAGACGGACCGCACGGTGGCGAGCGTGCCCATATGCAGCGGGTGGTACGTAGAGTTCGAGATGCTGAGGGTGAGGTCCGCCGCACCGTTCGGGGTCAGCGAGATGTTCGAGACGGTCCCGATCTCGTCGCCGGCCACCTCGACGAGGTCGCCGTTGACGATCTGGCTCGCGTTCTGGAAGATCGCGTGGACCTGGTAGCTGGGCCCTCCGCCGAGGACGATCACGACCACGGCGACGATCACGATCGCGACTGCCGCGACCGCCGCGACGCGACCGATGACACTCGCATTGCGCACAGAGCTACCTGCCCGTTCTCTCCTCCCGCCCAGGGCCCAGGGTGCACCCACCGGCAGTTTCGGATTTTGAACCTAGCAAGGCGCTTGTTGCGGTGTCAATCTAGAACCGGGCGCGGGGGCGGGCGGCACGTCCCACCGGCGGCCAGGGCTGCGTTGGTGGCGGGCTCAGGCGTCTGGGTGGGTTCGACGCAATTGGCCGGCGGCGTGACGTCCCCGCCCGCTCGCTTTAGCCGTATGGTTCGGTTTCGGGTGGCGGGTCCCTGCTTCAATCTCGTTGTGGAAGCTGCTGGACGGACCACTTGTTGCCGTCGGGGTCGCTGAAGAACACGAACCTGCCCCATGGGAAGTCCTGTACGTCGCTGACCTCGACGCCGCGGGCGAGACCGGCCTGGTCGACGTAGAACGCCTTCGCGCGGTCCACGTCGGAGACGGGGATCGCCATTAGTTCGAGCTTCCAATCCATGTTGCGACTCCTTTCGAGAGAGACATTGCCTGAACGGAAGCTAGAAGGAATTGCGGTCAATATCGGTCCTCGATCCGACGAGATCGCGCCTGTGGTCGAGTGCACGCGGTCACCGTCTGGGTTGAGAAACTACTGCGCAGCGCGCCCGCGGCGCGTAGCATCCCCCGCTGAGCCCGGGTAGACAAACTGGCAAAGTCGGCGCTCTTAAAAAGCGCTGCCCGAAAGGGCCCTGCGGGTTCGAGTCCCGCCCCGGGTATCGCGTGCGTGGGACATTTCGCCTGAGGAAAAACCGCAACTAACGCGCTGCTACGGTGTCGTAGAGGAGAGGATCTTCTCACCCGTGGAAGTCTCAGCTCTCAAATACTCCGGAGTCGGCGGGTTGCACGGGCGCTCGCCGCTTCTGCGGCTGCAGTCCGACGAGCGCCTGGTCGCGCTGATGCGACGCGGCAACCACGCGGCATTCGAGCACCTCGTGGGCCGCTATCAATCGCGCCTGCTCGCGTTCTGCCGTCACATGCTCGGGTCCGTCGAGGACGCCGAGGATGTCCTGCAGGACGTGTTCGCCGCCGCCTTCAACGCGATCCTCGCCGACAACCGCCCGATCAACGTGCGGCCCTGGCTGTACCGGATCGCCCGCAACCGCAGCCTCAACCATCTGCGCCGAGTCCACGCGATCGGGGTCGACTCGATGGACGTCCACCTCTCCGACCACGGTGAGACGACCGCCGACCAGGTGCACCGCCAGGAGGAGTTCCGCCTCCTGATCGGCGACATCCACGATCTGCCAGAGACGCAGCGCACCGCACTGCTGTTGCGGGAGATGGAGGCGCTGTCCTACGAGCAGATCGCCGAGGCGATGGAGACGACGATCCCGAGCGTCAAGTCGCTGCTCGTGCGCGCGCGCGTATCGCTGGCCGAGGCGGCCGAGGCGCGCCAGCTGACCTGTGCCGAGGTCCGCCTGGAGCTCGGGGAGGTGGCCGAGGGCCTGCGCCGCCGCACCAGCGCCCCGGTCCGCCGCCACCTGCGCGGATGCGAACGCTGCTCGAAGTTCCGTGTCCAGCTGCAGCAGACCAACCGGGCGCTCGCGGCCCTACTGCCGATCGGGCCGTTGGTCGTGCTCCGCAAGCTCGTCTTCTCTCACCTCGGCCACGGCGCCGGCGCCGGCGCCGGTTCGCACGCAACCGCGGCCGCCGGGTCGACCGCGATGGCCGGCTCGACCGTCGCCGCGGGAAGCTCCGCGGCGGCGGGATCATCGGTCGCGGCCGGAGGGACAGCCGCGGCGGCTGCCGGGTCGACGGCGGCGGTCGGGTCAACCGTCGCCGCTGGGTCAGCGGTCGTGGCCGGCACGACGGCCGCGGCCGGGTCGAGCGCGACGGGGCTCATCTCCGCCGGGGTCGGTGCCGTCGCCACGAAGGCGGCCGCCGGTCTCGCCGCGGCAGCGCTGGTCACGGCGGGCGCCGTGGAAGTCGGCCAGAACAACCGCCACTCGCAGGCTCTCGACGGCGCGCCGGTCGCGGCGGCGGTCATCGTCCCAGCCGGCAAGCAGCTCAGTGCCTCCACGCTCCGTGCTCGCGCGGCCGATCGCGGGGCGCTGAAGGCGATCACGCTGAAGAAGGCGAAGGTACAGCCGGCCAAGAGCACGGCCGTGCCGGTCGTCCCGGTGACGGTGAATCCGGTGAAGCCGGTGGCCACGCCCCCGGCCGCGGCTCCGACGGCCGGGCGAACCGAGACGACGACCATCTCGACCACGCTGCCCACCACCGGGGTTGGCACCACGACGGGAGACGGCGCGGCGAGCACCCAGCCGAGCGTGGGCACAGTGGGCACACCCCCCGCCACAGTTACCACGCCCACATCCACGACCGGCTCGTGCAGCGCCACCGCGCCGGGAACCGCGACGACCCCGACCACCACGACCACGGGCGCCACGACCACGACCCCTCCCGGCGTCATGACCGCCCCGAGCGAGCCCACTACGACTCCGACCTGCTCGCCGGCGGACGAAACCAGCCCGGGCATCACCGGTCCCCCACCCGCCGGCTCGCCGCCAGTCTCCTCGCCGCCGGTCGGCCCACCGTCGGACACGGTCCCCTGAGCGCTGAGCCGATCGACCTCGACCACTTCCGCGCGGTCGATCTCCGCGTCGGACGCGTGCTCGCGGTCGAGGACTTCCCCGAGGCCCGCGTGCCCGCCTGGAAGCTGACGATCGACTTCGGCCCCGAGGTCGGCGTCAAGCGATCGTCGGCTCAGATCACCAATTACGCCCGCGAGCAGCTGGAGGGCCGACTGGTCGTCGCCGTGGTCAACTTCCCGCCACGGAGAATCGGCCCCTTCTCGTCTGAGGTCCTGGTTCTTGGAGCGCTCGATGCGACGGACAAGGTTGTGCTGCTGGCGCCCGACGAGGACGTCGAGCCTGGGGCGCGAATCGCCTAGCGGCCGCGAGCTCGCGGGCCGGCGGAACCCCGCGCGGTCAGGCCACCAGCTTCAGCTGCGCGACGCGGCGCGGGATTTCGCGCGCATGGGGCACTCGGGCGCGTGGCGTCTGACGGTCGGATTCGGGGATCAGGTCGCGCGCGAGGGCGACGACCTGGCGGTCGTAGCGGCGTGGATTGTTGTGGAGCCTTAGCAGCGCGAGGCGGTGCTCGAGCCGCTCCGTGCCCTTCGCCGTCAGCTCCGCCCACCCGTGCGCGACCAGCAGCACCCGACTCTCGATCCCCATCTCGGCCGGCTGTAGCCGCGAGAAGCAGTCGTCCTGCGCGTCGTCGCTCCGGGACCACAGCCCCGCCAGGATCACGGTCTTGGCGACCCGATCACGCTCGCCGGCCGAGAGCCAGGCGACCGTTCGGCCAGTACCGGAGCGCGCCGCTGCGCGCAGCACCCGACGCTCTGAACGCGACAACGACATCCGCGAGGCGAGTGCCGCTGCGTAACGTGACCGCGCCTCGGGAACCGTCAGACCGCCGGCGCGGGGCGCCCAGGTGACCAGGCTGACCAGCACGCTCAAGATCGCCTGCGCGGCCGCGGCGGCGGCCAGCGCGAGGATGCCGAGGCTCGGGAGCAGACAGGCGGTGAGGGCGGCGAAGGGAGCGAGGGCGAGCGTCGCCGCAAGGGCACGCAGCTCGGTCCGCCAGCCCGAGATCAGCACCTGATCGACCAGTCCGGCGCCGATTCCCCTGGCCACGACGAAGTTCGCCAGGACCATCGCGGTAGCGACCACGCCGTACGTAAGCACGCGGGCGAGAACGGTGGCATGCGCCGTCGGCAGCGCAAGCAGCACCGCCTGGGCGACGAGCACGGCACACACGAATGAGGCCAGGTTCGACGCCGTCGCGATGCGGCGAACGCTGTGCCGCTCGACGAAGGGGCGGATCAGCTCCGGAACGACGACCACGATGACCGCGCCGACCGGTCCGGTCAGGACGACGGCTGCAAGCGCCAGCACCAGGCCGACATCGATCTGGAAGCCCGGCAGCGAGAAGTCCTCGACGACGCACGTACCGAGCGACAGCACGAGCAGCACGGCCAGGTCCCAGGGCCTGCGAATCGCGACACCCCACTCCGCGACGGTGATCGTCATCGCCACGATGACCAGCAGCGCGGCCACGGGCCACGCGACCAGCTTCAGGCATCGGGATGTGCGTGTGGCGCTCATTTTCGGGACCAGAGCAGGCTCACGCCCGAAATTGACCGTTTTGGCCAACGCGGCCTCCGAAACCTACCCCGCGCTCAGGCTATCTGGTCCGGCGCCGGATTGCTAACTGTTTCGAATGAACATACGTTCCTCAATCCTTGGTAGAGCCGGCGAAAACCTCATCAAAGCTAGCCGTAAATCCGGCGGCGCGCCAGTTATTCACTCAGCGTTGACATCCTGGACCGAGAAGCGGCCGGTGGCGAGCATCCTCGACGAAATGGCCGAGGCGCTTATTCAGTCCTCCGGCGACCCGTAGGCCCGCATCAGCCCGGGATAGTAGGCGTCCGGATGGCAGCGCTCCCGCGCACGCGCGAGCGCCGCTTCCCCTCGAGTGCGCCGGTCGCGAGGATCCTGCCACGTTCGCGCGATCGCGCGCGTCCAGGCCGCGAGGTCGTCCACCGGCACGGTCCCGTCCGCGCCCGCCAGCTCGGGCAGGCCGCCGCGGTCGCTGGCGAAGACCGGCACGCCGGCGGCGAGCGCCTCGACGACCGCGAACGGGCATGCGTCGTCCGAGCGCGAGGGGGCGAGCACGAGGGCCGCATCGGCGCGGACCAGGGCAAGCTGATCGCGGGTGAGCATGCCGGCGAACCGCACGTCGGCGTCGCCGGCGAGCCGGCGCAATCGGGGCTCGTCGGGACCCTCGCCCGCGACCACCAACGGCACGCCGGCGGCCCGGCAAGCAAGCACAGCCGTGTCGAAGCCCTTCTCGGGCACGAGCCGTCCCGCGACCAGCGCGTGCCGACCCTGGTCGGCGTGTGAGCGATCCACGAACGCCGACGCCGACACGAAGTTCGGCAGCGAGACGATCTGCCCCGCGGGGACGCCCAGGTCTACGAGCCGGCGCATCGTCGCATCGCTGACGGTCACGAACCGGTCGCTGTACAGCAGCAGCTGCGGGAGCTGGCGATGCAGGCCGGCGGCGTACACCGCCGCCTCGGGGAGCGAGCCGCGACAGCGCAAGCGAAGCCCTGGCAGCGTGTAGCCACGGCGGCAGCGAAAGCACGGGGCGCCCTCGCGGTAGGCCACGCCGATCGCGCAGAACAGGCGAAAGTTGTGCAGGTGCAGCACGACCCGGGCGCCGGCTGCGCGCCCCGCCGCGAGCGCCCGCCAGCCGAACAGCGGATGCAAGTTGTGTGCGTGCACCACATCCGCTCGCATCGCCATGACCTCACGACCGACCTCGGCGTCCTCGAGGCCGCCGTGCCACAGCGACGACGCCGCCCGCCCGCGTCCCAGGTCCGCGCTCGAGCGCTCGAGCACCCGCACCACGTGGCCTCGCTGCTGGAGCAGCCGTGCGATCTCGTCCACCGATCGCTCCTCACCGCCCTCGGCTCGATAGCGGTTGTGCAGCAGCAGGACGCGCATGTCGACGCGCCCGATTCTGTCAACGTCTGCGGCTTCGATGCCGATCGCTCTCGTCACCAACTACCTGCCGCCCTACCGGATCCCCCTCTACGTCCGCCTCGCCGAGCGCCACGACACCGAGGTCCTGTGCTTCGGCGCGGGCGATCGCTACATCCCGGAGTGGTTCCGCGACCTCGACACTCAGCTCGAGCAGGCGCCGTTTCCGGCCCGCCGCCTGCAGGGACCGCTCGAGGCGGCGGCGCTCGGGCGGCGCTACGACACGCTGATTGCGCCCTTCGCGGGCGGCGCGATCCTCCCCGCCACGTATGCGTCGGCCCGCCTGCACGGGCGGGCGTTCGTGCTGTGGGCGTCGGTGTGGGCATCGCCGCGGTCGCTCACGCACGCGCTGACGCTCCCCCTCACGCGTCGCATCTACCGCGACGCGGACGCCGTGATCGCCTACGGCGAGCATGTCCGTCGCTTCGTCGCCCGCGTACGCGGCAGCACCGAAGGGGTTTACGTCGCCCCCCAGTCGGTCGAGCCCGAGCTGTTCGCGCGCACCGTGAGCGAAGCCGAGATCGACGCATTCCGCGCGCGTCACGAGCTCCCGCCCGGGCCATGCGTGCTGTTCGTCGGGCGGCTCGTGCCCGAGAAGGGCGCCTCGGTGCTGCTCGAGGCGTGGCGGCAGGTCCGGGCCGGCGCGACCCTCGTGGTGGTCGGAGACGGACCGCTGGCGGACGCCGTCCGGGCGACGCCCGGGGCGCGCCTGCTCGGAGCACTGGCGCGAGCGGAGCTGCCCGTCGCCTACGCCCTCGCCGAGCTGACCGTCGTGCCCTCGATCCCGACCGCGCGCTTCCGCGAGCCGTGGGCGCTCGTCTGCAACGAGGCGATGCACCAGGGCTGCCCGGTGATCGCGACGAGCGCGGTCGGCGCCGTCGCCGGCGGGCTCGTCCGCGACGGCGAGACGGGCGTCGTCGTCGCACCCGGCGACCCGGTCGCGCTGGCGACGGCGATAGATCTGATGCTCGGTGACCCGGCGCTGCGCTCGCGCCTCGGCGCGGCGGGCCGCGCCGCGCTCAGCGCCTTCACGTACGACGCGATGGCGGACGCGTTCGATCTGGCGCTGGCGGCGGCAAGGGCGCGCCGCCCGCCCGCTCACTGACCGACCGAGAACATCGCCTCGAGGTCATGCCGCGAGTAGACCTCGAACGCGACCAGCGTCCGCGTCCGAATGACCCCGTCGAGCTGCGAGAGGCGGCCGGTGACGACCTGCGCGAGCTGGTCGTGCTCGCGCAGGCGGAGGATCGCGACGAAGTCCCAGTCGCCGGTGACCGAGTACGCCTCGGCCACGCCTTCGATGTCGGCCAGCGTGCCGCCGAGCGTGGCGAGCGCCGAGCGCTCCGCTTGGATCAGGACGATCGCGTGGGTCACGTCGAATGGGTCTCTCCCGGATCGAGCACCACGACGCTCGATCCGGTCGCGGCTTCGACGTCCGACTTGAACGCTTGGACATCCGTCTCGATCGGCGGGAAGGTGTTGTAGTGGCACGGGATCACGGTCTTGGCGCCGACCAGGGACGCCGCCTCGACAGCGTCGACCCGGTCCATCGTGTAGTGCCCGCCCATGCACATCAGCGCGAGGTCGATCGGATTGCGCTTGCCTACGAGCTGGAGGTCCGAGAACAGGCACGTGTCGCCGAGGTGGTACACGATCGTGTCCTTGAAGTTGATCAACAGGCCGGCGGGCGTGTTGACGGTGCCCTTCGGCGTGGTCGAGGTGTGCCAGGCGGGCACCAGCTTGACCCACCCCCAGTCGAACGTGACGGTGCCACCGAGGTTCGGGTCACGCACCTCCACGCCCTCGCTCCCGATCTCGCCTGCCAGCTCCACGATCGCGACCACCGGAGCACCGGTTCGCTTCGCGATCGCGACGGTGTCGCCGATGTGGTCGGCGTGGCCGTGGGTGAGCAGCAGCGTGGTGGCGCTGACGTCATCGGCGCTGACGGCAGCCTTCGGGTTGCCGGTCAGGAAAGGGTCGATCACGACCGTCGTGTCGCCATCTGAGAGCGAGAACGCGGAGTGGCCGAGGAAGCGAACGTCCATTGGTTGTCAATCCTCCTGTTTCGATGTATGCGCTGCACCCAGCTCGCGGGCCAGCTCGAAGCCGATCGCGACCCCGACGAGCATCGCAAGCCGGGTCTCCTCGGCTACGAGGGTGCGCACCGTCCGAGCCCGTTCCTCGGGATCCGTTCCGGTCGCCGCGTCGCGGATTGAATGCTCGTGCGCCTCGTCGAACCAGCCGCCCTCGACGAGCGCCTCGTTCAGCGCGCCTTGCAGCCCCGGTGCCGACCGCGCGACCAGGTCCTGCGCGGCGCGCAGCCGCTCTCCGTCGGTGAGGGCGACGATCGCTGCTTCGACCTCGGCGTCGGTGTAGGCGCGGTCGGGCACCAAGCGTGGATGCCTCAGGTCACAGTTCCGCGAGGAGCGCGAGCGTCCAGCCCACGAACGCGCCGACGAGGATGCCGACGCCGCCGGCGATCGCGCTGGCCTGGGGCACGGCGAGCGGCATCAGCACGAGCGTGAGCGCGAACACGCCGGTCCCGATCACGTCGCCATCGATGTCCTGCCTGCGCCGCATCGCGATCAAGTCCGGGATCGCCCAGGCGACGAGCAGCGCCAGCGCCGCGCCGTTGCCGCCGAGCGCTACGGCGGTGGACGACACGGCCGTCGTCACCGCCATGCCGCCGGCTCCGCCGGCCAGGAACAGCGCGAGCACGACGAACATCCCGAAACGGCGCTCCAGCAGCCAGCCGTACAGCGCGATCGCGGCGAGCGAAACGAATGCGAGGCCCGTGTTGTTGTAGATGAACGGGGCGGTCAAGATCTTCCACAGGTGATGGCTGTCCGGCCGGCCGACGATCGCGAGGTTCGCGTATGAATCGCTGAACAGGCCGGTGCGCCAGAGCAGGCAGCCGACGAGCCCCAGCGCCACCAGCAGGACGGTTGCGAACGGCCGTGAGTCCCCCCTGATCCCGGGAATCTCACCCGGCTTCAGGCGCGGGAGCGACGGCGTCGAAGCTCGCAGGCGGCGCTGGCGCTCGGTCACGCGGCCCTCGCGGTCGATCTTCGGCGCCCGCTTGCGCAGGCGGTTACCGCAGTACGGGCATTCCGTTATGTACGGACTGACCTCGGAACCGCAGTTCTTGCAGACAACGAACAGATCCTGGCCGCCGGTACTCACCCCCCGATTGTAGGCATCGAACCGTGCCGGCGGGGGGGCAGCTCGAAGCTACACCGCCGTCGCGGCGACAATCTCCGCCATCACCTCGCGGAGGTCGTGGTTGGCCTCGTACACAACCACCTGCCGGGCCGCGCCGTTGCCTCGCTCGAGCAGGTCCTCGACGGCCTCCAGCTCGGCGGTAGAGCCGAGATCCTCCGCATGCTCGTGCATCCGGTCGAGCAGCCGTCGCGCGAGTGCGCGGATCCCGATGCGTTCGCGGTGTGGCAGGTCGACGAGCTCCCCGTCGAGCCCGTGGCGCGCGGCCAGCCACTTGTTCTCGTCCAGCATCTCGAACGGGTAGCTCGAGAGCTGTCCGCCGGCATCGAAGTGCTCGGCGAGCTCGCGGACGAGCGCCTGCACGAGCGCCGCCAGGCCCACCGTGTGCTCGACGTGGGTCTGGGAGTCCATCACCCGCACCTCGACGGTCCCGAAATTCGGATGCGGGCGCACGTCGTACCAGAGGTACGTGTAGTCCGCGATCGTCCGCGTCCCGACCATGAACTCGATCCGCTCGGCGTAGTCGTCCCAGTTGCGGTAGCTGGGCGGCATCCCAACGCGGGGGAAGGCACGGAAGATCGGCGTCCTGGTCGACGCCAGCCCGGTCACGTCCGCGCGCCAGAAGGGCGAGTTGGCGGACAGGGCCAGTAGCACCGGCACGTGCACGCGCATCCCGTTGGCGACATGGATCGCCTTGTCGGGATCGTCGATCCCAACATGCACGTGCATGCCGAAGATCAGCTCCTGGCGTGCGACGAAGCGCAGCGCGCTGATCAGGTCGCGGTAGCGCGGACGGGCCACGATCCGCTGGTCCTCCCACATCGCGAACGGATGCGTCCCCGCCGATCCGATCGCGAGCTTCTTGCTCGCGGCCGTCTCGATCACCTGAGCCCGAAGCGCACGCAGCTGCATACCCGCGACGCCGATGTCGGGACAAGGGTCGGTCGAGATCTCGAGCACCGACTCCATCAGCTCAGGCTTGATCTCGCCAGTCGGAGAAGGCTCGAGCAGCGTCTCGATCGCGTTGACCAGCTCCAACGTCTCGGCATCAAGGATCATCAGCTCCTCCTCAATCCCAAGCGTGTACGCCGGTCCGGTAAATCGGTGCTCCACGCCGCGCAGCCTACCCGCGAAGCGAACAGATGCGATTCCGAATTCGTGGTGTTCGCTCCGGGTCCCGGATGCGCGCTCGCGCTTAATTGCGGGAACCCACCCCAACGTCCCGCACCGCCAGCCCGCTAGCCCTAAGCGCGAGCGCGCGCCGGGACATCGGTGCTAGCCTGCCCAAACCGATGGCCATGCGGATGCGCCAGAGCCTTGCCCAGCTCGAGCAGGCGTTCGTTCACGAGAGCCAGCAGGACCGCCAGCGGCGCGAGCATCTACGACGCACCGCGGCCCGGCGGTCACGTAGGCGTGCCTACGAGCGCGAGCAAGCGCGCAGCAGCGCGCGCTTCGGTCTACTTGTGTTCTCGCTCATCGCCACCGCCGTAATCGTGACGGTGGCGATGTTCGAGACGCTGAATATGCTGCTCGCCTAGGCCTCCCGGGCTGCGGCGGCAGCGTCAATGCTGCTACCGGGTTCCGCCCAGCTCGCCCAGTGCGGCGTCGACCTCAGTGTTGTCGTCCTTGCCTGCGGCGGCAAGACGCTCTTGCTGAATCTCCAGATAGACTTCCTTGCGGAAGACCGGGATCTCCCGCGGGGCCTGAATGCCGATCCTCAGCTTCTCGCCCATGATCGCAAGTACCGAAACCTCGATGTCGTCACCGATCATGATGCTTTGGTTGGACTTGCGCGTAAGTACCAACATCTTTGGATTGCCTCCCTGCTCGCCTGTGGATACATAGCAAGTCGACGGCCCCCGCCTCGGAACAGCCGCGTTGCTGGACGCCAATATAGCGTCTGTAGGGTCGATTTCACAAGCGTCAACCTCGCTCACGGCGAACGTCGGAACTCATGCGTCGGGGCGCTGTATTAGTCTCCCCCGCCAGATGGCTCGCAGATCGTTACGCCCACAGCTGAACCAGATCCGCGCGTGGGTCCGCCAGGGACGCACCGACGCCTGGATCGCGCATCAGCTCGAAGTAACCGTTCAGCAGATTCAGGCCTTCAAGCGCGAACAGGGTCTCGAAGCGGGAGTCGAGGTCGAGGGCGGCGCGCCCGCGCCCGAATACGACGACGAGATCGACCTCCGCGCCGAGGACGACGCGCTGATCGCGGCCGAGCTCGAGGCGGCCGCGGCCGCCGGCGAAAGTGAAGCGGAAGCCGAAGAGAGCGAAGGTGGCGGCGAAGAGGGCGAAGACGACGGACCACCGTCGCGGCGGCGGCGAGGCCGGCGTGGTGGCCGCGCGGCCGCCGGCCGCGGGCGGCGCAAGGGCACGGCGAGCACGCTCGAGGGAACCTTCGATCACGGCGACGAGGGCTACGGGCTGTGGCTCGACCCGGCGGTCCAGGACGATCCGGTCTACGCGGAGTATTGGGCCGGCCACCGGCCGGTTGAGATCACGATCGAGGAAGACCAGATCGTGATCCGTCGCGCCGGCGGCGAGGAGGAGGAGGCGGAGTAGGCTGCTGGTCGACTCGCCGACCGCCCGAGTAGTCGCTCGCCTCCCTCAGGTAGCGAGCGAAGGCGGCGCCTGCGACCGTCGGGATGTCCCAGGCCTCGGGCGAGTCCGGAGCAGTCCTGGTGGCGATGTCGAAGCACCAGTCGGTGCCACGGGAGTAGAGCTCGGCGAGCTCAGCTGAGCTGAACGCCCCCCCGAGGCGGCGATGGAGCTCGGTGACGATCTCGTCGCTTACGCGCTCGAGCGCGCGGCGCTCTGGAGGGTCTGCGGCCTGCAGCCGCCGGGCACCCTCTTGCCACAAGCCGATCGCGTCATCGAAGCGCACCGGCGCACAGTAGCCAACCGCGTCCGGCTACCGTGGCATTCCCAAGACCACGTAAGCCTTCTCGCCGCTGCGGATCATTCCGAGCGCGCGGGCGTCGGCGACGATCGTCGTCGAATTGTTGAGTGACTTCACCTTGCGCTCGAGCGAGGAGTTGCTGCGGAGCAACTGATGTACGGCGCTCGCCTGGTGGCGCTCGGCGCGCCAGGTCTTCAGGATCGACAGAGCCGGCTGGATGTAAAGGCAGACGACGATCGCCAGGGTCACGAGCAGCGACACTCGACCGACGCGGTCCCAGCGGATGCGAACCGCCGCTCGTCGCGCAACGGCGCCGACGGGCTCGCGTGCGCGGCGGCGTGTAGGTGCGGGTGCGGGACGTGCGAGTGCCATCGCCTGACCGCTTCGTTCGCCGCCCGCGGACTCCTTCCTGCTGCAAGCGGACGTTCAGGCTAGGCGCGGAAGGCCGTGCGCCCGGGATACTTCGCGTCCGGGCCGAGCGCTTCCTCGATCCGCAGCAGCTGGTTGTACTTCGCGACGCGGTCCGTGCGAGAGGGCGCGCCGGTCTTGATCTGGCCGCATCCGGTCGCGACCGCGAGGTCGGCGATCGTCACGTCCTCGGTCTCGCCCGAGCGATGCGACATCACCGCCGAGTAGCCGTTCTCGCGCGCCAAGCTGACGGCGGCGAGCGTCTCGGTGAGGGTGCCGATCTGGTTGACCTTGACGAGGATCGAATTGGCTACGCCCATGTCGATCCCGCGCTTCAGCCGCTCGGTGCTGGTGACGAAGAGGTCGTCGCCGATGAGCTGGATACGCTTGCCGAGGCGCTCGGTCAGCACCTTCCACCCGTCCCAATCATCCTCCGCCATGCCGTCCTCGAGCGAGACCACCGGGTAACGCTCCGCAATATCCGCCCAGTAGCTCGCCATCTCCTCCGCCGTGAGCGTCTTGCCCTCATGCTCGAGCACGTAGGCGCCATCCTCATAGAACTCGCTGGTCGCGGGGTCCATCGCGATCGCGATCTGGTCCCCGGGCACGTATCCGGCAGCGCGGATTCCGCTCATCAGCAGCTCGAGCGCCTCCTCATTGGAGGCGAGGTCGGGGGCGAAGCCACCCTCGTCGCCGACCGCGGTCGAGGCGCCGCGTTCGTGCAGGGTTGCCTTCAGGTGGTGGAACACCTCACTCCCCATCTGCAGCGCCTGCGCGAATGACCGGGCCCCCACCGGGACGATCATGAATTCCTGGAAGTCAACGCTGTTGTCGGCGTGGGCGCCGCCGTTGATGACGTTCATCATCGGCACCGGCAGCATGTGGGCGGCGTTGCCCCCGATGTAGCGCCACAGCGGCAGCCCGGCCTCCGCGGCCGAGGCGTGGGCGGCGGCGAGGGAGACTGCGAGGATCGCGTTCGCGCCCAGCCGCGACTTATTGGGAGTGCCGTCGAGCTCGATCAACTGGCGGTCGAGCGCCGCCTGGGCGCTCGCGTCCTCGCCACGGATCGCAGTCGCGATCTCGCCGTTGACGTTGTCGACCGCCTTCGTCACACCCTTGCCCATCCAGTCCGAGCCGCCGTCGCGCAGCTCGGTCGCCTCGAATTCGCCAGTGGATGCACCGGAGGGAACCGCCGCCCGTCCCCACGCGCCCGAGCGGACGCTGAGCTCGACCTCGACGGTCGGGTTGCCGCGACTATCAAGGATCTGCCTGGCGTGCACGTGCTCGATCTGGCTCATGTGGTCTCGTTTCCTTCGGTCAGGCGAGCGCGCGCGTAGTACGCGAGCTGCTCCTCAGGGTGGAGATCGTTCCAGTCCCGGCCTTCGGATGTCGCGAGGCCGCTCCCGCGCTGCACCCGGTCGCGAAACCGCTCCGACGCCGCGTGAAGCGCGAGCTCGGGATCGGCGCGAAGCTTACGTGCGACGTTGACGACCGCGAACAGGACATCGCCGAGCTCGTGGAAGCGCTCGTCCGCGGTCGCGGCCTGCTCGAGCTCCTCGAGCTCGTCTCGCACCGCCTGCATCGGCCCCTCGACGCCGGGGAAGTCGAAGCCGGTGGTGGCCGCGCGACGCTGAATCTTGCGCGCGTACAGCGGCGAGGGCAGGTTGTCGGGCACCTCGCCGAAGATGCCGCGCTCGCGGCCCTCCTCGCCCTGCTTGATCTGATCCCAGTTGCGCAGCACGTCGGTCGCGGTCAGCGAGTCGACCTCCGTGCTCTGGCCGAAGACGTGCGGATGGCGCCGAACCAGCTTCTCGGCGCAGCCGTCGGCGACCTTGGCGAGATCGCCCGCGCCACGCTCCTCGAGCAGGAGCGCAAGGAAGTGGACCTGAAAGAGGACGTCCCCAAGCTCGTCCAGCAGCTTCGCGTCGTCGCGGCGGTGCGCCGCGTCGGCGAGCTCGTATGCCTCCTCGACCGTGTGAGGCACGATTGTGCGCTCGTCCTGCTCGCGATCCCAGGGGCACTCGCGACGGAGCCTGCGCGTGATCGCGTCCAGGCGGACCAGCGCCTCCTGGATCTCTGACCCACCCGCGGTCATGCGTGGGCCTACTTCTTCTTCTTGGACGTCGTCGTCGTCTGCGGTGTGCTGCTCACCGTCGGCGTCGCCGTCGTCGCCGGGCTGCCGGCGGGCGAGGCGGTGCTGGCCGTCGTCGTGGTCGCTGTCTTCGGCGCGGTGTAGTTGCTGCAATCCGGGATCTCGAAGCCCGCGCGACAGGTCGTCTTCGCCTTCCACTTCTTCTCCCAGGACGGGCTCTGCAGGGCGTCCGAGGCGAGCGTCGCCTTGATCGTCGCCGTCGCCTTCTGTAGCGACTCCTTGGTCGCCGGGAAGATGTCCGTGACCTCGGCCACGTAGTAACCGAGGGGGGTACTGATCGGACCCAGCAGCTTCAGATGCGGGGCCGAGAAGATGGCCGTGTTGAGCGCGGCAGCCTCCTCGCCGTTGACAACGTCGGCGAGCAGTCCACCTGTGTTCTTCGTCGCCGTGTCGATCGAGTACCGCTTCGCGGTCGCCAGCCACGTGTGGTGGCTCACGAGCGCCGCCTTGGCGGCCTGCGCCTGACTCAGCGTCTTGGTGAGGATGATCCGAACGTTGCGGCGCGCCGGCGTCGAGTAGGTCGCGATGTTCTTCTCGTAGTAAGCCTTGATCAGGGCCGGCGTGGC